>Ga0207665_10001606_pt1 | contig 15238 bp, 15 predicted proteins | sample LARL112metaG_FD_184351 | JGI IMG/M metagenome (GOLD analysis project Ga0207665, IMG submission 184351) | Corn, switchgrass and miscanthus rhizosphere microbial communities from Kellogg Biological Station, Michigan, USA - LAR L11-2 metaG... | ecosystem: Host-associated > Plants > Roots >...
AATGACCGCGACGTGGTTAATTGTCCTTTAGAGTGCTGGTTCGATCCGGTCAGGGGTGGCCGCATTCGCCTTCTCTGTTAGTTGTGTTGTGACCGCAAAGTGGTCATGTTTAGTGCGACCGCCAAGCGCTCGACCTGACGCGAATCAGCAGCCTTGCATTACCCATCAGGGGTTAGTCCCCAACAGGGAGTCCGCAAGGAAGTATCTCGAATACGCTGGCTTGACTGCGCCCAGCTTTATTTTTTAGCCCAGGGTTTGCACGTGAACCCGAAACCCGGACGCAGCGAGACCAGATATCCAAAACTTGGGATAAAAATCCCGGAGGCCGACAATAATGTTTTCTAACCATGACAACCCCGTGACCGCAGCAGCCGCAGCTCTTTCCCACGAATCGCAATCGGAACCATCCTCGCAGGCCAGTCCAGAAAATCAGCAGCAAGCCGACGCGCCGGAGAGTCCTGCGCCGCAAGAGAACGCAGCTCACGAGTCCCACTCCCAGCCGGCACACCAAGAATCAAAAGCCGCAACTCCGGCTGACGCCCCCGCTCCTGCGTCACTGGAAGCCGCGCCACCGGAAGCTGCAGAGGTGCACGCCAAGGCCGAAGCGCACGCCGCACAATCGGCCAATGACGCGGAAGCCACAGCCGCCGCCGAGGAAGCCGCCAGCTCCGAAGAAATGAGCAAACTGCTCGACCAATATGATGAGCAGCATGAAGCGCCTGCGAACAACGAAATTATCGAAGTAAAGGTAGTCGCCTACACCGAGCACGGCGTCGTCGTGGACATCGGCCAGAAGACCGAAGGCCTGATTCCTGCCGCGGAATTCTCCGAAACGGAAATTCCGCGCCCCGATCCCAACGCCACCATTGAAGTGCAGCGGACCGGCGAGAAAAAAGACGGCTACGTCATCGTGTCGTACCAGAAAGTGCTGCGCCGCCGTACCTGGGAAAAGCTCGATGAAGCGTACAAGAACAAGACCACGCTGACCGGCAAGGTGGTCGATCGCATCAAGGGTGGCGTCGTTGTCGACGTTGGCGTTCGCGCCTTCCTTCCTGGTTCGCAATACGATCTGCGCCCCACCCCGAATCTCGATGCGCTCGCGGGACAGGACGTGCAAGTCCGCATTACTAAGCTGAATCGCCGCCGCGGCAATGTGGTCGTCAGCCGCCGCGCAATTCTGGAAGAGGAACAGCACGCCAAGCGCGGCGAATTGATGGAAAAGCTGGCCGAAGGCCAGACCGTTCATGGCGTAGTAAAAAATGTTACCGAGTACGGCGCGTTCGTGGATCTCGGCGGCATCGATGGTTTGCTGCACCTCACCGACCTGAGCTGGGGCCGCATCAAGCATCCTTCCGACGTGGTGAAGCCGGACCAGGAACTCGATGTCATCATTTTGAAGTTTGACAAGGAAAAGCAGCGCGTCTCCCTCGGACTCAAGCAACTCTCGCCCGATCCCTGGGTGAACGCCGCCGAAAAATATCCCGCGGGTGGCAAGTACAAAGGAAAAGTTGTCGGCGTGGTGGACTACGGCGCATTCGTCGAACTCGAAACCGGCATCGAAGGCCTCGTTCATGCCACGGAAATGAGCTGGGCGAAAAAGTCCGTCAACCCCGCGAAGATCGTGAAAGCCGGCGACGAAGTCGACGTCGTGGTGCTGGACATCAAGCCCAGCGACCGCCGCGTTTCCCTGGGTATGAAGCAGGCGCAGCCCGATCCATGGCTGGTGACCGCGGACAAATATCCTGTGGGCACGGTCGTCACCGGAAAAGTTCGCAACATCGTGGAATTCGGCGCCTTCATCGAAATCGAAGACGGCTTCGACGGGCTCGTGCACGTCAGCGACGTCAGCTGGACCGAGCGCATTAAGAATCCGCACGAAGTTTTCAAGAAGGGCGAACCGGTCACCGCGAAAGTTCTGCGCATCGATGAAGACAACCGCCGTGTATCGCTGGGCATGAAGCAGGTGAACGACATCTGGGGCGACTGGTTCAAGAATCACAAGGTCGGCCAGATCGTTAAAGGTAAGGTCTCGCGCATCGCCATGTTCGGCGCCTTCGTCGAACTAGGCGATAACATTGAGGGCCTCTGCCACAACACCGAAATCATGGATCGCCGCCGCGGCGATGATGCCAGCGGAATGAGCCGTACCACCAGTGGTCCGCTGAAGAGCGCAGGTCCGCTCGAACCGGGTAAGGAATACGATTTCAAAATCATCAAGATCAGCCCGGAATCGCGGCGCATCGGACTCAGCTACAAGAGCGCTGTTAAGCAGCAGGAACGCCAGGAAATCGCGCAATACCGCTCTACGTCGAAAACTTCTTCGACCGCGACCATTGGCGACGTGCTGAAACAAAAGCTCTCTTCGCGCTAAAATCATTGCCATTTCCACAGGGGCCAGTTGCGGATCGACTGGCCCCTAAATTTTTGTTTTACCTGCGGCCCACTTTAATGATAGGAAGTGTGCAACCGTTATTACCCAGGTTGGCGTAAGCCCTTCCCTGTCATGGGTCTGCGGCGTATCATCTAGGAACTATCCAGCGAGGCGTGGCCGATGACCAAGCAACCGACGTTGACCAAAGCGGATTTGATTGAAGAAGTGTTGAAGGTTACGGAGTTGCCCCGCAAGGAATCCGAGACCATCGTCGAGACGATTTTCGACAGCATCATCGAAGCCATCCAAAAAGGCGAGAAGATTGAAATCCGCGGCTTCGGAAGTTTTCGCACTCGTCAGCGCAAAGGCCGCGTGGGACGCAATCCGAAGACCGGAGAAAAAGTGGAGGTGCCCGCGAAGCGGATTCCCTTTTTCAAACCCAGCAAGGAACTAAAAGATTTTGTAAACAGCGATGCCGCTGCGGCCATGACTTCCGCGGCGGACACCGCGGCTGCGGGCTCCGGCAATTCGACGCACTCCTGATTCGTTACATTGAAATCGCATCAGCGTCCTGCCCGATAACAGGCTTTTCCTCGCGAGGATACGCATTCGATGGATTTTCTGTGGACGCCGTGGCGCTACCAGTACATTGCACAAACGATTGCTGGCAAACAATCCGAATGTATTTTTTGTGATGCCGCAGCGCGCACGGATGATGACGTAACTCTAATCGTTCATCGCGGCTCTCATTGTTTCGTCATTCTGAATCTTTATCCCTACACCTCGGGTCACGTCATGATCGTGCCCTACGCACACGTGGCGGAACTTTCGCTGTGCGATGCGGCTACCTTGAGCGAGATGATGCAGCTTTCCCAAAAAGTCGAAGGCATCCTCCACCGCTTGTACAAGCCTGATGGCATGAACCTCGGCATGAATCTTGGGCGCGCTGCCGGAGCTGGCGTAACAGGTCATCTTCACTTGCACGCGCTTCCGCGCTGGGTTGGCGACGCAAATTTTATGACCGTAACCGCAGAGACCCGCATTCACGCCGAAACGCTCGCCACAACCTACAAACGCTTCCGCGAAGCCTTCGCCTAATCGCTAAAATTGTCGTCCGTGCGTGATCCACGAACATCGTCGCGACTCGTCCCTGTAGGGGCGCAGCATGCTGCGCCCCAAACGCCCAGCCTCATAACAATACGCCGCCGCTAGTCCGCCGCTTCTGCTGGGCTACAATAACGAGTGCGGTAACTTCTGCCGGAGATCAAATGAATCTGCAACTCACCGAAGATCAACTCCTGCTGCAAAAATCGGTACGCGAATTCGCCGAAGCCGAGGTCAAGCCACTGGCGCGCGAACTCGATGAATCCGGACATTTTCCGCGAGACCTCTTCACCAAAGCCGCCGAACTCGGCCTCACCGGCGTAGCGCTGCCGGAAAGCGAAGGCGGTGCTGGCTTCGATCACATTTCTTACAGCATCGTGGTCGAAGAAATTTCGCGCTGCTGCGCTTCCACCGGCGTGATCCTTTCCGTGCAGAATTCGCTTTATTGCGATCCCATCCATCGTTACGGTACTGACGAGCAGAAAAAGAAATTTCTGCTGCCGTTCGCGCGCGGCGAAAAAATCGGCTGTTACGCGTTGACCGAGCCGCAAGCCGGTTCAAACGCCGCGGCACTGCAAACCAAAGCCGTAAAAAAAGGCGATAGTTACATTTTGAATGGAACGAAAGCCTGGATCACCAACGGCGGCGCCGCGGACGCGGCGATCGTATACGTGAATACTGGTCCTGCGAAAGGTGAAAAGGGAATCACTGCCGTCATCGTGGAAAAAGGCACTCCGGGATTCAAGGTTGGCAAAGAAGAAAAAAAGCTTGGCATCAGCGCCACGGCATGCAGCGAATTGGTTTTCACGGATTGCCAAGTCCCGGTGGCAAACCGCATTGCCAATGAAGGCGAGGGGTACAAAGTCGCGCTCTCCACGCTCGATGGCGGCCGTATCGGAATTGCCGCGCAGGCCACAGGAATCGCGCAGGGTGCATTCGAAGCGGCGCTGAAATACGCAAAGGAGCGACTCGCCTTCGGACATCCCATTGCAGATCTCCAGGCCATTCAATTTATGTTGGCCGACATGTCCACGGAAATTGATGCAGCACGCCTGTTAATCCGCAAAGCCGCGTGGAAACAGGACACGGGCGGGCGCTTCAGCATGGACGCAGCGATGGCCAAACTCTTCGCCAGCGAAATGGCAACGCGCGTTGCCCACAAAGCCATTCAGATTCACGGCGGCAACGGCTACAGCCGCGAATACCCCGTCGAGCGCGCCTATCGCGATGCGCGCATCACGGAAATCTACGAAGGCACCAGCGAAATCCAGCGCCTCGTAATCTCCTCGTGGGCACTGCGCTCTTGATTCTTGACGTCACGAGACCTTGCGCCTCTGCTGCAGACTCAGCCATAGCAGAGTAGCACCTCCGCCGCAGACTCCGCGCACATTCAGCATTGTCATCCTGAGCCGATCCGATAAGCCTGCTTGCCGCGGGCAGGGATCGGCGAAGGATCTCAACGTCAGCACCACCCTGACTCTGCTGCGCCAAAACTCCTTTGCTGGCAGACTCCGCCACCAGCGTTATCATCAATGTCGGCACCGCTCCAATACATTAATTCCGCCGACGCTGTATCGGTTCGGCCCTTCACGATTTGGCACCCTTCCAACACCATCGTATGCTGTGGCTGTGCTTCCATTGGACTGCGCGCTCGACTTCACGCCCTCCAGCGACACCGAATTCTTTTCCTCACTGCCGCGGCATCCCGCTGTCTGCCTGATTGAACCCCACGTATCCTCCGCGCAACCTCTTTTCATTCGCACTCAGGACCTGCGCCGCCGTTTGCAACGCCTCTTCGGCGCGCCAGATCCCACAAGCAAGCGCCTCAACCTGCGTGATTTTGCAAAACGCATTCGCTACCGCGTCACCGCGTCGCCGTTCGAACAAACCGTTGCTTACTACCAAAATGCCAAGAAGCTTTTCCCGGCGCGCTATCTCGACATGTTGAAAATGCGCCCGCCCGCAGTCCTGAAAGTAAATCTCCGCAACGCGTATCCCCGCTGCTACGCAACGCGCAAGATTTCCATCGGCGCGAATGGAGAACCGTCAGGCGGAATTTATTACGGGCCCTTCCCTTCCCGCAAAGCCGCGAACGCTTTTGCCGAGCGCGTCCTCGATCTTTTCAAGGTTCGTCGCTGCCAGATCAAAATCCGCCGCGATCCGAAATTCGCCGGATGCATCTACTCGGAGATGAAAATGTGCCTGGCGCCCTGCTTCGCCGGCTGCACGAAAGAGGAATACGACGTCGAAGTGCAGCGTCTGGTGGCCTTCCTCGAATCCGGTGGCGCTTCGCTCCGCGAGGGTCTCGAAGCCGAACGCAATCAACTCAGCGAACAACTCGATTTTGAAAAAGCGGCGCTCCTCCACAAAAAGCTCGACAAGCTAGATGATGCGCTCCGCGGCCAACCCGAACTTCCTCGGCGGCTGCAGGATCTGAACGCCGTGATTCTCCAGCGCGGTGCCCCTGACCAATCGATTTCTGTCTATGAGGTCCGCGCCGGCAAAATTGCCGAGCCCTTCGAACTATCCTTCGCCTCGCTCGCCGGCGATCCGCGCTCCGCCGAACAATTTCTTCGCAGCCATCTCGAACCCACCGAAACCGTCATTGCGAGCCCCCCCGCGCAAGCAGCCGACACGAGCGCCGCATCCCAGCCAAGTTCAAGCCTCGAATCGCCCAAGCCAGTCATTCCGAGCGAAGCGAGGAATCTCTCTTCGATTGCCACCACTCCGCAAGCTGACTTGTCCGAACACCTCTGGCTGTTGGCAGGCTGGTTCTACAGCAACCCCCGCCAGGGCGAAATATTCTTTCGCGGAAACGCCTGGCCGTATCGGAGAATGATGCGTGCATGCGCCAGGCTGCTGGCAACGCCCGAGGAACCAACAGGCGCCGCGCAGCACGGCGCTGAGAAACCACCGCTTTAGGAAAGAGACCACATTTCATGAGCAATCGAGCAACCCTCGCAGGAACACAGCGCTACGCGGAATCTTTTCGGGATCGCGCGGCTGACGGGCATTTTCGCGAAGTGCACGGGCTCGTACTGTCTTCAATCGGCATTGGCACCTACCTCGGGCAGCCCGACGAACGCACTGACGCCGCGTATACCGCGGCCATCGTTGCCGCGGTCGAAAACGGAATCAACGTCGCCGACGCCGCGATCAATTATCGTTTCCAGCGCAGCGAACGCAGCATCGGCGCGGCGCTGGTGCAGCTTGAAGCCAAGGGCTACACCCGGAATCAACTTGTTTTGTGCACCAAAGCTGGTTATCTGACGCCCGATGGAAAAATGCCCGCCGATCCCAATCAATATTTTTTTCACGAATACATTCAGCGTGGCATTTTTTCCGCCAAGGACGTCGCCGCCGGAAGCCACTGTATCGCTCCACGATTTCTGCAAGACCAGCTCTCGCGCAGCATGGCCAATCTTGGCGTGAATTCCATAGACGTTTTCTATCTGCACAATCCGGAAACGCAGCTTGGCGAAGTTCCTAGAGTGCAGTTTCTTGGCCGCATTCGTCAGGCCTTCCATTACCTGGAATCGGCGGTGAAAACCGGAAAAATCCATTTTTACGGCGTTGCAACTTGGAACGGTTTTCGAGAAGACGCTGGCGCTCGCGACGCACTGCAACTCGCTGAACTCGCGGCTATCGCAAATGAAATCGCCGGCGCCGATCATCATTTCCGTTTCGTCCAGTTGCCGTTCAATCTGGGCATGACGGAGGCGTTGACTCTCGGCAATCAGTCCGTGGACGGAAAAACGATGACCATCATGGAAGCCGCCGAGGAATTGGACATTACGCTGGTCGCGAGCGCGTCACTTTTGCAGGGCCAGGTAGCCAGCAATCTTCCGGCATTCGTCGCGGAAGCGCTGGGCCTCAAATCGGATGCCGAGCGCGCCCTGCAATTCGTGCGCTCCTCGCCGGGAATCACCACCGCGCTGGTCGGAATGTCGCGCGAAGAGCACGTTCGTTCCAACACAAAGTTAGTAAGCGTTCCCCCAGCTACCATCGACCAATTTTCCAAACTCTTCTCGCGCGGCCAGTCCTCCGTGTGAATGCTCACGCTGCGCAAAGCATTTACGAGGACCGGCTCGTTCCATACCGGGGAAATTGTTCTCCGCTGATGGTCGGGACTAAATCAATCAGTATATGGTCCACACTCTCGATCGCCTGATCGAATCTCAGAAGCCGTTCATCGCGATCTTGTACTTCGGCGGCATCGCGCAACTCTGTCAATACGATGCGGAGATGGTGATTCAACTCAGCGGCAAGATTCATGCGTTCCTTCGCGCGAAGAAAGATTTGGTGGGTCTGAGTCAAAAAGAGATAGAAAAGCATAATTCCGGTAGCAATCATCGCGATTGCGATGTCGTTCAGAATCGTGGAATCGGGCGGTACGTCCAGTTTCAGAAGCGTAAGGTCCACCACGTACGAGACTACAAAAAGCATGCCAGCCATCACCACGGCAGCTTTGAAGATTGCAGGCGTCATCCAATACGGTAAAAATTTACTTTGCATCGCACTTTCCTCCGCAAAGTGATCTTATTGACACAATTCTACACCGATGAAGTGAAAATTTATCCGGTGAATGCCGGGACCAGCAGCTGCGGCTGATGAAATTTAGCTTTTGTGACGTACCGCGGGCTCCAACCACTCCCGTACTGCTTTCCCAAGTTCCTCGATGTTCCCCGTGAAAAAGTGGTCGACGCCCTCGACAACCACTAATTCATTCTCGCCAGGAAGGGACGCCGCCATCTGCCGCACTGTCTCGACGTTGCCATGCTCGTCATTCGATCCCTGCACAAACAGCTTCGGTTTCACGCACTTTCGCAGATAAGAAAAGTCCGAGTTGTTCACCGGCGCCCCAATCCCGATCAACTTTTCCACGCGAGCATCCTCGCAGCCGGCCCGCAATCCGACCCAGCAGCCAAAGCTGAAACCCGCCACAAGCAATGGCGCCTCAGCGAGTTCTTCGCTTAAAAAGTTCAACGCCGCGCGAACATCATCAACTTCGCCAACGCCACGGTCATGCAACCCTTCGCTCAAACCCGCGCCCCGGAAATTGAAACGAAGCACCGCGATGCCCAGTGAATCCAGAGCCTTCGCGGCCTGAAACACGACTTTGTTGTGCATAGTGCCGCCGAAAACCGGATGCGGATGACACACCAGCGCCGCCATCTCCGGCGCTGCTCCGGTCGGCGTCCACAAAACGGCTTCCAGCTTTCCGGCAGGTCCTTGCAGAAAAAAATTGGTTGATTCGTGCGTTGAGCTCATCGCAGGCCAGAATAGTCTACACGAATGGCGCGCCCGCTATTTCCTCGACCGCTCATTGCGATTTTTTCCGTACTGTTACGCACAAAGAATCGCTGCCGGCTTCCATTTCGATTCCAGTCACCTGCGTCCGCCATTCGCCATCTCCGCTCCACGGCGCCTCAGTTCCTGATGCAAACGATACCAGCAATCGTTGCCCAAACGCATACTCGCAGTGAGTCACGAATTTTATTTTATCTTTCGACACTTCAGTGGTCATCGCTTCTTCGTACCAGGGAACATTTTCCAGCCGCACGCGAATGGGAAGCGCGATCTTGCTTCCGCTTCCGTTGCGATTTTTGCCCGCTTCCAGATCCCCATCCTGCCGCGACTGCGCGTGTGCAGCCTCCTCGAAATGCATCGCCACAGCCCATCCTCCCGAGTCCCGCCCGCCATTCTCGCCATCTGCGCGCTCACAACGTACCACCCGCGCCAGCGTTTCAGGCTGCGCGCCGGAAGCTTCGGGATCAAACGGAATCGTCACCCACAATGGATGCCCAGCCCTGTGTGCTTCATTGCAAGCCAGCAACAACCCCCCACGCGATACGTTTATCGTTTCGCATTGATCTGTGCGCTGGCCCAGCGGCGCAGACCACCTGAGCCTCGCGGGAAGCCGAAGTCGAACGCGTAAATGAAGGCGGCGCTGCATTGCAGGCAGGCGTGTTTCTTCGCGTGATGGCCGGGGGCTTTGCGGAGTATATTCCGCTGATGACAACGCAGGCAAGCCTTCGTACTAGTTCTGCACGTTCTTCGCGCCAGACATACGTGCTGGCAGTACCAAGTCGGAATGGAGCCGCCTCGCAGAGCGGAACACCGCACAAATACACAGTACTAGAGCTAAATTCTTCCAGTTTAACGTTGCAGTTCCACCGCGTGGAATGTTACGGTTTTGCAGTTTTGAATTGTTCAGGAGCGCCATGACTGAGGGAGCAGACCGCCGCGAAGCTCGACGATTCAGTATGCGCCTGCCCGTTCGTCTCTTGCCGAAAGATGCGCAATCCGAGGCACTCCAAGCGCAAACCCGCGACGTGAGTTACCGCGGACTATATTTTGTCGCCGAAGCCGAATTTAAAATCGGCAGCAGCATCGAATTTGTAATTACTCTCCCCGAGCAGGTGACGCGTTCCGGCGACGTCAACATTCGATGTCAGGGTCACGTAGTCCGCGTCGAGCCCACGAAAAACGGCGTCAAAGGCATAGGCGCCAGGATCGATCGCTACGAATTCCTTCACCCTGTGAACTGATTTTAACTGCCACCGCTACCTCTCTGCATTTCGCTGCCGCGCGCGAGCGAGTACAATCTCTTGGAACCAACCCACCTGGGAGGCCGCGATGTACCACTATGACGCTGCGATCGCGTTGGAAGAACTGCAGGAAGACGCACTTCTGCCGCATCCCGTAAAATTGCGCGATATGATTCTTCGTCATGAACTCGGCGTTCAGGACGCAAAATCCATCAATCATGAATTTCAGGAATATCTGAGCCGCTTCGGTGAATCGCAAAAAATTGCTCGCGGCATCCTGGAAAAACTCGCTTCCAGCGCCCGGAAGCAAGCATGACTCTGTTGTTCTCTGCATTCCTGCCTTCGAAAACCTGCCGCAATAACCATTCCAAATGACCCGCAAACCACGCGTGCTGCTGCTATCTGCGTCCTCAGGAGCCGGCCATGTCCGCGCCGCCCAAGCCCTTGAAAAAGCGTTCGCTGCGCGAGGCGATTGCAGCGTACAGCACATCGACGCCATCGAATACGTCAGCAAACTCTTTCAGCGCGCGTACGACAAAACTTACATCTCCATGGTGCGCCGCGCTCCCGACTTGATGGGTGTGATCTACGAGCGCACCGATCAACCCTGGCAGAATCCCCGTCGGCGCCTCGCGCTCGATCGCTTGAACTCCCAGCCTATGATCCGCATGTTGAAGAATGTGCAGCCCGACCTATGCGTTGCCACGCATTTTCTCCCCGCGGAAATCATTGCCTGGCTCATCGCGAAAAAGAAACTCCACGCCAAAAACGCCATCGTCGTTACCGACTACGACGTGCACGCCATGTGGCTGTGTCGAATGGTCAGTCGATACTACGTCGCGATTCCCGAAGCCGCCGAGTATCTGGCCGGTATTGGAGTTCTGCGTGACATCCTCCGCGTTACAGGAATTCCCATCGACCCGCTCTTCGCCGTGCCGTTGGATCGCGCCGCTGCGCGAAGTGAACTGAAGCTGGACGCCAAATCTCCCGTACTGCTCTTGTCGGCTGGCGGATACGGCGTGGGCCCACTCGAGCAACTCGTGCGCGATCTTCTCGCTTTGCAAAAACCCTGGCAGCTTGTGGCCATCGCCGGTAAATCAGAAAAAATGAAAAAGCGCCTGGACGAAATTGCCCGCTCCGCAGGAATCTTAACAGGTGGCGCGGCGCGCCTCGTGCCCGTCGGCTTCACTACGCAAATGGACCAGTACATGGCCGCCGCTGACCTGATGATCGGCAAAGCCGGCGGCCTCACAACCTCCGAAGCTCTCGCTCGCCATTTGCCCATGGCACTGATCGAACCCATCCCCGGCCAGGAATTTCGTAACGCCGACCATCTTCTCGAGCAAGGCGCTGCCATCCGCTGCAATAATCTTCCCGCTGCCGCCTGGAAAATCGCGAAGTTGCTCGATGACACTTCACGAATGGCGGAAATGCGCAACGCTGCCGCAGCCATGTCCCGTCCGAACGCCGCTGCGCAGATCGCGGAAGATGCGCTTCGGCTGTTACACTAGCTTTTTTAAGATTTACCAGAACCTGGGCAGTCCGCTTAAACGCAGTCCGCACAAGTAAGGATGCTCGGCAATTTGGAAGCATCTGCAACAAAAGAAGCATCCACAACAGAAGGAGAATTGCCACTCAAGGGTATTCGCAACGAAGCAAAATTGTCATTCTGAGGGCATCCGACAAGCCTGCCTGCGCAGGCAGGGATGCCCGAAGAATCTCAACCGGAAGTGCTTGGCTCGATTTTTAATCCAACGTTCTAAGGACACAACCTCAATACCAACCATGCGACGCCACACCCTGATGATCGACGCCGACGACACCCTCTGGGAGAACAACGTCTTCTTCGAAAAACTGATCGAAGACTTCATCACCCTCACCGAGCCGTGCGGCTACGCTCGCGCCTACATCCGTCACATCCTCAACGAGACCGAACGCAAAAACATTCGCCAGTACGGTTACGGCGTGCGCAGCTTCGGCCGTTCGCTCGAAGAAACGTACTTGAAACTTGCCGATCAAATGGCAAAACGTGAAACCCTGGCCGAAATTCACCAGCGCGTGATCGAACTGGAAAGCACGCCGCCAAAAATTCTCGATGGCGTACCGGAAACTCTCGCCTACCTGACCGAACGCCATCGCCTGATTCTCTTCACCAAAGGCGAGCCCGCCGAACAATCCGCAAAAGTGCAGCGCTCCGGTTTGCAAGGCTTTTTTGAAGCCATCGAAATCGTTCCCGAAAAAGACACCGTCACCTACACCGGGTTGGTGAACAAACACAAAATCGTCAAAGCGCACGGCTGGATGATCGGTAACAGCCCGCGCAGCGACATCAACCCCGCTATGAAAGTCGGCCTCAACGCCGTCTACATCCCTCACCCGCACACCTGGCACATGGAGCACGAACCCGTAATGTCCGGCTCCGGCAAACTCGTCATCCTCCCAGCCTTCCGCGAACTCCGCTCCCACTTCTAGCGCAGACAAAATTATCCGGCCTGCATTCGCCTTGTCTAGCATCGGCTTTACGCCGCTGCTTCTTGTCTTGATGCACAAATGTTATGCCATTGTTCCTTCTTTCTTTTCCACAATGCCTCATACCATCGCTGTTTCGTGGCAGTCCACGTGCTCATCGCCGTTTTTTGCTTTTGACGTTGCCGTGGTAGGCGCCGCCGTCCGCGGCGGGCCTCTTCGCTCCGGGCTCCGATTGGTCCGAAGGTGACGATCACAATCGCAGAACCGATGAAACCTGTAGCACCGGTAAGAAAGACACGCATTTGAACTCCTTTAATTTTGTCCTTGTGATGGACGTCCTGCTTCGCTGCTACGCTGCTACGCCGTACTTTCAGGCAGGGCCCGCATCGAGACCGCGAAACGACGCTTACGATCTGCGCGAGGGAGACTTCCTGGTGCTGCCAGGCGGAGAGCCAAATGAGCTTGCCGGTGCGGGCTCCGCCAGTGCGCCTCCGGTTCCTCTTCTATCGCTGCTCGACGGGACCGGTGTCGAGCCGTGGAAGCCCGGTGTGCGTTACCGAAAAACACTCCACCTCCGCCATAGAGGGGGCGGCTCGCGGAGTGTGATCCTCGCCGGCAGCAGACTCAAGCTTTACTCGAGGCTGCTGCCATTTTGGGCGATTCCTCGCGTTCAAACTTTCCCAATTTGGCTCTTGTCTGCCACGCTCCTCACCGGAACCATGGGAGCCTGTAAAATGAACGCCACAGCCGAAGGAGCGTAACTCATGCCATCCCCCATTACCTCCACCGCACAAACTACAACCGCAACCGATTGGCGCCAGGAGTGGCACGAATTTGAAGGCGCGACCTACCTCAATCTCGCTGGGCAGAGTCCCGTCCCGAAATCCGCCATTCGCGCCTTGCAATCCGCGATCGAGTGGAAGAAATTTCCGCATCACATTCCGGACACCGCATACTTCGACACGCCAAATAAGATTCGCGCCTCCATTGCAAAACTGATTGGCGGCAAGCCGGAAGAAATCGCGCTGACTTCCGGCGCAAGCTCCGGCATGCTGGCCGTGGCGTACGGGCTGACCTGGAACGCAGGCGACGAAGTACTCACCGCGAGCAGCGAATTCCCGCTGCAATACACCACCTGGAAGCCGATGGAAGAACGCGAAAAAATCAAATTGAAAGTGATTTCGCCGCGCGAGCGCTTTCTCACCGCCGATGATTTCATTTCCGCGCTGACGCCGCGGACGCGGCTCGTTTCCGTCAGCCTGGTGCGCTTCGACAATGCAGTGATGCTGGACGCCGCGCGGCTTGCCGCCGCCTGCCACGCGCAAGGTACGCTGCTTTTGCTCGATGTCAGCCAGTGCTGCGGCGCAGTTCCCATCAACGTGAATCAACTCGGCGCGGACTTCATGGTTTGCGCTGGATACAAGTGGCTGCTCGGCCCATTCGGCACAGGATTTTTCTGGGCTCGCACCGAACGCATTTCAAAAATGCGTGCGGGCCCCTTTTACTGGATGGCAGCGGAAGGCGCGGACAATTTTGCCGCGCTCGCTTTCGCCGATCCAAAACCGGTGCTGGCCGCGTGCCGTTACGATGCCGCGGAAACAGCGAATTACTACAATCTCGCTGCCATGGATGCCGGTCTTGAACTGGTCCTGCGCGTCGGCGTGGAAACAGTCACCACGCACAATCATAAATTGATCGATCTTCTGTTCTCGCGCTTGCCGCCGGATCGCTTTGTCGTGGCCAGCCCGCTTGAGCATAAACAGCGCGGCCCGTATGGCTGTTTCCAGGCCCGCAGTCCGGAGAAAACCAAAGAGTTCTACGAAAAATTGCGAAAAGAAAATGTCATCACCAGCTTGCGTGAAGGAAAAATACGCGTATCGCCGTACGTCTACAACAATGAGCGCGATATCGATCGCCTGATCTCGGTGATCACGGTATGAGCACTTCCGATTCGGAAGAACAAATTCCACACGCGGCTGATCATTGGCCAAAAATCGCTGTCGTGGGCGCTGGCGCAGTTGGCGGCTACTTTGGCGGAATGCTGGCACGAGCCGGAGCCCCGGTAACTTTCATCGGGCGCGGGCCCTTCGTCGATGCCGTAAAGCACAACGGGCTGTTTCTCGATACCGTTCAGTTCCAGGAGCGAGTGAAAGTCAACGCCGCAACGGATTTGTCTGCCGCTCGTGGCGCGGAAATTATTTTGTTTTGCGTGAAGACCACCGACACTGCCGAAACTGCCCGCGACCTTGCAAAAGTTCTCGAGCGAGACGCGATCGTCATCAGCATGCAGAACGGCGTAGATAATGCCGAACAAATTGAAGCTGCTTCCGGCCTCAAAGCTTTACCGGCCGCAGTGTATGTTGCGGCGTCCGTTCCCTCGCCAGGAACTGTGAAACACGTCGGGCGCGGCGATCTGGTACTCGGTCCGAAAAATGAAACCACGGAACGTGTCGCTGCGGTATTCAATCGCGCAAACGTACCTTGCCGCATTTCCGAAAACCTGCCGGGAGAACTTTGGACCAAGTTGGTTTGGAATTGCGCGTTGAACGCCATCTCCGCTCTGGGCAAGGTGACCTACGGAGAAATCATCGCCAGTGCTGACGCCAAACAACTCCTCGAGACGACGGTGTACGAAGTTCTGGCCGTCGCCAAAGCCTCAGGCGTGCAGCCGGCGGGCCTCGAAGATCCCAAAGCCGCTCTGGCCGGCGCACACAAAATTGCGCAACAAATGGCGGCAACGCGT
>Ga0207665_10001607_pt1 | contig 15234 bp, 16 predicted proteins | sample LARL112metaG_FD_184351 | JGI IMG/M metagenome (GOLD analysis project Ga0207665, IMG submission 184351) | Corn, switchgrass and miscanthus rhizosphere microbial communities from Kellogg Biological Station, Michigan, USA - LAR L11-2 metaG... | ecosystem: Host-associated > Plants > Roots >...
CCCTCGCTCGTCAGGTCACGGTTGAACTGCGAGACCAGGAGCCGGCGGTGGGTGAGGATGAGAACGCCGAGCGTGCGTGCGGCTTCGACGAACCCCGCCGCAGCGATCGTCTTGCCCGAAGCTGTGGGATGCCGGAAACGGAACCGCCGGACCGCGCCCGGATCCTCTTCGGGCGAGAGGGGGGCCGGGAGCTCGTCTCCGTCGAGCTCGACCGCCGCGGCCGGCTCGAGCTCGTCTTCGTCCTCCTCTTCGGCTTCGAGCTCGGCGTACGCACCATTGCCGTTGGCGGGCTCGGGTCCGGCCTGAGCCGCGGCGATCAGCTCGGTGAGCATTCCGGCCAACGCGTCGATCTGGTGGCGGCGCAGCTCGGTGCCGGAAGCGAGCCGCGGTGGGCGGTCCGAGAGCACTCGCTCGAGGCCGAGCATCAGTGCGTAGCGGCGCTTCCACTCGTAGGAGGGAGCGTCCCGGCCGGCGTCCATCTCCTCGACCGCGTGGTCGAGGGCGAGCCTTCGCGCGGTGCCTGGAGCCAGTACGACGGCAGGGTCTTCGTCGGCGCGGAGAAATGGCTCTCCGGCCCAGTCTTGGGCGCGGGCGGCGGCCTCGGTGAGGCCGTTAACCGCCTCCGGCGCTAGCGTCGGTTGCTCGGTCGTCTCTTGCATCGACGCAGCACTTTTCAGTGCTGCAACCTCGTAATGAGAAGCGAGCCCGCATTTACCCCTTGGCGAGCCTCGCTTACAGGAGCATACCCGATTTGGGGTGGCTCGACGAGTCCGCTTAGAGAGGGGTGCCGGAGCCGCCCAGGCCCCCGAAGATCACGAACGGGTTCTGAGGCAATGTCTCGTAGACGAGCTCACCGCTCGCCTCCGCCTCTCCGTGCAGCCGTTTTGCAAGCTCGCGGGCCTCCTCTTCCGTGGCAGCGCCCACGAGGACGTAGGTGTGACGGCGAACGACGCCGTGGCCCTCCGCCTCGAGCTTGTCGCCGAGTGCCTGCGCCTCCTGGGGTGAGGAGGCCTCGACACGAACCTCCCACGGCGAGAGACCCTCGTCGCGCACCTCCTGCTCGGCGTCGAATTCTTGCGGCGGCTCGTCATCCCACCTGTCTTCGTCCGCGAGCCAGTGCTCGATTCGGCCGACGCGCGCCTCGGCGCCGTCATCGCGGAGCTGCGCTTCGATGACGTCGTGGGCTCGCTCGGCCTCCGTCCTCGACCCTGCGTAAACGAATAGCGTCTCGCCGTCGCGCGAAACGACGAGTCGCCGGCCCTGGAGCTCATCGGCGAGGTGGCGCGCTTCTGAACCGAGGTCGAGCCCGAGCCGGTCGAGCAGGCCCTCGGCGTGCTCCTCCGCGAGCTCGATTCTGATCCGCCAGTCGTCGTTCACGAGACCATTCTCGCTGAGAGGCCGGTCTGCTCGAGGTGCTTGGTGATTCCGCCAAGCCAAAACGGGAACCCCGCACCGAGGATCAGCGCGGTGTCGACGTCCTCGGCCGTCGGCACGACGTCTTCGTCGAGGAGGTGGCCGATCTCGTCGGCGATCGCCTCCAGCGCGGTTTCCAAGATCTCGTCTTGCGACAGTGGATTCTGCTCGGTGACCGAGATCTCCTGGCGCCCGTCGGCGTAGTTATCGAGCGTTTGCGAGAGCGGGAAGCGGTCGGGATACGCCTCGTGCAGGGTCTGCAGCACGTGCTGGGCGACCCGTGGGCCGACCATCTGGAGGAGCACGGAGGGCGCCATCGGGAGCCCGAGCCTGAGAATTGCCTCGTCCGTTTCCTCGACGGTGTTGCCGCGCTCGAGCGCCGTCAGGACGACCGACATCAGCCTCGTCAAGATCCGGTTGACCACGAAGGCGGGGGCGTCGTCGACGAGCAGCGGGCGCTTGCGAAGCTTCGTCGCGACCTCGAACGCGGTCGCCGCGGTCGCGTCGTTCGTCTGCTCGCCGCGGACGACCTCGACCAGCGGCAGCAGTGCGACCGGGTTGAAGAAGTGCATGCCGACGACGCGCTCGGGATGCTCGAGCCCGGCGGCCATCGCGGTGACCGAGAGGGCGGACGTGTTCGTCGCCAACACGCAGTCGGGCGAGACGAGCGTCTCGAGCTCAGCGAAGACACGGCCCTTCAGCTCGAGTTCCTCGAACACCGCCTCGAGCACGAGATCGCAGTCGGCAAACGCCGCGTTTTCGGTGGTTGTCTGGACAAGCGAGGCGAGGAAGCGCGCCTTGCCCTCGTCGTGGCGTCCCTTGGCGACGAGCCCAGCGAGCTCCGCGTCGATTGCCTCGCGCCCGCGCTCGAGTGCCCGCTCCTCGACGTCCGTGATCACGAGCGGCAGCTCGAGGCGGCGCAGGAAGAGCGCCGCGAGTTGCGTTGCCATGAGGCCTGCGCCGACGATGCCGATCTTGCCGACGCGCCGCGGCTCGGCGGCGAGCGGCGGCGGTTGCTTGGCCCGTCGCTCCACGAGGTCGAAGGCGTACAGGGACGCCTGAGCCTGCCGGCTCGGCAGCAGCTCGGCGATCGCATCCTCCTCAGCCCGGTATCCCTCTTCGAGGCTCCAGCCTGTGAGGGCGCCCTTGATCAGGTCGAGCGCGCGGTACGGGGCGGGCGCAGCGCCGTGGACGGCGCCGTCGAGGCGCGCACGGGCCTTTCGGAGCGTGTCCGCAACGGCGTCGCCCGGGGGTCTGTCCCCACTTTCGAACCTTGTTGCGCTTTCGGCGCTGTTTCGTATGAGCTCGGTTGCAAACGCCAGCGAGTCGTCCACGAACTCGGGCGGCTCGAGCAACCGGTCGGTGAAGCCCAGCTCATGGGCGCGTCGGCCGTCCAGCATCCGGTTCTGGCGCAACGGGTTCTCGACGATGAACGCGACCGCCGTCTCGCCGCCGACAAGTCGTGGGACGAGCTGCGTTCCGCCCCAGCCTGGAATGATCCCGAGGAAGCACTCGGGGCAGGCGAAGTGTCGTACTGCCGTCGAGATCGTGCGCGCATCGCAGTGCAACGCCAACTCGACCCCTCCCCCGAGGCAGGCCCCGTTGATCGCGGCGACGGTCGGAAAAGGCAGGGCGCGGATGCGTCCGAACAGCTCGTGACCGATGCGGCTCCCCTCGCGGGCCAGCTCGGGTGTCGCGCGGACGGAGAACTCTTCGAGGTCCGCTCCGGCCGAGAAGAAGTACGGCTTGCCAGTGATCACGAGACCGGCCCAGTCGCCGGACTCCAGCTCAGCGAGACGGCGCCCGAGCGACTCGAACGCCGACCGGCCGAATACCGTCGGCTTCGTGTGATCTGCGCCGTCGTCGATCGTCACGAGCGCGATCGGCCGTTCGAGCTCCGGCCTTGCCACTCGTGCCAGAGTGAACTCGGTCAGCCTCAGACGCGCTCCCACAGGAGCGCGGCGCCCATCCCCATCCCGACGCAGAGCGCGGTCAGGCCGTAGCGGGAGCTCGGACGTTCGCGCATCGCGTACGCAAGCTGGGCGACGAGCCGCACGCCCGTCGCGGCCAGCGGGTGACCGCAGGCGATCGCACCGCCGTAGGGGTTCAACCGCTCGTCGTCCGGAGAGACGCCCATGCCTTCGCACCAGGTGAGCACCTGCACGGCGAAGGGCTCGTTCAGCTCGAAGGCGTCTACCTCCTCGATCGTCAGGCCCGCCTGCTCGAGCGCCTTCTTCGTCGCGGGCACCGGTCCCATGCCCATCAGCTCCGGCTCGACCCCGGCGAAGGCGAACGAAACGAGCCGGAGCTGCGGCTCGAGGCCGAGCTCCTCGGCGGCGCGCTCCGAAGCAAGCAGCGACGCGGTGGCGCCGTCCGTGAGACCGGCCGAGTTGCCTGCGGTGACTCGGCCGCCCGGGCGGAAAGGGGTCGGCAGCTCGCGGATCAGCTCGAGCGACGTGTCGGGCCGCAGAAACTCGTCGTTATCGGCTTCTCGCCACCCGCTGTCGGTGTGAACCGCCATCGGCACCACCGTTTGGCGCATGACGCCGTTCTGCCAGGCCCCCGCGAGGCGGTGGTGCGAGCGCACCGCGTAGGCGTCGGCGTCGGCCCTGGTGATCTGGGGGAACCGGTCGTGCAGGTTCTCCGCCGTCTGGCCCATCGTCGCGGCGGACGGATCGATCAACCGCTCCGCCACGAAGCGCGGGTTGTAGTCGACGTCCTCCAGCATCGGGTGCCGGCCCATGTGCTCGACTCCCCCCGCGAGGATCACGTCGGCCGCCCCCATCGCGATCTCGCCGGCTCCGGCTGTGATCGCCGTCAGGGCGCCTGCGCACATACGGTCGACGGCGAACCCCGGCACCGTCCGGGGAAGCCCGGCCAGCAAGGCCACGTCACGGCCGAGCGTCAGACCCTGATCGCCCACCTGGGCGGTTGCCGCGAACACGACGTCATCGATCCGCTCGGGTGGCAGCGACTCGTTGCGCCGCAGCAGCTCCCGGACGAGCTTGACGGCCATGTCATCAGCTCGCGTGCACCAGAAGACGCCCTTCGGCCCGGCGCGCCCGAAGACGCTGCGGACGCCGTCGACGTAGTAGACCTCGCGAAGCTCGCGCATCGAGACAAGGCTAGTGGATGGCCACGGCCCTACAGATCGAGCGATAGTCACGCTTTCGGCGTCTTTCCGTTACCCACCCGTGCGCCGAGCGCCGATACGCTCGACGCGGGGAGGAGGTTGGCTGTGCCTAACCAAGGAACCGGCACCGGCGACGACTGGCAGGCGCACGTCGAGCGCGAGGACGCGCGTTACCGGGACGGCGAAAGCCGCCTGCCCGACGCCGCCGACTCCGACTCGCGCCAGCGGCAGCTGACACGGCTCGGGAACGCCTCGGCCGGCGCCGGGCTAGCGCTGTTGATGGCCGGACGCCGGGATGAAGCTGCGGCGCGCCTTGCGCGGGCCGCCGACCGCTACCGCGAAAGCTTCGAGGAGGCCCCGCCCGGAAGCTGGGGACGTCCGATCGGAGCGATCAAGGCGCGCCTCATGGCCGGCGACTGGGAAGGCGCGCACGCCGATGCGCGCTGGGCGCTCGACGCCGGCGCAGCGGAGGCCGCTTCGCCGATCGGACGCTATGCCGCTGCACTCGCGTGCCTGACGCTCGGAGACGACGAGCACGCGCGCATCCACGCGGACGCGATCCGGACCCGAAACGACTTTCCCCAAGACGTCGGCGATTCGCTGGCCTTTCTCGCTGCGCACGACGTGGTCGGCTACACCGAGGCCGTCGAGCGGGTGCTCGAGTCGTTCGAGCAGCGGGATGACTACCTCGAAGACATTCCGGTCGCCGACACGGTGCTCGTCCTGCAGGCTCTCGCGGCGAAGCGCCGAATCGTCGTCGAGCTGTTCTCGCCGCTCCTGCCAGTGAATTAATCGGTACTGCCGGTTCGTACGGGGTGCATGAACGCCGTGATCACGAGCGGCTCGGCGTCGTCGACCTCTTCGTCGCGCACCTGCTCTGCGATCTCCTCGATCAGCCGCAACGCTCGCTCGGCCGGAATTCGCACCGTCGTCTGAGTGATTCGAAACTTCCCAGATGAGCCGAACGAAGCCCATGCCCGCTGGAGATCGTCGAGCATCGACGCGCGAACATCGGTGCCGAGCCCTGAGGAGACGAGCTCGGGCGCGACGCGCACCGTTCGTGCAACGGCGCGATACGGCTTCTCCCGGCCCTTGCCGCCCTCGGCCAGGTCGATCAGGCCGGCGCGCAAGAGCATCCGGACGTGAAAGTGGAGGTGACCAGGGTCCACGCCCAGGCGCTGGGCGAGCTCCCGGTTTGTCAGCGATGCCTCCTCGCTCTGGCCGAGCATCTCGAGCACTCGCAAGCGGAGCGGATGGCCGAGAGCCTTCAGTTGCTCCGGGCGATCGATCGTGAACACATCGAGCAGCGGCGGCTGCGACTCGGGCTGCGACACCCCACGTATATATACGGAAAAGGGGACTGTTGTCTAGTCGCGCAACCGCGAAGCGGCTTCTTGATCAAGGATCGCAAGCGTCTCGCCGCTCTCGGCGCGGATCAGGCTGCCGGGGACTGCAGGATCCGGCGCTCCGGCAAGAGCACCCGCGACGGCGTCCGCCTTGTCCGCGCCGGTGACCAGGAAGACGATTCGACGGGCACCGCGCAGAGCAGGCGGCGTCAGCGTGACACGCTCGACGAAGGGCTCGAGCCCCGGCTCGGCTGGGATCACCAGGCGCTCCGTCTCCGACAGCCCGGGCGCGTTCGGAAACAACGACGCGAGGTGTCCGTCAGGGCCGAGTCCGAGCAGAAGCAGATCGAGGGTCGTTCCTCTCAGCTCACGCTCGTACGAGGCCGCCGCCGCGGCAGGATCGTCCTCGCCGTGGATCCGGTGCACTCGTCCCGGCTGAGCCCCGAGCCTGTCGAAGAGGGTGCTTCGCGCGAGCCCGTAGTTCGACCGTTCGTCGTCGGGCGGCACGCAGCGCTCGTCGCCCCACCACACGCTCGCGCGGCTCCAATCGGGCTCGAGCCCGGCCGCGAGCTCGTATGCGCGGCCCGGAGTCCTGCCTCCCGTGAGGACGATCTCGTCCCCCTTGCGCGCGGATTCGGCCAGCAGCTCGGCGACCCGTTTCGCCGCCGCGTCCTCGGTCTCCGTGACGATCAGCCGAACGTCCCGCGCCTTCACGGCGCGCCGGCTGCCAGCTCCCGCGACCGGTCCATCGCGGCCTGAATCGCATTGAGGAGCGCAGCACGGACGCCGGCCTGCTCGAGCTCCCGCACGGCCCGGATCGTCGTGCCTCCCGGTGATGTGACCCGCTCGCGGAGCTCGACGGGATGCATCTGCTCGTCGCGAAGCAGCTTCGCCGTTCCGAGCATCGTCTGGACGACCAGCTGCGTCGAGACGTCCCGGGCGAGCCCGAGCAGGATCCCGGCCTCGATCATCGCCTCGGAAAGGAGTGCGAAGTATGCGGGGCCGGAGCCCGAGACGGCAGTGACGGCGTCCATGTACGGCTCGGCCACCCGGACGACTGCACCGAGATGAGCCAGGGCTTCCTCGGCCAACGCCAAGTGGTGCTCGTCCGCGTTGGCGCCGGCGCAGAGCCCTGCGATCCCCTCGTGCACGATCGACGGGGCGTTCGGCATCGCGCGCGCGACAGGCACGCCTTCGGCCAGGCGCTCCTCGATTGCGCTCGTCGGAATCGCCGCGGCGACCGAGAGCACCGTTTGCTCGGTTGTGACGGCGGCCGCAATCTCGTCGAGGAGCACGCCGAAGTCCTGGGGCTTGACGGCGATCACGATGAGTGCCGCACCGGCCACCGCGTCGGCGTTCGAAAGCGTCGCCTCGACGCCCAGTCCTTCTCTCAGCTCGTCGACGCGTTCCTGTCGCCGGCCGGTCGCGACGATCTCGCCGGGCTCGCGCCAGCCGTTGCTGATCAGTCCGGCGATCAGCGCTTCTCCGATCGTGCCGGCGCCCAGGACTGCGACTCGCCGCGGGTCTATCGCCATGTAGGAACTTTAAGCTGCGCGCTGCTGTGGGACGCGAATCGTCCCCTGCCCGAGCCCGGCCAGCATGTAGACGCTCGCCAGGCCCGCCCATTCTCCGTAGGGCTCGAGCAGCTCGGCGGTCTCCCAGCCTTCCACTCGCCGGCCACGAAGCCTGGCCAGCAGCTTGATGAGACCGAGGTCGCCGACGAGGCCCCGTTCGTAACGGCCGAGGCCCTGAAGGCAGACGACCCCGACCGACCAGGGGCCGATGCGCGACTCGCGCACGAGCCGTGCGGCGGCGGCGTCGGTCGAGACCCCGTGGAGGCGCTCGAGATCGAGGGAGCGGCAGAGTCGGACCAGCGCGCTCGCGCGCGGCCCGCCGAGACCGAGCGCCCGCAGCTCGGCGGGCGAGAAGCGGGCCATCACCGCCCGCGTAGGCGCTGCGTGCAGCCCATCGAGCGAAGGAGTTGCGGCCCGGACGACCCGGCGCTCGATCTCGCGCGCTCGCCGCGCGGTGATCAGCTGGCCGCAGAGCGCGCGGAGCAGTGCCTGAGTAACCGTTGCGCAGCGAAGCGGCCGCAGCCCGCGGAGCCTGCGAACCGTCTCTCCCAGGAGCGGATCACGAGAAAACCGATCGACGAACTCGGAGTGGTCGTCGTCGAGCCCGAGCGTGAAACGCATCCGCTCGACTGCCTCTCCACTCGCCGCCTGAACGAGCAGGACGCCGTCCGGTTGCTGTCGCGCGGCGGCGATCTCGAGTCGGCCGTCTACCTCGTACGCCGCCCGGAGGCCACCGCCTGCGGCGACACGCGTCGCGTCGCTGCCGTGCCGGATCGAGAGGCGGAGCGAGTAGGGGCCGCGCGCTCGAAGCGAGACCTCGATCAACGGAAGCCTCGCGCCCTCGGTGCCGATGAGCTGAGCTGCGCTGCGCGGTCGAGGACGTCCAGCGCCTCGGAGTCGCGTCCGGACTTGCGGAGATAGCGCGCCCAGGCGCGGAATGCCTCTGCCTTCTCCACCTGCCGACCATGCTGGTCGATCAACTCGAGCGCAAGTTTGAAGGTCTGGTTCGCCTCAGGGTTGTCCTGTTTCGCAAGGGCCTCGGCCAAGATCCCCAAGGCGACGCCACGTTCTGCCGGATAGCCATCACCGAGTGCGGTCAGCGCCTCACGTGCGAGCCGCTCCGTCTCCGCGGGCCGGTCGAGCTGGGCGGCACGCCGTGCCTGGTCGGCGAGAAGATTCGCGAGATCGAGCGGATCCGGCTTGGGCCCGAACATCCGCTCGGCCGCGGCGAAATGCGCCCCGGCTTCATCTGCCTTTCCCTGAGACAGCATGATCGTGCCGCAGAGCAGATGTGCCCGCGCGAGATGGAGTGTGTCTTCGGTTACCTCGAGTAATGCGATCGCACGCCGGATGAAGTCGAGCGCAACCGCCGGCTGCCCGCGAATCTCGTCCAGACGTGCAAGCGACCAGTAGAGGCGGACTCGGGTGTACGCGTCTGTGATCAGGTCGGCCTGATCGAGCGCGTCCTCGAGCACGGTCTCTGCGCCGCTGAGATCACCCAGGTCGCTGAGCGCGTAGCTCAGATAGGTCGAAAAGCGAACCCGATTCGTCGTGTCTTCGGGGCTTTCCTCCACCACACGAGTCAGACAGCTTTCAAAGAGGTCGACGGCCCGCTGCGATTGGCCTAGGGCCGCGTAGGACTGCCCGAGCGTTGCGTAGACATCAGGCCGTTGGGACGGGGCGAGGAGATTCGAGGCAATCGCCTCCTCCAACCGCCGCGCCGCGGCGGCGTTGTCTCCGGCTCGCGCCTCGGCGAGGCCGATCGATATGCGTGCGCGCAGCGCAGAGGCCGAATCGCCGGCCGCGACTGCTTCACCCAGGATCTCCTGGAGCAGGCTTTGGGCCTTCGCGGGGTCGTCTGTGAGCCGCAGCTCGAGCTCCGCATCGGCGAGCCGGAGCTCGCGCTGGTCGACGTCGCGGAGGTCGGAGCCCGTCTCGAGGTACTCCACCGAGACGCCCAGTTTTCGAGCGAGCTGCCGGAGAGCCTTGACCGACGGACGGCGCGCGCCGGCCTCGATCCGCGAGATGTAGGCGTACGACACGCCGGGGCACGAGAGCTCGCGCTGTGAAAGGTTTCGTTCGAGGCGCAATCGGCGCAGGCGCCGCCCAATTGACTCTGGTCCAGTCGTACGCGCTTCCTCCATCGCCCTGGGTCCATCTTGGTGTCTATGGCGAGCGGCGTCAAAACAGGTCCAGCGGAGCCTTGACAACAAATAGCTATGCCGTTTTTGCTTACGAACTCGCTCGTCAACCAGTCTCGAAGGGAAGTTGGCTGATGCGCGCTCTCGCTCGCCCGTAAGCTTGGCTGATGAGCCAGACGATCGATCCGCGCGTCGACATCGGGCACGTTCACCTCAAGGTCTCGGACATCGACCGAGCCCTCGCCTTCTACCGCGACGTGCTGGGGTTTGAGGTGACTCAGCGCCTCGGTGACGATGCGGCCTTCCTCAGCGCAGGCGGCTACCACCATCACCTTGGCCTGAACACGTGGGAGAGTCGTGACGGGTCGCCGCCGCCCCCCGGAGCGACGGGCCTGTACCACGTCGCGATCCGCTATCCGGACCGGGCGACGCTCGGCGACGCCCTGCAGCGCCTCGTCGAGGCGGGCGTCCCGATCAGTGGCGCGACCGATCACGGCGTCAGCGAGGCGATCTACCTCAGTGACCCTGATGGGAACGGGATCGAGCTTTACCGGGACCGCCCTCGCGAAGAGTGGCCCCGCGCGCAGGACGGCGAGAGCGTTGCGATGTTCAACGCGCCGCTCGATCTTCAGGCGCTGCTCGCGGAAGCGACCGCGAACACCTAGATTCTCATTCATGCCGCGGGGCTACATGGAAGGGCCTGCATCCGAGGAAGCGGAGCGACGCCTCGAAGAGCTCGAGCGGGGGCCGGTTGCCGAGGAGGCCGAGCAGCGCCTCGCCGTCTTCGGCTCGACCGAGGACGACGCCGAGCCGCACTTCCTGGGCTGGCGGGACGAGGTCGATCCGGATGAGCTGTTCGAGAGCGGCCGCGCGTGGGGCTTGAAGGTCGTGCGCCGCACCGCGGACTAGCTGGCCCAGCCTCGAAGGACTCGATCCAGCCCAGCCCCCTTGGGGGGTGCAAAAAGCTCCCTACCAGCACGCTACCGAGGATCGTGTGCCGCGTCTGTCAGGCCTCTGCACCGGATTCGTGACAACGCGCTATACCTACGGTCGATGGCCAAGCAGGCCAAACCGGTCGAGCAGGTCGACAGCGTGATCGTCCGCTTCGCGGGCGACTCGGGTGACGGCATGCAGCTGACAGGCGGGCGCTTCACGAGCGAGACCGCCGTTCTCGGGAACGACCTCTCGACCTTCCCGGATTTCCCCGCCGAGATCCGTGCCCCGGCGGGGTCGCTGCCCGGCGTATCGGGCTTCCAGGTCCACTTCGCCGATCACGACATCCTGACGCCGGGCGACGCGCCGAACGTGCTGGTGGCGATGAACCCGGCCGCGCTCAAGACCAACCTCCGCGACCTACCGCGCGGCGGGACCCTGATCGTCGACCAGGACACCTTCACGGAGCGCAACCTCGCCAAGGCCGGCTACGACGCGAACCCACTCGAGGACGGCAGTCTCGACGCCTACGACGTTCATACGGTGCCGCTGACGACGATGACGCTCGAGGCGACGAAGGACGTCGAGGGCGTCACCAAACGCGAGGCCGAGCGCGCGAAGAACATGTTCGCGCTGGGGCTGATGTCGTGGCTGTACCACCGCCCGACCGAGCACACCGTTTCCTTCCTCGAACGCAAGTTCGCGAAGCGGCCCGAGATCGCCGAGACGAACAAGCGAGCGTTCCAGGCCGGTTACGCATTCGGGGAGACGACCGAGGACTTCGCCGTCTCCTACGAGGTCAAGCCCGCGAAGCTCCGGCCCGGCACCTACCGGAACATCACCGGCAACCAGGCCCTTGCCTACGGACTGATCGCCGCGAGCGTGAAGTCAGGGCTGCCGCTCTTTCTCGGCGCCTACCCGATCACGCCTGCCTCGTCGATCCTCGAGGAGCTCGCGCGCCACAAGAACTTCGGTGTCCGCACCTTCCAGGCAGAGGACGAGATCGCCGCCGTCGGAGCCGCGCTCGGCGCGAGCTTCGGCGGCTCGCTCGGGGTGTCGACCTCCGCGGGCCCCGGCGTCGTGCTGAAGAGCGAGACCGTCGGCCTGGCCGTCGCGCTCGAACTGCCCCTGCTGATCCTCGACATTCAGCGCGCGGGGCCTTCCACCGGGATGCCGACGAAGCCCGAGCAGGCCGACCTGCTGATGGTTCTCTTCGGCCGCAACTCCGAGTCGCCGGTGCCGGTCCTCGCTGCTTCCACGCCGGCGCAGTGCTTCGAGGCCGCGATCGAGGCCGCGCGGATCGCTCTCAAGTACCGGACGCCTGTCTACCTGCTCTCCGACGCTTACCTCGCGAATGGCTCCGAGCCGTGGCTGCTTCCGGACGTGGACGCGATCGCCGCGATCGATGCCGGCTTCACGACCGAGGTGCCCGACGGTGACTTCCAGCCGTATGCGCGGGACGATGAGACGCTCGCCAGGCCGTGGGCAATCCCCGGCACGCCCGGCCTCGAGCATCGGATCGGCGGGCTCGAGAAGCAGGACCTGACCGGGAACGTCGACTACGACCCCGAGAACCATGACCTGATGACGCGCCTCCGCGCGCAGAAGGTCGCCGGGATCGCCTCCGACATTCCCGAGCTCGAGGTAGACGACCCGGACGGCGCCGACCTGCTCGTCCTCTCCTGGGGCGGGACGTACGGGCCGGTCGCCGCCGGCGTCCGCCGCGTCCGCGGGGACGGCCGCAAGGTCGCGCACGCGCATCTTCATTACCTGAACCCGTTTCCCCGCAACACCGGCGAGGTCGTCGGCGCCTACGAAAAGGTGTTGATCCCGGAAATCAACCTCGGCCAGCTACGCAAGCTGATCCGCGCCGAATACCTCGTCGATGCGGCCGGGTTCAACCTCGTCCGAGGGCTACCCTTCCGGGCCGGCGAGGTGCAGGAAGCAATCGAAGCGATGTTGTGAGGTAGCGATGTTCCAAAGGCTCCTGGAAAAACTCCGCGGTAGCTCCCGAGCGCCCGACGATCTCGCGCTCGGAACCATGCGGCCCGGCGACTTTGCCGACGATCCGGCCACGCCGGAACACGAGGGTGAAGGGCTCGCCCCGAACCCGCACGAGCATGTCCGTGAGAGTGATGATCACGCTTCGTAAGCTCCTCGCTCGGTTGCGGCTGAGCTCGCTCGAGCCCGAGAAATATGAAGGGGGAGGCTGGCGACCGTTCGACAGCGTTGACGCACTCGCGGCCGGATCGACCCGTGGCGAAAAGACGGACGCGCAGGGCGGCGAGCTCCCCGGCAGCGTGCCGCCGAACTACATCAAGACCTACGACGAAGGGCGGCCGCGCACCTAGGCACTGCCACCGCCTTCGCGTTCGGGCGGCGGCAGCTCCCCCTGCGGGCCGCGGCGAAGGGCCTTGATCACCTCGCGAAACGACCGGCCAACCCATGCTGCCGGAACTCGCCACAGGTCGGCCGTGCCGAATAGCGAGAAGATCCGGACACGGACGAGCGGCGTTCCGGGAAGGGCGGGCACGTCCAGGCCGAACTCGCGCCGGTGCCCGAAAATTCCGAGCCCGCCGAAGTCGACCTCGATCCCCTCCGGCACGTAGACGTCGATGTTTCCGAGCAGGATGATCGCTGTGATCGTCGTTACCGTGTCCTCGAGCTCGGCCTGCCGCAGATCGAGATCCAGGTCTCCAAGCAAAGCGAGGGCGAAGCCGAACCTCGGCAGTCGCCAGCGGCCGGTCCGCACCGTGCTTGCCAGGACGGCCGCCGTGAAGTGCTTCGGGCGGCGCCGCCGCTCCGCGGGCGGACTTGCCGGGAGGTCGCGGCCGATCGGCTCCAGCTCCTCGAACGTCCGCGCCGCGTAGACGCTGTCGGCACGCTGCGAGAACTCCTCGAGGGTCAAACGCCCGGCTGCAGCGTGCTCCCGGAGGGCCGACACCGCGCGTTCCCGATCAGCGTCAGAGGCGCGAACGGCGGGGAGTGCCGACGGCACAGCGGCGCGGGGCGGCGGGAACTCAGCGGGGAGCCGCGGCGCGATCACCTGGTACAGCCGGACCGGACGTTGGAAGTCCTTCAGCTGCGACTCGCCGAGGTCGCGGAACTCTATGCCGGCAAGCGCGTGCTCCTCGTCCTCTAGAAGCGCCACCGACGCATGCGAAAGGAGAACCTGCCCGCCGTGACCGGCGGCGCAAATTCGCGCGGCGCGGTGCACCGCAATCCCGACGTACCGTTCGCCGGCCAGCTCGACCGGCCCCGAGTGGATCCCCATCCGGACCCGAACCTCGAGCGGCGGAGGCCACCGCTCGGCGCTCAGCGCTTGCTGTGCGGCGACGGCGGCGAGAACCGCGTCGCGCGGCCTCGTGAAGGCGACGAAGAACGAGTCTCCCTGCGAGTCGACGACATGACCTCCGTGATCGAGGAACGCCGCGCCCAAGACACTTTGCTGCCGAGCCTGGACCGCGGGATAGTCATCGCCGAACTCCCGGAGCAGCCGCGTGGAGCCTTCGACGTCGCTGAAGAGGAGGGTCAACGTACCGGCGGTCTGCTCGGACATGAGGGCTATTCTGGCGGGTGATGGCCAAGGCGAACGGCAACGGCGCGCAACCCACGCTGACCGCGAAGGATTACAAGACCGACCAGGAAGTCCGCTGGTGCCCGGGCTGCGGCGACTATGCGATCCTCGCCGCGCTCCAAGGCTTCATGCCGGAGCTCGAGATCCCGAAGGAGAGGATCGTCTTCGTCTCCGGAATCGGCTGCGCGGCACGCTTTCCGTACTACATGGAGACGTACGGGATTCACTCGATCCACGGACGCGCGCCCGCGATCGCGACCGGCCTCTCGGTATCGCGGCCCGATCTGTCGGTCTGGGTCGTGACCGGGGACGGCGACGCGCTTTCGATCGGCGGCAATCACCTGATCCACGCGCTGCGCCGCAACGTGAACATCAAGATCCTGCTGTTCAACAACGAGATCTACGGGCTCACGAAGGGCCAGTACTCACCGACCAGCCCGCGCGGCAAGGTTACGAAGTCGACGCCGATGGGATCGCTCGACTGGCCTTTCAACCCGATCTCGCTGGCGCTCGGGGCCGAGGCGACCTTCGTGGCGCGGGCGATCGACACGGATCGCGCCCAGCTCACCGAGGTGCTCCGAGCAGCCGCGCACCACAAGGGCAGCGCCTTCGTCGAGATCTTCCAGAACTGCAACATCTTCAACGACAAGGCCTTCGACTTCGTCCGCGAGGACAAGGAGAACCGGATCTACCTCCAACACGGCGAGCGGGTCAGGTTCGGGCCTGACGGAGAGCGGGGGGTGCGGTTGCGAGACGACGGCTCGGCCGAGGTCTTCGACGGTGACGGCGACGCCCTCGTCTGGGACGCTCATCATCCCGAGGCGTCGCCCGCGTTTGCGCTATCGCGATTGACCCGAGACACCGTTGGCACGACGCCGATCGGCATCTTCAGAGACATCGAACGGCCGGTCTACGACCAGCTGATGGACGACCAACTCCAGGCGGCGCGCGAGCAGAAGGAGGGGGAGCTCGGCGCGCTCCTCGCTACGGGGGACACGTGGACGATTTCGTAGTCATTGAAACCGTCCCGACGACGATGGAGGCCGGCCTGATCTGCGGCATCCTTCGCAACGTCGGGATCCGCTGCCTCGACCGCCCGACCAACTTCTCGGCCGCC
>Ga0207665_10001608_pt1 | contig 15233 bp, 12 predicted proteins | sample LARL112metaG_FD_184351 | JGI IMG/M metagenome (GOLD analysis project Ga0207665, IMG submission 184351) | Corn, switchgrass and miscanthus rhizosphere microbial communities from Kellogg Biological Station, Michigan, USA - LAR L11-2 metaG... | ecosystem: Host-associated > Plants > Roots >...
CCCAGGTCCGCTCCGGCTCAGGCTTGGCGAGCTCGGTCGCGACCGCCGCGACGACAAGGCCGAACGCGGCAAAACGCACGAGCCGCCGCACCCGTCGCAAACTACGCATACTTCAGTGAAGCGTAGTCCCAAAGTAACCTTGCTCGTTTTGAATCCGTTGTTGCACCGGGGGTAGATGGCCACAAGGCTTCAATCCACGACACGTTGGCTGCGGTGGCTCACGCCTGGTCTCCAGATCAAGCGTTGGCTTCTGCTGCTCATGGCCGCAGAGCTCGTGCTCGTGCTCGGCGTCGCCTATGCGTTGAAGGAGATCTACCAGACCGCCAAGCTCCCCGCCGAGTTCTACTACATCACTCTGCAGTTCCTCCCCTACTGGGCGCGCGCGGTCATGTTTGGCGTCTTCGGCGTCGGTCTCCTGCTCTTCAGCTACCTGAAGCTGACGCAGTCCGTGCTCGGTCCGTTCCTTCCTGGCAACAGCACCAGCAGCATCGTCGAGATCATTCACGCGTTTCGCCTGCGAGGGCGCGGCCCTCGCATCGTCGCCATCGGCGGCGGGACAGGTTTGAGCTCGCTGCTTCGCGGCCTGAAGACCTACACCTCAAACCTTTCGGTCATCGTGACCGTGGCCGACGATGGAGGCTCGTCCGGTCGATTGCGCGACGAGTACAGAATCCTGCCTCCCGGTGACTTCCGCCAGTGCCTCATCGCGCTCGCCGACGCCGAGCCTTTGATGAAGCAGCTCTTCGACCACCGCTTCAAGGAAGGTTCGCTGGACGGCCATTCGTTTGGAAACCTTTTCATCATGGCGATGGCTGACGTGACCGGAAATTTCGAGCACGCGCTCCGCGAGTCCGGCAAAGTCCTCGCCGTCAAAGGCACGATCCTGCCGTCGACGTTGCAGGACGTCACATTGGTGGCGTCCATCAACGGAGGTATGGTCGCTGGGGAATCTAAGATCCCGATGCAGGACGCGCCGATCAGCCGCGTCTTTCTCAAGCCGGACGGCCCTCAGATCAACCCTGAGGCGGCTCAGGCCATTCTCAACGCCGAGCTGATCATCGTCGGCCCCGGCTCGCTGTACACCTCGATCATGCCCAACCTGCTCGTCGAGGGAATGGTCGAGGCCATCAAGGCGTCCCCTGCCCTGAAGGTCTACATCTGCAACCTCGCCGCGCAGAACGGTGAGACCGAGGGCTATGGAGTGGACGACTATCTGCGAGTGATCCAGGAGCACGTCGGCGCCAATCTTTTCGACTTCGTGCTCGTCAACTCAAACGTGGCTCACGCTCCGACGGGTGGCCAGTCGCTGGTCGTCTTCCGGACCGCCGACTCGAGCAGCCACCCGGAGGTCCGCTTCATCGCGGCGGACGTGGTCAATGTGAAGCTCCCCTCGCACCACGATCCCGACAAGCTCGCACGCACGATCATGCGGAAGGTCTGGCAGGCCTAGCCGATGCACTGGCGGCGCGACTGCGCCGCCACCGCATGAACGATTCGACGATCAACGCCGCGGCGGCAACGTAGACGAAGCCGGCAACTGCATCCACGACGTAGTGCTCGCCCAGGTACACGATGGACACCAGCACCGCTCCGGTCCAGATCAGCAGCCCGATCCCGAGCGCGCGGTACCGGGACCACGCGTACACCGTCGCCAGCGCCGGATAGGCGGCGTGCAGCGACGGGAATGCTGCAAAAGGGTTCGGATTGAAGCTGTGATAGATCGGCGACACCAGCGTGTAGCCCCAGAGCGAGTGGACGGTCTGGTCGTTGATCTTCACCACATCGTGAAGCTGGTACCAGGGTGGCGCGCTCGGCCAGAACAGATACGTCACGAAAGCTAGAAAGCTCATCACGAGCAGAGCCGCGATGTAGCGGCGGTAGTGCTCGCGACTGTTCAACCAGAAGATGAACCCGACCACGATCGGCAGCACGAAGTGCATGAAGTAGAAGATCATCGCTACGACGTCCTGGATCCCGACCACGCCCGGGTGATAGAAGGCCCGCTGCAGGACGAGAGTCGGAATGGCTCCGCCAAAAATGGCTCGCTCGAGCCCAGAGAGGTCGTGCGGGGCAAAGCCGGTCTTGGCGGCAAATCCACGCATCGCTTCGTACGCAAAGAAGAGCAGCAGAAACGGAGCCCAGTCCTCGATGAACGTGCGGCCGCGCCCCAACGCCACGGCGACCACGAGCAGCGCGAGAAGCGTCCATTCCGGCTCGATCGAAACGCCGCGCCAGAGCATCACGCCGAAGATGAGCGCCAGGTAGACGACGCTGCCGATCAGGAGAAGGCGAGGCCGGCGCCGGCGCAGCGCCGCCACCTCAGCGGGTGCGGACAACTGCCACAGCCGCGATCTCAACGGTCACCGAGAACGGGAGCGCGTTCGTCCCGAGGGCAAGCCGGGTGTGGCGGCCGGCCTCGCCCAGCACGTCCACCAACAGGTCGGAGGCGCCGTTCAGCACCTTCGGCTGATCGCCGAAGCCCTCTGCCGACAGCACGAAACCGAACAGCTGAGTCACCTGCTCCACGTTGTCGAGACCGGCCGCCGCCTCGATCTGGGCCAGCACGTTGAGCGCGGTGATGCGCGCCCTGGCCTGCGCTTCCTCGACTGACACCTCGTCGGGGCACCGGCCCGTCAGGCGCTTGCCGTCAGCAACCGAGACCTGGCCGGCGACATACAGCAGGGCGCGCCCATCGCCAACCGGCACGAGCCGCGTCGGGAGGTACGAAGCGACTGCCGCGGGAGGCGCCGGCAGCTCGAGCCCAAGCTCGCGCAAACGGTCGTGTGGCTTGCCCAATTCGTTCGGAGTCTAGAGAATCAACCGCGGCGGCCGCGCAAATGTGCGACCGCCGCGAGCATGACGACGAGCAGAGCGCCGAGTCCGAGTGCGACGTACGGGGTCTGCGACGACCTGAGGAGATCGAGCAGCCCCGAGCCGGCGGATGAGCTTGCATGAGCCCGGGCCTCACTCGCGACCGGCGTCGGCGAACCCAGCGGCCCCTGGGGCGTTCCACCGGTGTCGTGGTACGCCCACAGGGCCGCGACGTGGTCGGGCGGGCGGAACGTGGCCACGTACAGCACAGGGGACTCGTCGTTCGAGACCGCAAGCGCTGTGATCGACCGCATTGGAGGGGCGAGCGAGGTGAACGAAAGGCCGGCGTCGCTCGTCCTCCACAGCCCACCCGCACCGGAGCCGCCTCCGTCGCTTGCCGCGTAGAAGCGGTCGAAGTGGTCGGTGACAAAAGCGATCTGCGTGTAGTCAGTCGACGGCAGCTGGGCGCCACCGCTCAGCGGCGTGAATGAGGCGCCGTTGTCCGTCGACGAGAAAAGGCCGGCGTTCGTACCGGCGATCAGTGGCCGCGTGTCACCGACAGGCGGAAGCGGCCCGGCCGCGAGCTTGACCACGTACGTGCCGCTGATGGCGGGGTTCACAGGCGCCCAGGTCGCGCCGCCGTCGGCGCTCTGAAACATGGGCAGGGTCCCCGCCGCGAGCGGACCGTCCGACGCCGCGAACATGCGAATCGGAACATGGACCGCCGCGACGGCGAGGGTGTCGATGCTCTTGTCCGCGAGACCTGACTGGGACCACCCGCTCCCGTCGTTGCTGATGAAAATGCCCTTGTCCGTGGCGGCTGCGATCACCGTGAGGGAAAAGCCGAACTCTCGGACGGAGCGGCCGTCGAGCCCGCTCGCGACCGACCATGTGGCGCCACCGTCCCGGCTCACGAGGGCGCCCCCGCCCCGCGTGCCCGCGAGGACGACCCCAGGCTTGAACTGGTCGAAGGCGATCGTGGTGGTCACCGACTTGCCGCTGTGCACCGACACCCACGACACGCCGGCGTCGGTGCTCCTCAGGAGTGAGCCTTCCGAGTTGCCGGCGATCACGGCCTGGTCGTTTCGCGGATCGACGGCCAGCGCGAGGATCGGAGAACGGCCCTGGTGAGGAAGCGGCTTCAGAGCCACCCAGGTCGAAGGCGCAAGAGTCTGTGCGGAAGCTGCAATCGCGGCGAACGTGACCGCCCACAGCACCACCAGCGCGGCTGCGGTCTGCGGGGCCCATGCTGCTCGCGCTTGCGCGCCAAGACGTAGGCCAGGAAACGTCACGAGCCTGCCGATTATCACCCAAGCAGGGTTGTCGGCGGCGAGCCCTCGAGCGCTCCGTTTGCCTACAATCCCAGCGTGCTGGCTCGAGCGGCGGCCGCACTGGATCGCGCCGCATTCAAACCGGCTTCACTGCCGAACGACCTGATCATCGGCATCGCGCTCGCTCCACCGGTGATCGCGGGATTGATCATCTTCAAGGTTCCGGCCCTGGAGATGCTGGCGGTCGCCCTCGCTTTGGGCGCAGCGGGGCAGATCGCGGCTTATGTGGTGCTGCACAGGCACGCGCCCGACACCGCGGCGAGTCCGCTCATGGCCGCGATCGTCGGAGTCGCCCTGGTAGGTGCGGGCGCGGCTCTGACCACCTCGGTTGAAGTTGCGACGCTCGCTGTGCTCCTGGAGCTGCTCCGCGCGCGTTTCGCTCCCGCCATCCGCGCGCAGGCCGGTTTGCTCGCCGTCGCCGCCGTCGCGCTGGTCACCCGGGGTGCTCCGTTCGCCTACGTCAATCCCGCCAATGGCCGGTTGTTCGGCGACCCGATCAACGTCTGGTACCACTTCTTCAGCCCCGCCTCCGCCCCGATCGACCCCATCCGCCTGTACGTCGGGAACGTGCCAGGGCCCGTCTTCGCGACCTCGCTGCTGGCGGTTGCCATCGGAGCCGCGTGGTTTGCTTACGCCCGACGCGTGAGCCTGGTCGTCCTGATCACGTTCTTGCTCGGCGCGCTTCTTCCCATCTATTCATTTCATTGGGACTACCTATTCCAGCTGGACAGCGCGCCGATGTGGTTCGTCGCGGCATTTGTGCTTGCGGACCGGCGACTTCTTCCCGGTTCATGGGCGATCCGCCCGGTCATCGGTTTCGCCGCCGGCGTGCTCTCGGTCGGTTTGCGAAAAGGCGGTTCTGGCGTCGAAGCGTCGTACTACACGGTCGCTGGCGTTCAGGTCGTGACCGCTGCTCTCGTGCTGGTGTTCTGGGCGGGATCGCTCGCGTCCGAGCGTCTGAAGCGGAACCGGCGTCTGCGGCAGCGCGAGGCGAACCTCCGAATCGTCAAGAGCGCCTAGCGCCGTTCCGCACCTCGGCCTTCGCCAGGCCAAGCGCCTCCGCCACAGACTCCGCCCTTCGCCGCACCTCGGCCATGGTCTTCGCGCTTAGTCGCCGGAACGGGTCGACTGTGATCCGAAGCGTGTCCCTGGCCGCCACGTGAGTCCATGTCCCCGCCACCCGGCCGTCGACCAGAACCACGGCGGAGATCCAGCCCGCGGTACGGCTGACCTTCGACAGGTTGGCCGCCTCCACCATGTGCTCGCGGCTGGAGTGGCCCATCAGGTAAGGGTCAAAGGGCGGCAGGAGCTGCACGGACTCTTCCATCCTCTGGTTCGCGATTCGCCTGGCGTCGGAGGCGAGAAGATCCGCGCGACGGCCTTCGATCGAGACCGGGGCGAGCTCACCGGCCAGCGCGCTCCAGGCGGCTTTGCCCACTCCGGGCCAGTTGCCCCACCAGCGCGCGAAGTCCTCCCTGGTCGCGGGTCCGTAGGCGTGCAGGTAGCGGCGCGCGACCTCGACGAGGGCGTCATCCGGGTCGATGTCACGCCACGCGCCGATCCATTGCTGCGGCCTCGCGAAGGTCACGCTCTGCCCGCGAGACGGGCCGAAGCAGAGCAGGCCGCTGCGCGCGACCGGTTTGAGAATGCCGCCCCAACCTGACCTCATCACCTCGCGGATGCGTTCCGGCCGTCCCCGCCCCACCGCCTCCACGAGCTCGTCGCGAGTGAGGATCTTGCCGTCGAGAGCCTCGCCGATGGCATTGACGAGGGCCCAGAACTCGGGCTCGCTCAGCTGCACGAACGTAAGCCACGAATCCCTCAGCCGCATCCAGCGCGTCCGCATCGCGGCCGTGAAGAGAGGCAGGTCTTCCGCCGGGACGAGATGCAGCGTCCCCCGCATCAACCACGTCTTGACGAGGGTCTTCCGCTGCCAGAGCGCTTCCCGAACGTCCTCCACTCTGCAGTCGACCCGAACGCCGGCCTGGAGCTCGGCCGCCGACATCACCTGCGCCTGCAGGCCACCGACCTCACCGACGACACGAGCCAGGTCTTTCTTCGCGGCCCGGCGCATCAGGTGATGACGCTCGAGTCGAAATGCGTGGACCTGGGACCAGGACAGCTCCAAAGGCGTTGGACTCACGGCACCGGCACGCGCCTCAGTCGAACAGCTGGCGCCCGCGGGTCACGAACTGGTCACGGCGGGGTCCGGTGCCGACCAGCTCGATGGGCACGCCAATCAGCTCGCCGATTCGCTCTATGTAGCGCCGGCAGCGGTCCGGGAGGTCGTCCCAGAAGCGTGCGGCGCCGATGTCCGTCCCCCACCCGGCCATCTCCTCGTACACCGGCTTGCAGTGTTTGTAATGGGAGATGTTGGCGATGGGGTGGTCGTACCGCTTACCTCGGAATTCATAACCCGTGCAGATCTTCAAGAGTGGCTGGTCGTCGAGGATGTCGAGGCGCATCAGTGCGGCGACTCCGACTCCGTTGACGCGCGCGGAATAGCGGGCGACCGCCGAGTCGAACCACCCGATGCGCCGGGCGCGGCCTGTCACGGTGCCGAACTCGTGACCTCTCTCGCGGATCTGGTCCCCCACCTCGTCGAGGAGCTCTGAGGGGAACGGGCCGTACCCGACCCGCGACGTGTAGGCCTTGAACACTCCGATCGTCAGGTCCACTTTGGTGGGTGGGATGCCGCTTCCGGTGAGGGCCCCGCCGGCGGTCGGGTTCGAGCTCGTCACGTAGGGATAGGTGCCGAAGTCGAGGTCGAGCATCGTGGCCTGCGCACCCTCCAGGAGGATGTTGGCCTTGCGGTCGAGCGCGTCCTGGATCAGAGGAAATGTGTCCTTGATGTAGGGGTCGAGCTGCTTGGCATAGCCCATGTACTCCTCGACCATGCTCGACCAGTCGTAAGCCTCGTGCTCGTACAGCTTGGTGAGGATCGGGTTCTTCACCTGGTCGACGACGTAGGCGAGCTTCTTGCGCATGAAGGCTTCCTTCTGAAGGTCGCCGATCCGGAAGCCGATGCGCCGGACCTTGTCGGCGTATGCCGGCCCGATGCCGCGCCACGTGGTTCCAAGACGGTCGTCTCCTCGCGCCTCCTCCTCGAGCTGATCGAACAGGGGGTGGTAGCGCATCACCATGTGCGCGCGCTCGCTGACGACCAGGTTCTTGGGCTCGATGCCACGTTCCCGCAGCTGCGAGATCTCGCGCAGAAGCACGATCGGGTCGACGACCACGCCGTTGCCTATCACGCAGATGCAATCCGGGTAGAGGATGCCCGACGGCATGAGCTGGAACTTGAACTCGCCGTGCTCTGTGATCACGGTGTGCCCGGCGTTGTTGCCGCCCTGGGAGCGGATGACCATGTCCGCCTTGGCCGCGAGAAAGTCGATGACCTTCCCTTTCCCTTCGTCGCCCCACTGGCCGCCGACGAGGATGATGACCACGGTTTACTCGGTTCCTGGTTCGGGCCGGCGCGTCTCCAGGTTGTAGAACCGCGTGTGGTCGCGGCGGAACTTGAGCTCGATCATCCCGGTCGGGCCGTTGCGGTGCTTGGCAACGATCAGCTCCGCTATGCCGGGCCGCTCGTCGGACTTGTAGTACTCGGGCCTGAACAGGAACATGACGACGTCCGAATCCTGCTCAATCGAGTTGTGAGCTATCACATTTCCTGCAACGAAGTTGTGTAGATCTTCCACAGTCAGGTCGTAAACATCCTCTTCACCGTCTGGAGTGATCGCATCAATCACGTCCCAGTACACGTCGCTGATAGACAGGAGCTCGAGCTCGTCCGATCCCACCGCTTTGGCGAGCCTGCGAGCTCGCTCTCGACCCAGGTTCTGTTTGTAAATCCCAGTGCCGCTGTAAGCGCTTCCGATACAGGCATGCATCTCGCGCGTGCTGATGCCGGCGGCCGCCATCGCGGGCAGAACATGAAGGCGCCACGCATTTGCCGGGATCACGTCGCGATTCGTGTTGGCCGACCGTGTCGAAAAATGCTCAAGAATTGCTGTCTTGTGAGCAATCTTGTTAGCTCCGAGAACACCTACAACAGCAAGGAAGCGGACGATGTCATCCCGTCCGGTGAGCCCAACGTGAAATTGATCCCTCCCCTTGGCACCCTGCGGGTGCCTGGCAATTCTTGCTGTGATTCCGATACGAAGGAGGAGGCTCTGTACATCCCAAGCCAGACCTTCGCTGCTGCTTGCGTAGTAGACGTTCGCGTAATGGCTGACTCCTTTAGAGAGGTGGACGCAGCCGTCAGTCGCCCAAAGATGACGCAAGAAGGTTGCGATGGCGGGAAGTGACTGATTGAAGACCTTCGCCGGCACGCGCTTCTCATAGGACCGCAGGCCGAAGGCTCCAAGCTCCTCCAACCAAACGCCGACCGGATTTCGGACTCCATGCGTAAGGTGGCGAGTCGGCGGAATGTACACCTGAATCCAGCTATGTTCTGGGTTGATTCGAGGCCTTACTTCATCCCCGAAAACCGCCTTCGCGAGCCTAACAACCTCATCCGCAAGTGTCGGATCTTTGGTCGTGTATTGAATCGCATGGGTGGGCAACGTGCAGCCATCTCCGATCAGGTGCCCAAGGAGTCCCAACTCCTCCGGGCTCATCGTGTCCTTCTCAGGGCCCTGGAGAAATCTCGGCAGAGCAATGCGATCACCAGGCGCAAGCTCGTCCAGGGGTCGCCAGCCTTCCATTGTCAGAAACTTGTGATTCGCAGTTGCGCGAATGCTGCGACCAAGATTCGTAGTCAGCTTCAATACCGGCTTGCAACCGGTGGCGAAGGCATTGGTGACCTTCTTCGCCTCCATTCGCCACCATCCCTTGTCTAGGGCGAGCACGCGAAAGCCTCTCTTGCCAACAAGGTCTCTGATCGGCACGTAAGTGCCTGTGTCGGGAAGATAAATAGGCGTGTCGCCTACGAGGCAACCCGACTCACGAAGGTCGCTCAGGATCGGGCGTTTGTCCGGGCGCTGCTCCGGCGCGCGGCTCAGCTGCGAGATGGCGATCACAGGGATGCGCAGCTCGCGCGCCAGGCCTTTGAGGGCGCGTGAGATCGAGGAGACCTCCTGGACGCGGTTGTCATCGCCTCTCGCGCGTCCGTGCATCAGCTGCAGGTAATCGATGAGGATCATGTCGATGCCGTGCCGCATCTTGGCCTGGCGCGCTTTGAGCTGAAGGCTCAGCTCGTCCATCACAGGCGTGTCGTCGATGAAGATTTTGGCTTCGCCGAGTGGGCCGAGGGCGTTGGACACGCGGTCGAACTCGGCCTCGGTCAAAAGACCGCGATGCATACGCTGTGCGTCGATCTGCGCCTGCTCGGTGAGGAGTCGCTCGGTCAGCTGTTCTTTGGACATCTCGAGGCTGAAGATCGCGACGGACTTGTTGGCTTCGAGCGCCGAGTGCAAAGCGATGTTCAGAGCCAACGACGTCTTCCCCATCGCCGGCCGGCCCGCGACGATGATCAGGTCCGAGTCTTTGAACCCTCCCGTCATCCGGTCCAGGTCGTGGAAGCCCGTCGGGATCCCGACGATCCCCTGCCCGCTCTCCATCTGAAGCGAGATCCGCTCCATAGCCGGGCCCAGCAGGTCGTAAAGCCGCATCAGCTCGCGCTGGTCGCGGTCGTCGGCGACCCCGAACACGAGCGACTGCGCCTGGTTGATCGCCTCCTCGGCCTCGACCGAGTCGTCGTAGCCGAACCCCGCGATGTTCGATCCGGCCGAGATCAACCGGCGCTTATACGCCTTCTCCTTGACGATCCGGCCGTAGTACTCGATGTTCGCGGCGGTCGGCACCGCGCCCTGCATCGAGGCGAGCTGGGCCCGGCCGCCCACGCGATCGAGCAGCCCCATCGTCTGCAGCTGCGCGGCCAGCGTGACGTTGTCGATGGGCTCGCCTGCGGCGAACAGGTCGAGCGCCGCCCGGTAGATCTGGCCGTTGTTCTCCCGGTAGAAGTCCTCGGGATGCAGGAACTGCAGCACCTTGGCGACCGACAGGGGGTCGAGCAGGACCGAGCCGATGACAGACATCTCGGCGTCCAGGTCGTGGGGTGGCACCCTCCCGGGTGAGAGGGGGATCGTGGTCGCCACTGACGAGTCCTATCTGTCCTGGGTGACGATCACGTTCACGTGCGCGGCCACGTCGCGGTGCAGCTTGAGCGAGACCTCGTGCTCGCCCAGCGTTCGGATCGGCTCTTTCATGTCGATCTTGTGGCGATCGATCTCAACTCGATGCTGGGCCTTGAGGGCGGCCGCGATGTCCTGGTTCGTGATCGACCCGAACGCCTTGTCCTCGGCGCCCACTTTCAGCCGCACCACGACGGTCTTGTTGTCGATCTCGTCGGCCAGCGCCTGGGCTTCGACGCGGTCCTTAGTCTCGCGCTTGACCGCGGCGTCCTTCAATCGCCTGGCCTCGGTCTCGACGCCTTTGCCGGCCGGCACGGCGAGCTTTCGGCGGAGCAGGAAGTTGCGTCCATAGCCGTCGGCCACGTCCTTGACGTCGCCAGCGCGGCCGACGTTCTCCACGTCCTTGGTCAGCATCACCTTCAATTTCCTAGCCCCTCCGATACCGATTGATATTCATCCTTTCGCCTCACACGGGAGCGGACTCGGTTCACGAAACGCCCCGCGCCGTAGCGCGCCGCGCCGACCGTGTCACGCACGTCTCGATCGAAAACGCTTTCCTTGGCCTTGATCGCGGCCTCATGCTCCACGCGCACTTCCTCCGGGCACGCCGCCACAAACGTCTCCACCGCCAGGATGCCGAGGGCCAGCATGTCCAGCTCTCCGAGGACTGGAATCCAGGCCGGAAAATCGATCGGGCTGACGATCAATCCAAGCGCGGCCAGCAACGCCGCCTTTGGGGCGGCGGGGACGCGCTCGTCCCGCAAAAGGCAGTAGGCAAGCTTGCCGTGACGCGGCACATCGATCAATACCTCTTTGGCGCGCGAAAAGACACTCGGCATGGGGGCCGCCAAAGCCTACAGCTTTTCCCGCCCCACGGGAAAGCTACTTAACTTAGCCTTGCGCCATGTCAACGGCAGCCGCTCAGCCGCGCAGGCCGGAAGAGTTCGGAAACCTGCAGCACACGGCGCTGAGCGCCTTCTGGTTTGGGACCAACTTCCTCTTCATCCCGCTGACCACCATCCTGATTCAGGCCCAGGTCGACGAGGTCGTCCCAAAGGGGTCGCAGAACACCGCCATCGGCGTGGCCCTCGCCGTCGGCGGCCTGCTGGCGATGCTCGTACCTCCAATCGTGGGCGCCTTGTCCGACCGCCTGAACACCCCGTTCGGCCGGCGCCGTCCGGTCATGGTCGCGGGGACGCTATTGACGCTTCCGGGCCTGGTGCTGCTGATGACGGCCGGAAGCTATCCACAGATCATCGTCGGCTACGCCGTCGTCCAGATCTTCCTCAACGGCGCCCAGGCAGCGTATGCGGGCATCATCCCCGACGTCGTGCCGGCCATGCAGGTAGGAAGGGCACGTGGATTTCTGGCCACGATGACCCAGCTTGGAATCGGTGGCGGCCTTGGGGTGACCGGATTGATGACCGGCAACCGTGCGATCTACCTGGTGCTCGGCGCCGTCGTGACTCTGTCGCTGATACCGACTGTCTGGGCAGCGCACGCCGAGGGGATGGAGCCCATCGAGCCTCCTCCCCACCGATCTTTCGGCGAGTCGATCAGGGAATTCGCGCGTCCGCTGCATGAAGGCGACTTTGCGTGGGTCATCTTCACGCGCCTGATGGTGTCGTCAGGGATCACCGTGGTGCTCTATTTCCTTGTCAACTTCTTCAAGGACGTGGTGCTCGCGCCCACGACGTCCGCAGCCGCGGGCAGGTTCACAGGAAACTGGGAGCTGGTGGTTGTCGCCACCGCCTTGCCATTCGGCTTCTTCGGCGGCCAGCTGTCCGACCGCATCAACCGGCGCAAGATCTTCGTCTACCTGTCCGGCGCGGCCCAGTCATTCGTCGCGCTGGCGTTCATCCTCTTCTATCCCAAGTCGCTCCCGCTCGTCTTCGCGCTCGGGGTCGCCTATGGCATCGGCTACGGGCTCTACTTTGCGGTCGACTGGGCGCTGGCCGTCGATACGCTGCCGGACAAGACCAAATCGGCCAAGGACATGGGGCTCTTTCACGTCGCCCTGACGCTGCCGCAGGCGATCCTGCCCCTCTTCGGCGGAGCGCTGATCGACTCCCTCAACCGCAGCGTCGGCGGCAACGCCGGCTACCGGGTCGTCTTCTCGAGCGCGGTCGTGTTCTTGTTCGTGGGCACTGTCTTGGTGAGCCGGATCAAGTCGGTGCGCTGACTGCGCAACGCGAGCAGGGTCGCGACCCAGACGCCCGCAATCCCGACTGCGCCGAACTCTGCCATCAACCGGAGCACGACAAGGTTCGAATAGCCGGCCACGAGCAGGGTCTGGAACCAGTTGTGTCCGGGGCCGATGAGCAGCCATCCACCCGCCACCAGGCCCAGCACCTTCCAGTCGCGCCGGCGCACCCCCCACTCGACGAGCACGATCATCGGCAGCAGCAGCAGGACGAGGTGCGTGCCCCACGAATAGCTCGCGACCAGCGGACCCACCGCGGTCGCCGCCGCCGCCTCCAGGGACCGCCCGGACCAGTCTTCGCGCGGGCGGCCGAGCACCCAGAACGTCACACCGAGCACCGCGAGCGCGATCGCGGTGGTGATGATTCGCGCAGGCAGCGGTGCGCCTCTCGTCGCGCCCAGGAAGGTGGACGGGTCGAACAGGCGCGCGACGGTTCCGCCCGGGGAGTGGTTCTCGAAAAAGCCGGTGCCCTGGCTGATCGCCGGCAGGACCTTGAAGAGATACTCGAGCAGGTACTGCGGCGCCGCGAGCAGCCATATGGCAAGACCCGCGGCCACGCCGGCGCCGAGCATCGACCAGCGCCTGGCCCAAAGAAGCAGCAGCCCCTGGGGGGCCTGGATCAGCTTGAGAGCCACCGCCAACCCCAGGGCCGCGCCTCCCCACCAGCGATCGGAGATCCAGCCCAGGAGCCAGACTCCCGACAGGGCGAGGAGGACGAGGTTGATCTGGCCTTCGACGATGTTGCCGTTGACAGGTTCGAAGGCGATCGCGACGAGCACCAGGAGCGCTCGCGTCTGCCAGTCGACCACGCGCAGAGCTCGCAGCATGCAGACCAGAAAGATCACCAGCGACGCGTTGAGGAAGAGCACCGTTCCGGCTGCGACCAGATGGGAGTCGAGTCCGACCAGCGGTTGGAGAAGCCAGGCTACCGGGGGCGGCGTGACGTACTGCTGGCCTGTCGGTTCGAGGCAGCCGAGCGTCCGGCAGAGGTCGTAAGGATCGCGGCCCGCGACGAGCTGCGCGGCCGCGCGAAGGTAGCTCTCTTTGAAATCCCCGAGATAACCTCCGAAAGCGATCGGCACGATGATGCTCTGCCAGACGTAGAGCAGAAGGATCGGCGTCCCCGCGATGGCGAGCAGCAGAGTCCGGAACCGGCGGTCTTCGAGCGGAGAACGCCTCGTCACGCCCGCGATTGTCTTAGAAGTGAATGGCGAGAGGTGCGGTGGACATTAAACGAGGCGGCGCCTGCAGCGGACACCGCCTCGACCGGACGCCACCGGGTGACACGCTGCTGGTTTCTGCGCCGCTTTACGGCCGTTGCCTACTTGTGGAGGCCAACCTTTGCGTGGGCTGTCGGTGGACCCGGACGTACGAACTGTCTTCAAACTTGCGACGGAGTGAAGAGGTTGTCAAGGGGTTTGTTTTCCCAGGATGACCCGGCAGGCGCACAATCAGGCCAGGAGGGTCGAGATGCCTGAGTTGAGCTACGTACACGGCGCCAGCGATGTCGCGCTGCTGGGCGAAACCATTTTTCAAAACCTGAGGCGGACCGCGTCGCGGTTCGGAGATCGCGAAGCCCTCGTAGCCGCCCACCAGGGGAAGCGATCGACCTATCGCGAGCTGGTGACCGAGTGCGAGGTCGTGGCGCGCGGACTGATGGCCCGTGGCGTCAAGAAGGGCGATCGAGTCGGGATCTGGTCTCCCAACCGGTACGAGTGGGTGGTCGTCCAATATGCGACCGCGGCGATGGGCGCAATCCTCGTCAACATCAACCCTGCATACCGAACCTCCGAGCTCGAATACGCCCTCAACCAGTCCGAAGTCACGTTCCTGGTCCTGGCGGCGGCTTTCCGGCAGGCCGATTACAAGGGGATGCTGGCCGAGGTCAAGGGCAGGCTGCCCGCCCTCCGCGAGGCCCTCGTGATCGAAGAGGGATGGGACGCTCTGAAGCGAGATGCCGCCAAGGTGAGCGAAGCGACGCTGCACGAGGTCGAGTCCTCGCTGCAGTTCGACGACCCGATCAACATCCAGTACACATCCGGCACCACCGGCTTCCCCAAGGGCGCGACGTTGACCCATCACAACATCCTCAACAACGGCTTCTTCATCGGCGAGACGCTCAAGTACAGCGAGCGCGACCGCGTCTGCATCCCCGTGCCCTTCTATCACTGCTTTGGGATGGTGCTCGGAAACCTCGCATGCACGACGCACGGCGCGACGATGGTCGTGCCCGCGGAGGCGTTCGATCCCGTGATCACCATGGAAACCGTGGAGAAGGAACGCTGCACTTCCCTGTACGGCGTGCCGACGATGTTCATCGCGGAGCTCGAGCACCCGCGTTTCAAAGAGTTCGACTTCAGCACCTTGCGGACCGGAATCATGGCCGGCTCACCCTGCCCGGTGGAGGTCATGAAGAAGGTCCAGACGGTGATGCACATCCCCGAGATGACGATCGCCTACGGGATGACCGAGACCTCCCCGGTCTCGACTCAGTGCGCCACCGACGATCCCCTCGAAAAGCGTGTGGCCACGGTCGGGCGCGTTCACCCTCACGTCGAGATCAAGATCGTCGACCCGGAAAGTGGAGCAGTGGTTCCACGCGGCGCCACCGGCGAGATGTGCAGCCGGGGGTACATGGTCATGCTCGGCTACTGGAACAACGAGGAGGCGACGCGCCAGGCCATCGACGCCGCGCGCTGGATGCACACCGGCGATCTGGCGACGATGGATGAGGAGGGTTATGTCAACATC
>Ga0207665_10001609_pt1 | contig 15229 bp, 10 predicted proteins | sample LARL112metaG_FD_184351 | JGI IMG/M metagenome (GOLD analysis project Ga0207665, IMG submission 184351) | Corn, switchgrass and miscanthus rhizosphere microbial communities from Kellogg Biological Station, Michigan, USA - LAR L11-2 metaG... | ecosystem: Host-associated > Plants > Roots >...
CGGGCGTCCGCACCACCTACGGGTCGCCACTGTTCGTGGGCCACGTGCCAGACCGCGACGAACTGCTGGTGAGCCGGATGGCCGGCGCCGGGGCGATCAGCCTCGGCAAGACCAATACGCCGGAGTTCGGCGCGGGTTCCCACACCGTGAACCGGGTGTTCGGGGCCACCCGCAACCCCTACGACCTGAGCCGCAGCGCCGGCGGCAGCAGCGGCGGGGCGGCCGCGGCGCTGGCGGCGCGGATGATCTGCCTGGCCGACGGCAGCGACCTCGGAGGCTCGTTGCGTAATCCGGCCAGCTTCTGCAACGTGGTGGGATTGCGGCCGTCGCCGGGCCGGGTGCCCAGGTGGCCGGTGACCGACCCGGCCGACATTCTCGGCGTCCAGGGGCCGATAGGCCGTACCGTCGCGGACACGGCCCTGCTGCTGGCGGTCCTGTCCGGGCCTGAACCGCGGGCCGCGCTCGCCCTTGATGCGCCCCCGCCCGCACTGGCCGCCCCGGCCGACGTGACCCGGGTGCTGGCGCAGGACGTGCGCGGGCTGCGGGTGGCCTGGAGCGCGGACCTGGGCCTGCCGGTCGAGCCCGAGGTCCGGGCCGCGCTGGCGCCGGCCCGCGGTGTGCTGGCTGGCCTTGGCTGCCATGTGAGCGACGCGGCGCCCGATCTGGCCGGCGGGGATGAGGTGTTCCGGACCAGGCGGGCGCTACGGTTCGTGACCGCGTTCGGCCCACTGCTGCGCGACCACCCCAGCGACGTCGGCCCGAACGTGACCTGGAACATCGAGCGCGGCCAGGAACTGACCGTGGCTGACCTCAGCCGGGCCACCACCTTGTGGGCCGCGCTGGCCGAGCGCGTCAGTGCGTTTTTCGCTGACTTCGATGTGCTCGCCTGCCCGGTGAGCCAAGTACCCCCGTTCGATGTGGACCTGGACTGGGTGCACCAGATCGACGGAGTACCGCAGGAGTCCTACCTGGACTGGATGAGGTCGGCGTACCTGATCTCGGTCACCGGGCTGCCCGCGATCTCGGTGCCCGCCGGGTTCACCCCGGCCGGCCTGCCAGTGGGACTGCAACTGGTCGGCCGCCGCCGGGCCGACTGGCACCTGCTCGCGGTCGCCGCCGCGTTCGAGCAAGCCACTGGCCACGCCCAGACCGCCCCCAGCCTGCCGGGCTGACCCGCTCACCCGGGCCGGGGCTGCCTGTGCGCCAGACCCGGCCTGACGCACTGCCCGACGCCGAACCGGTGACTGTGACGCGCTCGTGACAGTCCGCGGACCCGGCTAGGACACGCGGGCCGCATTGTTGCGGGCATGCATGACACAAGCCTCCATCTCATGCCCGGACCGGGGAGCGCCAGGCCTGCCCGGTTCAAGCCCTTGCTGGCAGTAGCAGTCCTGGCCGCGGCGGCGCTGCTGACCGCTGCGTGCGGCGGCGGATCGCCCACCCAGGCGCTCTGGACCCTCTGACAGGGCATTATGGGCGGGCCAACGACCCACTGGCTTCCTTGCTGTGATCTTCTGTTGCAGGATGGCTTCTCTCTGTGTCAGGAGGGCGGCGTGGACCTAGCCGGGCTCACGGCTGTCGATGTGCACGTACACGTCGAGGCCGACCATGACGGCCGTACGTCGTTGCCGGAGGACGTCGCGGCGGCGTCGGCAGCGTATTTCGGCGCGAGCCCTCATCGGCCAACGGTCGATGAGATCGCCGCCTACTACCGGGAGCGGCGCATCGGCGCGGTGGTGTTCACCGTGGACATCGAGGCGTTCACCGGCCACCCTGCGCTGTCGAACGAACAGATCGCCGAGGCCGCGGCGCGGCACAGCGACGTGCTGATCCCGTTTGCCAGCATCGACCCGGCGAAGGGCCGGGCAGGTGCGCGGGAGCTACGCGGTACGCGTGCTCAATCTCGGCCAGCGCCTGGCGGACGGGTGAGAAGGTGAGCGTTTCCGATCTGGCGATCGTGTCGGCGCTGATCTTCGTCTGGGCGACGCTGTCGGCGCGGCTGGAGCGCTTTGATGTCACCGCTCCTATCACGTTCATCCTCGCTGGTTTGCTGCTGACGCACGGGCCGCTGGCGCCGCTGGGGTTCGCGCCTTCCAACGAGGTGGTCAAGACGCTGGCGGAGATCACCCTCGTCCTCGTGCTGTTCTCTGATGCATCACGGGTGGGGCTGCGGGATCTGCGAACCGACATGGGGCTGTGCGTTCGCCTGCTGGCGATCGGGCTGCCGCTGACGATCGGCCTGGGAACCCTGATCGCGCTGCCCGTGGTCGGGACAGGCAATCCCTGGCTTGCACTGCTGGTGGGTGCGGCGCTGGCGCCCACGGACGCTGCCCTCGGCGCGGGCATGATGGTCAACCCTGCCGTGCCGGTGCGGATACGCCGGCTGATCAATGTCGAGAGCGGCCTCAACGACGGGATCGCCACGCCGTTCGTGCTGATCGCGCTCGCGGGACTGGGGTCCAGCGGGCACGCAGCCGGTATCGGCCCGGCCGAGGCCGCCGCCGAGCTGGCGCTGGGCGTGGCCATCGGCGCGGTGGTAGGGGGCGTCGGTGGGTACCTGGTCAAAGTGGCCAGTGACCGCGGCTGGGTCGCCGGGAGTTTTGCTGGCTCGGCGGTGCTGGCGCTTGCGGTATGTGCCTACGCTTGCTCGCTGGCCCTCCACGGCAATGGCTTTATCGCCGCTTTCGTCGGCGGCCTCGCCTACCGGACGGCCGGCGGCGAGCGCGGTGAGCGGATGGTTCCGTTCGTCGAGGAAACGAGCGCTCTGGTATCGCTGCTGGTGTGGCTTGCGTTCGGAGCCGTCGCCGTCGTGCCGGCGTTCGAGGATCTGACATGGCCCGATGTGCTGTATGCCGTGCTCAGCCTGACCCTGATCAGGATGGTGCCGGTGGCGGTCGCGCTCGCGGGGGCGCGGCTCGGCCGGACCACCGTTGCGTTCGTCGGCTGGTTCGGTCCACGCGGCCTTGCCTCCGTCGTGTTCGCCTTGCTGGCGCTGGAGGAGATAGGCGAACATGCGGCCGGGTCCGCAATTACGATCATCGCCTTCACCGTGCTGCTCAGCGTGGTGGCGCATGGCGTGACCGCCGATCCACTAGCCCGCCGCTACGGTCCGTCGATGACCCGGGTACCGGCCCCGGGTGAGGATACGGGGATCCCGCCGCCGCCCGAGCGCAGACTCATCCGCCGTGCCTTCTGACCAGCCGGCGTGCATTAGGGTCGGCGAGAAAGCGCCGCCGCTCAGTGCGCGCCAACGTTAGGGAGTTTGCTTCATGAGTGCCCCCGGGGCGGAATCCGCCGAGGCCGAGCCCGAGGCCGCGGCCGAGGTGGAGGCCGCGGCCGACGTCGAGACGGGGGAAGGCACGGCGTCCGCTGCGACGGATGCGCCCCAGAAGGGGAACCCGTGGAATGATCCGCGGCTGCCCTGGCACGGGAATCCGCGCACCGCCGACATCCTCTGCTGGGCGGGCATCGTGTTCAGCGGCCTGTTCTACTGGGCCCTGCTGCCGTTGCGGGTGTCGCTGATCGGCACCCACCCGGTAGTGGCAGAGGTGCTGAACGGCAGCACCGAATCCATCATCTCGGCCGCCGCGTTCGCCAGGGACGGGGACGGCACGCTGATCATGGTCCTGCTGGCCGCGATTCCGGGACTGATGAAGTTCGACATCCTGTACTGGTGGGCGGGGCGGATGTGGGGCGAGCGGTTCCTCATGGCGCTGCCCGGCAGCAAGCGGGTGGCCAAGAGCATGGAGCGAGTGCGGCGGTTCGGCCGCAAATTCACCTGGCCGGCGGTGCTCGTCAGTTCCTTCCTCCCCATCCCCAGGGCGATCATCTTCGTCATCGTCGGCTGGGCCGGGATGAGGCTCGTCACGTTCCTGGTCCTGGACCTGATCAGCGTGCTGCTGTGGGCCGGCATGCTCGCCGGGCTGGGTTACGCGCTGGGTCACCCCGCGGTGGTCGCGGCCAGGACCATCTCCCATTACAGCCTGTGGTTCACGATCGGGCTCCTCGCCCTGACCGTGCTGCTGACCGTGCGCTCCCAGCGCCGGTCGGTGACGGGACCGGGGGCAGGCGGCTAGAGGCCCAGAAGCCCTAGTTCCCGGGACCGGGCGACCGCCTGAGTGCGAGTGGTGGCACCCAGCTTGCGGTAGATCGACTTCATCTCCGACTTGACGGTGTGCGGCGACAGGAACAACTCGGCCGCGATTTCCGGTACCGGCAGATGCGTGGACAGCAGCGGCAGGAGCCGCAACTCGGCCGCGGTAAGTGCCGATGGGCCGGCCGCGCGCGCTTCGATGGTGGCGAGCCTGGCCTCCAGTCGGTCCGCCTGCTCAGTGAGGAGACCGAGGTCCGGCCGTTGCTGGAGAATGCTGTGGGCCTGCGTCAGGACCGCTGCCGCACCCGCGCGGTCGGCGAGCGCGATATAGGAATGCGCCATCTCGAGAAGTGCCTGAGTGGACACCACGGGCAACATGTAGGTGAGCAGGGGCCTGAGTCTGGAGGCGCGCCTCAGGTAGAAGCGGCCCTGTGAGTTGTTTCCGTCGTGCAGCGCGGCCCGGGCCGCCCATGAATAGACAAGGGCGCTGCTCCAGTAGTCGTCGAAATGCCCGGCCTGCACGATCGCGGTCGCGCGCTGGGCCAGTGACGTCACCTCTGACCAGGATCTGCGCTGGGCCGCAGTAGCGCACTGCTGAGCGAGGATGAGCGAGGTCACGGGCGGGGCATCGATTTGAGCCGCGACGTCGAGAGCGCGGGCGAGAACGGGCTCAGCCCGGGCCGGTTCGCCTTCCAGCAGGTAGGACAGCCCTTCGCTGTACAGCATGGTCGCCCGGTAGGGGCTCGCCGGGCTCAGCCCGTCCAGGGCGATCAGAGAGTCACGCCGCATTTCGGCGGGGCCGTCGCGGCACAAGCACGCGCGCAGGTAGGCCAGCGTGCCTTCCATCGTGCTTCCATCAGGGAGAATCCCGGCGGGAGACGCGCGCTCCGCGGCGGCCATCCAGCGCTCGGCCTCACCTGCCTCACCGAGAAGGGCGAAGATCAGCGAGCCATGCGCGGCGATCGCGCCGTAGTACTCGGCCGCCGTGACGTCCCTGATCCACTCCATCCAGCGCCGCACGGTCTCGACGCGCCCGCTGGCCCAGACCGGCTGCTGCAGGTCCAGAATCAGCCGGGCCACCCGGTCGTAGTCTCCCGCCGCCTGGGCATGGTCGATCGCTACCTCCGGCATCGCGTTCGCCTCGAACCACATAGCCGCCCGGAAGTGGAGATCCTGGACCGCCTCCGGCTCTCGGCGCTGGAGTTCTGCCCGCAGGAGTTCGCGGAACAGGTGGTGGTAGCGGTACCACTCCCGATGGCGGTCAAGCGGGACGACCAGCAGGTTCCTGGCTTGCATCTGTTCGAGGACAGCCGCGGATCCCTTGCCGCCCAAGATCGCATCGCAGAGCGGTCCGCACATCTTGTCCAAGACAGATGTGCGGGTGAGGAAAGACACCTCCGTGCCCGAGATCCGGTCGAGGAGTTCCGAGCGCAGGTAGTCACCCATGAAAACGTCGTCACCGGTGAAGGTGAAACCGGCCTTGCTTCGCTGGGTGCCGGAGTTCATCGCCAGCGCGGCGATGTACAGCCCGGTTGGCCATCCTTCGGTTCGCTGCAGGAGAGCATCGAGGCTTGCCTTGTCGGCTTTGGCTCCTGCCCCCTGCAGCAAGGCGTCCGCTTCCACCGCACCCATGGCGAGGTCGTCGGCGGTAACCTCCAGGAGCCCTCCCTGGGCACGCAACCGCGCCGTGGGCAGCGGTACCGCGGTACGTGAAGCCAGTGCGAACCGCCAGCCGGGCGGGAGGCGCAGCGCGAACTCGGCAATCGCGTTGAGGCATTGCCTGTTCGTGACCGCCTCGGCCTGGTCGAGTAGTACGGTCACCGGCGGCTGCACCGAGGCGGCGGCAGATACGAGTCTGGGAACCATGGCGGCGCCTGCGCCGGAGGAGGCAAGTGCCGGGAAGATCGCCGCGTCGACATGCCCGATCCGGCCCAGCGCAATCGCAAGTGCGCTCAGCAGCACCACCGGGTCGTTGTCCGCGTCGTCGCAGGAGAGCCACGCCACGCGGGATCCGAGCCGGGCAGCCCATTGCGCCATGAGTGTCGTCTTGCCGTAGCCGGGTGGTGCGGTCACGGTGATGACCGGTACCTGCGCGGCGGCCAACCGCTCGACCAGGGCCGTCCGGACAACGATTCCCGGCCGTGTCCCAGGCGGATGGAATTTCGGCTCGGGCAGCTGGAAGCCGGGCCCCGGAGCGGTCCCGTGATCTCTGTCAGACATCACCTGAGACACACCGATGACCCCGGCCTCGTGCTTCAGTTCAAGATCGATGCAGCATCAGACAGACAATACCGCGCAGCGGTCGCATCGCGCCAAGGCGGCGGGCCTCCCCGGCGGCCCGTGCGCCGTTGTCCCACCCAGGTATCCAATGGCGATCGGGTCATCTGCAGCTTCACCCAGACCGGGTGATCTGCCTAGTCGTACGAGTTGTTACTGACTGTGTCCGTTGCGCTCGGGCCCGCCTGGCCGCGGGCGGGTGTCTGGCGGCTTACCGCCGCGGCGAGCACCTGCGAATTCGGCAGCAGCACCAGGCCGTTATCCGTGTCGAGCCGCAGGTAGGTAATTCCTATCTCCGTCACCGTGCCCTCGAGCTGGCCGCCGAGAGCGCCCGAGCGCAGCAGTATCGGGTCGCCGACCTGGAACGGCCGGGACAGTAGCAGTACGAGCCCGGCGAAGATGTTGCTGAGCGACTGCTGGCCGGCAATGGTGATGATGATCGTGGCGAACGCCCCGCCGACCAGGAGCTGCCCGACCGGGACCTTGAGCAGCGCCAGCGTAATCGTGATGGTGAGAATGGCGCCGACCAGCACGATGGCATACCGCACAACCGCTGCATGCGCTGATCCGGTGACCGTCTGGAGCGTCTCGCGTGCGCGCCTGGCCAGCGATACCACTGCCACCGTCGCGAAGATGAAGAACGCAGCGGCGGCCGACGCGGCAGCGATCGAGCTGGCCAGGTGGCCCGGCTCGAACAGGCTGTCCAGGTGGCGGCCGGACGCGTAGGAAACGGCCGCGGCGACGATAGCCAGCACCGAAAAGATGATGGCGCGCCAAGGCCGGGCTCGCGCCTTGACGCTGGCCACCTGCTTCGCTAGGTCAAGCTGGCGCTTTTCCTGCAGGTCCACCGCGATCCTCCGGCAGCTGGAGGTGAGGCCTGCCACAGTCCCTTGCGACGCTGGCAGTTGCCCTCACCCACCAAGGATGAACCCCTGTCGCCGCGCTTGGGCAACACTCCATGCTGGTGGGAACGGATTAGGTGGGAACTGATGAGTACCGGCGCGCTTCCCGACCCGGTGCGCCGCCTGATGGCGCAGCTGGATGAGCCGAGGCCCGGCGATGGGGCCGACATGAGCGAGGTAGGGCGGCTACTGATGGAACTGGCCGCCGACGAGGAATACTTCGCTCCGCTGATCGCGCATATGCCCGCCGGGTCGCCTGGGGTGCAGTGGCTGGCCAAACCCGAACGAGGCCCGCGCCTGGTGCTGGTCCACCGGCCCGAAGGGGTGATGGCTTACACCCACTCCCACCGGTGCTGGGTCGCGATCGCCCCGGTCCGCGGGGTGGAGACTCACCAGCACTGGAACGCGGTCCGTCATGCCGGCGGACGTGCCGAACTGAGCCTTACCGGCGAGCGCGCCCTGCGCCGCGGTGATGTGGTGACGCTGGTCCCACCCGACGATGTGCACAACCATGGCCATGTCCGGGGCACCGGGCCAAGCCCATACTCACTCATCCTGCTGGGTGATGACATGCTCCTGTTCGAGCGCGAGGAATACGACCCGGACCGGGGCACGTGGCGCGGGCTTGCACCCGGTGACCCGGGTCGTTCGCACCGCTGATCAGGTGCCGTCAGTGATCGTTTGGTTCTTCCAACGCTGCTTCGATGTCGTATTCAAGTGCGGTGGCGACCGCGGGAGTGGCAGAGACGATCCGGCCGAGGCCAGCCACCGGAATGATCGCCAGGAGCACGTCGACGATCTCGTCGTTGGTCGCACCCGCAGCGAGCGCCCGCGCGGCGCTCCATTGCAGGCAGACCGCTGACGACCCGATGGCCACCGATACCGCCACCTGCAGCAGCGCGGTGGTCTTAGCGTCCAGCGCTGGCGTGTCGAGCAGGTCGAGGCCGAACCCAGCCCCGACGAACCCTTCGTCGAAGATCGCCAGTCTGCGCAGGGTTTCCTGGAATCTCACCGTCTGACCCATAAGCCTCCGATGCCGTGCAACACATCCCACCTCACGGCACGGCAAACTTCATCCCCCATGGGGAGGGTAAAGAGCGCTTACCACCAATCGTGGGATGCGCGGTCGATCTGGTTGGTATTTCGTGGTTGTGCGGGTCAGGTGCCCGCTGGTGGCGGGGCAGGCGGCCCGGCCGGGGTCCCAGCGGAGGTTCCGATGGCGGTACAAGCTGCCAAGCAGGTAGTAACCAGCTCAAGACGGTCGGCGGCCTTCGCCGGCGACCCGATCCTGGCGTCAAAGATCACCGCGCCAGACCTACCGGGTTGGGTGATACAGCGGCCGCGGATCACCAAGATGATCGCTGAGGGCACGCGGTGGTGCCCGGTGACCGTCGTCACCGGCCCGGTGGGCGCGGGCAAGACGATGGCCCTGGCGATGTGGGCGACGGCAGAGCCGGGGCCGGTGGCCTGGGTCTGTCTGGATGAGTACAACACCCGGCCTGGGGCCTTCTGGTCCCATGTTGTCGCGGCACTGCAGCGGTGCGGTGTAGCCGTATCCGGGGTTCTGCCGGGGGCTTCCCGGGGGCGCCCGGCAGAAAACCTGTTCCTGCTGAGGCTCGCCTCGGCGCTGGCCGCACAGGACCCGCCGGTGACGCTGGTACTCGACGACCTCCACCTGATCACGGAGCCAAAGGTCCTGAACGGGCTCGATTTCCTGGTCAGAAGTGTGGGATCCGGCTTGCGCCTCGTTGCCTCCGCGCGGGCCGATCCCCTGCTCCCCATGCATCGGTACCGGCTGACCGGCAGGCTGGCTGACATCCAGGGCACCGACCTCGCCTTCAGCGCCGACGAAGCGCGCCTGCTGCTGGCCCAGCACGGGTGCACGCTGTCGCCGGACTCGTTTGCGTGCCTCATGCAGCAGACAGAGGGCTGGGCGGCAGGGCTTCGCCTGGCCGCGATCTCCATGGCAGCTCACCCCGACCCTGACCGGTTCGTCAAGGAACTGCTTGCCGAGGACAGCTCCCTGACCAGCTATCTGGCGGAAGAGATCCTCAACATCCAGCCGCCCGAGGTCCGGGAGTTGCTGCTGAGCACGTGCCTCCTGGAGCACATCAATGCCGATGTGGCCAGCGAACTGGCTGGCAGCGGGCAGGCCGGCCGGATCCTGGCGGATTTGGCCCACGCCAATGCGTTCGTCCAGCCGATCGGGCATGGGTGGTATCGCTATCACACGCTGTTCGCGGAGATGCTGCGGCTTACGCTGAGGCTTGAGTGCCCAGACCGGATCGCCTCGTTGCACCGGCAAGCCGCCCGCTGGAACGAGCGAAATGGGCAGCTCACCGACGCGGTGCGGCACGCTACCGAGGCCGGTGATTGGCAACTCGCCGCCAGCATGGTCGTCGACGGGCTAGCCATCGGCGAGATCATCGAGCCCACGGAGAGCCCGTCTCTGGCCGATGCGTTCGCGCGGATGCCACTCGGTGAAAGGTGGCCAGAACCTCAGCCATACCTGGTGTGTGCCGCGGCCGCCTTTTCCGCTGGCAGGCCCGAGTTGGCTGCCGCCGCGCTGGATGCGGCGGAAACGCTCCTTGACCGGCTTCCCGCTGATCAAGAGGCCGCTGGCCGGCTGGCCGCGACCATGATCCGCTTTGCCGCTTCTCGTCGCAGCGGCGACCTGACGGCGGCGGCGGAGGCCATCGCCTGTGCTGAGGCCTTGACAGACGAGATCTCAGGCGGCACTCTCGCCCAGCACGCGGGGATTCGCGGCCAGGTACTGTCGGCCCGCGGGGCTGTGGAGCTTTGGTCGGGCCGTCTCAACGAGGCGGTCCACATCCTCGACTCCGGGGTAGCCGCCGCGGCCGCGCCAGGAGGGGAACATCCACGAGCCGCGTGCCTTGGCCATCTCGCGCTGGCTACGGCCTTGCGCGGCCGGTTGGATCATGCCGCGAGGCTCGCCGATCAGGCGGCGGCGGCCTGCGCGAATAACGGGCAGCATCCCAACCCCGCGGCACTCGTGGCGCTGGCCTGGGTGGGCCTGGAACGCCATGAGCAGCGCCAGGTCCACAGGCGGCTCAAGCAAGTGGACGCTGCACTTACCTTGAGCCCGGACAGGCTGATCGGAGCGATCGCTTGTCTCATAGCCGCCTACAGTGCCCTGGCCGATGGGCGCGGCGACGTAGCGGTGCAGTACGTGGCCAGGGCGCGATCCGAGTGGGATGTTCCGGCTTGGCTCGAGCAAGAGCTGAGCCTGGCCGAGTCCAGAGCATCGGCGGCGGCCGGCCAGATCCGGGAGGCGCTCGTGCTGGCCGCCCATGACGGGGTGCCGGAACGGGTGCGCTTGCAAGCCTGCCTGGCAGACGCCCGGCTCAGCTACCACAGCGGCGACCGTGCCCGCGGTCGTCGATCGCTGCGGCGGGCGCTGCGGCTGGCCGAACGTGAACGGCTCAGGCTGCCGTTCATCCTGGAGCGCGGCTGGATAGGGCCGGTGCTCCGGCGAGACCCTGATCTGGCTCAGACCTACCGGCATCTGCTGCCATCGGCTCTCTGCGGCAATCAGCTTCCGGCGCCGCTTGGCGCCGGGACACCGGGTTCGACAGGGACCGCAGCACGGGATGCGACGGACGCCCAAGCACCGGGCATGACTACCGCGCCAGTGGTAGAGCCGCTGACCGAACGCGAGCGGGAAGTGCTGCGACACGTCTCGGGTATGTTGACCACCGCCGAGATCGCCAGCGAGCTTTACATCTCGACCAACACCGTGAAGTCACACATCAAGAACATCTGCCACAAGCTGGCGGCGACCCACCGCGGCGAAGCCGTCCGCAGAGCCCGCCAGCTTCAGCTGATCTGAGCCCCCCCTTACGGGTGATGCTGTCGCCCCCGCCTGGACTTCAGCATGACAAGTGGCAGAAGGAGTGAGCGGTGACTGAGCACTATGACGTGATCATTGTCGGGACCGGGGCGGGCGGGGGGACGCTGGCGTATGCGCTGGCCGGCTTGGGGAAGAGGATCCTGCTGCTGGAGCGGGGGGACTTCCTGCCCAGGGAGATGGACAACTGGGACCCGCGGCCGGTGTTCGTGGACGGTAAATACATTTCCAAGGACACCTGGTTCGGCGGCGATGGGAAGCCGTTCCAGCCGCAGGTGCATTATTTCGTCGGCGGTGCCACCAAACTGTACGGCGCAGCCTTGTACCGGCTGCGCCCGCGTGACTTCGGGGAACTGCGGCACGTGGACGGCATTTCCCCGGCGTGGCCGCTGGACTATGACGACTTCGAGCCCTGGTACACCCAGGCCGAGCAGTTGTACCAGGTGCACGGGAACGGTGGTGAGGACCCCACCGAGGGCCACCGCAGCCAGCCCTACCCGTGGCCCGCGGTCTCGCACGAGCCGCGGATCGCGCAGATCTCCGACGGCCTGGAGAAGGGCGGGTACCACCCGTTCCACGCGCCGTGCGGGATCATGCTGGATGAGGCGGACCGGCCAAGGAGCGCGTGTATCCGGTGCACCTGGTGCGACGGGTATCCGTGCCTGGTCCACGCCAAGTCCGACGCCGAGGTCATCGCGGTCCGCCCGGTCCTTGGCCGGGATAACGTCACCTTGGTCACCGGGGCCGAGGTGATGCGGCTGGAGACCGACGGCGCCGGGCGCACCATTACCGGGGTCGCCGTCAACCGTGGCGGTGAGCGTGAGGTGTACACCGGCGACATCGTGGCCTTGTGCGCCGGGGCGGCGAACAGCGCCAAGATCTTGCTCAACTCTGCCAGCGGCGCCCACCCCCGTGGCCTGGCGAACGGGTCGGACCAGGTGGGGCGGAACTACATGTACCACAACTGCCTGGCCGTGGTGGCGCTGGCCAAGGAGCGCAACGACACGGTGTTCCAGAAGACGCTGGGCATCAACGACTTCTACTTCGCCACCAGCGACTATGAGTACCCGGCGGGGAACATCCAGATGATCGGCAAGTCCAACGCCGAGGCCATGCGCGGGGAGAAACCCACGCTGACCAAGCTGTCCCCGGAGTGGACCCTGTCCGACGTGGCCGCGCACGCGGTCGACTTCTGGCTCACCACCGAAGACCTGCCGCTGGCAGACAACCGGGTCACCGTCGACGGCGACGGCAACATCCGCCTGTTCTACCAGCCCACCAACAACGCCGAAGCCGACCGGCTCTACGGCGAGCTGAAGAAGATCATGAACCACACCGGGATGGCCGAGCACCACGTGCTGGGCAAGAACTTCTACATGAACATGAGCATCCCGATCGCCGGCTGCGCCCACCAGGCCGGCACCTGCCGGTTCGGCACCGACCCCGCCACCTCCGTCCTCGACGTCAACTGCAAAGCCCACGAACTGGACAACCTCTACGTCGTGGACACCAGCTTCTTCCCCAGCATCGGCGCGGTGAACCCCGCCCTTACCGCGATGGCCAACGCCCTGCGCGTCGGCGACCACATCGGCCAACGGCTCACCAGCTGATACAGGCCAGGCATATGGCGACCAAGGCCGAGATCAACGCCGTCTACGCGGCCGGTTTCATCCAGGGCATTGCGCTGGTCACGTTCCCGGCGGCGAGCACGATCTTCACCCAGTCCCAGCCAGTACGGCCTGTCCAATACCCGGTACGGCACCATGTTCTTGCCGCAGGTGGTGACGGCGATCACGGGATCGCTGCTGGCCGGGCGGCTGGCCCAGCGGCCGTCGAGCAAGGTCCCGATCTACGGGCTGGCGTTCTCCATCGGCAACCTGATCGGCCCGCTGGTCCTGGGCCCGCTGTTCGACTCCTGGGGCCGCAAGCAGATGATCGCCGGCACCTACATCGTCTCCGCCGTGCTGCTGGCCTTTTCTGCCGTCTTGTTCGACGCCAAGGTCCTGAACGCCACCACGCAGACCATCATGTGGGTCGTCATCTTCTTCTTCGCCTCCGCGGGCGCCAGCGCCGCCTACCTGACCGTGTCCGAGACCTGGCCGATCGAGATCCGCGCCGAAGCGATCGCCGTGTTCTTCGCGATCGGCTCGGTCGCCGGCGCCCTCGGCCCCGCCTTCTACGGCGCCCTGATCGGCACCGGCACCAGCAGGACCCCCCTGTTCATCGGCTACCTGGTCGGCGCCGGCATCATGCTGATCGGCGGCCTGGTCGAGGTGTTCCTCGGCGTCAGCGCCGCGGGCAAGTCACTGGAACAGGTCACCAAGCCACTTACCTCGGTCGCCGACAAGGCGATACCTGCCGCATCCGCAGCAGCCTGACGAAAGGAGAGACCGTTGTCCAGTTATCCCAACATCGGCGACCACGGGCTGATCGGCGACCTGCAAACGGCGGCGCTGGTGAGTACCGATGGCACCCTCGACTGGTTCTGCTGCCCCCGGTTTGATTCACCGAGCGTGTTCGCGTCGCTGCTCGATGCCAACCGTGGCGGCTTCTTCAAGATCAGGCCTGACCGGGACGACTACGTGAGCAAGCAGTTGTACCTGCCCGACACCGCGATCCTGGTCACCCGGTTCATGACCCCCGACGGGGTCGGCGAGGTACATGACTTCATGCCCGTGGCCGAGGGCGGGGCAACCGACCGGCACCGGCTGGTGCGCAACATCCGGGTGGTACGCGGCACCATGCGGTTCGCGATAGAGATCCAGCCGCGCTTCGACTACGGGCGCGCCGCACACAAGCTGGAGCTCACCGGCAGCGGCGGGGTGTTCCAGTCCGACAGCCTGGAGCTGACCGTGCACGGCATCGCACCACAGGGAACCAGCATCCAGGACACGGGAGTCACGCTGGAGCGGGCCGGTGACGGGGTGCGGTGGACGCGGACGCTGCGGGAAGGTGATATCGGCGGCGTCGTGCTGGAGTCCATGGGGGGCGCGCCCAGGTTGGTGCCACCCGAGGAGGCCCAGCGGCTGGCCGACGAGACCGCGCTCTTCTGGCGTAGCTGGCTGCACCGGTCCAGCTACACCGGACGGTGGCGGGAGATGGTCGCCCGCTCCGCGATAACGCTCAAGCTGATGACCTACGCGCCCACCGGCGCCCTGGTCGCCGCGCCCACGACCGGGCTGCCCGAGCAAGAGGGCGGAGAGCGCAACTGGGACTACCGCTACACCTGGGTGCGGGACGGGTCGTTCTCGATCTACGCGCTGCTCAGCCTCGGCTACACCGAGGAGGCCGCGGCCTTCGGGGCCTGGCTGCGTGATCGTGCGGCCGAGTACACCGGCGAGGGCCGGCCGCTGAAGATCATGTACCGGGTCGACGGCAGCTCCGATCTCGTCGAGGAGACCCTCGATCATTTCGAGGGCTGGCGTGGCTCCCGCCCGGTCCGGATCGGGAACGGCGCCGCCGACCAACTGCAGCTCGACATCTACGGCGAGGCCGCGGACGCTTTCTTCCTCGCTGACAGCCAGGGCATCCAGGTGGCGCACCAGGGCTGGACGGAGCTGACGGGCCTCATCGACTGGCTCTGCGAGCACTGGGACCAGCCGGACGAGGGCATCTGGGAGACCCGCGGCGGCCAGAAGAACTTCACCTACGCCCGGTTCCAGACCTGGATCGCCCTCGACCGCGCCATCAGGATCGCCCAGCGCCGCGCCCGTCCGGCCAATGTGGCCCGGTGGACCACCGAGCGCGACCGCGTCTACAACCAGATCATGGAACGCGGCTGGAACCCCAAGATTGGCGCGTTCACCCAGCATTACACCACCGAGGTCCTGGACTCCTCGCTGTTGATGATGCCGCTGCAGGGCTTCATCTCCCCCCGCGACCCGATGTGGCTGTCCACGCTGAAGGCGATGGACCGCGAACTGGTCGCTGACAGCCTGGTCTACCGCTACAACCCCAGCGCCTCGCCGGACGGGCTGGCCGGCGACGAGGGCACCTTCACCCTGTGCACGTTCTGGTACGTGGACGCCCTCGCCCGCTCCGGGCGCCTTGATGAGGCGCGGCTGGTCTTCGAGAAGATGCATACCTACG
>Ga0207665_10001610_pt1 | contig 15225 bp, 19 predicted proteins | sample LARL112metaG_FD_184351 | JGI IMG/M metagenome (GOLD analysis project Ga0207665, IMG submission 184351) | Corn, switchgrass and miscanthus rhizosphere microbial communities from Kellogg Biological Station, Michigan, USA - LAR L11-2 metaG... | ecosystem: Host-associated > Plants > Roots >...
CGGGCAGGCAGAGCATGAGAGTGTGCTCGAAACCCAGCAGCCGGCTGTGATCGGTGTACATGCCGGTGGAATGCCATTGCCGGGCCGAGTAGAAGTCCGTGACCTTGGTGATGCTGCGCAAGTCGCGGCTGCGGCCGGGGTAGCTGCAGAACCGGCTATCCCAGTAATGCTGCCAGTACGCCTGTTTCAACGCCGCGTGCAGTTCCTCACCCTCGTCGACGAGCGGGTCTTCCTGGAAGAACCAGAACGCCTGACGGCCGCTGTCGAAGCCGAGGAGATCCGCCTTATCGCAGCGGATCTGGCCCATCAGGTCGGCCAGCAGCGACGGCGGCAGCCCGCCGTCGGCGGGCAAGTCGGGACGGTCCTGGCTCACGATGGCCGCCAGCGCGCGAAGGTCCCGGTCGCTGGCTCTTATGGGAGTGCTCATTTCGCCCCCCTTTACTCCTATATGGGTCTTACGTTACGCCGGGCAGCACCGGTCCGGGCATCCGTAGAACGTCGGATACCGGACGCGCAGGAGGCCTGCCCACAGTGGGACGTGACCGATCACAGCACCAGCCGAGGGAGATCGTCATGAACCCCATCCGCCACGTCCGCCGTCTCGCCGCCGCCCTGGCCGGGCTGGCCGGTGCCCTGTTGGCCTTCGCTGCCGCCGCGCCTGCCGCCCTGGCCCGGCCCGGGCCGCCCCGCCCCTGGCAGCTCGCGCACCCGTCCCTGCATCCGTTGCCGCCCGGCTGGAACAAGCACCCGCCGCTGCCGCCCGCGCACGTCCACCAGCTAGCGCACTTCCCGGTCCCCGTCCGCACCGTCGTGATCGGCGGCATGCCCGGCTGGCAGATCGCATTGATCGCCCTCGGGGCCGCGCTGCTCGCCGCCACCACGGCAGTGCTCGCGTACCGGGCATGGGCCGCGCGGCGGCGCGTGACCCCGAGCGTGGCCTGACCGGCTGCCCATGATGATCGCCCCCAGCACGTGTACGTGCCGGGCGGTCGGCGATGGCCGTAGCGTTCCGCCCTTTACACCCAGCGGAGTCACTGTTGCCCATTCCTTTGGCGGGGGAGGATAATGCGGCCCTTAGGCCATGATGGGCTGGCCGCGGAGCGGGGGGATTGTCATGAGACGACTTAGCGTGATCGTGGCGCTCGGCGCGGTGCTGGGCATGTTCGCGGGGGTGCTGACGGCTGCCCCGGCGCTGGCTGGCCGGGGCCCGAAGTGGGAGATCGTGCCCGCGCAGCGGTCCACCGTGCCGTCATCGTTCTGCGGGTTCAAGGTCCGGGTGACGCCGGTGACCAAGCAATTCGCCAAGGTCCTCAAGACCAGCGACGGGTCCGAAACCGTTCTGATCACCGGCAGGCAGAGGCTGTCATTCACGAATCTGAGCACCGGGAAGACCATCACCGAGAACGCGTCGGCGTCCTCGACGTTTACCGCTAACGCCGACGGCTCGGTCACGGTGGCGTCCAGGGGGCGCTCCCCGCTCGTCCTGGCTCCCGCCGACGCGCAGCGGTTCGGGCTGCCGGGCGTGAGCGTCGTTGCGGGCAGGGTGACGGAGTCGGTGGATTCGGCCGGGAATCTCTCGCTGTCGCTGCACGGTCACGTCGCGGTGGACGTGTGCGCCGCGCTGAGCTAAGGAATCCCCGGGCGGCGTGGCGGCCAGATGCTTACGGCTCGGCGGTGATCCACTAGCCGGGCTGCCGTAGGCGCTGACCTCCGTGACGAACTCTTCATCTCGGCGAGGCTAGTCGTGAGGCGTCTCGGTCAGGTTGTGTGGCGAGGTCCGCACCGAGTTCTCAGCGGGCCTCGGCAGCGTTGAAAGGTTTTTGAAAGCGCGCTGGGCCACAGTGGCGCGCAAGGAGGTGGTCGTCATGAGGCGACTGGGAATGACCGTGGCGTCCGGTGCGCTGCTGGGCATGCTCGGCGGGATGCTGACGGCCTCCCCGGCCCTGGCGGGCCGGGGCCCCAAATGGCAGGTCTTTGAGTCCCCGGCCTTCACCGTGCCCGCTGGAGCCTGCGGGTTCAGGGTCCGGGTCAAGCCCGTGGACAGCAAGGAGTTCATCAAGGTCCTCAAGACCGCGGACGGGTCCATGACCGAGCTGCTCACCGGCAAGTTCCGGCAGTCGTACACGAACCTGAGCACTGGCAAGGCGATCACCGAGAACGCGTCGGCGTCCGCGAAATTGACCACGAACGCCGACGGCTCCGGCACCCTGGTGACGCGGGGACGCAGTCCCAGCTTCTTCACGCCGGCTGAGGCGAGGCGATTCGGGCTGCCGACCGTGAGCATCCTTGCGGGCCGGCTGGTGGTCTCGATCGACTCGGCCGGGAGCTTCACCTCGGTTACCCTGCACGGCCACGTCGCGGTGGACGTATGCACCGCGCTGCGTTAGGGGATTCCCCGCAGCGGCACGGTGCCGACGCTAACGCCTCGACGGTGATCCACCAGCCGGGCGGGCTGCCGTAGGCGCTGACCTGCATCACGAACTCGCGGCGCTACGCTTTAAGTGCATCGTGTTCGGGGGAGGTGCCAGTGATGGCGGGATCGGGAGATGAGATAGCGGCCGGGGCAGGAGGCCGCGGTCACCTGCGGGCCTCGCATGCTGACCGCGAGCGGGTGATCGACACCCTGAAAGCCGCGTTCGCGCAGGGCATGCTGGACAGGGACGAGTTCGGCCAGCGGGTAAGCCAGACGTTCGCCGCGCGGACCTACGCGGACCTGTCCGCGGTCACCGCCGACCTGCCTGCCGGGCTGGCCGGAGACCGGCTGCCGCGCCAGCCTGCCAGGGCGCAGGTCCGGCCGCCGATGAGCAATGCGGCCAAGGCGAGCATATGTGTGGTCATTGCGGTAGCCGTGCCGGTGATCTTGTCGATCCCCACCGGTGGTGCCGCACTTTTCGCGGTCGCGCCCTTCTATCTCATGGCCTTGCTGGTCGCCGCTGCCCAGATACTCGCCTCGCGGCATCACAAGCGCTCCGGCGGCCAGCTGCCGCGGCGGCCAACGCCTGGCGCGGGCGGTCAGGCATCCCGGCGCCTGCCACCGGCAGGCCCGGGCGGGCAGCTTCCTCCGGTCAATCCTGGTCACCGGCACGCCGCCGAAGCAGCCCAAAGCCGTCGTCCCCGTCAGTGGCGGCCGTGTCTCGAGGCGGCTCTGAGAGCGTCCTAACCTACTGTGATCCACCAGCCGGGCGGCCTGCCGTAGAAGCTGACCTCCATCGCGAACTCGCCGCACTCGGCGGGACGGCCGGGCAGCGGCCCGGACACTTTCAGAAGCCACCATTTGATCAGGTCCGGCTTCCCGAGCACCTGCTCCGGACTGCCGGGATGCTCCCAGCGGACGAGGATCTCGGTCACGCGCCAGGTGAAGCCCAGCTGGAGATGTTCGACGCGCTTGGGTTCCAGTCCGCGGCCGGATGATGGGTGGCTGAACCTGACCCGGGCGATGACACCGCGACTGGGTTCGCTCACCTGTTCGATAATGACACCGCGCGGAAGGGACGGGACCGGGTGGCCCCGCCCCTTCGCGTCCGGTGGGGTGGTCAGCAGCCGAGCGCGGTGGCCAGGTTGTCCGCGTCGGTGGTCAGCAGGCCCGCCTGCGCGGTGGTGAGCTTCTTCCCGGTCTGCGCCTTGACCAGGCCGCGGAAGTTGGTGATGCCCGCGCACGCGGTGGGCGCGTTCCCGGCGGCGACGGCTGTTTGGATCGCGGTCGCCTTGTCGGTCAGTGACGTTCCCGGCGGCAGGCCCTTCGTGTCGCTGACCAGCGTCGCGGCCGTGTCGCTGGCGCTTTCCAGGGTCGCGGACTCATCCATTATCTCGGGGCCGCTCGAGTTAAAGGTGATGGTGTCTCCCACCGCCGGTTCCGGCACGAAGTTAACGTTCGTGGTGCCGCCGGTGAAGCTGAGCAGCCCCTGCCATTCGCTGACGACGTAGGCGCCGATCACGTCCCCGGCCTGGACCGGGATGCTGACCGGGTAGGAGTGCAGCTGGCCGTCGCACGGATCGGTGTGGTGGCCGGTGTCGCCCAGCACCTGGTACTGGCCGCCGCCGAGCGGGCGCAGCACCTGGAGGTTGTAGGTGCCCGTGAATTGCGGGCAGGAGCCCGCTTGGGTGTTCAGGCTCGTGACGAGGCCGGCCGAGGGCATGGCCGCGCTAGTCTCGACAAGCTCGGCGCCGCCCAGCCAGCCGCTGTCGGTCACCGGCGGCCCGGTCTGCCCGACGGTCGTGCTGGCCAGCGCCGACCCGGCCGGCACGGCCGCGAGCAGCAGCCCCGCGCCCGCCAGCGCGCACCCGGTCACCGCCTTCCTGAGTACGTTCATGATCCCCGTTCCCCTTCCCCAGAAGATCAGCGGCGCGGCTTTCCGGTATCCGGGCGAGGGTGACGGGCTGCTGCCGCCGCTGGATCAGGCCACGCACCGTTGAACCCCCCCGCCTGTCCCGGGCGGATACCGCCGTCGGTAGCGGGTGACCGCAGGTGTACCCCCCCTGTTGCTGGGAGCGTGGCACGGGCCTGAACCGCGGGTCAATGCCCGGCCGGGCAAGCTTTGCCCACTGTTGGCCGATAGTGGCCAGGCACGCCCGGGGCGACACGGACCGTTACCGGCAACGCGCGGCCAGGCGGGATGCTCCCAGCGGTCGAGGATCTCGGTCACGTCCCAGGCGATGCCCTGCTGCAGATGTTCGACCTGCTTGGGTTCCAGGTCCCGGCCGGGCGGCGGGGGGTTGATGCCCTGTCCAGTTGAAGGTTGCGGGCGCAGTGCCCCCTGAGCTGTGATTCGCAGATCAGGTTCCGGACGCTGGCGCGGATTGGTGTCCAGAGTCAGGCTGCGCTTTCGGCCCCCGGCGCGCCTGATGCGCCGGGGACCGCGAGCATGCCTTGCCCGGGCTGGCCCGGCCAGGGTGGGGAGCCTCAGCCGACGCAGCCGGGGACGGTCCCGTCGCAGTTGTCTGGCGTGTTGCCAGTGACATTGGTCGCCGTGACCCCGACGGTTCGCGCAACGCCCCCGCCGCTGAAGATGCCGCCGCCGCCTCTGCCGGCGGTGTTGCCGGTGATGCTGCTGCTGCCGTTCAGCGTCACCAAGTCACCCGCGTTGAGGATGCCGCCGCCCAAGAGTCCGGCGGTGTTGCCGGTGATGCTGGTGTCGTTCAGCGTCAGCGTGAACTCCGCGGCGTAGATGCCGCCGCCGTTGCTGCGGGCGGTGTTGCCGGTGATGCTGCTGTCGTTCAGCGTCACAAAGCCGGCGCTGAAGATGCCGGCGCCGTCGCCGGCGGTGCCGCCGGTGATGGTGAGCGTGTTGATGGTGACCGTGGGAGCGCCGGCGACACCGATGATGGTGAGCGTGCTGCCCTGGCCGCCGCCGCTGAGGGTCGGCGCGGTGAACCCGGCGGGATGCTGGCCGGTCAAGGTCAGGCTCTTGGTGATCTCGGTGGCGCCGGTGCAGGTGCCGCGGACCGCCAGCGTGGCCCCCGGGCTGGCGGCGTTCTGGGCGGCCTGCAGGCTGCTGTAGCTGGTGTCGGCCGCGGCGTTGATGATCAGGCAGTGGCTGGTAGTGGCCGAGGCCGGGGCGGCCAGTGGCACCGCGAGCATCCCCGCGACGGTCAGGCCGAGCACCGCAGGAACCCGTGCGGACCGCAAGATTGTCATTCCCCCCACATCCTTTTCCTTTCCGTAGCGGGTCAGACCGGGTATCGCCTGGCACGGCCGCCGCCTGCAGGTCAGGCAGGCACCGCCGGTGATCACCCGCTCTCCCCCTGTTGCTGGGAGCGTGGCACGGGCCTGAACCGCGGGTCAATGCCCGGCCGGGCAAGCTTTGCCCGCTGTTGGCCGATAGTGGCCGGGCACGCCCGGGGCGACACGGACCGTTACCATCAGCCCCGCGGGCGGCCCCAGATCCAGGCCCTTACCGGCCACCGCTCCCGGGCGGACGGGTCCTCCTCAAGGCGGGCCGGCCCGACGCCGGGTGCGTGGACGCAGTCCGGTCCACCTCCGCAGCGGCTCGACCTGGCCGCGGATGACCTGCGGCGAGGGACGGCGTGCCGGCCGCAGGGACGTGACACGGCAGACGAGGGCCAGGGCGGCGACCGCCGCGGCGAACAGCACCACTCCGACGACGGCCCATACTGCGAGCACGGCGATCACTTTGACCGCCTCCCGATCATCCGCGTACCGAGGCGTCTTTCCAGCCCTTGCCGCCGCAGTGCCCGCACTGGCCGAAGGCCCGCCTCAGCACCGGGTCACGCGGCGCCTTCCCGCCGCACCACCGGCACGGTACTCGCGGATACCGCCAGCACGAGAACAAGTAGTACGCGCCGTACACGGCAGCCAGGATGATGAACAGCAGGACAGTGGTCACAGAGCGCTCCTTGCCTTGAACCAGTCGTCGAGCTCGACCGGGTCGTAGAGGTGGGCCAGCCCGTTGCGGGCGACCGGCTTGGGGAACGAGTCCTCGCGGTGCCGTGCGGTGCGCAGCGCGGCCAGTGACATGGGCACGATCTCGCCCGCGATGGCCGACAGCGGCATTGGCTCAGCACCTATGGCAGCGGGCGGCGGGGTGCCTGGAATGTCCGGTGTAACTGTTTCATTTCCCAGGTCAGGCCGTGATTCAAGCTCGTCCTGTTTCACTGTGTCAGCCTCGATCGGCGCGCCCGCGTACGGCAGGTCCGGGCACCACTTCGCCACCTCGGAGACACGCCCCGACAGTGCGAGCTCGCGGGCCTCCTTGCCGGTGAGGTAAGCCACCTGCGCCGTGCGCACCTTGTCCGTGACGACCTCGGCCCGGCCGAGGTGCCGGGTCGGCGGCGGCATCGGCAGATCCGGGACGAGCATCTTCCACGTGGACGGCTTGTACCGGGCGAAGATCAGCGCGGCCAGGTTCTCCCGGGCGTCGCCGCCGCCGGTTGCCTCGGCGGAAAGCCGCTGCCCGATCATGAGCACGTTGACGCGGACCTGGCGGCCGGTGAACATGACCTCGTCGAGCGCGTCCAGCGCGGGCGAGCGGATGGGGTCGCCGGAGCCGCGCTCGCGCCGCCAGTAAGCCCGCAGCCGTTTCATCGCCGCGTTCAGTTCCTCGGCGATGACGAAGATGCGCGGGCCGACGTTGGCCTTCACGTCGCCCTCGACGTCGGCGGTGGCGTCGGCCAGCCGGTTACGCCGGTCCACTTCCCGCTGCAGCGCGAGCAGCAGCTCGTGCAGTTCCTCGTCGTCGCGGGCATAGGCGACGTTCGGCAGGCCCTTGGCCCACATGTGCGAGATGCGCTTGACGTCGAGCACGACGACGATCGCGCCCTTGTACGCCAGCTGGGCGCCGAAGAACCGGCTCGTGGCGGACTTGCCGCCGCCCGCGCCCATGGTGAGGCCGACGTGCGGGGAGTCGCCGTGCAGGCTGATCGTGACCGGCTTGCCGTCCCGGCCGAGGCCGACGACTAGCGTGTCGGCCCCTACCTCGTCCAGCGCGGCGCGGATGGCGGGCAGCAGCACCTCATCCGGCGGCGGCTGCACCGGGACGATCGTCAAAGTGGGCTCCGGGCCGGCCAGCGCCCACTTCGGGTCCGGTGCCTCGATGCCCAGCGTCCGGGACGCGGCGCGGACGATCCGCTCCTGCTCTTTCGGCTCGGAGAAGTCATGGCCGGGGGGCAGCTGGAACACGGCCTTGCTGCGGTCGGGCGTGATCGCCAGCCACGACGACGGCCTGTTCGCCACCGGGATCCCGACCATAGGGGCGACGATCGCGTGCACCGGCTCAACCCAGGTCCGGCGGTGCTTCCGCCGCTGCCACCGCAGCCACGCCCGCCAGCAGCCGAGAACAACCGCCACGCCAATAGCCGCGAGCAGGAAATCAATTGTCAGCGCAGCATTGAATACCAGGCCGTACGCGGTGAGAATGAAAGCGAGCGTGGTTCCGGTGCGCATCAGGGTCCGCTGCCAGCGGGGCCGGAAATGGAACCGCGGCGCGTACCCGGTCCGGGTCAGCGCCTTCTGCCCGGGCCGCAGCCACCCGGCGTCGGTGACCGCCTGGCCGTGCCACGGGTGCCCGGTCAGCCACCGCCACGTCAGGGCGTGGATGCCGTGCTTGTTCAGCCGCATCTGCCCGTGGTGCAGGATGCCGGTCACGGCGAACAGGACGACAGCGCCGACGATGAGCAGCGGGATCACGGCTGCTCCCGCCGGTGAAACAGGCCGCCACAATCGCGGGCACCCGGGAAGCCCCTGCCTATTTCATCTGTTTCCCTCTTCTTTTCCTTTCCCCTTCCTCTTTTCCTTGTTCTTCCTCTTTCCCTCTGTCCCTGGTTTCTCCTCTTGTCCCTCTCGTTGTCCTTCTGTGTTCCGTACTTCAGGTTGGCAAGTGCCGAGTGCTGCCTGTCGTCGTCCAGGTGACGGACCTGACGTCCTCGAGATGGCCCGGTGTGGACGAGCTTGACCAGGCGGTGGACGCGGACCTTCTTGCTACGCCAGCCGTCCCGCAGCGTCACGGACGGGTAGCGGCTGCCGGTCGGCTTGAGGATCACGCTCCCGGCGGTGCGCCCGTCGGGCAGGGTGCGCTCGACCGACCGCACCCTGCCCTGGTCGCTGACCTCGTACGGCCAATCCGGCACGGGCAGCCACGTCTCCGCGTTCGCCCGCGGCCCGGTCGCGCCTGCTGCCATCCGGGGTACCTCCTTCGGGAGAGGACCCGGGCCGGGTGATCGGTCGTCAGCTGAACCCCGGCCCGGGGGCTTATCCTGCGTCTCCTGCAATCGCGGCCAGGTACGCCCGCACCTCCCGCGCTCGCGGCTGGCCGACATGCATCTCACGACGGATACGCCGCACGCTCGGCACCGTCCCGGCGGCCAGCTCGGCGGCGTACTTACGGGCGGCCTCGGCGCCGCCTTCGGGTGCGGCGTGCCCGTTCAGGTGCGGCACGGATGCGGGCACGGTGCGGGACGACCGGACCAGGTGCAGGCACATCTCCACCGCGCCGATGAACGACACCGCGGGCCACGCGGACACGACCGCGCCCAGCGGCCCGTAGGCGACGCCGTACAGCACGTTCCCGGCGATCGTCGCCCCGACGCCCAGCGCGAGCATCCACCGCGCCAGCGCGGGCGCGCCGCGGCCATTGCGGGCCTCGTGCAGCAGCACCAGCGACGCCGCCAGGATCAGCCCGTCCACGCTCAGCGGCAGCAGCCGCGCCGCCGTGCCGGACTGGCCGTGCGCCCTGCCCAAGTCGTACACGTGGCTGTAGGACACGATCGCGGCGAACGCGGCCACGGCGGTCACCACCGCGGCCGCAACCGCGCGGATCACCCGGTCCCCGGTCACCGCGACGCCGCCCGGCGAATCTGCCGGCCGAGTTCCGCGTAACGGTCCGCGCGGTCCAGGTCCCCGGCGTGGTCGTAACACAGGCCGCCGTACTCGGCCTCGCAGGCAGCGCAGTACTGGCTGCCGCGGGCGCTCCGGTACTCGGCTGCGTCACCGAGCGCGTCCAGTACGACGGCCAGCTCTGCGGCGCCCAGGTGCGCGGCAGCGCCCGCGTACGGGTGACGGCTCATATCCCGGTTCCCGCGACCCGCTGCCACTCCTGCCGCTCGTCCTTGCTCGCCGAGTTCACGCCGGTAGCGGCGGCTAGAGCGAGCGTGGCATGCACCTGTGCCCTGGCGATGGCCCGCGCCTTGCGCTCGCAGCCCGGGCAGCCGTACTCGCAGCCCTGTCCGAGCAGACCCTCGGCTGCCCGGCAGTGCTCGGCGCCAGTCATGACGCACCGCCCTCGTCGTCGCCCGGCTGGTAGCAATAGCCGCAACCGCATTCGCGGCCAGGCCGGTCGTGACCGGATGCAGCGAGGTCGGCCGCGGCCACGTCGGCCTCGTATTGCAGCCGACAGGCCGAGGGCGTCTGCGCCTTCAGTTCGGCCACCCTGTCCTTCAGGACGGTGACCGCGTTCTCCAGCTCGCGGACGCGCTCCTCGGCCCGGCCGAGGTCCTCGCGCAGGCCGTCGATGTAGCTCCACAGTTCGCTGTGGTCGCCGCCGCCGCTCACCGGGCACCGTCCCTCACGATGACGTGATCGGCGATTACCTCGAGCCCGGCGACCACGGCAGCCAGCTCGAGCCGGGTGATCAGGCCAGCCTTCTCGGCGGCGAGATAGCGGGCCAGGCGGTCACCGGCCGGGCCCGTGATCGTGCATGACCGCTCGGCCGCTGCCCAGCACAGCGGGCAGACCAACCCTTCGCTCGCAGCCGAGGATGGGGCGGCCGCTTCCAGACCCTCGGGGAGCGCGGTGGCCGTCTGCAGGGTCTCGGCGGACCGTGTTCTCAGCGCGGCGATGGTTTGGTTGGATTCCATTCCAGGTCGTCCTTCCGGTCGGATCGGATGGGATGGCTAAGGCCCTGCCGCGGCGCGGACACGCCGCGGCAGGGCCGTTTTGCAGGTTCAGCGGGGATGAATCAGACCGGCATGTGCGCGCAATGTGCGCGCAACCGGCCGCAGACAGCAAAAGCAGCGGCTCCCCAGCACCTGTGCGCGAGGGGAAACCGCTGCTCAGAGAGCGGAGGCTCGGGGATTTGATTCCCTATGGGAGCTGCCTTGTCAAGTTGTCGAGGGTGGATGCTGCCGGGGTAGTTGCCGGGCGATGCGCGGGCAGGCCGGGATGGCCCGTCGGCGGGTGGCTGATGGGCTGCCCGGTGTGCGCTGGGAGGAGTGTTAGCCGGGTGGGGTGGCGGGCTTGACGGCCTGGCCGGGGGGCCGCGACGATCGGGGGCGGGGAGGGTCGCCTCGCCTGTCCGGCCTGGCTGAGGCCGCCTGAGGGGCCTTCCCCGCCTGTTTGCGGCTGCGGCGGCGCTTGCGGATGTCCTCGGGCACGGTCCACTTCTCCGCGATGATCTTCTTCGCCTCGCCGGGCGTGACTGGGTTGCCGTTGTTGTCGCAGATCACATACGGGGTGCCGCGGCTCATCACGGTCCAGGCTCGTTCGGCGAGGTGGCTGGCGACGACGCAGCAGGCCTTGAGGTGGGTGGCGCCGCGCTCGGTCATCTGCCGGTAGTAGATCCGGGCGAGTTGGGGGTCCTGGCGGCGGGCGGTGTCGGCGGCGCGGACGAACGCTGACCGCAGCGGGGATGGCCCGGCTTTGCTCATCGGCTGGCCCTTGCGGTCGGTCTCGCCGGTTTCGCTGGCGCGGGGGGTCAGCCCGGCGTAGGACTTGAACCGGGTTCCGTCCCGGAACCGGCCGGGGCGGCCCATCGCGGCGACCAGGACCGGGGCGCTGATTTCCGCGAAGCCGGGCAGCGACCGGGCCAGCTGCCCCGGGTCGGCGTGCTGGTAGTGCTGTTCGCGGGCCGCGGCGTGCGCCGCCAGTTCGGCCTGGATGGCGCGCAGCAGCCGGATCTCGGTGGCGACTTCCGCGGCCAGCTCGTCATACGGCACCGCCGGGTGGTCGCCGTAGAGCTCGACGGCGGCGGCCGCGGCGGCCCGCCACTGGCCGGCCCGTTGCGGTCCTTGCTGATGGCCGGACGCCGTGGTGATCAGGCGGGTCAGCCCGGCTGCGCCGGCGGCTAGCAGCAGCCGCGGGTCCGCGAAGCGTTCCAGCACCGCCAGGTCCGCCTTGCCCAGGTCGCCGGTCAGCGGGGTCATCGGCATCAGCTGCCGGACCAGGTCCTTGATCCGGACCTTGTGCTTGCTGGCCGCCTCGGTGAGCCGCCCGCAGGCCCGGACCCGCCGGTCCAGCGCGGCCGCCTCCGGGCCGGGCAGCTCAAGCTGCTGCAGGCCGCGCGGGTCAGCCAGCGGCATCCGCGCCAGCGTCTCCGCGTCGATCCCGTTCGTCTTGGCGTGCCGCCGCAGGAACCGGCGCAGGTCCGCGGCCTTCGCCGACGACACCCGGTAAACAGCGTGCCCGCGGCGGGCGAAGAACACCGCGATCGGCATCCACGCAGGCCCGGTCGGCTCGAACACCACCGCCAGCCGGGTGCCGTCCGGCGCGCCAGCCAGCGCGGCCTGTTCTACCGCCGACAGCGACTCCACCGTCGGCACGCACGACGACCGGCCCGCCACCCGCCCGTCAGCCTCCAGCACCCGCACCGAATGCCGCGACGCGATACCCAGGTCTATCCCGACCAGCCTCCGCGGCTGCCCGTCCTGCTCTTCCACCAGCCACCTCATTCCTGCATCACCGGACTCATCAGCTCCGGCTGCACAGCAGGCAGCAACCCACCGGCCACGGTCCCAGGGCGGCAGACCCCGCCAACGGCTCCCACTCATGTGCTGCAACCGGGCCAGACCCCAGCGGGACCGGCCCACTTCCCTCATCCGGGCCATCCGTGGCCAGGCCAGCAGTGGCAATCAAATCCGCGAGGCCTGGCGAAAGAACGCCAGCCTCAGAACCTAAGTCGTCGCCACCCACCGGACCAGCCGGGGATGCTATGCAACCCCGGAACCCCCGCGCTGATCAAGCGCCGGAGCTCCTTACATGAACCCCGGAAGGGCGTGAACCCTAACCGCATTAGCAGCTCGGATCGCGGCCGTCCCGATCCGTTCAAGCTGGACCAACGTCATCGGCTGGTCTCGCGTGGACCCTCCTGTACGGCGCTGAATTGCAACTGAAACTGCAACTGTTACGGGGCTAGGGCAGGCCCGGCGCAGATGCCGCGCCGCAGAGCGGCCTGCCAGGATGGGCCGGTGGAAGCTGCTAACCTGCTCCGGCGCCGCTGGGCTGGGCCCAACTGTCGCCGTGAGTGACCGCTGCGAACCCTCAACGTCTGCTTGTTCTGGCACGGATTTGGCACGCGCCGGGGATTACAGATCCGTAGATTCAATGCCAAGCGTCCGGTCAGTGTGGCAGATCCGTAGCCGCAGGTCAGGATCCGACGGGTATCCGGACCGTCCGCCCTGGTCCGGTGCTGTCCGGCCAGTCTGTGAGAGAGCTGTGAGACGGTGTAGGTGCTGGCAACGCTCTGGCCTGCATCGGCACCACCGTGGCGCTGTTCCTGGCGGTATCGGTGCGTTCGTCTAGCCGTCAGCTGAAGGCATTGCGGCGCAGCGGGAGGCCGGGGTGACGCTTTCCTCACCGGAAAGCTTGACCAGTCTTGCCCATAGGTGCTGGCCCGCGGACCGTGGCAATCCTTGGCGGTGTCTGGCCGGCGTGCAGATCGGCGCTGCGATGCTGGCCAGGCAGGCTGTGGCTGTGCCTGGATCGTGCTTCCCTCCCCGGGATTCCACGCGCCACAATAACCGGCCCGTGTCAGCTGCGTCTTGACACGCCACACCTTTCCATGGTACTGCCATTACGTAAAGATTACCTGGGCTAGACCCAAACTTTAATCTGGGCATCCCGGGATGAGCGGCCATGACCGGGGGGGCTGAGAATCAATCCTGCGACAATGAGGAAACGCAGGAGAATACCGCTGACTGGACCGGCATCGACTTCGGGCGGTTCAAGCCGGGGTATTCGAGGCAAAGAACCGAGTCTCCGATGACTCATGACGCCTTCTATTCGCCACACAATCTTCAGGGGGGTTACCGATGGCAGCACAAATCCTCATTCTTTACGACCAAAAGGTCAAGATTGGTCCGGGCGGCGACCAGCGAAAACTCGAAATTGGCGCTTTTGCTATAAGCGACCTGAACACCGACGTCGGGATGAAGGCGATCCTGCTTTTTAAGGTGCAAGCCGTGGGAGCGGCGATTCTGACGATGAAGCTCAACAACGCCACGCCCGTTGTTGACGCTTACTCTTTCAACCCGCCGGAGCCTGATTCGATGAGAGCACGGTCGTGGCACGAGACTTTCGTAGTGACTAGAACCGAGCACGAACCCACGAACACGCCTCCCCATCTAAAACAGCAGGGGAACCACTTGGTGGTAAGCGCTACCGGCTCGGGCTATGTCGAGATCTCCGACATCGTATTGCTCTACCACGCGAACTAGCGGTCACCGGGAGATATGTTCTGCGATCGGGGTTCAGCGCCGACGGCGAGGTCAGCCTGATGGGTGTGAGTGTCGGCGGCACATTTTCGACGCGAAAGGGTCCTGGCCACAGCCCTCTGGAACTGGACGGGTTGACTCACGACTGGCCTGCGATACCCGCCTGCAAACGAGCGGCCGGACTGGCTGAACCGGTCATCCAGCTACCACCCTCCGCCCAGTAGTAAGACATGGAGCAGGCACTTTGGGCAGGACCGAAGGTCCTGCCCAAAGACCTAACCCTGGCCCACATGGTATGGCCGACGCGGACTCGACGGGGTGCACCCTTGGGAAGCCCTGTTGGCAACCAGTCGCCACAAGGTCGCGGGTTCAGCCCATGGTGCCGAATACGTGCCGAACCTGGCCTTGCAGGGAAGAAACGGCCAGTCCGCGGCCGGCTCGGGTGTCCGCTTACAAGTCGGCGGAGGCCACAAGCCGGAGAGCCTGCGCTGCTCGCGGCGGCTGTAGCAGTGTGTCCCTGTCCGCTGTCGTCCGGGGCCTTGGCTGCACCGTTGGCTGCACGCACAAGCCGACGGTTTTACAGAGAGACGGCGGCCCCACGAGGTCAACGTCTCTAACCTGGGCGGATATGCTCTGACCGGCCCGCTCCTGGCTTGCTGTTTCGTCGTGGTTGCGGACAGCCTCTTTGTCTCGAACTAGCGGCGCTGCCGGGTGTTTAGTCATCGTCCCAGCTCGCTCTATGCGGTGACCGTGCGTGCTGCTAGCTGTGAGGGGACGTTGCTTCCGGCTGTATTGGCCGACGTCCGTCGGATGCCATCCACCGGGCGGGGCAGTAATACCGGCGATCACGTGCGGAACTGGCGCAAGCCGTTACCCGATCAGCGCAGGCATAACAAGGGCCGGGCGGGCATGCTGCCGCCCGGCCTCTCGCCCCCGTTAGGCCTCTAGACGCGGCGGTGGCCCATGGTGTCGTCGTCCTCGGTGTCCTCGGCCTCGCGCCTGGCGTGGCCGGTGGTGTCGTTGTCCGTGGTGTCTTCAGCCTCGCGCCTGGCGTGGCCGGTGGTGTCGTCGTCGGTGCGCGGGGTCTGGTCCTGCTCGGTCATGGTGTGCTCCGCCCTTTCTGCGTCCTGGAGGTCTCCGGATTGGCCTTCTCCGGCCAGCATGCCCGCCCGCCAGGTGGCTGTCAGTCGCCTGGCTGACACTGCTGCTGTCGGCAGGCCGACACTGAGTGGCCCGAAACGGCGCAGCCCTGCGGCCTGCGTGCTGGCCGCAGCGCTGTTCGTCCAGTTTCTGTTACGCGGTGGGTAAAGGCCAGCCCAAGGGAGTCCCTGTTTTCGGCTTGGTGCG
>Ga0207665_10001611_pt1 | contig 15221 bp, 11 predicted proteins | sample LARL112metaG_FD_184351 | JGI IMG/M metagenome (GOLD analysis project Ga0207665, IMG submission 184351) | Corn, switchgrass and miscanthus rhizosphere microbial communities from Kellogg Biological Station, Michigan, USA - LAR L11-2 metaG... | ecosystem: Host-associated > Plants > Roots >...
CGAGTCCCGCCGATGTGTACCGCATCATTCAAGCAAGGAGGTATCAAGCGATGAAGAACATCGTTCTCGTCCATGGTGGCTTTGTCGATGGCGCTGGCTGGGAGGGCGTCTACAAGATCCTGAAGGGCCACGGCTACAAGGTGAGCATCGTCCAGAACCCTACGATATCGTTGGAGGACGATGTCGCGGTTACCAAACGAACTCTTGCAACGCAGGACGGACCTACAATTCTCGTCGGCCATTCCTACGGGGGAGCGGTAATCACGGAAGCCGGAAACCATCCAAAGGTTTCCGCCCTCGTATACATCGCAGCCTTCGCTCCGGACAAGGGTGAGTCAGTGGGATCGCTTATTAAGGACCCGCCGCCCGGCGCGCCCGTACCGCCGATACTGCCGCCGCAAGACGGCTTTCTGTTCCTCGACAGGGCGAAGTTTCCTGCTTCTTTCGCAGCCGACGTGGACCCGGAAAAAGCCGCGTTTATGGCGGACTCCCAAGTTCCGTGGGGAATGGGAGCGATTAGCGGCGCGATCCGCGAACCCGCGTGGAGGACCAAGCCGAGCTGGTACCTGCTCACCACCGAGGACAGGATGATCCCACCTGACGCGCAGCGTGTCATGTCCAAGCGCGCGGGTGCTACGGTTGTTGAGGTCAAGGGAAGCCACGCCATCTACGTATCGCAGCCGGGAGCGGTCGCAGATCTTATTGAACAGGCTGCGACAAAGGTGAAGGCAGCCACGGCTTAGAAAGTTCGCTTCGTACGCGCCGAATCTACGCAAGCAGCATAAGTGCGCGGTCCATGTCGTTTCAGACCTCACGACCCCGATCCGCTCAGGTTGCGAGGCCCTTCAATGCCCTGCCGCGCGCACGGGTTTCTCGTCGGAAGCTGCATCTTCGCGGATGCCGCCATAGCGGCGCTCGCGCTTCTGGTATTCCAATAGCGCTTCCAGCAATCGCGCGCGGTTGAAGTCCGGCCACAGCGTCTCCGTGACGAAAATCTCCGCGTAGGCAATCTGCCAGAGCAGAAAATTGCTTACGCGCATCTCCCCGCTGGTGCGGATCAGCAGGTCGGGGTCCGGCAAGCCTTCGGTGTAAAGGTGCCGCGAGAGCTGCTCCTCGGTGACTTTGCTCGGCGTTCCGTGGCCGTTGCTTTCGGAAAGGATCGCGTTCAGGGCGTCGACAATCTCCGCGCGCCCGCCATAATTCAGCGCCACGCAGAGCACCATGCCCTTGTTCCCTGCCGTTTTCTCCATGGCTTCCCGCACGTCGTTTTGCACGCCCGAGGGAAGCTCGTCGATCCGGCCGAGGAAGCGCATGCGGATTTGGTTCTTTTGCAGGAGCGGCATCTCTTTGCGCAGATATTCACGCAAGAGCGCCATCAGGAAGTCGATTTCGGTCTTGGGCCGCCGCCAGTTTTCCACGGAAAACGCATACAGCGTCAGCGCCTCGATCTTCAAACGAGCGCACGTTTCAATCGTGATGCGGGCCGATTGCGTCCCTGAACGGTGGCCGGCGATTCTGGGCAGGTGGCGCTTCTGCGCCCAGCGCCCATTGCCGTCCATGATGACGGCGATGTGCCGCGGCAGCCGCGCCAGGTCCAGCTTTTCGAGCAGGCGCGCCTCTTCCGGCGTGACCGGCCCAAGCGAACCAGGGCTGGCGACGTGCAGCGTCTTGGCGGTGTGGTTGGAGGACACGTTGTATACTCAGGCTCTTCTGGGAAACCCCTTTACGCCGCAAAGTTAACATACCCTCGGCCTCGGCGCAACGCCAGGTTGCTCAGTCAAACATCAGTGTGGCGATGGCGCGCTTTGCTGGAACAGCGCGGTGTAAGTAAGAATCAGCGTCAACGCGATCATGCCGATGGCCGTCGCCCAGGCCACGATGTTGAACGTCAAGGTGTTGACGTATTCGCCCATCAGATCGCGCCGGTTGACCAGCAACAAAATGAAAATCACCACCACCGGGAGCCAGATGCCGTTGCCCACTTGCGAGAAGATCAGAATCTTCCAAAGCGGTGCGTGGGGCAGCAGGACGACGCCCGCCCCCACCACGATCAAAATCGTGTACAACCAATAGAAGATAGGAGCTTCTTTGAATTTGTGGTCCAGGCCTGCTTCAAACCCCAGCCCTTCGCAAATCACGTGCGCGGTGGAAAGCGGCAAAATGGAGGCGGCAAAGAGCGATGCGTTCAGCAGCCCGAACGCGAACAGAATTCCCGCACCCTTGCCGGCCAGGGGAATCAGCGCCTGCGCTGCCTGCGCGGCATCGGTGATGTCCCGGTGCCCCGAAGTGTAGAGCGTGGCTGCGGTGCAAACGATGATGAAAAAGACGATGACCATGCAACTGATGCTGCCGACCAGAACATCCGCGCGCGCCTGGCGGTACTGGCGCGGCCCCACTTTCTTTTCCACGAATCCGGCCTGAAGGTAAAAGAATTGCCACGGCGCGATCGTCGTACCGACCAGGCCGGTCAGCATCAGCAGATACCCTGAATTCAGGCTGAGACTCGGAATCACCGTTTCTTTCGCGGCGATGAGCCAGTCCGGCTTGGCCAAGAATGCGGAAAATACGTACGACAGGTACAGAACGCAGGCGAACAGAAAAATGGTTTCCACCTGGCGGTAAGTCCCGCGAATCACGAGCACCCAAACGAGGATCGCGGCGAGCGGCACGGCAACGTATCGGTTGATCCCGAAAATCTGCATGGCCGCCGCGACTCCGGCAAACTCCGCAACGACGTTGGCAAGGTCCACAAAAAAACCGGTGATCATTACGAAGAATGTCGGCCGGAATCCAAACTCCTCGCGGATGAGGTCGGAGAGCCCTTTGCCGGTAACCACGCCCATCCGCGCGCACATCTCCTCCGTGACATACAGCGCAATGGTCATGGGGATCAGCGACCAGAGCAGCGCGTAGCCGTATTGCGCCCCGGCCTGCGTATAAACGGAGATTCCTCCCGCGTCGTTGTCTACATTCGAGGTGATCAGCCCGGGGCCCACCACGGCTAGCAGCAGCGTGAGGCGCCGGCGCAGTCCGCGGATCTTCTTTTGCAAATCCGTCTCGCCGGTCCTTACGCGCTCAAATTTCGCCGCGATGGCATCCCAGTTCATCGTCCCGCTCGAATTCCCTTCTTAATCTTTCAGCAGCTTGGACACCACGTCGTCCACCGTGATAGCCCCAATCGGCCGGTTTTCCGCATCGACGATCGTCAGCATCCGCAGGTTGTACTTGTCAAAAAGTTCGAACACTTCTTTGTCGTTCGCGTTTGGAGGCAAACTGAGCACCGGATCCATCTTCTGTTCCGCCATGCGCTGATCGCCCGCTGCCAGCAGCAGCCTTGCCACGGAGACGGTGCCGGAGAATTGCGCGAGACTATCCACCAGAACGATGGTGTCCAGCTGGTCGAGATTGACCTCCTGCTCGCGCATCCACTCCAGAACTTCGTCACGCGTCGAGGCCTCTCCCACGAAAACGAACTCCGTGTTCATCATGCCGCCGGCCGTTGTGGGATCAAATTCGAGCAGCTCGCGGACCTCGTCGGCTTCCCGGCCCGGCATCTCGTCAAGAAGTTCCTCGGAAGTCTCCTTGGACAAATCGCCCAAGAGGTCGGCTGCCGCGTCCGGGGCCATCTCTTCCAGAATGTCCGCCGCCTTCTCCGGGTCCAGTTTTTCAACGATTTGCGTGGTCAGCCGCCGGTCCAACTCCGCGAGGACCGCCGCCGCTGTCTCTTCGTCGAGCGACGCGATAATTCCCTGCCGTTCCGCCGCGGACAAATCTTCCATGATTTCCGCGATGTCGGCGGGGTGGAGGTCCTCAAGTTTTTCGTGCGTGATGCGCAGTTTCAGCCGGCGCATAGGGTCCGGCTCGACAAGGTTTACAAACTCCCAGCGAATCGCGCCTTGCGGCAATTTGCTTTGCAATTTGCGAATTACTGTGGGGGGCACCACCCCCTGCAGCAGCCTCCGCACCGCTCCCGGAAGGCCCACATCCACTTGCGACAGGCGTAGCTCGACGTTGCCGTTCGTGCGAAATGGCGTCAAATCGACGTCATTGACGCGCACCACTTTCCTGCCGCGCGTATCGATGATCTGCTGGTCCAGCAAATCTTTTTGAACCGCCAGCCAGGACTCATTCGGCCGGTAGAGTTCGAGCGCCCGCTCACTTACGTTGAGCTCCAATTTCCCCACTGCCACGGACGCAACCTGGTCGTGCTTGGCCACCAGCGGCTGAAAACGGCCGCGCGACAATAAATAATGCGACACGCGATTGGGCGCCTCTGCGGGTTCGATGAAGAATTCGCGCACACGCCCGACATAGTGGCCGCCAGCGTCGTAGGCCTTCGCGCCCATCAATTCTGTTGCGTAGAGATCCATACGCTCTTCCTCCTCGCGCGTCTCCGCAATGGTTGGAACGGCTTCCCGTTCGGACGCATTCCGGCAACAAAAAACCCGCGCACCGGAAAACCTCGGCGGCGGGCAAGTGCCTCATACAAATGGACTTACCTTTAGCCGCCAGAGAACCCTCCCCACCCGACCGCGCGCGCCTGGGCTTGCGCCGTGCGCGAAAAAATCGGGACCCTCTGCCGTGGAACCATTTTCTGGCCCCACCGCTGCCCGGACCTACCGGGGCCAGGTTCGAGTTCGCTGCCCATACTCATGGGGACGAGATTTGCTCCGTTACGTGACTGTTTTGCAGTCACAGTTGCATTGATAAGCCGCGTGCTTCGTGAAGTCAACAAAAATCAACAGGAAAAAGGACTTGTGAGCGATTTTTTATTCAAATGACGGTGCATAACGTCACTCCCGGTTTGGGAACAGCATGTGACGGGGCTCTTCACCTTTGCGGCGGCATTCTTCCATGTATAAGCGGAGGTAGTTTTTCAAGACATAGTCCCGTTTCGAATAACCCAGCTCCTGGGCAGCTCGATCGATCGCTTCGGCGTGTCCTTCCAGTTCGACAAAGGTGCCGATGGGAGTTTCATCGAACTCAATCAGAAGGCCCTTGGCCCAGCCCTTCGATGCAGGCAGCCGATAGGTGGTGCGGTATTTCTCATAGCGAAACCATCCGCTCATCCCCAGCCCTTCGAAAATCCTGGCGAGATTTCCGGACTCCGCGACTTCGACCTCAATCTCGTCTCGGACTTTGTAGGGGCCGTCGAGTGAGCTCTCCGTTTCTGTACCCGCAAGCCGCGTCATAGGCTGCTTGAAGGTCAGAATCACGCGCCGCTTCGGAGCCGATTTCTTTGCTTTGCCCCGGACTTCGGGCGTTTCCGTTCGAATGCGTAACAATTGACCATGCTTGGCAAGGCCGCCCTGCGGTGTATCGAAAATTACGTTTTCCTCATGAACTTTGGAAGTGCCCAGGCCAGCGGGGCGAGCTCCCATGCGTTTCAACGCGCGATGAAAGGCGGGCACGTCGCTGATTTTCAGTTTGACTTCGGTTTCTCTGGCCATCGAGTTTTTCACACTCGGTTGCAGGCTGCTTTCTCCCGCCGCCGAGTTCCGATAGTATAGCGAACGCACCCGATTCCTATTGCGCGTCGCCCCATACCTGCCGCGCATCCACGTCGGCCTGCATCACGGCCTTCGTACGAAGAGACGCATGAACCCGGACGCCCATATCGCGACGCCGCTGCCAACCCAGGAAGTCTCAACACTTACAATTCCCCAGCCGCCCGTTGCGCGCCGAGACCCGGTGGAGCACATTTTGCATGGCGACCGCCGTGTGGATCATTACGCCTGGCTGGGCCACAAAGAAAATCTGGAAGTCATCGACTATCTAAAGGCCGAGAACGCGTACACCGACGCCGTTCTGAAGGGCACCGAGCAGTTCCAGGAGAAGCTCTACCAGGAAATGCTGGGACGCATTTTGCAGACGGATCTTTCCGTGCCTTATCGGCTACGAGGCTATCTTTACTTCACGCGGACGGAAGAGGGAAAGCAGTACGCGTTCCACTGCCGGCGGCGAGACGTGGAAGGCGCGGCGGAAGAGCCGCTGCTCAACCTGAATGCGCTGGCTGAAGGCCACTCGTTTCTGGGATTGGATTGCTTCGAGGTTAGCGACGACAATCAATTGCTGGCGTATTCGACGGATACCACAGGTTTCCGCCAGTATGTGCTGCAAGTGAAGGACCTGAGCAACGGGACCACGCTTCCCGAGCGATTCGAACGCGTCACCAGTGTCGCCTGGGCCTCCGACAATCGAGCTTTGTTCTACACGGTCGAGGACGAAACAACGAAGCGCTCGCACCGGCTATACCGTCACGTTCTGGGCTCGACCGAACTGGACTCTCTGCTCTACGAGGAGAAGGACGAACGGTTTCGAATCGAAGTGGAGCGCACCCGCAGTGGCGCTTTCCTTCTTCTGACCATCGCGAGCCATACGGCCAGCGAAGTCCGCTACTTGCGTGCCGATCAGCCAGCTGGAGAATTCCGTTTAATTGCTCCGCGCGAGGACAACCACGAATATTACCTCGACCATCACCCCGGGCTGGCCTCCAATTCGAAGGACGGCGTGTTCTACATCCGCACGAATTCTGGCGGGCGGACCTTTCGCTTGGTGACTGCTCCGGTAAGCGATCCACGACGGGAATTCTGGCGTGAGATTATTCCCAATCGCCCGGACGTCATGCTGGCTTCCGTGGAGGTTTTCCAGACGCACCTCGTCCTTTTCGAACGCGAAGGCGGCCTGCCATACCTGCGCATAGTGGATTTGATGACGGCCGCGCCGAACACCCTGGCGGCTTCGCATCGCATCGAATTCGCGGAGCCTGCGTATAACGCTTCGATTGGCGAGAACCCGGAATTCAGCGCGTCGCACGTGCGGTTCCAGTACGAATCGTTCGTAACGCCGCGCTCCGTCTTTGACTACGAGGTTCGAACGCGGGAGCGAATCCTGCGGAAGCAGCAGCCAGTTCTTGGCGGGTACGATCCAGCGCAATACATCAGCGAGCGGCTGCATGCGATTGCTTCCGACGGCACGCGCGTGCCGCTTTCCATCGTCTATCGCCGCGATACGCCGCGCGACGGCTCCGCGCCGCTCCTTCTCTATGGTTACGGCAGCTACGGAATCTCCGTGCCGGTCAATTTCAGTTCGAACCGGCTGAGCTTGCTCGATCGCGGCGTCATTTACGCCGTGGCGCACATCCGCGGCGGTGGCGAACTTGGAAAGCCGTGGCACGATGCCGGCCGCATGAAACAAAAGCGCAATACATTCACTGATTTCATCGCGGCGGCTGAGCACTTGATTGCGCAACGCTACACGGCGGCGGAAAAACTCGTAATTGAAGGCGGCAGCGCGGGAGGGCTGCTGATGGGCGCAGTGACCAATATGCGCCCCGAGCTTTTTCGCATGGTCATCACGCACGTGCCGTTCGTTGACGTGCTGAACACCATGCTTGACGCGTCGCTGCCGTTGACGGTCGGCGAATACGAAGAATGGGGCAATCCACAAATCGAGGAAGACTATTTCTATATGAAGTCGTATTGTCCCTACACCAACCTGGAGCGGAAGGCGTATCCGGCGATCCTGGCGAAGACCGGACTGAACGACAGCCAGGTGATGTATTGGGAGCCCGCGAAATACGTTGCGAAACTGCGCACGCTGAAAACCGATGTGAACCCGCTGCTGCTGAAGATCAATATGGGCGCGGGGCACGGCGGCGCTTCCGGCCGTTATGATTATTTGCGAGAGATTGCGTTGGACTATGCTTTTTTCCTGACGCAGCTCGGCATCAAGGAATGATTCTCTGCTGACGTATTACCAATGAGCGAGCCGACAACACCGTTGATGCAGCAGTATCACGCCATAAAGGCGCGCTACCCGCACGCCCTGCTGCTTTTCCGCCTGGGCGACTTCTACGAGCTGTTTTACGAAGACGCGATGATCGCCTCGCGCGAGCTGCAAATCACGCTCACCTCGCGCAACCGGGAAAAGGGCCAGCCGATTCCGATGTGCGGAGTCCCTTACCACGCCGCGGAAGGCTACGTCGCGCGCTTGATCCGCAGCGGCTTCAAAATCGCCATTTGCGATCAGATGGAGCAGCCCGGACCGGGTAAGAAGCTGGTGCGCCGCGAAGTGGTGCGGGTAATCACGCCGGGCACGGCTACCGACGTCGCGCTTCTCGACGCTCGGGAAAACAATTTCCTCGCCTCGGTTGCAAGACATGCCTCTGGTTCACCCATCGGCCTCGCTTTCGTTGATCTCTCGACAGGTGAATTTCAAGCCACGGAATTCTCCGGTGCGCGTGCCGAAGACGATCTTCGCGATGAACTTCAGTTGCTGCGTCCCAGGGAGACGCTGCTTCCCCGTCCACAGCAGCTTTTCGAAACAGCGAAGACTTCGCTTCTCGAAGGCGTTGGCGGCGTCGAATCCCGCCTCGAAGACTGGATTTTTCAGCGGGACTACGCGGAGCGCATTCTGCGCGAGCAGTTTGGCGTCGCCGAACTGACGGGCTTCGGCCTCGACGAGCGTCCGCAGGCGCAGGCTGCTGCCGGGGCCATCGTCCACTATCTCCGCGAAAATGCCGCGCGCGGGGATCGGTCTGGGGACGCAAATGAAAACGCGGCCGCCTCCGGTGTTGAAGCCTTGCAGCACCTCGACCGTGTCCGTTACTACGAGCAGCACGACACTCTGGTGCTCGATCCCGTTTCCGTGCGCAATCTGGAATTGCTCGCGCCTATTTTTACGGAGGAAGTTGCGCGGACCGGGGGTCCGGCGACCCTTATCGCGGCGCTGGATGTCACCGTGACCGGCATGGGCGCGCGCCTGCTGCGTTCCTGGGTCCTGCGTCCGCTCATTGAGAGAGAGAGCATTGAGGCGCGGCTCGACGCCCTTACACACCTTGTCCAACAAACCGTTGTACGGGGGGAAATTCGCAAGGAGCTCAAAGGCATTCTCGACCTGGAACGGCTCACCAGCCGAATCACGCTGGGCCTTGCGACGCCGCGCGAACTGGTGGCGCTGCGCAAGTCGCTCGCGCAGCTTCCAGTGCTGAAAAAATTCCTTACGCCGCCTCCCGCTGGAGGCAGCGAACTGCTTCGTCAACTTCACCAGGAAATCGATGAGCTTGCCGATGTTCGCGAACGGCTCGAACGCGCCATCGCCGACGACCCGCCGGCTTTGGCGACCGACCCTGGCATGATCCGCAGCGGATACCACGCCGAGCTCGATGAACTGCGCGACCTGAGCCAGCGCAGCAAACAAATAATCGCTGCGATGGAGGAGCGCGAGCGCAAACGCACCAACATCGCGTCGCTGAAGGTTCGCTTCAATCAAATCTTTGGCTACTACATCGAGATCTCGAAACCAAACTTGCATCTCGCTCCGGCGGACTACGAACGGAAACAAACGTTGGTGAATGCCGAGAGGTTCACTTCCACGGAGCTAAAAGAGTATGAGCGAAAAATTCTCGCGGCGGACGAGCGTATCCTCGAAATTGAACGGCAGCTTTTTATCGATGTCCGTTCTTCGGTAGCCGCGAAGGCCGCGCGTCTGCGGCGTACTGCTGCGGCTGTCGCGCAGATGGATGTTCTCACGGCATTTGCGAAACTGGCTGCGGATCGCGGCTATTCGCGTCCCGAATTCAACGCGACTGGCGAACTTCTCATCATCGGCGGGCGCCATCCGGTAATCGAAGAATTGCTGCGCCAAAAGGGGGAGCGCTTCGTTCCCAATGATCTGTGCTTCGAACCCGGGCGGCAGCAACTACTTCTCATTACCGGGCCCAACATGGGCGGCAAGTCCACGTATCTGCGGCAATCCGCGCTGATCGTGCTGATGGCGCAGATGGGCTGTTTTGTTCCCGCGCGCCAGGCGAAGCTGCCGATTACCGACCGCATCTTCACGCGCATTGGCGCGAGCGACAATCTCGCGCGGGGACGATCGACGTTTCTAGTCGAAATGAGCGAAGTCGCCGCCATTCTGAATCACGCGACTCCCGCGAGCCTGGTGTTACTAGATGAAGTTGGGCGCGGAACGGCCACATTTGACGGACTGTCCATTGCTTGGGCGGTTGTGGAGCATCTGCAGAAACACACACGCGCGCGCACGCTCTTCGCCACGCATTACCACGAACTGACGGAGCTTGGCGATCTGCTTCCCGCGGTGAAAAACGTTCACGTCTCGGTGAAAGAAACGCCCAGCGAGATTATCTTTCTGCGGCGCGTCGAGCCGGGCAGCGCAGACAAAAGCTACGGTATCGAAGTTGCGCGACTTGCCGGACTTCCGCGCAGCGTGATCGAACGCGCCCGCGAAGTCTTGCGAAAACATGAGCAGAGCGAACACGAACTCAGCGAAACGCTTTCGCCGGGCGCGTCCGATACCGGGAACACGAACGGCAATCAGCACGTCCTCTTCACGGCTCTGGATCGCGCGGTGCTCGACAAGCTGCGCGGGGCGGACCTCGACCAGTTGAAGCCGCTCGATGCGCTGAATCTGCTCGCCGAACTGAAAAAACAAATTTCATGAGCGAAGAGCCAATGCTCGTCCTCGGCATGATGTCCGGCACGTCTGCCGATGGAATTGACGTTGCCCTGGCCCGGATTTCCGGTGCGCCACCAAGTCTGAACGCCAGGCTGATCGGGCACACCACCGTCAAGTTTCCTGACGGGCTTCGCAAGGAGATTCTACGCGTCGCCGAACAGCAGCCCATCAGTGCGGGCGCGCTTAGCCAGTTGAATTTCCGCTTGGGAGAACTTTTGGCCGAAGCAGCTCTCGCCGCCTGCCGCAAGTTTCGCGTCTCGCCGAAACGCATCTCGCTTATCGGGAGCCACGGGCAGACCATTTTCCATCAAGGACACGCGGTTCCATACTTTGGGGCGCCAACTGCATCTACTTTGCAGATCGGAGAGCCGTCCGTGATCGCCGCGCGTACGTGCGTAGCGACCGCCGGCGATTTTCGTCCTGCCGATATGGCTGTCGGCGGGCAGGGCGCGCCGCTCGTTCCTTATGTGGATTATCTTCTCTACCGCCACGCGAAACTTGGCCGCGTTTCTCTGAATCTCGGCGGCATCGCCAACATCACGGTCCTTCCGCCCGCGGCCAAACCGAAGCAAGTATTCGCTTTCGACACGGGACCCGCGAACATGCTCATCGACGCGCTCGTCTCGCATTTCACGCGCGGCCGCCTGCGCTTTGACAAAAATGCGCAATTCGCCGCGAAGGGCCGCAGCAATCCGGCACTACTGGATGAACTCTTACGCGATCCCTACCTGAAACTTGCGCCGCCAAAATCGACGGGCCGCGAGTATTACGGTCACGCCTATGTGAAGAAAGTCCTCGCGCTCGGCCGGCGCCATCGCGCAAAACCCAACGATCTCATCCGGGCCGCGACGATTTTTACGGCCCTTTCGGTTGTCGACGCGTTGAATCGTTTTGTTCTGCGCAAGACGAAGATTGATCAGCTGATTGTCTCCGGGGGTGGCGCACACAATCCGCAGATCCTTGCCCAACTTTCCGCTGCGCTTCCCGGCATCGAAGTTCTGCGCTCTTCCCGGCTGGGCGTTCCCGAAGACGCCAAGGAAGCTTTCGCATTTGCGCTTCTGGCCTACGAGACGTTTCACGAGCGGCCGTCGAACCTGCCCTCCGCAACCGGGGCGCGCGGTCCCGCGATTCTCGGCAAAATCTCGTATGCTCCGCCGCGCTAAACACGCAAATTTAGAATCCTATTCCAACGCCTTGGCGATCTCCATCACGGGAATGGCTCCTTCCCGGCCGATTCGCCAGGTGTCGCCGTTCAGTTCCACGATAGTGGAAGGGAGTGTTCCCCCGGTTTCGCCGGTGTCCAGCACGAGCGGTACGCGTGGCCCAAGCTGTTTCATCACCTGCTCCGCATTCGAGCACGATGGGAAGCCTGAAATGTTCGCGCTCGTTCCCGTCACCGGGCCATCGAATTCGTCGATCAAGCGGCGCACCACCGTGCTATTGGGCCAGCGCAAAGCGATGCGCCCCGTGCCCGCCGTCACTTTGAGCGGAATACGCTGTGCCGCGTTCACGACCAGTGTCAACCCGCCCGGCCAGAACGCTTGCGCGAGCCGCAAAAACTTCCTCGGTGCCTCGCGCGCGAGCAGGACGGCCTGTTCAATCGAATTCACAAGGATGGGCAAGGCCCGCGTCTCCGGGCGTCCCTTAACGCGATAGATTTCGTCGACTGCAGCAAGATTGAAGGGGTCAGCAGCCAGGCCATAAAAAGTATCCGTGGGAATGGCAATCACACTTCCGCGGGTAATAAAATCTGCCGCATAGCGCAGCAGGTCCGGTTCTGGAGATTGTGCATTGACGCGCAGCAGTTCAGCTGGCAATTTTTTGGCCTTTGGCGAAGTCGTGACGCCACCGTGCAGCGCCCCGCCGGTGCTGCCCTTATTTGGGCGACGCTACCATACCCCCTCAACACGCGCAATAAGAGCTTATCGTTGAGCCAGTTTCCACGTGACATTTATGAGCGGATGACGTGGTAGCCTGGAATTGGCTTCCCACGCCGAAAATTTGCTACGCTCCACGGTAATGGCTGCACCAGGCAAAGTCGCACGAAACCCTCGCTCTGTTGGCGAGCCTGCGCTCCTCACCAGCCGTGACAATCGCTGGCTCAAGGAGTTCCGCATGGCTCTCCGTGGCGGACTTCCAACTGAAAATGGGTTCGTTGGGGTGGAGGGTGTGCGCCTAGCCGAAGAGGCTTTGCGTTCTGGTTGCCACATCCAGGCGGTGCTCTTCAGCGAATCCGGCGAACGCCACCATGAACGCCTCTCCTCCTTCATCGACCGGCCGGAAATGGCTTTCCCCGTCCTCCGCACCACGGACCGCCTCTTTGAAGGCCTTGCCGACACCGAGCACCCGCAAGGCGTGGCCGCGCTGGTTCATCCGCGGGAAACCTCGTTCGATGACCTCGTGCGCGCTTCGCTATCCGCCTGCGCTCCCCTGCTCGTCGTGCTAGCTGGCGTCCAGGATCCCGGGAATGTGGGAACGATCCTGCGCACGGCGGCGGCCTTTGGCGCTACCGGAGCTGCTACGGCCGCTTCCGGCATCAGCGGTACTGCAAATCCTTTCTCGCCGAAAGCTCTGCGCGCTTCCGCCGGCGCCGCTCTGCATCTTCCGATTCTCGCCGGGATATCGCTGCCCATTCTGCTTGCGCAGCTCAGGGTCGCGGGCGTTCGCACGCTTGCCTCCAGCGTTCACGAGCCGCGCGACGGTGAGCAACGGCTGCTCGCTCCGTGGGAAGTGGATTGGTGCCAGCCGGTGGCGCTCCTTGTCGGCAACGAGGGCGCCGGCCTTCCCGAAGAAGTCGCGCGCGGAGCCGACGCGCGCATTCGCATCCCCATGGCCGGCGGTATCGAATCGCTGAACGCTGCCGCCGCCGCCGCAGTGGTCTTTTACGAAGCCGCGCGGCAGAGAAACTTCTCAGCCGCACCGGGCATCCAACCGTCTGCTCCTTCGCGTCCGCCAGAAAAACCGTGAGCCTCTTCTCCAAACTCCCGCTATCCGCGGAGCCCGACGTGCCCGCCGCCAACCAGCCACTTGCCGAGCGCATGCGCCCGCGCACGCTCGACGAATTCATCGGCCAGGAAAAGCTGCTCGGTCCGGGCAAGCCGCTTCGCGTTCAAATCGAAAGCGACAATCTTGGCTCCATGCTCTTCTGGGGCCCTCCGGGCTGCGGCAAAACGACTCTCGCGCGGCTCATCGCGCGGCTGACCCGTTCCGAATTCGTTTCCTTCAGCGCCGTCCTCGCGGGCATCAAGGAAATCAAGGAAGTCATGTCCGTGGCCGACCATAAATCGCGCTCCGGCCATCGCACCATCGTCTTTGTCGACGAAGTTCATCGCTTCAACAAAGCGCAGCAGGACGCCTTTCTCCCGCACGTCGAAGCCGGCCACATTATTTTCATAGGCGCGACTACCGAGAATCCTTCTTTCGAAGTCATCTCGCCGCTGCTCTCGCGCACTAAGGTCTACGTTCTCGATCCGCTAACGACGCCGCAAATCGTCGAGCTTCTCCGCCGCGCGCTCAACGACAAAGAACACGGCTTGGGCAACGAAGCTGCCGAAGCCTCTGACGACATCCTCTTTCGCATCGCGTCCTTCGCAAATGGCGACGCCCGCGCCGGATACAACACGCTGGAGCTTGCCGTCCGCGGCGCACAGCCGAATGAGAAAGGCGCGCGCGTCATCACCGCGGAACTTCTAGAAGATGTATTGCAGCGAAAGCTTCTTCGTTACGACAAAGCCGGCGAGGAGCATTACAACCTCATCTCCGCCTTGCACAAATCCGTCCGCAACTCCGATCCCGACGCCGCTCTTTACTGGCTCGCGCGCATGCTCGAATCCGGCGAAGATCCGCTCTATCTCGCGCGCCGCATGGTGCGCATGGCCAGCGAAGACATCGGCCTCGCCGAACCCGGCGCTCTCGCCGTCACTCTTGCCGCGAAAGACGCTTTCGATTTTCTCGGCGCGCCCGAAGGCCATCTCGCTCTCGCGCAAGCTGCTGTCTATCTCTCGCTCGCGCCAAAATCCAATGCCGTTTACCTTGCCTACGGGGAGGTCATCGAGGACGTCCACAAGACTGAAGCCGAGCCTGTGCCTCTCCACATCCGCAACGCCGTTACCGGCCTGATGAAAAACATCGGCTACGGCAAAGGCTACAAGTACGCTCACAATTTCGATGATAAAGTCACCGACATGACTTGCCTGCCCGACAATCTCGCCGGCCGCACCTACTATCAGCCCACGGACCAGGGCTTCGAGCAGCGCCTCCGCCAGCGCCTCGACGAAATTCGTAAGATCAAATCTCGTACCGGATCGAATCCGTGAGGTGAGGCTATGAAGCGTGTCGTATTTTCGTTCTTGGCTTTGCTCTTTTGTGTCGTAGCCAGCGCAGACGAAAAGCAGCCACGGCCGCGAATTCTGGGAATCTCTCGTGTCGACTTTTATTCGACCAATATCGCCGCGGCTCGCGGCTTCTACTCAGATGTTCTACATCCAGAAGGCGAGTGTCTGTGGTGCGAGCAGATTCCGCGATCACCTTTAAGCATCATGCTCAGCCTAAATCAAATGCTGACCCTGTCTACCGCGCAAGGCACTCCACCTTCTAATCTGTTATCGGAGATCGACTTCGCCGTGGAAAATCTCAAGGTCCTGAAAAGCTATCTTATAGCTAACAAAATCCAGTTTAGTGAGGATAAGAAGAATTATTTTCTTTCATTGAAAGATCCGGAAGGACACCGCGTTGGATTTGTG
>Ga0207665_10001612_pt1 | contig 15220 bp, 14 predicted proteins | sample LARL112metaG_FD_184351 | JGI IMG/M metagenome (GOLD analysis project Ga0207665, IMG submission 184351) | Corn, switchgrass and miscanthus rhizosphere microbial communities from Kellogg Biological Station, Michigan, USA - LAR L11-2 metaG... | ecosystem: Host-associated > Plants > Roots >...
GTTGTCGTCTGACGCACACTTGTGTCGTCACAGACAATTTTGCGGGCGATCACCACAACAATTGAATGTGATGTGGATTGCTTGGGATATTTCGACGACGCGATGCGATTGCGAGTCAATGAATGCTGGCTCGAGTGCGGCAGCGCCAAATAGAATTGTCTGCGGAATTCTGCGGCTAGATCACTCGACCCTGCCGCTCGTTGCGAGTCGCCTGTTCTTCAGCACCATCCCGCCAGCGACACCAACGCCAACGACATAGAGCCAGCCTTGCGTGAAATCGAACAGGTGTGAGTTGAACAGCGAACCGACGACGTTCTGGATCACAATGACAAGTCCGATCCATTCGGCCAGACCGTCGCCGCGGAACAGCAACATATGGGCGATCCACATCGCCCAGAGGATCGCGGCACCGACGAAGCCCAACTGTATCGCGATCGCGAAAGTCTGATTATGCGGATTGGCAGCGGCAACACCAGCGGCGCCGGTTTTCCCTGCTGCCGCCTTTTCAAATAACGCCCGTATCGTTCCGGTGCCATGTCCGAACACCGGTGCCTGCCGCACGAATTCAACCGACTTTTTCCAGAACTCAATGCGTTCGCCAGACGACGTTCTTTCGTTTGTCGTTTCGTAAGTTTTGATTTCCGTCCAAATTTGAGTCGTGCGGTCACGCAGGTAAGGCGACGAAAACCAGCCGATGGCTCCAATCAAAATTGCACCGAGAAACGCGAGAATAATGCTCTTTCCTTTCAGCTTTTTGACGGCAAACAGTATGAGCAACACCAGAAGGACGACCAGTGAAGTGCGCCCCGTCGAGACGTAGAGAATGCTCGCCAGCATGGCGCAAATAACGACGGCCAGGCCTAGCGACATTTTCCAGTGACGGCGCGCATAGGCCTCGTGCAGGAGAAAAAGCAGTCCGGAGATACAGGTCACGAACTCGCCGCTTTGCGTCGCGGCGTTTTTCACCAGGACATCGTTGTGACCGACGATTTCGCCTACCTCATAGCGCGTAAGCAGTTCCCATAGCGGTCCGATCGGCTTGATGACAGTCGTTGCGACGAGCAACGCGATGCAGGACAGGAGATACCCCACAAAAACCCGTTCACCGCGACCGGGGCGTGCGAATTGAACGAACAATAGCGGGATGATCAATAGTCTCAGGAACGAGTCAAAGCCCTTCACGCGTTGAGCAAATGGCACATCGGCCCACATCATTCCGACAAGGCCGAGCGCGACAAGAAGCACCGGCAGCCAGCCGGCAGGTGTCATCACCGCCCGGCGGACATCAGCCCAATCGACTGTCGGAACCTCGGCAATGAGCCAAAGCACCAATAGAATGGCTGTCGCGGACGTCGACCAAGGCAGACACACTGCAATCGCGACGACAAGTGCGTCGGCAATGCGCGCGAGCCCGGCCCTGTCGAAACCTTTTGCAAATGAAAAGCCGGCCATCGTTTAGTTCGCGCCTCTTGTGCCCGCGGCGATACTTTGAAGCGATGATAGACCACGCCGCGCGCGGACGCGGTCACCTTCGGTCACCTCGGCAAGCTTACGCTCGTTCTCGGTCAACCGGGACCGATCGGCCTCGGCGTGCCAGAGATGAATCACACCCGTAGCAAACATACCGTCTTTGCGACGCACCCCGGCATGCAACAAACGCGCGATGATATCGGAGTCTTCCTTGCCCCACCCGCTATAGTCGGCATCGAACCCGTCGACGCGATCAAGGTCGGAGCGCCAGATTGCGAGATTGCACGATCGCGCACCCTCCCACATGCCCTGACGGAGCCGGCGCAACGGGCCGAGCTGCAGGTTCAACAGCCCTGACAGACGATTGACACCACCGTTGAAACGCTCGGCGAGCCAGCGCACGCCACTCCAGGCCTCGGGCGCGAGATTTTCTCGCAGGACTTTGGCGGTCAGGTCTCGCGACAGCAGAACGCGGTTGCCGGTCACGAACCAGTGGGGCTCAGCCAGGCGACGGTGGGCTGTGACAAAATCGGGGCGCACGATGCAATCGCCGTCAAGAAAAATGAGATACGTCCCGCGTGCGGCCAGAATGGCCCGGTTGCGGATTTCCGCCGCGCGAAAGCCCTCATCACTGTGCCAGACGTGTTCAAGACGACGTCCGAATGCCGCTTTACGGCGCTCGACGAGCGCGGCCGTAGCCGCGCCTGAACCGTCGTCCGCCACGAGAACCTCGAATGCCAAATCGTTTTGCCGTTCAAGCGAACGCAAAACCGCATCGAGCGCATCTTCGCGGTTGTAGGTTGTAACGATGACGGAAATCAGTTCGGCCACGGATCCCTCTGCCGAAGGACTTAGCCGAAGTCGCTTTTGCCGACAAACCCCTAGGGGCTGAACGCGGCTCAATGTTAACCTGCGCCCCGCCCGAAGGCCTCACAGGCTCTACTTTCCATGCAAAAGATATCAGCTTGTATCCTCACCTATAACGAAGCGGAAAAGATTGAAGCGGCCGTATCCAGCGTATTGTGGGCCGACGAAGTTGTCGTGGTCGATTCATTCAGCACCGACCGCACGGCCGACATTGCGCGTTCGCTCGGCGCACGCGTTGTCGATATCGCTTTCAACGGTTTCGGCGACTTGCGCAATCGTGCGATCGAGGCCTGCAACTTCGACTGGATCTTCAGCCTTGACTCCGACGAACGTTGCACCCCCGAGGTCCGCGACGAAATTCTTGGCTTGCTGGCTGGCTCGCCGCGGCACGAAATCTATATGGTGCCGCGCCGCAGCTACATGATGGGCCGCTGGATCCGCGGCTCTGGTTGGTATCCGAATTTTCGTCAACCCCAACTCTTTCGCAAGGGCAGTATCCGCTACACGCTCGAGCCAGTGCACGAAGGCTTCGAAGTGATCGGAGCGCGGGCGACTGGAACCTTGCGCAACGCCATCTGGCAATTTCCCTTCCGCAACCTGGAAGAAGTCATCAACAAGATGAACCGCTACTCCACGCTCGGCGCAGGAAAACTGGCAGGCAAACGCGTTTCAATGGCGACGGCGTTCGGCCATGGCGCATGGTCGTTCATCAAGCACTACATCTTCAAGCGCGGCTTCATCGACGGATGGGCCGGTTTTGTCATCGCGTTCGGGAATTTCGAAGGTACGTTCTATCGCTACGCAAAACGCCATGAACAGACGCAGGACTGGAAGCCGCCCGCAAGCGTCGAGCTCCGGCGCGACATCAAGACGTGATGGGTTTGCGCAGTCTGCGCGAAAAATTGCGCAGTACCCGAAATGGCAAGGCCAGGTAATATTTGCGTACGACCTCCCAACGATCGGTCCACCCGCATTTGACCGCGGATTCGCGCGGTACATACCAACCGTTGTTTTCGTAGCGCCGGATGATCCGATAGCCGGCCCCGAGAAGGTACCGGTGCTTCGACAGGTTGCCGACATGATCCTCCAGCAGGATCAAGCGCGGCTTCCAGCGAGCGATATCGAAGCCGCGCAGCACTTCGATTTCGTGCCCTTCCACATCGATCGAGAGAAAATCGAATCCGACCGGAGTGCCTGCTTCGGTCAGGATGCTGTCGAGTGTTCGAACCGGTACGCTAATGACTCTTTCAGGCATGGCGCCGGGCGCCATGTGATGTCGATCGAGAGAGGACAGCGGTCCCGCCACATGGAATGACAGATTCCGGCCAGCGTTTTCGGGCGAGGAGCACGCGACTTCAAACACTCTTGCCTTGCGTTTGGTGCGCAACTCGACCGCAAGGTCGGGCTGTGGTTCGACAAGGACACCGGTCCAGCCCGCTTGTTCCAGGAACCAAGTCTGCGAGCGCTCGCGCGGCTCGTTGGCTCCGACCTCGACGAAATAGCCTTTGATATCACCAAAGAATGCGCCGACCAGCCTCATCTCATGATTGGGCGTGTCGCGCGACAAGAGCAATTCTCTCAGCGAGATGAACGTGTCTTCGACGAGCGCGTGCGTTCGACCATCGATGTGGTGGAATGACCGGGCACGATATCGACGAGGATGATCTCGCCACCCAACGCCTCGACGATCTCGCGTCCGACAACCTCTTCGCGACTGTAGTCGCTGCCCTTGACCAGCACCGTCGGCTTGACGCGAGCGATCAACTTCTCGGGCGTGTCCTCGTCAAACACTGCAACCAGGTCGACCGCCTCAAGTGCCGCAAGCACTTCCGCGCGTGCCTGCGCCGGCTGGACCGGGCGGCCCGGCCCTTTCAGACGCGTCACCGACGCATCTCCGTTCAAGCCCACGACCAGGCGATCGCACGCGGCGCGCGCGCCGGCGAGAAGCTTGACGTGACCGGGATGAAGCAGATCGAAGCAGCCATTGGTAAATCCGACGCGCAAGCTTTGCTTGCGCCATTCGGCGAGATGGTCGTCAAGCACCGTCCAATCGAAGGCGATCTTTTCTTCCGGCGCCAGGGTCGCGGCCGGCAATATGCGTGAGCGTAGCTCCGCAACGGAAACCGTCGCTGTCCCACGCTTGCCGACGACGACAGCGCCGGCCGCATTTGCGGCGCGCATGGACGACTCGAAGTCCGCGCCCATCGCCAGCATCGCCGACAGGACCGCAACGACCGTGTCGCCCGCACCGGAAACGTCGCGGACACGAACCGGGTATGCCGGGATATGAATTGCTGCCCCACCGCTCACGAGCGTCATTCCCGCTTCGCTGCGGGTCACCAGCACCGCTTTCGCGGCGACGGCATCGCACAATTTCGCCGCCGCATCGGCGACCTCCTCGTCGGTGCGGGCCGTGTTGTGCGTTGCATCGGCAAGTTCTTGCCTGTTCGGAGTGATCAAAGTGGCGCCGCGGTAAATGCTGTAGTCACGGCCTTTGGGATCGACCACGACCGGCTTCTTTCGTTCGTTCGCCGCATCGATGACCGCCCGGATCACGCGTGGCGTGAGCGCACCCTTTGCATAGTCGGACAGGACGACCGCGCCAGCTCTCGGCATCGCCTTGATGGCGTGACTGATCAGTGCATCTTCGCTCTTGGTATTTACCGCCGACGGCGTCTCCCAATCGGCACGCAACAGGTGCGCCGAGTGATGCTCCGAGACGAAGCGAACCTTGCGCGTGGTCTGGCGCGACCCATCGACGACAAGATGGAACTCGATGAGCGGGTGGCTGCTCAGCGCCTTTGTCAACGCATCGCCGGCGTCATCGTCGCCAACCGCCCCGACAAAAATGCAGCGTGCACCGAGTCCCACAAGGTTGCGCGCGACGTTGCCTGCGCCGCCGATCATGATTTCCGAGCGCTTGACCGCGATCACCGGCGTCGGCGCTTCGGGCGAAATGCGCGAAACCTCGCCGTAGACAAACTCGTCCAGCATCAAGTCGCCGATGCAGAGAACCGTCTGCTCGGACAATGCGGCAAGATGTTTGTCGAAATCGTACATCGCGCTACCGATACCGATCGTCGCGGTTGAGATAGCCCGTGACGTACCGGTGGACCGCCGCTTCGAGCGGCATGAAGCCGGCGTTGTAACCCGCACCGCGCAGGCGCTCGACGCGCGCTTCGGTGAAGTACTGATACTGGCCGCGGATCGCCTCGGGCATATCGATATATTCAATATTTGTCGGCAGATGAAGCGCCTTGAACATTGCGCCGATCATGTCGCGAAAGCTTTCCGCCTTACCAGTGCCGACGTTGAAGATGCCGTTTATCCCGGTCGCCTCGAGAAGCCAGCGTAGCACTGAAATAGCATCGTCGACGTAAATGAAGTCGCGCCGCTGATCTCCGTCGGCAATGCCCTCACGATGAGATTTGAACAGACGGACCGGCTTGCCGGACTTCGCTGTGTCCACCACTTTCGCCAGGACGCTTGCCATATGCGCCTTGTGGTACTCATTCGGGCCATACACATTGAAGAACTTCAATCCGACCCAATGCGGCGGCATTTTTTCTTTCTTCACATGGCGGTCGACCAGCGCAAGATCGAAAAGGTGCTTGCTCCAGCCATAAAGGTTCATGGGCTTGAGCTTGCGCAAGGCATCGAGCGACCAGTCGTCGTCGAATCCGGCGCTGCCATCTCCATAGGTCGCCGCCGATGAGGCATAGATAAAGGGTGTCCGTGTCGCCGTGCACCAGTCGAGCAGGCGCAGCGACAGCCGGAAATTGTTTTCCATCACCAGGTCGCCGTCGGTCGCCGTCGTATCGGAAATCGCGCCCATGTGGATGACAGCATCGAGCTTGCGGCTTTCGAGCCAGGGCATCAGCTCAAGCGGCGGAACCATGTCCGAGACCTGATGCTTGGCGAGATTGCGCCATTTGGCATCATCGCGGCCCAAGATGTCGCTCACCACGACACCGGTCGATCCGGCCTCATTGAGACTGGCCACTATGTTCGACCCGATAAATCCGGCCCCGCCGGTTACCAAGAACATCCCTACCCTCGCCACCACCCGAATGCGCGGCAAACCTTTGCCCCAGCCGGCCGGCCGGCGCAATCTTATGCTGATTGTCCTCGCAAGTGCCTGGGAACAGGGTAAAAATTCTTCGGCTGGACAGGGGCCACGGACACGGGGTAACCGCTGCGAGCCGGTCGAAAAGGGGCTTAGATTGGGCGGCGCAGGTTCATGAAAGAAGACGTTAAGCACGTTGCCGCGCCGGTCGTCATCGTTCCCTATGTCTGGATCGGCGATTTCGTCCGCTGCCATTCGGTCGTGAAACTGCTGCGTGCGAAAAACCCCGATCGACCCATCGATATCGTCAGCAGCACGCTGTGTGCGCCACTCGCCGACTATATGCCCGGGGTCCGGCGCGCCATCGTGATTGATCTGCCGCGCGGACAATTGGGCCTTGGCCTGCAGCGGAAGCTCGCGAGGCTGCTGCAGGAAGAAAAATACGGCCAGGCAATCGTCATGTCGCGCAAATGGAAGGCCGCGCTCCCCCCTTGGCTTGCAGGGATTCCCATGCGCACGGGCTTTACCGGCGAGTTCCGTTTCGGCCTGCTCAATGACGTGCGCCCCGGCGAAAGCAAACTGCCACGCATGATCGATCAGATGGGAGCATTGGCGCTGCCGAAGGATGCACCCATCCCGGCCGACTGGCCGCTGCCCGAGTTGAAAATACCAGCCCAGGAAATCGCCGCGTGGACCGCGCAGCACGGGCTTGCCGAAGAGATGCATCCCATCGTCACCCTGTCGCCAGGCGCCGTGGGTGCCGGCAAGGCATGGCCTGCTCGGCACTACGCAGAACTCGCGCGAGCGCTTACAGCGGACGGCGTCTCGGTCTGGGTGCTGGGCGGGCCGAGTGAAACTCCCATCGCAAAGGACATCGTGGCCGCTGGCGGGAACCGCGTGCGGGACCTCACGGGCACCGATCTGCGCAACGCGATCCTTGCGCTCGCCGCCGCCGATGTCGCGGTGACCAACGATTCCGGGCTGATGCACGTCTCGGCCGCAATTGGCACACCAACGATTGCGATCTTTGGCCCTACGAGTCCGTGGCACTGGAAGCCGCTCAATCCGCTTGCCGCTGTGCTCGAACCACCAGGTGACGAGCACGCACGGGATCGTGCGCTAGTCGAGGGCAACAATGCCGTGCGTCACCGGCGTACCGACGACGTCTCCGTGGAGACCGTGCTCACGACCGTGCGGCAGGTGCTCGCAAAAGCGAAAAATCCTTTAATTTAGTCGCGAACCATTCAATCAGCCCGACGCATTAACGACCGCGCTAGTCAAGCCTGACGTGAAGCTCTTTTCATGCTATCAAGACCGCCATGGCCAAACCGAAACCCGCTGACCTGACGAGCGATCGCGCGCAAGCCGCGATTGAGTCGGCGTTGCGTACCCTTGAGGCCGAGGGAGGCGGCGTTGACGCACTCGCCGCTGCCTTGCGCGACGGCCTTGGCAGCAGCTTTGCGGCCGCTATCGATGTCATCCGCGCGGCGCAAGGCCGAGTCATCGTGACCGGGATGGGCAAATCCGGCCACGTCGCCCGCAAGATCGCTTCGACCTTCGCATCCACCGGAACACCGGCCTTTTTCGTGCATCCTGGCGAAGCAAGCCATGGCGATCTCGGAATGATAGCCAACAACGATGTCATTCTCGCGCTCTCGTGGTCTGGCGAGACGGCCGAATTGAAAAACATCACCGACTACTCACGCCGCCACGGAATCAAATTGATTGCGATGACCGCCATTCCAGACAGCGCCTTGGCCAAGCTGTCGGACGTCGTGCTCATGCTGCCTCAGGCGCGCGAGGCCTGTCCTCATAACCTCGCGCCGACGACATCTTCATTGATGCAGCTTGCACTCGGCGATGCATTGGCCATTGCGCTGCTCGAAAGTCACGGCTTCACGGCGCTGGACTTCGGTCTTCTGCACCCCGGCGGCAAGCTCGGGACCCTGCTGAAAACCGTAGCCGATATCATGCACACTGGTGAGATGATGCCGCTGTCGCCGCTTGGTACCCGTATGTCCGACGCAATCCTTGAAATGACGAGCAAGGGTTTCGGTTGCGTCGGGATAACCGATGCGCGCGGCGCGCTGGTCGGAATTATCACCGACGGGGACCTGCGCCGGCACATGCGCGCCAATTTGCTCGACGCTCGCGTCGACGAAGTCATGACGCGTGGGCCGAAGACAGTACGGCGCGACCAATTGCTCAGCGAGACGCTCGATATCCTCAATGTGATGAAAGTGACTGCTCTGTTTGCCGTTGAATCCGGCAAACCGGTCGGCATCATCCACGTGCACGATCTGTTGCGAGCAGGCACGGCCTGAAGACAGCTTTCATCTGATGATGGTTTCGACCGCTTCGACGACTGAGTCGACCGAAGGTGGCTTCCCGTCATCACCCAGAATCGACAGCCGCCCTCTCCCCATCGGCCCGGTCAGAGCAGGTTTGCTGCCGGCGAATATCGCAACTACCGGGACGCCCAAGGCGGCGGCCAGATGTAAAAGTCCGGTGTCGACGCCAACCACGAACTGCGCGCCGGCGATCAGCTTCGCAACCTGATCCAGCGGCGCACGATCGGGGACGCGAGTCCCTGGCACGGCGGCCGCGATGTATTCACTGCGTGCGCGCTCGGCTTCCGTTCCCCACGGTATTAGCAACTCGAACCTTTGCGCAAACAGCTTGGCAAACGCAATCCAATCCGCGTCCGGCCACTGCTTTTCTCGCCGCGCGGTCGCATGCAGCAGCAGGCCATAGCGTGACGTACTGTCCTTACCGATCCGGGCGCGATCGAGTCCGAAGTCGGGAGCCTCATCGGGCGCGTAGCCAAGCGCCAGGCCGCTCAGGATGCGATTGCGTTCAACCGCATGCATATCGCGCTCCACGCGATGACGGACATCGTAAAATAGCGAGGCAAGCGGTTCTCGAACGCTCGAAGCATCGTAGCCATGGCGCATGCCACGCGCCGCGCGCGTGAGAATGGCTGTGCGCAACAGGCCCTGCGTATCGACGATCTCGTCATATCGCTGCGCGCGGATATCGCGGAAACTTGCCCGGATTTCCGCTATCGTCGCCGGCGCGTACAAAGACTTTCTCCAGCGCCGCGATGCGACCGGAATGACCGTGTCTATCGCAGGGTGCAGACGGACCAGGGGTGCAAAGGCCTCCTCGACCAGCCAACTGAAAGTCGCATCAGGGTGCGCCTTCCGGGCATCCGTCAATGCCGGCATATGATGAACCACATCGCCGAGAGAAGACGTTTTGATGAAAAGAATGTTGGCCATGCGCGTTATTGATCCATATACCGGGCATTAAGCACGCCCGCCATAACCATGCCATTGCTTCAAAGGATCGCGGGCTTGGCTGTCCGGAATGCCTGATCAGGAGAAGCGCTTGATATGACGATTTTGATCACAGGGGGTGCAGGCTACATCGGCAGCCACATGGTTCATGAGTTCGCCGATGCCGACGAGCCGGTCGTGGTTCTCGACAATCTTTCGAACGGGTTTCGATTCCTGATACCGACGTCGGTGCCCTTCGTGTCGGGCAGTACGGGCGACCGAACCCTCGTCAGTGACGTTATCGCTCGACATGGCGTAACCGCGATCATTCATTTTGCCGCGTCGATCGTTGTCCCCGAATCCGTTGCCGAACCGCTCAATTACTATGGCAACAACACGATGAACACTTGCGCACTGCTCGACGCGGCGATCAATGCCGGCGTCCGACAATTCATTTTCTCCTCCACCGCGGCCGTCTACGGCGCCGCGGAGGAAAGTCCGGTGCGCGAGGATTCTCCGACGATTCCGATCTCCCCCTACGGCACATCAAAGCTGATGTCGGAGATCATGCTGCACGACGCGGCAAAAGCGTATGGATTGCGTTTCGTCATTCTGCGCTACTTCAACGTCGCCGGAGCCGACCCCCGGATGCGCACTGGTCAGGCGACACCCGCCGCAACGCATCTGATAAAGGTCACCTGCGAGACCGCAATCGGCAAGCGTCCGAAGTTGGAGGTGTTTGGCACGGATTATCCAACGCCGGACGGCACATGTATCCGTGACTACATCCACGTCAGCGATCTGGCGCAGGCTCACTCCTCGGCGCTTGGCTATCTACGCAACGGCGGCGCGAGCACGACGTTCAATTGCGGTTACGGACGCGGCGCTTCAGTGTTTGAAGTTATCGACTCGGTGCGGCGGGCAAGCGGACGCGATTTTCCGGTTGAGATTTCGGCTCGGCGCCCCGGTGATCCGCCCTCGCTGGTGGCAAATGTAGACCGAATCCGTGCGACGCTCCCCTGGCGACCTCAGTTCCAGAATCTCGATACCATCGTTGCGCACGCGCTTGCCTGGGAAAAACAGCTGGCTACCCGGCGAAAGCCGGCATGATCCGCCGATCGGAAACCACGCGGTTTTCGCCGTTTTTCGTCGCCTCAATTTTATCTTGATAATTTCCTTGCCCGCAGGCAAGGAAATGCCCATTCCTGCCATCGATGCACCGACTCTGACAGCCCACTGAGGGTGGATGAACGATCACACTTCAACAACGGCGGCCGATCAGCGCTATCGTCCCAAGATACTCATTCGGCGATTGCTCGCCGAGCAAGGTCTCGGGCATTGGCCCCGGTATGTTGTTGCGTTCGCGCTGATGGCCGTGGCCGCGGGCTGCACGGCTCTCAGCGCCTGGCTGATCGGCGACGTCATCAACCAAGCCTATGTGAATCGCAACCTTCAAGGGATCATCACGCTCGGTTTCATCACCGTCGCACTGTTCGCCATCAAAGGTTTTGCCACTTATGGCCACAGCGTGATGCTTTTGCGGATCGGCAATCGCATCATCGCTGACAACCAACGCGCGGTTTTTGGCAAGCTGCTGAACGAAGGCCTCGGCTTCTACTCCGACCGCCATTCGACGGAATTTATCGCCCGGCTGTCGACCGGCGCCGCCGCCGCCACGCAGGTCATCAATCTGCTGATCACTTCAGTCGGCCGGGACCTTCTGTCGCTGATCGGTCTGGTCGCCGTGATGGTGTTTCAAGACCCGTTGATGTCATTCTTCAGCTTCGTGGTCGCCCCGCCGGCATTCCTGATTCTGCGCAAGCTGGTGCGACGCATCTATTCGATTGCGCGATCGCAATTTCACGGCGGCACCCGCGTCCTCGAAACGATGCAGGAAACATTGCAAGGCATTCGCATCGTGAAGGCCTTCACGCTCGAAAACATCATGCGCGAGCGCTTCGACCGCAATGTCGCCGCCGTCGAGCATGAAGCAAACAAAATGGCGCGCGTCTCCAATCGTGCCGGCCCATTGATGGAAACCCTCGGCGGCTGCGCAATCGCCATGGCCATAACCTATGGTGGTTACCGGGTGATCGAAACCGGTGCGACGCCGGGCCAGTTTTTCTCCTTCATCGCTGCGTTCCTGCTGGCCTATGAGCCGGCGAAAAGGCTTGCGCGTCTGAATATCGAACTCAACAGCGCACTCGTCGGCGTGCGTATCCTCTTCGAAGTCCTCGATAGTCCGCCCAGCGAACCGCCCGATCGCGACCAGCCCAGCCTGAAAGTGAAGTCAGCTCGACTAACGTTTGATGATGTTCACTTCGCATACCGCGGTGACGAACCGGTACTGCGTGGAATGTCTTTTGTCGCGGAGCCGGGCAAGTTCACCGCCCTGGTCGGTCCATCCGGTGGCGGAAAATCGACGGTATTCAATCTGATCCTGCGTTTCTATGACGCAAAGCGCGGCAAGGTTCTCATCGACGACCAGGATGTGACTCTGTGTTCGCGTCAATCGCTGCGCCAGCACATCGCCTATGTCGGGCAGGATGTGTTCCTGTTCCGTGGCACGGTTCGCGAAAACATCGAATTCGGCAAACCCGGAGCAAGCGAAGACGAGATCATCGCCGCCGCCAAGGCCGCCTACGCGCATGATTTCATCATGTCGTTCCCGCGCGGCTACGACACACCCGTGGGCGAACACGGATTGCAACTTTCTGGCGGCCAACGCCAGCGTGTCGCTATCGCTCGCGCGCTTATCAGGAATGCGCCGATCATATTGCTGGATGAAGCAACGGCCGCGCTCGACTCCGAGTCGGAGCTGCAGGTGCGCGAGGCGATGGAGCATCTCTGTCAGGGCCGAACAACGCTTGTGATCGCGCATCGTCTGCATACCGTATCGCACGCCGATTGCATTCACGTGGTCGAGGATGGTCGCGTGGTGGAATCCGGCCGGCACGACGAATTGTTGCGAACTGGCGGTCGTTACGCGTCTTTCTATCGCCTGCAGCTCAAGGAGCAGGAGAAGCCCGTCCCCATTACCGCGGTTGCGTCTTGAGCGCGGTGCGGTTGACGGCGCCACATCGCACCTGATACGCACAGCCATCTTTCCCGGCCGTCTTCCGCAACCGGGGCGCCCTTCAACGACAAACAATATCCAACGGCCTATTCATCATGAGCGACAGTCGTTACGTCATCCCGCCCGCGCCACAAGCCACAATCGCAGTTGCCGAGACCGACAAGGTATTTCCGGTACGTCGTATCTGGTGCGTCGGGCGCAACTACATCGAACATATCCGCGAAATGGGACAAGACGAACGCGCGCCGCCCTTCTTCTTTGCGAAGCCCGCGGATGCCATCGTGCCGGATGGCGGCACCGTGCCCTACCCGTCGTTGACAAAGGACATGCACCACGAGGTCGAACTGGTGGTCGCGCTGAAAAGCGGCGGCCGCAATATCCCTGTCGCCAAGGCCAATGACTGCATCTTTGGCTATGCGGTGGGCATCGACCTGACTCGCCGCGACCTGCAGATCGCATCGCGCGACGTCAAGCGTCCGTGGGAAGTCGGCAAGGCATTCGATTCATCCGCGCCCTGCGGCCCGCTGATGCCGGCGAGCAAGATCGGCCATCCCACCAAAGGCAAGATTGTCCTCAAAGTGAACGGCCAGGTTCGCCAGGACGGCGACCTCAATCAGATGATCTGGAACGTTCCCGAGACCATTTCGAAATTGTCGGAGATGGTGGCCCTCGAGGCCGGCGACATCATCATGACAGGCACCCCATCGGGCGTTGCCGCGACGGTGGCCGGCGACAAGATCGAATGCGAAGTCGAAGGCGTCGGAAAGCTGCGCGTCACCATCGGACCTTCGCTGAAATAGCGCTAAAGCCCGAGATAAGCCTGCCGCACGCGGTCATCGGCAAGCAAGGTCTCGCCTGATCCGGCAATGGTAATGCGGCCATTCTCCAGCACGTAGGCGTGGCTGGCGAGCTTGAGCGACACGGCCACGTTCTGCTCGACGAGCACGCAGGTGAGGCCGTCGCGGTTAAGGTCCCGCACGCATCGCAGAACGTTCTGCACGACGGCCGGTGCGAGACCGAGCGATGGTTCGTCGAAAAGAACCATGTCGGGCGCCCCCATCAGACATCGCCCGATGGCGAGCATCTGCTGTTCGCCACCCGACAGTGTCCCGGCGGCCTGTTGCCGGCGCTCCATGAGAACCGGAAACATCGCGTAGACCTTTTCGAGATTCCGTTCGCGCAAATTGCGTGCGCGTGGAAGCATCGCGCCCATCGATAGATTCTCGGCCACCGAAAGTGTTGGAAAAACCTGCCGCCCCTCTGCGACCTGGCCAATGCCGAGGTCGCAGACTTTGTGGCTCGGCCAGCCGGTAATATCGGTGCCGCGGTAGAGAATGCGACCGCGGGCCGGGCTCAGCATTCCCGCGATCGTGCGAATCAACGACGTCTTGCCTGCTCCATTGGCGCCGACGATGGCGACGATGGCACCCTCCTCGATCTCGAGCGATACGCCGTCGAGCGCCTGCGCGTCGCCGTAGAAGACATCGATGTTCTCGACGGTGAGCATCAGACAACGGTCTCCGCGCCGAGGTAGCTTTCGATAACCGCGCGATCACGCACCACTTCGTCCGGCGCGCCTTCAGCGATCGCGGCACCGTGATGCATTACGAGAACGCGGCCCGCGAGGGCCATGACCGCGCGCATCACATGCTCGATCAGCAATATTGTCAGCCCGCGGTCGCGGTTGATCTCTTTCAGAATAGAGACCATCCGGTCGGTCTCGGTGGGGCGCAGTCCCGCCATGACTTCGTCGAGCAGAAGTAGTTTCGGATCAGTGGCAAGCGCGCGCGCGAGTTCCAGGCGCTTGCGGTCCGGCAGCGTCAGCCCCGAAGCCCGCTGCGCACGTTTGTCGTAGAGATCGAGCTGCCGCAAGACCTCGACTGCATGCGCGCGTGCATCCGCGACGAGATGCCGATGCAGCAGCGCCGCAACAATCACGTTGTCCTCGACGCTGAGCGCCGGAAATGGCCGCACAATCTGAAACGTGCGGCCAACGCCACGACGACATATCTGATCGGGCGACAGGCCGTTGATGCGCTCGCCTGAAAGAACGATTGTGCCACCGTCAGGTGAGTAGACCCCGGCTATCATGTTGAACAGCGTGGTCTTGCCCGCACCATTGGGGCCGATCACCGCGAAAATGTCGCCCTGATTGACCTGAAAGTTCAACCGATCGACCGCGAGCAGGCCGCGGAAGCGTTTGCTGATGCCGTCGATCGACAGGAGTGTGCTCATTCGGATCGCCTCGCCAGCCCCAAACGCCGGTAAAGCCAGGGCCACACGCCGTCCGGCAAAACGGTAATTACGAGCAAGAGGCAAATTCCGTAAAAAACCTGCTTGGCGCCCGGTACATCGACACCCAATGCGGCCAAGGCCGTGGTGAGCGTTTCGGCAAGCCCGGTCAGCATGAACGCGCCGAGGATCGGGCCAAACAGGGTGCCAAGGCCGCCGAAGATCGGCGCC
>Ga0207665_10001614_pt1 | contig 15213 bp, 12 predicted proteins | sample LARL112metaG_FD_184351 | JGI IMG/M metagenome (GOLD analysis project Ga0207665, IMG submission 184351) | Corn, switchgrass and miscanthus rhizosphere microbial communities from Kellogg Biological Station, Michigan, USA - LAR L11-2 metaG... | ecosystem: Host-associated > Plants > Roots >...
CGCGACCGCCCGGCGGCCATCACCCCGCCGCCCGCCGGGCCGCCGGACACCGGCTGGGTCACCGATGGCGAGCCGCTGTACCGGGTGACCGAGGACAAGGTGTCCGGCGAGACCTCGGTGACGTTCGGCGCCAGCTCCCGGCTGCGCCCGCCGTCCGGCGCGGATCTGCGGCTGGCCGAGGTGTTCACCGCGCGGGTCCACCCGGCCCAGCCCGCCGGGGCCGCGGTGCTGGCCCAGGTGGACGCCCGGCTCCGGCTGCCCGCGGGCGAGCAGGTCCAGGTGGCCGTGCGCAGCACCGCCTGCCGGCGCTCATCGGCCATCGAGGCCAGCGTCACGCTGGACGGGACGACCCTGCTGCACCAGCGGTGGTCCGGCCCCGAGCCCGAACCGCCCCCCGCCGGGCCATCATCCGGAGCCCGGCCCCCCGCCGAGACCGAACGGAGCGGCTGACATGGAACTCCTCGGCTACGCCCAGCCGTGCACCGCCCACCCGGGCGAGACCGTGGAGGTCAAGGTCAGCACGACCCAGCCCGAGTTCACCGCCGAGGTGGTCCGGCTGGGCGCCGACCACCAGCCCGCCGCTTCCCCGGCCGTCCGCGGCCGGTTCCCCGGCCAGCATCACGACCTGGTCGGCGGCTCCTACTTCACCGCCGCGCTGGGTGAGCCACTGCCCGGCCCGGCCGGGCACGCCGCGACGCTCTGGTTCCACCCGACCCGGTTGCCCGCCGCGCAGTGCCTGATGGCCGGCTGGTCCGGGGACGACGGCTGGGAACTGGGCATCGGCGCGGACCAGCGGGTCAGCCTGACCCGGCAGCCGGCCGCGGGTGAGCCGCGCAGCGTGTCGGCCGGGCCGGTGCTCAGCACCGGGGCCTGGTATTTCGCCGCAGCCAGCTGGGACGCGGCCGGGGCGGCCACGCTGACCGTGCTCGCCCGCACCCAGCCCGGCGCGGCTCCCCCGTCCGGGCCAGACGCGGACCCGCCAGATGGAGCCAGCGGGGCCGGGCCGCACGACCTGGGCGGCCCGTGCCCCGCGCCCGAGGGGGTATCGGTCGGAGCGGCCGTGCGTGGGCCCCGTGCGCAGCGCCCGTTCAACGGGAAGATCGACACGCCCCGGCTGTTCGCCGGCCCGCTCACCGGCACCGCCGTGGCCGCGCTGGCCGCCGACGCGCCCGCGGCCCGGGCCGGGGGCCTGCGCCACGAGTGGCGGTTCACCCCGGACGCGGCGCTGCCACCGCACCGGGTCCGCGACACCGGGCCCGGCCGACGGGACGGGACGCTGGTCAACTCCCCCGCACTCGGTGTGACCGGGCGGAACTGGACCCCCGGCACCGAGGGCTTCCCAGTCCGCCCGGACGAGTACGGGGCCGCGCACTTCCACGAGGACGACCTCACCGACGCTGGCTGGCCGACCAGCCTGTCGTTCGAGGTGCCGGCCGGCTGGCCGAGCGGCGTCTACGGCATCCGGCTGCAGGCCGGCGAGCACGAGGACATGGTGCCGCTGATCGTCAGCGCGGCCGGCCGCCGCCCACCGTCCGGCCACGGGCCAGATCGGCGCCCGCCGGCAAGCCACGGCGTTGGCCACCCAGCCGCCGCGGTACTGCTGCCCACGTTCAGCTACCTCGCCTACGCCAACGAGCACGCGTCCTGGGAGAACCCGATCAGCGCCACCGGGGACGTCCCGCTGAGCGTCACCGACCAGGACCGGTTCATGAGCGACCAGCGGCTGCTCAGCCTGTACGAGCGGCACACCGATGGCAGCGGGTGCTGCCTGTCCTCCTGGCGCCGCCCGGTGCTGAACATGCGTCCCGGGTATCACCTGCCGCTGGTCCGCGGCCCGCACCAGTTCAGCGCCGACCTCGAACTGCTGTACTGGCTGGAGCACCGGCAGGTCGAGGTGGACGTGATCACCGACGACGACCTGCACACCCGGGGCGCGGCCGCGCTCAGCCCGTACCGGGTCATCCTGACCGGCAGCCACCCGGAGTACACCAGCACCCAGATGCTGGACGGGCTGGACAGCTACCTGGCCACCGGCGGGCGGCTGATGTACCTGGGCGGCAACGGGTTCTACTGGGTCACCACGGCGCCCGGCGGCGATCCGTATCTCATCGAGGTCCGCCGCGGGCAGGCCGGCACCCGGGTGTGGGAGTCCGCACCCGGCGAGTGGCACCAGGCCATGACGGCCGAGCGCGGCGGCCTGTGGCGGCACCGCGGCCGCAGCCCGCAGTCGCTGACCGGGGTCGGGTTCACCGCCCAGGGTTTCGACGTGTCGCTGCCCTACCGCATCGTGGCCAGCCCGGACGATGAGCGGGCCGGCTTCATCCTGGACGGCATCGACCCGGCGGCGCCGCTGGGCGGCGGCGGCTCGGTGCTCGGCGGCCCGGCCGGGTTCGAGATCGACCGGGCCGACCCGGCCCTGGGCACCCCGGCCAGCGCGGTGGTGGTCGCGACCGCCGACGGCTTCAGCCAGGCCTATCAGGGCGCGGTGGAGGACGTGACCACCGCCGACTCCCGGCAGGGTGGCGCGGACAGCCCGCTGGTCCGCTCGGACGTGGTGTTCTTCGAGACCGGCCGGGGCGGCGCGGTCTTCTCGGTCGGCTCGATCGCCTGGTGCGGCGGGCTGCGGCAGGACGGGCAGGAAACGCCGGTGGGCAGGATGACCTGGAATGTGCTGGCCCGGTTCCTGGACGAGGCGCCGTTCACCGCCCCGCCAGCCGGCCCGTAACGAGGGGGGGTGGCGGTAGACGTGGACGAGAGCAGGCCGGGGGCCGAGGAACTGCTGCTGCGCGTCGCCTGGTTTTACTACAAGGATGAGCTGACTCAGGACGAGATCGCGCACCGGCTGTCGGTGTCCCGCGCGTCGGTCGGCCGGATGCTGGACCGGGCGCGCAAGGTGGGCCTGGTGTCGATCAACCTGAACGCCGACCACCTCGACGCGTTCGAGGTCAGCAACCAGCTCCGGCACACGTTCGGGCTGGCCGAGGCGCTGGTCGTGCCGGATCATGACCGCGAGCCCGCCGACCATCACGTGCTGAACGCCCGCCTCGGCCTGGGCGGGGCCCAGTTCATGACCACCCACTTGCGGCCGGGCGGGACGCTCGGGGTCGGCTGGGGCGAGACCGTGTCCCGGGTCATCGGCGCAACCAACTTCGGCGCGGTCGGCCCGGTGCACATGGTGACGCTGACCGGCGGCGTGGATGGCTACCTGCCGACGATCCTGTCCTCGCAGAGCGAGTCAGGCGGCGACCCCGAGGCCACCACGGCGGCGATCATCCCCACGCCGATCGTCGCGTCCACGCCCAGGCTGGCCGCCGCGCTCAAGGCCGAGCCCGCCATCCAGCAGGTGCTCAAGCAGGCAACCTCGGTCCGGCAGGCCATCGTCGGCGTGGGCACGCCCACGGCCGACGCGACGATCGTGCAGATGGGCTACCTGGCCGCGGACGACGTGCGCGCGCTGCGCGGCCGCGGGGTGGTGGGCGACATCCTCGGCCAGTTCTTCGACGCCGACGGCAACGTGGTCAGCCTGCCGATCCACCAGCGCCGGATCGGCATCGAACTCTCCGACTTGGCGTCCATCCCGAAAGTGGTGGGCGTGGCGGGCGGGCTGCACAAGGCCGAGGCCATCCTCGGCGCGCTGCACGGCGGGTTCCTCAACGTGCTCGTCACCAACGAGCTGGTCGCCTTGCGCCTGCTGGAACTGGAGCGGGCCCGCCGCCCCGGCCGCGCCGGATGAGTTACTGCCCGGCTCCGGCCGGGCAGGCTCCTTACGCGGGCGACGACCGGGCATCACTGACCGTCACTGGCTAGTATGCAATGCGGCACCGGGCTTAGCCGACGAATGCCTGGCCGGTGGGGGCGCCATGTCCAGCTGGTTCAGCACGAACATCGTGCAGACCGGGCGTCTGCCGCTGTTCTGCTTCTTTGTCGCGTTCGTGCTCGGCTTCGGGTTCATCCGGCTGTCCACCCGGCTGATCCGGGCCCAGGTCCGCTGGTGGCCCGGCAACATCACCCCGGGCAACCTGCACGTGCACCACATGGTGTTCGGCGTCGTGTTCATGCTCGTCGGCGGGGTGACCGGCATCGTCGCCCCGTACGGCTCGCTGGCCTGGCGGTCCGGTGCGGCCGCGCTGTTCGGGCTGGGCGCCGCCCTGGTCCTGGATGAGTTCGCGCTGATCCTGCACCTGCGCGACGTGTACTGGAGCAGCGCCGGGCGGCTGTCGGTGGACGCGGTGTTCGCCGCGGCCGGGATCACCGTGCTGCTGCTGCTCGGCGTGGCCCCGTCGGTGATGCCCAGCCCGGCCGGCCCGCACGCGGGCACCTGGGAGGCGTTCGCCACGCTGGTCATCAGCGTCGCGCTGACCTTCGTGCTGGCCACGATCACCCTGCTCAAGGGCAAGCTCTGGACCGGCATGTTCGGCCTGTTCCTGTTCCCGCTGCTGATCGTGGGCACCGTCCGGCTGGCCCGCCCCGGCTCGCCGTGGGCCCGCTGGCGCTACCAGCGGCGGCCCCGCAAGCTGGCCCGCGCGGAGCGCCGGGAGCAGCGCGTCCGCGAGCCGGTGATCAGGGTCAAGGTCCGCATCGAGGACCTGCTGTCCGGCCTGCACGACCGCCCGGAATCCCGGCCCGCCACGCCCCGACCGAAATCAGAAACCCACTAAATCAGCCAAACGGCCGGTTCCGTCCCCTGCCACCACCCCCCGCCTGAGCCGCCCGCCAGCCTCACCGGCCGGGGGGTGACCCGGACCTGAGCTGGTCTCCTCGGCCGGGAGATCAGCGCTGGTCATGACCTCGGCGGCGATGGCCGTGGCGGAGAACTCCCGGGTCAGCGCCGCACGGTACGCGTCTGTGCACATCGCTGCGATCGCCGGGTGGCTCAGCGCTGCTGGATGCGGACCAGGTTGCCCGCGGGATCGCGGAACGCGCAGTCGCGGATACCGTATGGCTGGTCCGTCGGCTCCTGGACGACCTCGGCGTCGCTGGCCTGCACCCGCTCGAAGGTGCCGTCGAGGTCCTTGGCGGCCAGCAGGATCCAGCCATAGGTGCCCTTGGCCATCATCTCGCTGATCGTGCGGCGCTCGTCGTCGGTGATGCCGGGATCGACGGCTGGCGGCGCCAGCAGGATGGACGTGTCGGGCTGGCCCGGGGGGCCGACCGTGATCCAGCGCATCTTGCCCGATCCGACGTCGGTGCGGACCTCGAAGCCGAGGATGTCGCGATAGAAGGCCAGCGAGGCGGCCGGGTCGTCGTGCGGGAGGGCGCTGGCGTGAATGGTGATGTCCATGCCGCTCACGCTAGCTGTGCCCCGGTGACCTGCGCTTCTCGATTCCTGATCGGTCTGGTTACCTGTTTCGCCACGCACGGCGGCATCCCCGCCGTCGCGCTGGCGGCCTCGCTCCGGTAGGTGCTGGGCGGCATGCCAACCAGCTCGGTGAACCGGGTGCTGAAGGTGCCCAGTGACGAGCAGCCGACCGCGAAACAGACGTCGGTGACGCTGAGGTCGCCGCGGCGCAGCAGCGTCATCGCGCGCTCGATGCGCCGCGTCATCAGGTAGCTGTACGGCGACTCGCCATAGGCGGCCCGGAACTCGCGGCTGAGGTGCCCGGCCGACATGTGCGCGCCACGGGCGAGTGCCTCGACGTCCAGCGGCTGGGCGTACTCCCGGTCGATCCGGTCCCGCACCCGGCGCAGCCGCGCGAGGTCGCGCAGGTGCTGCGTCTCGGTGGGTCGGCTGGTCATAGGCCCGATCTTACGTCGCGGTGGTGTCGCGCCGCCCGGCTCGGAGCGAGGCGCCTTCCCACCCGAACCCGTCCGGATCGGTGAACGGCCCGGCATCGCCGCCAATGATCAGCCGGTGCGATCCGGTGCCGTCGGGAGCGACGCCGGCGTCCTTGGCGAGGGCCCGGCGCCCGTAGAGCGCCAGCTTGACCGGGCTCGACGGCGTGGCGAACTCGACGTACTTGCGGCCAAAACTCTTGGCCACGGCAAAGCCGCGGTCAACGTAGAACAGCTTGCTCGCGGCCACGTCCGCGGCGCCGAGCAGGAGCACGATCTGGTCGATCTGCCGGGTGGCCGGGCCGGTGCCCTTCTTCGCCGAGGTCGCGATCTTCCAGATCGTCCCGTCCGGGGCCTGGACAACCCCGCCGTAGCCCCAGAACGACTTGGCGACCGGCTTGAGCGCCGTGGCGCCGGCGTCGAGCGCGGCGTTGATGAAGCCGCGGACGGTGGCGGGCTGCGACACCGTGAGCGACAGCGTGAACCCGCGGAAGCCAGCCGTCGGTGCCTCCGAGGCCCGCAGGCGCACCGGAGTGTGCGGGCCGAAGGCGGTGGTGTAGAAGCGGTCGGCGGCCGTGGGATCGGCCACTTCGAGGATGAGGGATTCGATGGAAGTCATGGCGGTCACGCTAATTGGGGCCGGCCGGCCATGCTTCTCGATTCCTGACCGGTCTGGGCCGGTCAGGACAGCACGGCCTGGGTCTGCGTCACCTGGGCGGCCAGCCGCCCGCTCTCGTCGAGCAGATCGGTCTGCACCACGATGTTGGTCCGCCCGGTGTGCAGCGGCCGGGCCACCGCGGTCACCGTCCCGCCGCGGATGCCCCGGGTGAACACGGTGGACGAGCTGACGGTGGCGGTCCGCGCCCCGTGTGGCAGGTTCAGGTAGGCGCACAGCCCGCCCAGGCTGTCGGCCAGCGCCATCAGCGCCCCGCCGTGCAGGATCCCGCCGGTCGTGCACAGCTCAGCCGACCAGGCCAGGTGGCCGCGGACCTCATCGGGGCCGGCCGCGTCCAGCCCGATGCCCAGCCGCGCGGCGAACGGCATCAGCTGCACCAGGCCGGCCAGCTCATCGGGAGTTATGTTCTGCTCATCAGGCACGGCCTCACGCTATCGGGCCAGCGCCCGGCCGGCCGAACAGCCCGCCCAGCCAGGCGGAACGTCGCCCGGCCGCATATGCCGCGAGACCCGGCCGCACGCCCCGCCAGGCCCAGCCGCACGCCCCGCCAGGCCCGGCCGCACGCCCCGCCGCCAAGCCCGGCCGGCCGCCCCCGCCAGGCCCGGCCGCACGCCTCCGACAGGCCCGGCCGCACGCCCCCGCCAGGCCCGGCCGCACGACCACTGCGTGGAACACTCCGCCCCCCGCAACTGTTTTCGTAACTGAGATGTCATCAGCTGAAAACATCATGACGTGCATCACCTGCGGGGCGGAGCTCCACCCCGAACGGGCGAAGAAATACAACTACTGCATGGCGCCGGACTGCCAGGCCAAGAACCTCAAGGGACTGACCATGGTGGCGGTCGGCGTGAACAAGTCGGCCGAGCAGTACCTGCTGCTGGACGAGGACACCAAGACCGAGCTGGCCGAGGGCAAATACCACGACCAGCGGCGCGGGAGCTTTGGCGTGCCGGCGTCATCCCCGCCGGCGGCCAGCCCCGGGGCACCAGCCGGGCCGGCCCAGGCCGCGCCCGCCCAGACGCCGGCCGAGCCTGCCCACACCGGGCCGGCTCAGACGCCGGCCGAGCTTGCTCATACTGGGCCGGCTCAGGCCACCCCAGCCCAGGGCCCTGGATCTCAGCGGCCCGGATCCCGGCGCCCGGCCGCCCCGGCTGGTGCGTCCCGGCCCCGGACCGCGAGCCAGCCGCGCCAGCCCGGGACCCCGTCCCAGCGCCGGCTGGCCGTGCTGTACAACCAGCAGGGGCTGCGGCCGGACGAGATCGCCCGCAAGCTGGGGCTGAGCCGGTACGAAGTCACCCAGATCATCCTGGCCGCCCGAAAGTAAGCCAGCCCCCGTACTCCTGACCATGATCGCGGTCAATTTGTGCCAGCTGTGAACCACAATTGGCCACGATCATGAACGGGGTCAGTCGGCGTCGGCGAACTCGGCCCGGACGCCGAGCAGCCGGACCGGGCGCCGGCTGGTGAACCGGTCCAGCGCGGTCAGCGCCGCCCGCTCGATGGCAGCGGCGTCACCGGTCGGCTCGCCCAGCGAGCGGGAATGGCTGACCGTCATGAACGGCGCATAACGCACCTTGACCACGACGCGGACCGCCGGGCGCTGCTCGGCGGCCACGTCCGCGGCGACCCGGCCGGCCAGCCGCACCACCTCGGCGCGCACCTGGTCCCAGTCCTCGATGTTGCGCTGGAAGGTCTCTTCCCGGCCGCGGGACCGGGCCAGCCAGGGCTCGCTGGTCACCGGCGAGTGCGAGATCCCCCGGGCCAGCTGGATCAGCCACGGCCCGGTCACCGCGCCGAACTCCCCGGCCAGCACGGCCGGGTCGGCGGCGGCCAGCTCGCTGACCGTGCCGATGCCGAGCACGGCCAGCCGCCGGGCCGTCTTGGCCCCGATCCCCCACAGTGCGTCGGTCGGCCGTGGCCCGAGGACCTCGAACCAGTTGCCGTAAGTCAGCCGGAACACCCCGGCCGGCTTGCCGAACCCGGTGGCCAGCTTGGCCTGCAGCTTGTTCTGCCCGATGCCGACCGTCGACTCCAGGCTGGTCGCGGCGCGGATCCGGGTGGCGATCTCCCGCGCGGCCCGCTCCGGATCGTCGGTGTCCACGGCCACGAACGCCTCGTCCCAGCCCATGACCTCGGTGGTGGCGCCGAACCCGCGCAGCGCCGCCATGACCTCCTCGGACGCCTTCTCGTACGTCTCCCGGTCCACCGGCAGGAACACCGCGTCCGGGCAGCGCCGCGCCGCAGTGCGCAGCGGCAGCCCGGAGTGCACCCCGTACTCCCGCGCCTCGTAGGACGCGGTGCTGACCACGCCGCGCTTCTCCGGGTCGCCGTCCCCGCCGACCACGACCGGCCGCCCGCGCAGCTCAGGCCGGCGCAGCATCTCGACCGCGGCGATGAACTGGTCGAGATCCACGTGCAGCACCCAGGGCTGGCGGGCTGGATCCTCCCCCGCAGGCATACTCGCTACCTGCCCGCTGTCAGCACTTCCAGGCATACTGCGCTGGGAGCGTCAGATCCAGCGGGAGCGGCCAGATGATGGATCCGGCAGACCGGGCGGATGATCAGCACCGTCCGGTGCTGGATGGCGAGCGGGTCCGGCTGCGCCCGGGCGGCCCAGCCGATGCTCCTGAGCTGCACGCGATCCTGGCCGAGCCGACCGTGGCCTGCTGGTGGGGAGAACCCGAGCCGGCCGAGGCCGTCGCCGCCTCGCTGGCCGGCGACGGCGACGGCGTGCTGCTGGTCATCGAGGTGGGCGGCCAGGTCGCGGGCGGAATCCAGTATTTCGAGGAAACCGATCCGATGTACCGGCACGCGAGCATCGACATTTATCTCACCGGCCGCTGCCAGGGCCGCGGACTCGGCACCGAGGCGGTGGCGCTGCTGGCCCGCTATCTGTTCGAGCAGCGTGGGCATCACCGGCTGACCATCGACCCGGCGGCTGCCAACCACGGCGCGATCCGCTGCTACCAGAAGGCCGGTTTCCGGCCCGTCGGCGTGCTGCGCGGGTACGAGCGCGGGCCGGACGGCACGTTCCACGATGGGCTGCTGATGGATTTGCTCCGCGGCGAGCTTACCCAGCCGCCCGGGAAGAAAAGAAAACCGCCTGGAGTTTTATCCAGGACGGTTTAATAAGCGCCAATCCGGGCCCGGATTATAATGTAAAAGGAGGCCGGTTGTCAAACGGGAACGCCGATCACGAGCAGGAATACATCTCCATGCTCTATGGCAAGCTCGACGGCCTCCGGGACCGGGCTTCCGGCCGCCTGTCCAAGGTTTTGCTGGAGACCGGTGGCACGCCAGCGGCCATGTCAGAGCGGGACGCGTTCGTGGAGATGTACGCCCAGCGGATCAACCAGCTGGATGCGGCCGAGAACGGACTGTGCTTTGGCCGGCTCGATCTGACGGACGGCGACCGCCGTTATATCGGCCGGATCGGCATTCTCGATGACGCCTCCGATTATGAGGCTGTGCTGGTGGACTGGCGGGCGCCGGCTGCGCGCCCGTTCTACATCGCCACCGCATTCTCACCCGAGGGGGTGCTGCGGCGCCGGCACATCCGGACCCGCCAGCGCAAGGTGACCGGCGTCGACGACGAAGTGCTCGATTACGCCGCCGTGGATGGCCAGGCCGCCCCGGCCGGGCGTGCCGGGCTGACCGGCGAGGCCGCGCTGATCGCGGCGCTCAGCGCCAGCCGGACCGGCCGGATGACCGACATCGTGGAGACCATCCAGGCCGAGCAGGACATGATCATCCGCTCGCCGCACAACGGGGTGACGGTGGTCCAGGGCGCGCCGGGCACCGGCAAGACCGCGGTCGCCCTGCACCGGGCCGCCTACCTGCTGTACACCTACCGCGAGCAGCTGTCCCGGCGCGGCGTGCTGATCGTCGGCCCCAACCCGACCTTCCTGCGCTACATCGGGCACGTGCTGCCGTCGCTGGGGGAGACCGGGGTGGTGATGTCCACGATCAGCGATCTGTACCCGGGGATCAGCGCGCGGCGGGCGGAGCCACCCGAGACCGCCGAGATCAAGGGCCGGCACGAGATGGCCCAGGTGCTGGCGGCGGCCGTCCGGGACCGGCAGCAGCTGCCGGCCGACGGGCTGGAAATCACCTTCGACCATGAGGTGTTGCGGCTGGACCGCAAGACGGTTCAGCGGGCCCGGGAACGGGCCCGGCGCTCCCGGCGGCCGCACAACCAGGCCCGGCCGGTCTTCGTCCGGGAGATCCTCAATGCCCTGGTCGAGCAGGTCACCGGCCGGCTCACCACGGGCATGCGGGAAGCGGACCGGCTGGTCGCCGAGGCCCTGGGCGAGGAGTACGCCAGCTCCGGCGTCAGTGTGATCGGGCCGGGCGAAACCGAGGACATCCGGTCCGACCTGCGCCAGGACCCGCAGGTGCAGGCGGCGGTGGCCAAGCTGTGGCCGGTGCTGTCGCCGCAGCGGCTGCTGGATGACCTGTTCGCCTCGCCCCGCCGGCTGGCCGCTGCTGCCCCGCGGCTGACCGACGCCGAACGGGCCCGCCTCCGCCGCGAGCCGAAAGGCGGGTGGACGCCGGCCGACGTGCCGCTGCTCGACGAAGTGGCTGAACTGCTCGGCGAGGACGACCGGGCCGCACGCCAGCGGGCCAGGCGGGAGCGCCAGCGCGAGATCGCCTACGCGCAGGGCGTGCTGGACATCGTCTCCCGTGACCTGGAGGACGACCCGGAAATCCTGATGGCCTACGACCTGATCAACGCCGACCGGCTGGCCGGCCGGCACGAGGAGCTGAGCAACCTCACCACCGCGGAGCGCGCGGCCGCCGACCGGACCTGGGCGTTCGGGCACATCGTGGTGGACGAGGCGCAGGAACTGTCCGAGATGGCATGGCGGATGCTGATGCGCCGCTGCCCGAGCCGGTCGATGACGATTGCTGGCGACATCGCCCAGGCGTCCAGCCTGTCCAGCACGTCGTCGTGGGAGCGGGTGCTCGCACCGCACCTCGGCACCCGGTGGCGGCTGGACCGGCTGACGATCAACTACCGCACGCCTGCCGAGATCATGGCGGTGGCCGCGGATGTGCTGGCCGAGATCGACGACAAGCTGGAGGTGCCGACGTCGGTACGGGAGACCGGCACTGTCCCGTGGCGGCAGCAGGTGACCGAGGCCGGGCTGGCCGCCGAGGTGGCCGGGGCGGCCGCCGCGGAGGCGGCCGGGATGACCGACGGAAACGTCGCGGTCCTGGTGCCCACGGCCCGGCTGGCCGAAGTCAGCCGCGCGGTGGCGGCCCGGCAGCCGGGCCGGGCCAGCGGCACCGAATCCGGCTCTCCCAACGGTCACGGCCCGGGCCCGGCCGGCGGGGAATCCGCCGCCGATGGCGCCGACGTCAGCGCCGCCGACGGCCCGGACCTGGACGACCAGGTCGTGGTGCTGACCGTCAGCCAGGCCAAAGGCCTGGAGTTCGACTCGGTGCTGATCGCCGACCCGGCGCAGATCCTGGCCGAGTCGCCGCACGGGCTCAGCGACCTGTACATCGCGCTGAGCCGGGCCACCCAGCGGCTGGGTGTCCTGCATCCAGGCCCGCTGCCGGACATGCTGCACCGGCTCGCTCCCCGGCCCTGACCCGGACGGGACCGCATCACGTCACGGCCAGCCGGCCCCTGGCACGTCAACCTGCGTGGCCAGGACCTGGCCGCTGCCGGGCGTGACCATCTCCGGCCCGGTCATGCCCTGCCACTCGGCCGCCACGATGAACAGCGTCGACCGGCCCGGCCCGCCCAGGGCGCAGGCGAAGCCACCCCGGTCCAGCTCGACGGTCTGCAGCACGGTGCCGCCCGCACCGACCCGCACACACCGCTGGGCAGGCACATCGGCGTACCAGACGGCGTCCTGCGCATCGGCGCAGATCCCATCCGGGGTACCGTCGCCCAGCTCAGCCCACACCCGCCGGCCGGAAAGCGCCCCGTCCGCGCCGATATCGAAGCCCACCAGCTGGTGGCCGTAGGAGTCCGCGACGATCAGCGTGGAGTTGTCGGCGGTCACCGCCATCCCGTTGGGGAAGGCGATGCCGTCAGCCACCTGGCGGACCGACCCGCCCGCGGTGACCTGGAAGACAAAACCCGGCTGGAACGCCTCACCGGCCATCGGGTTGAAGCCGGCCCGGTTCAGGTAGATGTTGCCGCGCCCGTCGGCCACGATGTCGTTCCAGCCCGGCACGCCCAGGTCGGCGTGGGTGACCAGGGACCCGTCCGGTTCCCGGCGCAGCAGCCGCCCATCCGCTGACGAGACGATCACCAGCCGGCCGTCCGGCAGCCAGGCGGTGCACAGCGGCAGCGACGTCACCCGGGCGACCACCTCACTGTGCCCGGCCAGGTCGACGGCGACCACCTCGCCCGCGGACCAGTCGGAGAAGTACAGCCGGCTGTCATGCCAGCGTGGCGATTCGACCAGCCCCCGGCCCGTGAGCAGTGTCCGTAGCTCGCTCATCCTGTCCGCCCCTTCCGCCATTACGGCACTGCGGCACTGCGCAAACGCAGCCTCACCAGCTACACGAACGGCGGGCAGGCGGATCGACAGCCGCGGTCAGCGGCGGCCGAGCAGCCGGCTGATGGCCTGCGCCGCGCGGCTGAAATCGGTGCCGAACGGGTTGTCCTGCACCACGTACGTCCAGGTGGCGCTGGGCCGTTTCAGGCCGGCCGCGGCCAGGTCGGCCCCGTCGGCAGTGATCGGCGCGGTGCGGAACGTCTCCTCGGTGGCCGCGGTGACCTCGCCAGTGAAATCGCCGAACATCCCGGTCAGCTCGCGGTTGAACTCCTCCACCGGGTTCAGCGCGGCGCCGAACGGGTTCGGGCCGTGCCCGAGCGAGCGCAGGTGGATGCCCTCCCGCAGGTCGCCCGCCCGGGCCAGGTACTCCGACCAGGCCCGGTCCAGGTGGCCGAGGGTGATCTGCCGGGCCGCCCGAGCCAGCACGCCGTCCGGCACGGTTTCCCGCAGCTCGGCCACCCGCTCGGGGCACGAGCGTTCCAGCGCGCGCAGCGCGGCGCCGCTGCGCAGCACCTCGTCGCGGTAGTCCAGCACGGCGCGCCGCTGATCCTCGATCAGCACGTTGTACCGCCACGTGTCGCGGTGGATCTGCAGCTGGGTGCCTTCGGCCACCCGCTGGGCGTGCGTCACGGTCGCGGCCGCCCGCGGGCTGGTTACCTCGCCATCATCGGTGGCGTCCACCGGCGGGGCGTCCGGCGCGCAGGAAGTGATCAGCTCGTCGGCCATGCTGACAAAGAACACTGAGCCGCCTGGGTCGCCCTGCCGCCCGGACCGGCCGCGCAGCTGATTGTCCAGCCGGCTGCTGGCGTGCCGGCCCACGCCGACGACCAGCAGCCCGCCCAGCCGGGCGACCTGTTCCGGATCGCCGCCGGTCCCGCCCAGCCGGATGTCGGTGCCCCGGCCGGCCATCTGGGTGGACACGGTGATCGCGCCGGGCGCGCCGGCCTCGGCCACGATCGCGGCTTCCTCCGCGTCGTTCTTGGCGTTCAGGACCACGCATGGCAGGCCGGCCTCGGCCAGCTGGCCGGCCAGCCGCTCGGACTCGGCCACGTCCAGGGTGCCGAGCAGCACCGGGCGCCCGGTGCCGTGCGCCGCGGCCACCTCGCCGACGACCGCCTCCTCCTTGTCCGCGGCCGTCCGGTACAGCCGGTCCGGCTGGTCGGCCCGGATGCACGGGCGGTTCGGCGGGATGACAGCGATCTCCAGCCCATAGAACTCGCGCAGCTGCTCGCCGACGGCGACCGCGGTGCCGGTCATCCCGCACACCACCGGGTAGCGGCGGACCAGCGCCTGGGTGGTGATGCTGTCCAGGATCTCGCCGCTGTCGGTGGCCAGCAGCCCCTCCTTGGCCTCGACCGCCGCGTGCAGCCCGTCGGGCCAGCGCTGCAGCCGGGCCACCCGGCCCCGGGAGGGACTGACCAGCTGGACCCGGCCCTGCCGGACGATGTAATCCACGTCCCGGGTCAGCAGTACCTGGGCGTGCAGCGCGACGTTCAGCCGGGTGAGCGTGCCCAGCTGGCCGGCCGCGTACAGGTCGATCCCGTCCAGCGCCTGCTCCGCGATCCGGGCCCCGGCTTCGGTCAGGTAGACGTTGCGCCGCTCGTCATCCACCTCGTAGTGCAGCCGGGGCAGCAGCCGCCCGGCGATCTCCGCCATCTGCCGCCCGGACTCGGCGTCACCGGCCGAGCCGGCCAGCACCAGCGGGATCAGCGCCTCGTCGACCAGCACCGAGTCCGCCTCGTCGATCAGCAGTACGTCCGGGGCGGCGGTGACCAGGTCGTCCACATCGGCGGCCAGCCGGTCGCGGAGCACGTCGAAGCCGATCTCGCTGACCGGGGCGTAGCACACGTCGGCGGCGTAGGCCCGGCGGCGCTCGTCCGGGGTGCTGGCCTGGCCGAGCCAGCTGACCGTCACGCCGAGCCGGTCGTAGACCGGCCCCATCCATTCCGCGTCCCGCCGGGCCAGGTAGTCGTTGACCGCCATGATCTGCACCCGGTGCCCGCGCCGCACGTACCCGGCCGCGGCCAGCGCGCCGGACAGGGTCTTGCCCTCGCCGGTGGCCATCTCGGCCACCTGGCCGGACAGCATGGTCAGCGTGCCGAGCAGCTGGACATCGAATGGCCGCTCGCCGAGCGCGCGGCGGGCGGCTTCCCGGCCCACGGCGCAGATCTCGCCGTCTTCGGTGGCCGCCCGGGCGGCTGCGGCCAGCTCCGCGTCGCCCAGGTCACGCAGGGCCGCCTCGCGGCC
>Ga0207665_10001618_pt1 | contig 15200 bp, 11 predicted proteins | sample LARL112metaG_FD_184351 | JGI IMG/M metagenome (GOLD analysis project Ga0207665, IMG submission 184351) | Corn, switchgrass and miscanthus rhizosphere microbial communities from Kellogg Biological Station, Michigan, USA - LAR L11-2 metaG... | ecosystem: Host-associated > Plants > Roots >...
AGCTCCGCCCGGCGGAGTGATGGTGAGTGAGTCGACGGCACGGCTGGTGGAGAAGGGCACCATGCTCGGCGATCCGGAACTCGTGCATATCAAGGGTGCTCATGATCCACTTTCGGCGCGGCGTCTGCTTGCGATGGTCACGGGGCAGAGAGCCGACCGCGTCGAGCCGAGGTTCGTCGGCAGGCAGTGGGAAATGGGTTCCCTCAGCGGAATCCTGGATCGCGCGGTCAACGGTAATGGGGCGGTCGTCGGTGTCGTCGGCCCGCCCGGAATCGGCAAGAGCCGAACCGTTCGCGAAATCGCCTCGCGGGCAACGAGTGCAGGTGTCGAGGTGCTCACAACTTACTGCGAATCTCACACCACTGACGTCCCATTCCATGCTGTTGCCGGTCTGCTGCGAGCCACCACTGGTTCGAACGGTTTGGACGGCGCTGCGGCCCGGACACAGGTCCGGGCGCGGTTTCCGGGGGCGGACGACGAGGATCTGTTGATTCTGGAGGATCTTCTGGGCATCGGAGATCCGGCGGCTACGTTGCCGCAGATCGATCCGGACGCCCGGCGGCGTCGGCTAGCCGCGATGGTGAATGCGGCAGCGCTAGCCAGGAGCACGCCGACCGTCAACGTCATCGAGGACGCGCACTGGATCGACGGCATCAGTGAGTTGATGCTGGTGGAGTTCATCACCGTCATTCCACGGACCCGTTCACTTGTCCTGATCACCTACCGACCTGAATACGTTGGCGCGCTTGCACATGCACCTCGATCGCAGACGATAGCGCTGGAACCTCTCGACGATGCGCAGATGTCTGCGCTGACCATTGACCTGCTGGGTAAGGACGAGTCTGTGGCTGGACTCTCCGACCTCGTTTCCGAGCGCGCGGCCGGCAATCCCTTCTTCGCCGAGGAAATCGTGCGGGACTTGACCGAACGAGACGTGTTGGTCGGTGGCCGCGGAGGCTATTTGTGCCCGGATCCGGTGGCCGATGTCAGCGTGCCCAGCACGCTGCAGGCAGTCATCGCCGCCCGAATCGACCGCCTTGATCCCGCCGCCAAACGCACTCTCAACGCTGCAGCGGTCATCGGGTCTCGGTTCGGCCCAGACACGTTGAAGGTACTGGAGATCGAGCCGGTTTTTGATGACCTCGTCTACGCGGAACTAATCGATCAGATCGCCTTCAGCCCGCAGCCGGAGTACGCATTTCGGCATCCGCTGATCCGTGCTGTTGCCTACGAGTCGCAGCTCAAATCGGATCGCGCGCAGTTGCACCGGCGGCTGGCCGCCGCGATCGAACAGGATGACCAGAACGCAGCAATGATCGCCGAGCATCTCGAGGCGGCCGGGGATCTGCGTAGCGCATATGAGTGGCACATGCGCGCCGGTGGGTGGTCGACCAACCGCGACAATGCTGCGGCTCAGCTGAGCTGGGAGCGGGCGCGCCAGGTGGCTGACGCGCTGCCCCCCGACTCCCCGAACCAGTTGGCGATGCGTATTGCTCCACGCACCTTACTGTGTAGCAACGCTTTTCGACGGTTCCACCCAGACTTGTCGACTCGCTTCGATGAGCTGCGTGAGCTGTGCATGGAAGCGGGAGACAAAGCATCGCTCGCGATCGGCATGGCGGGTCTCGTGATGGAACATGTCCTTCACGGGCGCATTTTCGAGGCGTCTCGGCAGGCGTCGGAGCAAATGGCGCTTGTCGAGTCAGTCGGTGATACCACACTCACGCTGGGTGTAACCGGTGCGGCCTGTGTCGCCAAACTACAGTCGGCCGAGATGGCGGACGTGTTGCGGTGGACACAAGTAGCCATCGAGCTCGCGGACGGCGACGCTGCAAGCGCAAATTTCATGCTCAGGTCACCGTTGGCGACGGCGTTGGTCTTCCGCGGCTTTGCGCGATGCTGTATGGGCCGCGAGGGGTGGCGGGAAGACATGGACACCGCTATGGCGATAGCACGGACGGCCGGCCCTCTATCACTGGCAATGACCATCAACTACAAGTACGCGACCATCACCCGAGGCGTCCTAATGGCCGACGACGCCGCGGTGACCGACCTCACCGAAGCGGTGCAGATTGCGGAGCGGTGCAGCGAGGATCTGCCCCTGGTCGTCCTGCGAATGACACTCGGCACTGCGCTGACCTACCGCGATTCCGCCGGCCGCGAACGCGGGGTTGCCATGCTGGCCGAGCTGCGCGACACCTGCATCAAGGAGCGCTACGGGTTGAATATGGTGCCGACATTGGAGTTGTACATAGCTCGGACAACTGCCGACGAGGATATTGATCGCGCGATACAGCAGACGCGGGCGGCCCTTGAGGAGTTGTACGGGTGGGGGAATTTCGCCAATTGTGACGGAGGCACGCGCTTTCTCGTTCAATTGCTGTTGGCGCGCGGTACGGAGAACGACTTCTTGGAGGCGGAGGCTGCGATCCACAGGTTAGTGGGCACATTGGCGGGCTCTGAGTGGGTCACCCGAGACCTCTTCGTACTGCAACTACGTGCGCTGCTGGCCCGGGCGCGCGGGGACGACATTGGTTACCTGGAACACCGAGATCGCTACCGCGCAATGGCGAATGAACTCGGCTTCGAGGGCCACATGCAATGGGCGCGGGAGATGCCTTAGCTCTCCAACACCGCCATCGCGGCGTTGTGGCCGCCGATGCCTGACACCGCACCGCCCCGGCGAGAACCCGAGCCGCACAACATGATCCTCGCATGCATCGTGGCCACACCCCAGCGCTGCGCAGGCGTCTCCAAAGGTTCGTCGTCCTCGGCGAACGGCCACGATAACTCGCCGTGGAAGATGTTGCCCGCCGTCATGCCCAGGGTATGTTCCAGGTCCACCGTGGTCTTGGCCTCGATGCACAACCGGCCCGCCGCATCCTCCATCAGCACGTCTTGAATCGGCTCGGCGAGAACGGAATTCAGCGAGTTCAGCGCCGCAGACGTCAACGCGTCGCGCATGCGATCAGGATCGCCGCCCGCGATCAGACTGTGCGGGGTGTGCAGGCCGAACACGGTCAACGTCTGAGCACCGGATTCCCGCAGCCGATCCGACAAGATGCTGGGGTCGGTCAGCGAATGGCAGTAGATCTCGCAGGGCAGCGGATCCGGCACCATCCCGTGCTCGGCGCGGGTGTAGGCGGTGTCGAGCTGACTGAACGTCTCGTTGATGTGAAACGTGCCGCCGAATGCCTGCTCGGGTGTGACGCTGTCGTCGCACAGCCGAGGCAGCCGTCGCAGCATCAGGTTGACCTTGACCTGCGCGCCCGGCGCAAGCGTCGGCTCCGGGTCACCCAACAGCCCGGCCAGCACAACCGGCGTCACGTTCGCCAACACAAAATCGGCGTGCACCCGATGTTCCTGACCGTCGCGGCGGTACCGGACCTCACCATCGGGATCAATGGCGTAAACCTCTGCACCCGTAAGGATTTCCGCTCCATGACCAGCCGCGGCCGCAGCCAGCGCACCGCTCACCGCTCCCATGCCGCCGACCGGCACATCCCAATCGCCGGTGCCGCCACCCAGCAGGTGGTACAGGAAGCACACGTTCTGCGTCAGCGTCGGGTCATCGGCGCGGGCGAACGTGCCGATCAACGCGTCGGTCGCCATTACGCCGCGAACCAGATCGTTGGAGACCGCGGCGGTGATCGCGTGCCCGATCGGCTCGTCGACCATGAACCGCCACGCGTCGTCGTCGTCCACATGCCGGCGCGCCTGTTCGCGCGGGCCCAACGGCTGGGTCAACGTCGGCCAGAGCCGGGAGGTGACGACGCGGCATCGACGGTAGAACTCGACGAAGGCCGCCTCGTCAGCCGATGCTCCAACGGCTCCGAACGTCGACTGCGGCCCGATCAGCAGGCCCGTGCGGCCCGCCGTCGACGGATCGGGCGTGTATGACGAGTAGCGGCGGCGTACCAGCCGCACCCTGGCACCCAGCTCGTCGACGATGCGCCGCGGCAACAGGCTGACCAGATACGAGTAGCGCGATAGCCGCGCGTCGATTCCGTCAAAGGCATGCGCGGATACCGCGGCGCCTCCGACGTGGTCGAGCCGCTCGAGCACCTGCACCCGGCGTCCGGCACGGGCCAGGTACGCGGCGGCGACCAGGCCGTTGTGCCCGCCGCCGACAATGACGACGTCGGGCTCCCTCATCGGTCAGCCAAGGTAGCCCTCGACCTCACCGGGCGGGCGCACTCGCGCCGCTCGGGGATCGCCGCCGGTCGCGCGAAGCGCCCGGCGCTGCCGCAGCAGATCCCAGCATTGATCGAGTTCCACTTCCACCGCGCGGAGGCGCTGGTGCTCCTCGGATTCGTCGATCTCATGGTGCTGCAGCTTGCTGCGCAGCTCCTGCTCCTCGGCGACCAGCTTGTTGACCTGAGCGAGAATGTCTTGGTCCTTGGGCACGAATCCAGACTACGGTGATTGCGATGACTACCAAGCCAGAGATCGAGTTTCCCGACGGGCCCGCGCCGACCGAACTTGTCATCAAGGACCTGGTGGTCGGCGATGGGGCGGAGGCCGTGCCGGGCGGCACCGTCGAGGTGCACTACGTCGGCGTCGAGTACGACACGGGCGAAGAATTCGACAGCTCGTGGAACCGCGGCGAATCCATTGAGTTCCCGCTGCGCGGGCTCATCCAGGGCTGGCAGGACGGCATCCCCGGCATGAAGATCGGAGGTCGGCGTCAGCTCGTTATCCCGCCCGAGCAAGCCTACGGCCCGGCAGGCGGTGGGCACCGGCTGTCGGGCAAGACTCTGATCTTCGTGATCGACCTGCTCGGCACCCACTAGCTGCTTGCCGCCGAACGTTCCTTACCGCTCGAAATTCTGGCGAATTCTCGAGCGGTAAGGAACGTTCGCGGGGGGGCCGACTACCTAGGGCCGGGCAGCCGCAGCACCAGCCGCGCTCCGCCCAGCGGGCTGTCCTCCAACGAGGCTGTGCCGCCGTGCAATTCGGCCTGCTGGGCGACCAGCGCCAGGCCCAGCCCGGAGCCGGAGTGCGATGCCGTCGACCCGCGCGAGAACCGGTCGAACACCACCTTGCGCTCTTCTTCGGGGATGCCGACGCCGTCGTCGTCGATCGCGATTTCCACCCCCGCACGCGAGCTGACCGCCGACAACTGCACCCTCGTCGCGCCGCCGTGTTTGACCGCGTTTGCTATCGCGTTGTCGACGGCCAACCGAAGCCCCGCGGGCAGGCCGACGATGATCACCGTCGGCGCAGGCACCAGCGAAACGTCCAGATCGGGGTACACGCGCATCGCGTCATGCGCGGCGCGGTCGAGCAGTTCGGTGATGTCGACCGGCGCGTGGTCGTCCGAGGTCGACAGCTCGCCCTGCGCCAGCCGCTCGAGCGCACCGAGGGTGGCCTCGATGCGTGACTGGGTGCGGATGACGTCGTTGACCACCTCCTTGCGCTGCTCCTCCGGCAGAGCCAGGGTGGACAGCACCTCGAGATTGGTGCGCATCGCGGTCAGTGGTGTGCGCAATTCGTGGGCTGACACGGCCGAGAAATCGCGGGCCGACGCGAGTGCGGCCTTGGTGCGGCCCTGCTCTTCCCAGATGCGCTCGAGCATGCCCTTGACGGCGTCGGCGATCTCGACGGCCTCGGTGGCGCCGCGCACCTCGATGTTGGGCGGTTCATCACCCGCGTCGATCTGACTGGTCTGTCGTGCCAACTGCTTGAACGGTCTCACCGCGAATGCGGCCAGCACCCAGCCGAATACGGTCGAGGCTACGATCGCGAACAAGCAGATGATGATCACCCGGCGATGCAGATTGTTCGTGTCGGCGATGGTCGCGTCGTAGGTGTCTCCGACGGCGACCGCCATCGGCTCCGGCGCCCGGATCTCTACGGTGCGTACGCGATACCGCACGCCGTTGACGTAAGTGTCTTCATAGCCCGCGGGTAGTTCGGGCAACACTACGTTCGAGTTCGAGGTGACCTGACCGTTCTTGCGCACCGTGATGACGGCGTCCTGGTCGTTCGGCGACTTGGGGATCTCGTCGAGACCGCGGGGCAGGAACGGGATCGCGAAGCCCGCCGCCTCGTCGAGCCTGCGGTCAAGACGCTCCTTGCGGTCGTTGGTGATGCCGACCCAGACCACTGCCCCGACGATCAGCACCGGAATCGCCGCGCCGATCGCCGTGGCGACGACCACCCTGGTTCGAAGCGACGGTGTGCTGCGGAAGATCCGTGACAGCAGGTTCATCGGACTACTCGATTGTCGCGTGATTCGCCCAAGCGCTCATCACTTGCTTCTCGCGTGATTCGCCCAAGCGCTCATCACTGTGTCCTTAACACAAACCCAACGCCGCGGACGGTGTGCAGCAGCCGCGGCGCACCGCCGGCCTCCAATTTGCGGCGCAAATAGCCAATGAAGACGTCGACGACATTGGTGTCGGCGGCGAAGTCATACCCCCACACCAGCTCAAGCAGCTGGGCGCGGGAGAGTACCGCGGTCTTGTGCTCGGCGAGCACCGCGAGCAGGTCGAATTCCCGCTTGGTCAGGTCGACGTCGGCGCCGTTGACGCGGGCGCGCCTGCCCGGGATGTCGACCTCGAGCGGGCCGACCGTGATGGTCTCCGACGAGAACGTCGCGGTCGCACCCCGCCGACGCAGCAGCGCCTTGACCCGTGCGACCAGCTCGGCCAGCACGAACGGCTTGACAAGATAGTCGTCGGCGCCCGCCTCCAGTCCGGCGACCCTGTCGTCGACGGAGCTGCGTGCGGAAAGCACGCAGACCGGCACATCGTTGTCCATCGCGCGCAGCGCGGTCACCACGCTGACGCCGTCGAGCACCGGCATGTTGATGTCCAGCACAATCGCGTCGGGCCGGGTCTCGGTGGCGCTGCGCAGCGCCTCGGCGCCGTCCACAGCCGTCGACACCTCGAATCCGGAAAGCCGCAGGCCACGCTCGAGCGATGCCAGCACGTCGGGGTCGTCGTCGACTACGAGCACCCGGGGCGAAGCCGCTCCACTGTCCATGCACGCAATCTTGCCTGAAGTCGTGCCGCCGATGTGACAGGCACCCGAGCGACCCAGGTATCGCCGTGGCGGCGGTCTTATCACCGCCGTGTCACGGCCAGCTGAACGTTCGTGCGATAGCAAAGCGATGCCATTCTCCCGGTGCTCGCATCCCGAAATTATGCCCCCGCTATCTCCCCGTCTGATTGTCGAGCCCGATGACGGGCTGGCCCCGGTCCGCGAATTCATCGATTCGCTCAAACTTCGCTTTTTGTCAAGCAATTCACGTTTACCGAACCGAGTTTGGTCGCGGCCGTCATCGACCGGAAGAAAGCCGGCGTCGACGTGAGGGTGCAGCTCAATGCCGCTCGGTCCGGGGGTGATCGGGCAAATGACGAGACGTATGAGCAATTCCAGAGCGCCGGCGTCGCGTCGTTGATGTACGTCGTCACGCTGTTCTGGCAGAAGGCGCAGAAATCGAAGTGGCGAATCGCCGTCGAGAAAGGCTTTGCGCCGCTGACGGTTGGCCTGATCATGGCCACCTCGTTGGTGATGAGCCGGGCCGCCGACCACGACTGGCGGGCCTACCTGCTCACCGCACTCTGCACGGTGATCTTCATCCGCACCAAGGCGAATCCCCTGATCGTCGTCTTCGCTGCCGGTGTGCTGGGGTACTTCGGAATCGTCTGACGACACGCTCGGGAAGTCGTTGACCTCATCCATTGTTGAGGTTTTACGGTGATTTCATGAGCTTCGAAACGGTAGCCCGGCAAACTCTGTACCGGCAGGTCCGCGCACGCGGTGGTGACCTGCGGTCGTTGGCCGACCCTAGGCTGCTGGGCCAGATCTGGCGCTTCGCCGCACGGCATCACCGCAGGTTGGGCGTGTTCGTCGCGGTCAGCGTGGTCAGTGCGTTGCTCGGGCTCGCCACTCCGCTGCTGGCAGGCAAGGTTGTCGACGAGATCGGCAGGGGCGCGCTGGGCGTGGTGGTGGCGCTGGCCGGAGTGATCGCGGCTGTCGCCGTCGCCGAGGCCGGCATATCGCTGGTGACGCGCTGGCTGTCATCGACCATCGGCGAGGGCCTCATCCTCGACCTGCGCACCGCCGTGTTCGACCACGTGCAGAGAATGCCCGTCGCGTTCTTCACTCGTACCCGCACCGGCGCACTGGTCAGCAGGCTCGGTAACGATGTGACGGGCGCGCGGCGCGCCTTCTCCGACACGTTCTCCGGCATCATCACCAACATCGTCACCCTGACGCTGACGCTCGTGGTCATGCTCAGGATCTCCTGGCAGGTCACCCTGCTGTCGCTGCTGCTGATGCCGCTGTTCCTGCTCCCGGCGCGTTGGATCGGGCGAACCATGGCCCGGCTGTCGCGCGAGGCGGCCATCCTCAACGCGACGATGAACACCCAGATGACCGAACGCTTTTCGGCACCCGGTGCGACGCTGGTCAAGCTGTTCGGCAGTCCGGCGCCCGAATCACGCGAGTTCGAGATCCGGGCCGGTCGGGTTCGCGACATCGGGGTCCGTATCGCGACGCTGCAGTCCGTCTTCATGAACTCGCTGACGCTGATGTCGGCGCTGGCGCTGGCCCTGGTGTACGGACTCGGTGGCGTGCTGGCGATCGGCGGGCACCTGCAGACGGGCGCGATCGTGTCACTGGCACTGCTCCTGACGCGGTTGTACTCTCCGCTGACCGCGCTGGCCAACGCACATGTCGAGATCGCAAGCGCCCTGGTCAGTTTCGAACGGGTCTTCGAGGTGCTGGATCTGGTGCCGCTGATTCAGGAGAAGCCCAGTGCGGTGGCCGTGCCGGACGGCCCCGTCTCGGTGGAGTTCGACGACGTGCGGTTCTCCTACCCGTCCGCCGACAAGGTCTCGGTGGCCTCGCTGGAAGAGGTGACCGTCTTGGACGATCGTGGCGGAGATCAAGTGCTGCAGGGCATTTCGTTTACCGCGCAGCCGGGTCAGATGGTCGCGCTGGTCGGCTCGTCGGGTGCGGGTAAATCGACGATCGCGTCGCTGTTGGCGCGGCTGTACGACGTCGGAGCCGCGGACGCGGCGACATCGAACTCAGGCGGCGGTTCCATAAAACTCAACGGTGTCGACGTGCGCGACGTCAGCTTCGCGTCACTTAAGGAGACCGTCGGCATGGTCACTCAGGACGGGCACCTGGTCCACGAATCGATCCGCTCCAACCTGCAGCTGGCCGCACTCGACGCCACCGACGACGAGCTGTGGCGTGCGCTGGAACGCGCACGACTCGCGGACGTCGTGGCCGCCATGCCCGACGGGCTGGACACCGTCGTGGGCGAGCGCGGCTACCGCCTCTCGGGCGGGCAGCGGCAGCGGCTGACCATCGCGCGCCTGCTGCTTGGCCGATCCCGGTTCGTCGTCCTCGACGAGGCGACGGCATCGCTGGACTCCGCGTCGGAGGCCGCAGTGCAGCAGGCGCTGGCCGGCCGGACGTCGATCCTGATCCCTCACCGGCTCTCCAGCCGACATGATCCTCGTCGTCGAGGACGGTCGCATTCTCGAACGCGGCACCCACGATCAGCTGCTGGCTCGCGGTGGGCGCTACGCCGAGCTGTACGACACCCAATTCGGCTCTCACGAGGAAGTCGTCGCAGCGTGACGTCACGCCGAGATCGACGTTTTGGCGTCCCGCACTCGCACTTTCTCGCCCATTTGTCCGTTTGGGCGAAAGGGATAAGCATTTGCGGGTCATGGGAAGATGTACTAAGTGGCTGAACCCGTAGATACGTTGCGCTCGGCGCCGGCGATCGCGCGACCGCCGGCCTTCGAACGTACCGGTTCGGATCTATGGCGGCTGCTGCCCTACCTGCTGCCGTACCGCGGGCGGTGGATAGCCATGGTCGTCGTCGCGATCGCCAGCCTTGTTGCCACCGTGGCCATTCCGCTGATGACCAAGGCCGTGATCGACGGGCCGGTACGCCGTCAGGACCAGCACGGTCTGTGGGTGCTCGGCGCCGCCGCGATGGGAGTGGGCATCTCCGAGGCGGTGCTCTGGTTCATCCGCCGCTGGCTGGTCTCCCGCGCCACGATGGGCGTCGAAGCCGATATCCGCAAGGACCTCTACGCGCGGCTGCAGATACTGCCGATGTCGTTCCACGGGCGCTGGCAGTCCGGCCAACTGCTGTCGCGAATCATGAACGACCTGAGCACCATTCGCCGCTTCATGTCGTTCGGCATGGTGTTCCTGTTGCTCAACGTCATCCAGATCACCGTGGTGACGGCGATCCTGCTCGCGATGTACTGGCCGCTGGGTGTGGTGGTGCTGATCTCGATCGTGCCAATCACATTGACGGTCCTGCACTTCCAGCAGATATACACCCGGCTGTCGCGGCTGGCGCAGGACCAGTCCGGCCACGTCGCGACCCATGTCGAGGAATCCGCGCTCGGTGTGCGGGTGGTGAAGTCGTTCGGTCGCGAGGACTACACGTACGACCGGTTCGACAAGCAGCTGACCGACCTCTATGAGACGCAGGTCGGCAGGGTGTCGGTGTCTGCGAAGTTCTGGACCGTTTTGGAGATCATCCCCAACCTCACGTTGATCGTGGTGCTGGGCTTCGGCGCCTACGCCGCAGGCCACGGCTACGTCACGATGGGCACACTGGTCGCGTTCATCACGATGATGCTCTCGCTGGTGTGGCCCATCGCGTCGCTGGGCTTTCTGCTGTCGATGACGCAGGAGTCGTTTACCGCCGCCAACCGGATCGCCGAGATCTTCGACGCACCGCGGGAAATCACCGACGGGCCGTCGAACGCCGCGCCGCGTGGTGGGCGTCTCGAACTCGTCGACGTCGGCTTCCGTTTCCCGGATGCCTCACCCGGCGATTGGGCGCTGCGCCATGTCGATGCCGCGGTCGAGCCGGGGGAGACGCTGGCGCTGGTCGGCTCGACGGGTTCGGGTAAGTCGGTGCTTGCCGCGCTGCTGTCACGGCTGTACGACGTAACCGAGGGTGAGATCCGCATCGACGGCCAAGACATCCGCGAGCTGAGCCTGCCTGCGCTGCGGCAGGCGGTGGCCACCGCGTTCGAGGACCCGACACTGTTCTCGATGTCGGTGGCCGAGAACCTAGCGCTCGGTCGATCCCGAGAAAATCCAGCGACGGACGAGCAGTTGGCGCAGGCCATCGCGGTCTCCGCCGCGCAGTTCGTTTACGACCTGCCTTTCGGGCTGGACACCCGCATCGGCGAGCAGGGCATGAGCCTGTCCGGCGGGCAGCGGCAGCGGCTGTCGCTGGCGCGGGCCATCCTCGCCGCACCCAGGATCCTGGTGCTCGACGACACGCTGTCCGCGCTCGACGTGCACACGGAGGCAGTCGTCGAGGAGGCGTTGCGCCGGGTGCTGCACTCGGTGACCGGCATCGTCGTCGCACACCGCGCGTCGACGGTGCTGCTCGCCGACAAGGTCGCGCTGCTCAGCGGCGGCACGATAACGCACATCGGCACGCACGCGCAGCTGCTGGCGAGCGTGCCGCAGTACCGCTACCTGCTGGCCGCCGACGACGAACTCGACGACCGCGCCGAACGCAGCTGTGCTTGGGAGGATGACGAGAACCGCAATCGGCTCGGGCAGGTGTATGAGGAGCAGGAGGCGACCGAGGCCGCCTGTGCTGAACCTCCCCAGCTTGCCCGTGGGCCCGGCTTCGTGACGTCGGAGGCCGACGGCCGATGACCACAACAGACACTCAACCTGTCGACGTCCCAGAGGACGAGTGGCGTGGACGGGTCAAGGACGACCAGAGTGACGACCTGCCCATCGACGAGAGCGTACCGCGCCGCCGCGAGGCCCGTGCCCTGCTCGGCTCGTTGCTGTGGCCCTACCGTGTGACGGTCGCGCTTCTTGCGCTCGTGGTGGTGGTGGAAAACCTTGCACGCCTTTCCGTTCCGCTGCTCGTGCAGCGCGGAATCGACCACGGCATCCCGCCGATCCTGTCCGGCGGCTCGGCGCACACGCTGATGGTCATCGTCGGCGTGCTGTGCGTGGTGGTGCTGGTCCAGGCCACCAGCCGGATGTTCTTCCTGCAGCGCTCCGGTCGGATCGGCCAGAAGGTGCTGCTCGAGCTGCGGCGGCGGGTGTACCGGCACTTCCAACGTTTGGACATCGCGTTCCACGAGCGATACACGTCGGGCCGGGTGGTGAGTCGGTCCACCAACGACGTCGAGGCCATCCAGGACATGCTGGAGACCGGCTTCGACAGTCTGATCACCGCCGCGCTCACACTGATCGGCACGGCCATTCTCCTTGTGACACTGGATGTTCGGCTGGGTTTGATGTGTTTGGCGGCGTTCCCGGTTCTGGTGGCGCTGGTGTGGTGGTTCCGCAACGAGTCGGCCAAGACCTACCGCAGGGTGCGGGAGAGCGCCGCCCTGGTGATCGTGCAGTTCGTCGAGACGATGACCGGCATCAAAGCGGTGCAGGCCTACCGGCGCGAGCCGCGCAATCAGGAGATCTTCGAAGACATCGCCGACCGGTACAAGGCGGACAACGAGCAGACCTTCCGTCTGCTCGCGATCTTCATGCCCGGCGTGAAGCTGGTCGGCAACATCACCACCGGCGTGGTGCTGCTCTACGGCGGCTACCGCGTGCTGCACGGCCAGATGACCATCGGCACCTTAGCGGCGTTCCTGCTGTATCTGCGGATGTTCTTCGAACCGATGCAGGAGATCTCGCAGTTTTTCAACACCTTCCAGTCCGCGTCGTCTGCGTTGGAGAAGCTGGCCGGTGTGCTCGCCGAGCGGCCCGGCATCAAGGATCCGGAGCGACCGGTCCGGCTGGAACGGGTGCGCGGCGACGTCGGCTTCCATGACGTGCAGTTCGCGTATGTGCCGGAGCGGCCCGTGCTGCCCGACCTGAGTCTCTCGGTTCCGGCGGGGCAGACCGTCGCGCTGGTGGGCACAACCGGCGCAGGCAAGACCACGATCGCCAAGCTGATCGCCCGGTTCTACGACCCGACGGCGGGCTCGGTGACGCTGGATGGCATTGATCTGAGGGATGTTTCGCAAAGCGAGCTGCGCCGCCACGTCGTGATGGTCACCCAGGAGAACTTCATGTTCGACGGGACGGTCGCCGACAACATCCGGTTCGGCCGTCCCGACGCCACCGATGCCGAGGTGGCTGCGGCCGCCGCGGCCGTCGGCGCGGACCGGTTCATCGATGCGCTGCCCGACGGGTACGACACCGATGTCGCCAAGCGCGGGGGCCGGCTCTCGGCGGGGCAGCGGCAGTTGGTCGCGTTCGCTCGCGCGTTCCTCGCCGACCCCGCGGTGCTGATCCTCGACGAGGCCACCTCGTCGCTCGATATCCCCAGTGAGCGAATGGTGCAGCGGGCGCTGGAAACGGTGCTTTCCGACCGCACCGCGCTGGTCATCGCGCACCGGTTGTCCACGGTGCAGGTCGCCGACCGGGTGTTGGTACTCGACCATGGCCGCATCGTCGAAGACGGCACGCCGGACGAGCTGATCTCACGCGGTGACGGGCGCTATGCGGCCCTGCACCGCGCGTGGGTGGAGTCACTGGCCTAACGGGCCTGCGCCAGCAGCGTTTCCAGCTTATCGTTGATGGCGGGGAGCTGCGACGTCAGCACCGAGATGATTTTCTCGCGCGCCCGCTCGCTGACACCGGCAGACACGTGGTGCAGGACGTTGAGCCGCGCCGCGTCGACCCAGGCCATCATGTCGGGGTCGGAGAACCATTGCAGTTGGTTCTTGTTGAACGCCAGCATCATTCGCAGCCAGTCTGTGGGCTCCCGCGGATACGGCACCGGGCCGCAGAACGCATTCCTGGTGTTGTCGTCGCGATATGCCGCTTCGACATGGGCGATGACGGCCGCGCTGAACGCGGGTTGGCAGGTGCGCACCGTCTGCAGGGAGATGTGGTCGCCGCTGAACACCGTGGTCGGCTCGCGATGCGCCAAACCGTCTGCGCTGCAGTCGATGTAGAGGGCTGAGCCTTCGTTATCGAGGGTCCCGCCCGCGAGTGTGACGCGGCCCGGCTCGATCGACTGGACATGTCCCGTGCGCACCACGTCCTCGATTCGGCGCAGCTCGTCGATTTCGGCACGCGAGAGGATCGCGCACCGGTACATCGTTGGGTCGACGGACTGGTCGATGCGCAGCAGGCAGCCCTTCGCCTCCAGCCGGTCGAACAGATCCGGCAGCGATTCAGCCTCATGCACCGCAGCCAGTTGGTTCGAGAAGTCGCGCAGCACCCCTTTCGCGAACTGCGAACCGGGCTGAATCGCGGCTCGGTCCAACACCCACGAGTCGCGGGGTTTGATCCATGTCAGCCGCTGCGGCGCGATGCCATGATGCAGCAGCCACAGACAGGCGTCCATCGCGGTCTTGCCCGCGCCGACGATCACATAGCGGTCCCTGGCATCGCGGATTCGCGGAAGGTCGTTGGGCGGCACGCAGTCAACCCCGGGTGCGACGGCGTACGACGGTGACCGCATCGCCGGCACGACGATCTCCACGTGGCTGCTGACGATGCGGCGTGCGAACACGCTGATCTCGTCCCCGCCGAGAGTGCGCACGAGGCCCTCGCCGAGGTATTCGCTCATCGGCAGGTAGGTCACCCGACCCGTCGGCAGCAGGTGCTGCCGCATCACTGCGTCGAAGTAGGCGCAGACCTCGGCGCCGCCGGCCAGCTCGTAATAACCCGCATTGAGGCCGCCCTGGTCGATGGTGTCGCTGCCGAGATCCCGCGAGTTCACGCCGTAGTACGCCGACGGCTGATGCAGCCGCACGAACGGATAGGCGGTCGTCCAATGGCCTCCCGGCTGGTCGTTGCGGTCCACCACCACAACCGTGGCGTCCGATTCACTGACCAAGGTGTCGGTGAACGCCAGCCCCATCGCGCCCGCGCCCACCACGAGGTAATCGGCCTCGATCGCTTGCATGGACACCCCTAGCGCACGGTAGCGAAAAAGGCGCGCACGTCGTCGATGAAAAGCTCCGGCTGCTCGAACGCCGCGAAGTGCCCGCCGCGCGGCATCTTCGTGAAGCGGGTGATGTTGTAGGCGGCCTCGCACCAGTTGCGCGGCGCCTGGAGGATCTCCTTCGGGAAGGAGGCGACGCCGGTGGGCACGTCGACGCGTTTCCGCTCGCCCCCGTTGAAGATCCGGAAGCTCTCCCAGTACAGCCGCGCCGACTACGCCGCTGAGGCGGTTACCCAGTAGAGCATCACGTTGTCGAGAAGCT
>Ga0207665_10001619_pt1 | contig 15177 bp, 12 predicted proteins | sample LARL112metaG_FD_184351 | JGI IMG/M metagenome (GOLD analysis project Ga0207665, IMG submission 184351) | Corn, switchgrass and miscanthus rhizosphere microbial communities from Kellogg Biological Station, Michigan, USA - LAR L11-2 metaG... | ecosystem: Host-associated > Plants > Roots >...
CGCCAACGCGGGAAACCAGACCCGTTCGGCCTCAATCACCTACGGGCTTCATGATCGTGGGCAGTTTCGACCAAATAGCGACCGAAACTGCCCATGATCATGCAAACCACCGTTCCGGGCGCGATGGGGAATGGGCCGCGGGCCTCTTGCCCGTGATGATCAAGGCGCGCATACTGTACGCGTGAACAACCGCTCAGATAACGAGCAAATGCTCGCGGCTGGCGGTCCGCGATCCGGACCTGGGCATATTTCCCCGCTGACCTCTTCACCTTCCCCGCTGACCTGGTCACCTCACAGAGCCTGACCCCAGCACTGACCCCGCGGAGGCGGACATGGATCGGATAGAGCCGCAAGTACCGAGCGCCCCCAGACCTGACGGCGAGGACAGCCCCTCAGAGCGGCTGTTGTCGCGGCGGCACTTCGTCAGGCGGGTCGGCCTGGCCGGCGCCACGCTGGCCGTGGCCGGGCCCGTCCTGGCCGCGTGCGGCACCACGACCTCGAGCACCAGCCCGAGCAGCGGCAGCTCATCGTCGAAGCCCACCGGGAACCGCAAGAAGATCGGCTTCAGCCAGCCCGACACGAGCGCGTCCATCTGGGGCCCGCTGATGCTCGGCGCGCAGCAGGAATGCCAGGCCCGGGGCTACGAGCTGCTCGAGAGCCACGCCAACTCCCAGCTCAGCGGGCAGATATCGGAGATCCAGACCTGGATCGCCGAAGGCGTCGGGGCGATCGTCGCCCTGCCGCTGGACAACAACGCCGTCATCCCGCTGATCAAGTCGGCGCACGCCAAGGGCGTGAAGTTCCTCGACTACTCCGACAACGCCCTGCCCGGCGTGGACGGGTGGGTCATCTTCGACAACCTGCAGGGGGCCAAGCTGGTCGGCCAGTACGCCGGGCAGTGGGTGAACCAGACCCTCGGCGGCAAGGCCCAGGTCGCGCTGCTCACCCACCAGATCCAGCTGACCGGCCGGCAGCGGATCGACGGCTGCGTGGCCGCGCTGCAGGCGGTCGCGCCCGGCGCCAAGGTGGTCGCCCAGCACGAGGGCGTGCTGTCACCCGACACCTTCCCCGCCTTCCAGACGATGCTGCAGGCCCACCCGGACATCAACGTCGCGATCTGCATCGCCGACGAGGGCTGCGCCGGCGTGGAGCAGGCGTTCCTGGCCACCCACCCGAGCGCGCAGCGGGTCAAGGACATGTTCATCTGCGGGTTCGACGGCTCCGGGCCGGTCATCAAGGCGGTCGGGACCGGCGGGCCGATCCGGGCGACCGGCGCGCTGGACGCGGTCGCGATCGGCAAGGCGTCCATCGAGACCGCGGCCAACGCGATCGAGGGCAAGACCCCCACGAAGATCAACTTCCCGTACGTCCTGTGCGACGTGCACACGACCGCGCTCAACAAGAAGCTACTCGCCGAGCTCGCCTAGGCCCGGCCGGCTGGGAGGCGTCCCCAACGTGCTTCAGGTCATCCGGTCACGACGCGGGGTCCCCCGCCCGCAGCGAACGCACAGTTCGCTTCGCCGCCTCGGCGCGGCTCAGGGCGGGGGGCTGTGGGTCGCGCTGATCCTGCTGTCCCTCTACTTCAGCTGGAGCACCGGCAGCTTCTTCACCCAGAGCAACCTGCTGGTGGTGCTCGAGCAGGTCTCGGTGGTCGGCATGGTGGCCGTGCCCGGGGCCATGCTGCTCGTGTCGGGCAACCTGGACCTGTCCGTCGGCTCGGTGGCCGGGCTGTCCGCGGCGATGTTCGGCGAGTTCGACAAGATCTTCGGCTGGCCGATGCTGCTGTCCTTCGCCGGGGCGCTCCTGGTCGGGGCCGCCTGGGGCACGATGAACGGCGTCCTCGTCTCCTACCTGGGCTTCTCCCCCGTCATCGTGACCCTGGGCGGCTACGCCGGCGCCGCGGGCCTGGCCCAGACGATCACGAGCGATACCACCCGGTCGGGGTTCGGCGCGCTGTTCGGCCAGCTGGGCAACGGCACCCTGGCCGGGATCCCGGTGCCCGGCGTGATCTTCCTCGTGGTTTTCCTGGCCGGGACGTTCGTCTGGTACGAGACCCGGACCGGCAGGCACCTGATCGCCATCGGCGCCAACAAGGAGGCGGCGACCGCGCTCGGCGTCGCGTCCCGCAGGCTGCCGTGCGTGATCTACATCATCTCCGGCACCGCCGCCGCGCTGGGCGGCCTCATCGTCACCTCTCAGCTCGACGGCGCGTCCGTGCAGATCGGCGTCGGCCTCGAGCTGCAGGTGCTGACCGCGATCCTGCTCGGCGGGGTCGCGTTCACCGGCGGGCGCGGCTCGCTGTGGGGCACGCTGGCCGGCATCTTGTTCATCGGCGTCCTCGACGACGGCCTCATCCTGATCAACGTGGGGCCGTACGTGGCCGACCTCGCGGTGGGGGCCGCGCTGGTCGTCGCGGCCGCGCTCGACGTGCTCTACCAGCGGCTGGAACGGATGCCGGTACAAGAATCGGCCGAGACCGACGCCGCGGCGGACGGGACCGGCTTTATCGCGGCGGCCGAGCCCGTGGTCGCGCAGCGGCTGGCGGGCCCGTCGGATGCGGGCGACGGCCGGGAGGCAGGCGCATGACCGGGCCGGCGAACCGAACCGGCCCGCGGGCGCTCGAGGTCACCGAGATCACCAAGCGGTACGGCCCGGTGGTCGCGCTGCGCGGCGTCTCGCTCGCCCTCGACTACGGCGAGGTGCTCGGCCTGGTCGGTGACAACGGCGCGGGCAAGAGCACGCTGATCTCGATCATCTCCGGGGTGGCCCGGCCCGACTCGGGCGAGATCCGGGTGGACGGGAGGCCGTGGGCCGAGGCCGGCGCCCGCACCACCCGGGAGGCCGGGATCGAGACGGTGTTCCAGAACCTGGCCCTGGTCCCGACCTTGAGCATCGTCGAGAACATGTACCTGGGGCGCGAGCTCTACGGCCCCGGCCCGATCGCGACCACGCTGCACCGGATCGACAAGCGCCGGATGCGGCGCGAGGTGGAGCAGGCCTTCGAGCGGCTCGGGCTGCAGATGCCCGCGGTCACGTCCAAGGCCGGCTCGCTGTCCGGCGGTCAGCGGCAGGCGGTCGCGGTGGCCCGGGCGGTGCTGTGGGGCAGCCGGGTAGTGATCATGGACGAGCCCGCGGCCGCGCTCGGCGTGCAGCAGACCGAGGCCGTGCTCGGGCTCATCACCAAGCTCAGGCGGGAGGGCATCGGCACCATCCTGGTCAGCCACAACATGGACCACGTGCTCAAGGTGGCGGACCGGGTGGCCGTGCTGCGGCTGGGCCGGAAGATCGCGGACCTGGACATGCGGGAGCGGCCGGTGACGGGCATGGAGCTGGTCGGCCTGATCACCGGCGCCACCCCGGGGATGTCATGACCGAGCGGGTGGTCGTGATCACCGGCGGGGCGACCGGGATCGGGCGGGCGTGCGCGTTCGCCTGCGGCCGGGCGGGCGCGGTCGTCGCCCTGCTCTCGCTCCCGGGCCCGGACCTGTCCCGGACCGCCGAAGAACTCGTTGCGGCCGGCGTCCGGGCCTACCCGGTGGCGGCGGACGTCCGCGACTTCGGCGCGGTGCAGCAGGCGACCAGCCAGATCGTGGCCGAACTGGGCCGGATCGACGTGCTCGTGGCCAGCGCCGGCGTGGCCGACCAGTCGAGCATTACCGGCGGCGACCCCGGCCGGTGGCGGGCCGTGGTGGAGACCAACGTGCTCGGCGTGGCGCACAGCCTGCGGGCCGTCGCGCCAGAAATGGAGCAGCGCGGCTCCGGGGACATCGTGGTGATCGCGTCCGCGTCGGGGCGCGACACCTACGTCGGCGAGCCGCTGTACATCGCGAGCAAGTGGGGCGTGGTGGGCCTGGGCCACGCGGTGCGCAAGGAACTGGCGGCCAGCAACATCCGGGTCACGCTGATCGAGCCCGGCCTGGTCGACACCCCGCTCACCCGGGGCAGCCCGGTGGTCAGGCCGCTGGTCGAGGCGGGCGGCGCGCTGCTGCCCGACGACATCGCCGAGGCGGTGACCTGGCTGATCTCGCGGCCACGCCGGGTCTCGGTCACCGAACTGGTGATCCGCCCCACGTCGGTGGCCGACATCGAGCGGATATGAGCGGGGCGGATATGAGCAGGGCCGATATGAGCGGGGCGCCCGCGCCCGCCGTCCGGGTCGACCGCGACCTGGTGATCCCGCTCGCCGACGGAACCCGGCTGGCCGCCGACCTCTACCGGCCGGACACTCCGGGACCCGTTCCCGTCCTGGTCAGCTACTACCCGTACCGCAAGGACGACATCATCGGCAGCCTCTTCGAGGGCACCAGGATCAGGTTGTGCGAGCGCGGCTACGCCACCGTGTTCGCGGACATGACCGGCACCGGGGCCTCGGAAGGCGACTACGGCGAGAGCTTCGACCTGGCCCGGGAGGGCCGTGACGCCGCGGCGGTCGTCGAGTGGGTGGCCGGGCAGGACTGGTGCGACGGCCGGGTCGGCGCCTGGGGCGTCTCCTACGGCGGGATGACCGCACTGGCCGCCGCCGCGCAGCGGCCGGCCAGCCTGCGCGCGATCGTCGCCGTGTACGCCACCACCGACATCTACCGGGACACGATCGCGCCCGGCGGCTGCCCCGCCATGCTGGGCCGGTACGCCTGGGCGGCGCACATGATGGCCCTCGGCCTGTGCCCGCCCACCCGGCCGGACCCCGGCGGCCGGTGGCGGCGGACCTGGACCAGGCGGCTGCGGCGGCTGGCCGGCGCGCCGTCGCACGCGGTGACCTGGCAGGCTCATCCCGAGCGGGACGCCTACTGGGACAGCCGGGTCCTCGACGCCGCCGCCATCGACGTCCCGGTCATGCTCATCGGCGGCTGGGCCGACATGTTCAAGGACGCCATGACGTCCCTGTACGGGGCCGTCACCGGGCCGAAGCGGCTGGTCATGGGGCCGTGGCTGCACGTGCTCCCGCACCTGTCCGGCGTCGAGCCTTACGACTGGGTGAGCGAGATGGCGGACTGGTGGGACGAGCACCTGGGCCAGGTCCCGCCCCCGCCGCGGGACCCGGTGCTGTTCTTCGCCCACGGAGCCGGCTGGCGCGGTGCTGGCTGGCACGGTGCTGGCTGGCATGGGGCGGGCCAGTGGCCGCCGGAGGGCGGCGGTACGCGGCGGCTGTTCCTGGCCGGGCCCGGCCTGGAACCGGCGCCGCCGGGCGAGCCGGGCCAGCGCGACTACCTCGGCGACGCGGGGGTCGGCGTGGCCGCGGGCATGTGGGACCCGTTCGGCACGGGAAACGGCTGGCCCGAGGAGCAGAGCGGGGACGACGCCAGGAGCCTGACCTTCACCAGCGAGCCGCTGCCCGGGCCGATCCTGATCGCCGGGCGTCCCGAGGCCGAGCTCTACCTGGTCCGGCTGGCCGGGGTCGGGGAGGCGCAGCTGGCGGTCCGGCTGGCCATGGTCGGCCCGGATGGCCGCTCGACGCTGATCACCACCGGCTGGCGCCGGCTGGAACCTGCCGTCGCCGGCGGTCCCGTCCTCGATGGGGCCGAACGGGCGGTGATCACGCTCGGCGCGGCCGCGTTCGCCGTCCCGGCCGGGGCGCGGCTGCGGCTGTCCGTGGCCTGCGCCGACTTTCCCCGCATCTGGCCGTCGGCGGACAACCCGGCGATCCGCGTCTGCTTCGGCGCGGACCGTCCCTCGGCGCTGCGCATACCCGTGTGCGATCACGAGGTCGCCCCGGCCGGCATCCCGGCGCCGCCCGCGGTACCGGACCCCGGCTGGGTCACCGGCGGCGAGCCGCGGTACCACGTGGCGCACGACAAGGCGGCGGGCGAGGTGGCGGTGACGTTCGGCGCCCGGTCCAGCCTGCGCCCTCCGTCCGGCACCGAGATGAGCCTGGACGAGCGGTTCACCGCCCGGGTGCGGCCGGGCCGGCCGGCCGGCGCGGCGCTGACCGCCCAGGTCGACGTCGCCTTGCGGCTCCCCGGCGGGGAACGGGTGGACGTGGCCGTGCGGAGCACGTCGTCGCGGACGACCAGCCTGACGCAGGGCCGCGTCATCCTGGACGGCGCGCTGCTCTTCGAGCACACCTGGACCAACGCCGATAGCTTAAGGACGGAGCACAGTGGATCTGCTCGGCTACGCCCAGCCCTGCGTGGCGCACGCGGGCGACACCGTCGAGGTCAAGGTGAGCACCACCCAGGCCGGCTTCACCGCCGAGGTGGTGCGGCTCGGCCGGACCGTTCGGCCCGCCGTGCCGCAGGTCGCCGACGGTCACTTCCCCGGGCGCCGGCAGGAGCTCGTGTCCGGTTCCTACCTGATCGCCTCGCTCGGCGAGTCACTCGCCGGGCGGGAGCACAGCGTGCAGTTCTGGTTCTTCCCCACCCTGCTGGCAGGACGGCAGTGCCTGATGGCGGGGTTCGGCGCCGACGGGGGCTGGGAGGTGGCGGCCGGCGACGATGGCCGGCTCAGCTTCGCGCGCCTGTCGGCCGCGGGTGACGTGCTGGACAGCGTCTCGTCCGGGCCGCCGCTGCGCGCGCGCCGCTGGTACTTCGCCGCGGCCAGCTGGGACGCCGGCGGCGCGGTCACGCTGGTCGCCGCGGCCAGGGATCCGCGCCGCTCGGGCGCGGATCCGGATGACGGCGTCCGGCACGACCTCGGCGGCCCGCTGGCCGCGGCCCGGATGATCAGCGTCGGCGCGGCGGTTCCCGACGGCCGGCCGCGGCGCTGCTTCAACGGGAAGATCGACACCCCGCGGGTGTTCACCGGGACGCTCTCGCCCGGCGCGCGGCAGGCGCTGGCCGCGGACGCGGACGCGGCCCGGATCGGCGGGCTCAGGCACGAGTGGCGGCTGGACCCCGAGGCGGCCCGGCCGCCGCACCGGGTCTGCGACGCCGGCCCCGGGCGCCGCGACGGCGTCCTGGTCAACATGCCGACCCTGGGGGTGACCGGGCGGAACTGGCGGGCGGCCACCGAGAGCTTCGCCGCCGATCCCGGGCAGTACCGGGCCGCGCATTTCCACTCTGACGACCTGAGCGACGCGGGCTGGGCGACCGACCTGAGCTTCGAGGTGCCCGCGGAATGGCCGAGCGGCGTCTACGGGATCAGGCTGCGGGCCGGCGAGCACGAGGACACGGTGCCGCTGATCGTGACCGCGGCCGGTCTCGGGCGCAGGGCCGGTCTCGGGCGCGGGGCTGGTCCTGGGCGGGCCGCGGCCGCGGTGTTGCTGCCCACCTTCAGCTACCTCGCCTACGCGAACGAGCACGCCTCGTGGGAACGCCCGATCAAGGCGTCGGTCGGCGGAGCGGGCGAGCTCGTCGTGACCGAACGCGACCGGTACACCGCCGAGCACCGGCTGCTCAGCCTGTACGAACTGCACGCCGACGGCAGCGGCACGTGCCTGTCGTCCTGGCGCCGCCCGGTGCTGAACATGCGCCCCGGCTACCACCTGCCGCTGGTGCGAGGCCCGCACCAGTTCAGCGCCGACCTGGAACTGCTGGACTGGCTGGAGTCGCGGGGCGCGGACGTCGACGTGATCACCGACGACGACCTGCACCTGCAGGGCGCCGCGGCGCTGGACCCCTACCGGGTGGTGCTGACCGGGAGCCATCCCGAGTACTGGAGCGGGCCGATGCTGGACGGCCTGGACAGCTATCTGGCGGACGGCGGCCGCCTCATGTACCTGGGCGGCAACGGCTTCTACTGGGTGACCAGCGCTCCGGCCGACGATCCCTTCGTGATCGAGGTCCGGCGGGGCATGGCCGGGACGCGGGTCTGGGAGTCACCGCCGGGCGAGTGGCATCAGGCCATGACCGGCGAGCACGGCGGGATATGGCGGCACCGCGGGCGCCCGCCCCAGGCCCTGGCCGGCGTCGGCTTCACCGCCCAGGGCTTTGACCGGTCACTGCCCTACCGCGTCGAGGCCGCCGCGGCGGCCGGGCGGGCGGGCTTCATCCTGGAGGGCATCGACCTGGCGGCTCCGCTGGGCGGCGCCGGGTCGGTGCTCGGCGGGCCGGCCGGATTCGAGATCGACCGGGCCGATCCCGCCCTCGGCACGCCGGCGCACGCCGTGCTGGTCGCCTCCGCTCGCGAGTTCAGCGATGCGTACCAGGGCACGGTCGAGGACGTGACCACGGCGGACTCCCAGCAGGGCGGCACGGTCAGCGAGCTGGTCCGGTCCGACGTCGTATTCTTCGAGACGCCCGCCGGCGGCGCGGTGTTCTCGGTCGGCTCCATCGCCTGGTGCGGGGCACTGCGCGACGCCGGCGAGGAAACCCCGGTCGGCCGGATGACCTGGAACGTCCTGTCCCGTTTCCTCGACGAGAAGCCGTTCGAAGGTCAGGAAGCCGACGTGTGAGCAAATGCTCATATGCTTCACATATGAACAAAGTGCGGGGAGCGCTGGGATCGAAGGGCGGGTAGCGATGCAGCAGGGCCGAGGGCCGGCGACACCGCCCGTGCTGACCGACGCCGGGCTCCGCGGCGCCGTCGTCATCGTGACCGGCGGAGGCAGCGGGATCGGCGCCGCCACCGCGCGCCAGCTCGGTTCCGTGGGCGCGCCGGTCGTCCTGGCCGGACGGCGCGAGGGCCCGCTGAACGAGGTCGCGGCCCAGATCACCGCGGCGGGCGGGGAGGCGCTATGCGTTCCGGCCGACCTGGCCGACCCGGACAGCCCGCGCCGGATCACCGACGCCTGCCTGGCCCGGTACGGCCGGATCGACGGGCTGGTCAACAACGCCGCCGTGGTCCGCCACATGCCCCTCGCGGAGTGGGACACCGGCTGCTTCGATGAGCACGTGGCCACGAACATCAGGGCGCCGTTCTTCCTGATTCAGGCCGCGCTGCCCGCGCTGCGCGAGTCGCCGGTGCGTTCGGTGGTGAACATCGGCTCATCGTCGGGAACGCTGCGCCGGGTGGGGCAGTCCGTCTACGGGATGACCAAATCGGCGCTGGACTACCTGACCCAGACCCTGGCCGGCGAGCTGGCGCCGCTCGGCATCAGGGTCAACGGCATCTCGCCCGGCCCCATCGACACGCCCATCCACGCGACCTGGGCCGACGACCTGGACGAGGCGTACCGCTGGCTGAGCGGCCAGGTGCCGCTCGGGCGGATCGGCGCCCCGGAGGAGGTGGCGCTGTGGATCACGCTGCTGCTGAGCCCGATGGCGTCGTTCATGACCGGCGCGGTCATCCCGCTCGACGGAGGGCAGGTCATCGACCGTGAGTAACCACCTGGCGCTGGCATTGGCTTTGGCTGTGCCGCGGCTCGGATAATTAGGGGGTGCCATGACTACGTGGCCGGCACTCGGAGGGGGCATGCCGTGAGGGCCGAACCAGATGTCCGCGAGAGCAGGGCGGGCAACGAGGAACTGCTGCTGCGGGTGGCCTGGTTCTACTACAAGGACGAGCTGACCCAGGACGAGATCGCGAAGCGGCTGTCGGTATCGCGGGCGTCCGTCGGGCGGATGCTGGACCGGGCCCGCAAGGTCGGGCTGGTCTCGATCAACCTGAACGCCGACCACCTCAACGCGTTCGAGGTGAGCAGGCAGCTCCGCCGGACGTTCGGCCTGGCCGAGGCGCTGGTCGTGCCGGATCATGTCGATGGCGAGGGTTCACGGTCCGCGCTGAATGCCCGGCTGGGGCTGGGCGGCGCCCAGTTCATGAGCACCCACCTGCGCCCGGGCGGGACCCTCGGCGTCGGCTGGGGTGAAACGGTGTCGCGCGTCATCGCCTCGACCAACTTCGGCGCCGTCGGCCCGGTCCGCATGGTCTCGCTGACCGGCGGGGTGGACGCGTACCTGCCGGCCTTCCTGTCTTCCAAGGGCGAGGGCGCCGCGGAGGGCGAGATGACCAGCGCGACGGTCATCCCCACCCCGATCGTCGCCTCCACGCCCGAACTGGCCGCCGCGCTGAAGGCGGAACCCTCGATCCAGCAGGTGCTGAAGCAGGCCTGCGGGGTCGAGCAGGCCCTGGTCGGGGTGGGCACGCCCACCGAGGACGCCACCATCGTGCAGATGGGCTACCTGGAGGCGGACGACGTCCGCGCGTTGCGCGACCACCACGTGGTGGGAGACATCCTCGGCCAGTTCTTCGACGCCTCGGGCCAGGTGGTCAAGCTCCCGATCCACGACCGCAGGATCGGCATCGAGCTGTCCGACCTGGCCCAGATCCCCAAGGTCGTCGGCGTGGCCGGCGGCATGCACAAGGTCGAGGCCATCCTCGGCGCGCTGCGCGGCGGCTTCCTCGACGTCCTGGTCACCAACGAACTCGCCGCGCTCCGCCTGCTCGAGCTCGAACGCGAAGCCTCCGGCCGCCCGTCCTGATCCGCATGCGTGCGGCCGTGCCCCACGCACGGCTGGATCCACATAGCCGGATCCACACGGCTCGATCCACACAGGCCTCACAGGAAACGCCTGCCCCACCGCTTTTCCGCTCCGGGGCAACATCGTCAATTAGCGTGGAGGAATTGGCCTATACGGAGGATCCGGTACCCGTGGGGGTACCGGATCCTCCATGTAACCCGGATCCTCCACGTTAGACGGAGTGACCCTCCGGTTCTTGGCCGGTTTACCCGAATATGCCGAGAAATTGACAGTGCGCGCTTGACGCACTACAGGGTGCCGCACCGGCCCGCTGGCGAGCGCACGCTGACGCCTAGGCAGGGCTGCGGTTCGGGGCGATGATGAGAACGCGGACCTCACTGAGCTCTCCTTTAACTACGTGACCAGCGACCTAACTCTTGCGTCAGCCGACTGGGGGGCAGATACTGGCCCTAGCGAGCAGATGTGCAAGCGATGAGCGAATGCTCTTTCCGCTGGGCTGGAGACGAATTCGAGGAGGCCCTGCCGGTGGTGACCCTCTGGGGGCGGCGGTGGACCAGGCCAGAACTGCTCGCCCGGGTGGGCAGGCTGGAGCAGGTGGCCGGGATCCGGCTGGTCGAGGGCGGGGACGGGGCCGAACGGGGCGTGCGGATCCTGCGCTGCACCACGGGAGCGGGCTTCGACTTCGAGATCCTGGTGGACCGGGGGTTTGACATCGGCGGCGCCTGGATCAACGGTCAGCCGCTGGCCTGGCTGTCTCCGGTCGGTGTGGTCGGGCCCTGGTACAGCGAGGCGGCCGGGCTCGGCTGGTTTCGCGGGTTTCCCGGCGGCCTGGTGTCGACCTGCGGCCTGGACCATACGCTGCTCGGCGGGCCCGACGACGCGAGCGTGTTCAACTATCCGCACCGGGCCACCGAGACGTACGGGCTGCACGGCCGCTATACCGGGCTGCCGGCCAGGCTGGCCGGCTACGGCACGGCCTGGGACGGCGACGACTGCGTGCTGTGGGCCGAGGGCGAGGTCCTGCAGGCCGCGGTGTTCGGCGAGCAGCTGCTGCTGCGGCGGCGGATCGAGGCCGACCTGGGCGGGGTGTCGCTGCGGATCAGCGACACGGTGACGAACGTCGGCCCGACGCGGTGCCCGCACATGCTGCTCTACCACTGCAACATCGGGTTCCCCGTGGTCGACGACGGGTCCGAGCTGGTCTACCCGTCCGGCCCTGGTACCTGCGTCAGCGCGGCGTGCAGCCCCGGCTACCAGCGGCTGACCGGGCCGGGCGGTGATTTCGAAGAGGAATGCTACGAGCACGACATGCGGGCCGGACCGGACGGCCTGGTCGGGGCGGCCGTCGTCAACCAGACCGCCGGATTGGGCGTCTTCCAGCGGTACGACCCGGCCACGTTGCCCCGGCACATCACCTGGCGGCAGCTCGGCGACGTGGCCTACGTGGTCGCGATGGAGCCGAGCACCAACCGGGACGCGGGCCGGTTCGACGCGCGCGACCGCGGCGAGCTCATCCACCTCGCGCCGGGCGAGACCCGCCGCTACCGGATGGAGATCGGCGGGCTGGTCGGCGCGGACGCCATCGAGGCGTTCAGCCGCGAGGCGCGGGCGATGGTGCCGGCGTGACCGGGCCCAGGCCCCGCTCCCCAAGACTGAGCGCGGGGGTGATCACCGCCGACCTGACCAGGCTCGGGGCCGAGCTCGAGCACCTGCGCGGCCAGGCGGCCTGGGCCCACGTGGACGTCATGGACGGCGTCTTCTGCCCCCAGCTGACGGTGGGCCCGGCCTTCGTGGCGGCGGTCGCCTCCACCGGCATCCCGGTCGACGCCCACCTGATGGTGGAGGAGCCGCGCCGCCTGCTGCCCGAGATCGCGGCGGCCGGGGCCGCGGTGATCACCGTGCACGCCGAGGCGACCAGGCACCTGCACCGCACGATGGCGGAGATGACGGCGCTGGCCAGCAAGGAGCGCTCCTTTATCCGCGGCGTGGCCATCAACCCCGGCACCCCGGTGCAGGCGGTCGAGCCGGTGCTCGGGCTGGCCGATCTGGTCCTGGTCCTCGCGGTCAGCCCCGGCTGGTCCGGCCAGGCGCCCGCGGCCAGCACCCGGCAGCGGGTGCGCGACGTGCGCGAGCTGGCCGACAAGGCCGGAGCCGACGTGCTGGTCGGCGTGGACGGCGGAGTGACCATCGGCAACGCGGCCGAGATCGCGAGCTGGGGTATCGACGTCATCGTGAGCGGCAGCGCCATCTTCGACCGGATCGACCCGGCCGGGAACCTGGACCTGCTCAGCGCCCAGTTGAGAACACCCGAGGAGGTATCTGATGGCCAGCGGTAACGGCGCGCGTATCGTGCCGCCAGCGGTTCCCATGACGATTACGCAGATCGCCGTCGTCGTCGCGGACATCAAGTCCGCGCTGCGCTCCTACACCGAGAACCTGGGCTGGGGGCCGTGGAGCGTGTTCGAGTACGCCCCGCCGCTCCTGCACGACACCGTGGTGCGCGGCCAGCCCTGCGAGTTCCGCATGATCGGCGCCGAGACCTCGGTCGACGGGCTCGGCTTCGAGCTCATCCAGCCGGTCAGCGGGCCCAGTATCTACCAGGAGTTCCTCGACACGCACGGCGAGGGTGTCCAGCACATCGCGTGCATGAAGCACTCCATCGACGACAGCGAGGCGCTGAAGAAGCACTGGCGCGAGCGCGGCGCGGAGATCTTGATGGGCGGCCGGATCGGCGAGACCATCGAGTTCTACTACGTGGACACCGGGCCGCTGATCAAGTTCGTGCTGGAATCGGGCAGCGGGCACGCGATCGACCTCGAGCCGACGTACGTCTACCCGTGAGCCTGCCGCGGCCGATGCGCGTCCTGGTGGTCGGCGACCCCTACATGCCGGTGTCCGCGTACTCCGACGCCCTGACCGGGCTGGCGGGCGCCGGACTCGACGGCCAGGTGGAGCTGTCCACGCTGCAGATCGACGAGGCTTCGCCGGTTCCGCCGCGCACCGAATCCGAGCGCAGGCTCCGGGAGTACGTGGGCGACCCGGCCGAGGTCGTCCGGGCCGTCGCCGGGCACGACGTGCTCATCGTGCACGGCGCGCCGGTCAGCTCCGAGGTCCTCGGGGCCGCCCCGCTGCGCCTGGTGTGCTGCGCCCGGGGCGGGCCGGTCAACGTGGACGTCGCGGCCGCCACCGACCGCGGCATTCCGGTGGTGAACACGCCGGGCAAGAACGCCGAGGCCGTCGCCGAGCTGACCATCGCCTTCGCCCTGCTGCTCATCCGCGGGGTGCCGCGGGCCAGCCGCCACCTGCTCGACGGGGGCGGCTTCGCGGAGTCGGTCTTCGAGGGACGGGAGTTCTTCGGCCGGGAGGCGCCGAGCCTGACCATGGGCCTGGTCGGGCTCGGCCACGTCGGCCGCGAGGTGGCCTGGCGGGCCCGGGCACTCGGCTTCACCCTCGTCGGGTACGACCCGCAGCCCCCGTCCGTCGCCGTGCCCGGGGTCGACCTGATGTCCCTGGAAGCCTTGCTGGCCCGGTCCGACATCGTCTCGCTGCACGCCAGGCTGACGCCGGAGAACCGGCAGATGTTCTCCGCCGGCCGATTCGCCCAGATGCGGCCGGGGTCGTACTTCATCAACACGGCCCGCGAGTCGCTGGTGGACGAGCCCGCCCTGCGCCGGGCGCTGGAACAGGGCATCCTCGGCGGGGCCGCCCTGGACGTGCTCGAGCGGTCGCCCGCCGGGGACCGGCATCCCCTGCTGGACATGCCGAACGTCTTCGTGACCCCGCACATCGGCGGGGCCACCGCGGAAACCCTGGCCCGGGGCGCGCAGCGGGCGGTGACCGCGGTGACCGAGCTGCTGGCCGGGCGGGTGCCCGCCAACGTGGTGAACCCGCAGGTGCTGCGGGCCGAGGAAGCAGAGGGCACGAGATGACCGGGCGCTACCTTCTTGCCATCGACGCCGGCACCGGGAGCTGCCGGGCCGTGCTGTTCACCGAGACCGGCGAGCAGGCCGGCGTGGGGCAGCGCGAGTGGACCCACCACGAGCCGCCCGGCGTGCCCGGCGGCCAGGACTTCGACGTCCACGCGGGCTGGCAGGCCATCGCCGCCTGCGTCCGGGACGCGCTCAGCTCGGCCGATAACGGGGCCGGCGCGACCGGCGACGACGTCGCAGCCGTCGCGGCGACGAGCATGCGCGAGGGCATGGTCCTGTACGACGCCGCCGGCCACGAGATCTTCGCGTGCCCCAACGTGGACAGCCGGGCGTCCGCCGAGGCGGAGGACCTCATCCGCGAGGGCGCCGCGGAGAAGATCTACGCCGAGGCCGGCGACTGGGTGTCCATCACCGCCCCGGCCCGGCTGCGCTGGCTGGGGCGGCACCGGCCGGACATCCTCGCCGCCACCGCCAGCCTGGGCATGCTCAGCGACTGGATCGTCTACCGGCTCACCGGCGAGCATGTGACCGAACCCTCCTGCGGGTCCAGCTCGGGCATGTTCGCGCTGGCGTCCCGGGGCTGGTCGGAGTCGATCCCGGCCCTGTGCGGACTGGACCCGGCCGTGCTGCCGCCGGTGGCGGATCCGGGCTCGGTGGTGGGCGAGGTGACCGCGGCCGCGGCCGAGGCGACCGGGCTGCGGGCGGGCACGCCGGTGGCGGCGGGCGGCGGCGACACCCAGCTCGGGCTGCTCGGCGCCGGGGCGCGGCGGAACGAGTACACCGTGGTCGCCGGGACGTTCTGGCAGAACACGGTGCTGCTGGACCGGCCGCTGATCGACCCGGAGATCCGGCTGCGGACGCTCTGCCACGCGATCCCGGGCGAGTGGATGCTCGAGGGCATCGGCTTCTACTGCGGGATGAGCATGCGCTGGTTCCGGGACGCGTTCTGCGAC
>Ga0207665_10001621_pt1 | contig 15162 bp, 17 predicted proteins | sample LARL112metaG_FD_184351 | JGI IMG/M metagenome (GOLD analysis project Ga0207665, IMG submission 184351) | Corn, switchgrass and miscanthus rhizosphere microbial communities from Kellogg Biological Station, Michigan, USA - LAR L11-2 metaG... | ecosystem: Host-associated > Plants > Roots >...
CCGCATCCATGGACAAAACCTGTGAAGTGCGTTCCAACTGTGCCGCCCAAGCCTCGATTTCGTTCGCCTTTACAGGGTCCTGTCGACGCGTGAGTTCCACACCTCTTTGAATTTCTCCGAACGTTACCGCCGAGAAGAAGCCTTGGCCCAATTCAAGATTTTCTAACCAAGCGACTGCCGCACCGTAGGGCTTGGGCTTGCGCAATTCGGACACCACGTTCGTGTCGATCAGGTAGCGGATCAATCGAACACCGCAGGCTTGCGCGACTTGACCGTGCCACGTTTGGAGAGTGGAATTTCGAATCGCGGACCTTCACCCAGAAGTACATCCTTCCAGGTCAAACGGTTTTCGTCTTTGAGCTTGTGCCATTCGTCGATGGAAACGACAACCGCGGTATCGATTCCCCGACGGGTCACGACTTGTGGTCCCTTCTCGAGCGTGTCATCGATCAGTTCACTGAAACGCGCCTTCGCTTCCTGTAATTGCCATTTGGTCATAAAACACCCTGGAATGCCATTGTATGGCTAGTCAGATGGCTAGTCAAGTCTGGCCTATGGCTGACAGTTCCCGAAAAATTCGAGATCAGTACTGTACTTCGCGCATTGCTGAGCGGCTCATGCCTCGTGAAGTGTCAACGGTCACGCCAAACTCGCCATAAATACTATTGAAGACGAGTTAAAATTGCACCGCGCGTGCGTCCCCCCTGGAAAAAGGTCGAGGAGCCGACATTGTTATGAAATCAAGTGGATTCCTCCCGAGCCGTCAACCGCCAGAGTGACAACGCGGCCGGCCCATGCTTGACGAAAAGATGAAGTTAATCGAAAATTCCGGATGATTAAGGAAGGGCCCGGCGTCCAGCGGTTTTCCCCCTTTTCTTATAAAAGGCAGCGACCAGGAAGGTTAATCAAAAGCGGGTTGACACCTCTCACCGCCCTGGCCAATAGTCTGCAAGTCGGGGGGTGCCCTATGAATGTGACAGAGCGATGTCTTTCTCGGCGAGGTCTGCTGAAGATTTTGGGCGTGGCGAGTAGTGGAATCGCCGCCACTCGATGGCTAGGACCGGACGTGACGATGGCCCAGGAACCGGCTCGGGGAAAAGCGATTGAGACTTTCACCGGGCCGGGGGCAAATCCGCATTGGAATTCTGTTGGTCCCTATGTGACCGAACCGCAAAAAGTTCCTTTGATTCTGCTGACGGACCGGCCCGTTCAGCTGGAAACGCCGCGCCATTATTTCCGCACGGCATTCACACCCAACGAAGCTTTTTATGTGCGCTGGCATCTCGAAGGCATCCCGAACGCAGTGGATCTGAAAAACTGGAAGCTGCAGATCGAGGGGAACGTCCTCAAACCGGTTGTGTTGAGCCTTCCCGAGCTGATGCAGAAGTTCAAAGCGGTGTCACTCGCGGCGGTAAATCAGTGCTCCGGCAACAGCCGCAGCCGGCTGCAACCGCGCGTGCCTGGCGGCCAATGGGGCAATGGCGCGATGGGGAACGCGATGTGGACCGGAGTGCGGCTGCGCGAGCTTCTCGATATGGCCGGTGTAAAGAGTGGCTCTTTGATGGTGCAGTTTCAGGGCCTTGAGACCGGAGCGGGCCCAGCAGGTTTCGGCTCGAACCTTTTTCTCAAATCGCTTGATCTCGGAAATCCTGTCCTGGACGAATGCATTGTCGCGTACCTGATGAACGGCGAGCCGCTTCCGATGCTTAATGGATTTCCGGTGCGACTGGTGGTGCCCGGATACTTTTCGACGTACTGGACCAAGTGTCTGACGTGGATTCGCGTTCTCAGCGCGGCGGACGAAAATTTCTGGGTGAAGACAGCATACCGCGTGCCGGATACTCCACGTGGGAATACAACGCCCGAGGATGTGAAGGCAGGTAAGGTAAAGATGGTGCCGATCGGGCGGCTTCCTGTGCGATCTTTCCTCATTTCGCCCGGTGGGACTTCGAAGATTCCCGCGGGAATGAATGTGACGCTGCGGGGTATCGCTTTCAGTGGGTTTGGCGGCGTGAACCGGGTGGAAGTTTCAGATGATGGGGGAAAGAGCTGGATGGCGGCAAAACTCGGAGAGGACCATGGCGCGTACTCCTTTCGCACGTGGGAGGCGGCGTGGACCGGAAAGTCGCCAGGGCGTTATTCGCTTGCTGTGCGCGCGACCGATGAAAAAGGCAACACGCAGCCCGACGAGCCGGTCTGGAATCCTGGAGGGTATCTGTGGAATCGGATCGAGAGGCAGGAAATAGCGGTGGGAAATGCGAGCTAAGGGGAGAGCCTCCATGAAAAATAGAGTCCTAGGGATTTTTCCTGTGGTGTGCAGCCTGGCGATGGCGGCGGGCGTCGTTTACGCCGAATTCAAAAAAGGCTACTACTCTCCAGCAGAACTCGGAAGCTTGCGGCAGGCCGCGCCGATGCAGCTTTTGCCGGATGCGAACTACCAGGTTTCCGCGTATCCGGTGCCTGCTGTGGATCTCGTTTCGGGGGACGGCCTCCAGGATGTCCAGATTTACTGCAACACCTGCCACGGCCCGCGCTACATCACCATGCAGCCGCCGCTCCCCGCTGCGACTTGGGAAGCCGAGGTGGAGAAGATGAACAAAACCTTCGGCGCAGCGATTCCCGAGGACAACACGAAGAGGATCACTCTGTATCTGCAAGCCCACTATACGACCGACAACCGCAAACAGTAGAGTTGAAACGGGACGCAGCACTCCCTAAAGGTGAGGTTCGTGGCTTGGGCGCGACGAATATTTTCAGCCGAATATTCGGTTCAATTCCCAATTAGAGCCGAAGGTAATGTAAATTCGCCTGCTTCCTTAGAAAGCAGACGTTCTGGTCAACGGAACTGCACTTCGATCGCCGATGCAAATTGGCGTGGACTGCACCCTTGAAATGAGACAGTCGGGATGGGCACACTTTGCAGGTGAACTGGATTATGAGGACTCTGGCTGTCTGAAATTGCGGTTTCACTGGACAACTTGTAAGAAGAACATCTCATGCGAAGTTGGTTTCGAGTGCCATTAGATCGAACATCGAAGTTCCGGCAGCGCTTGTAGCGGCCCTTGCAACTTTGCTGCTGCTTGCTAGCTTGCATGCACTGAGCCCGGAATTCGATCCGTCGTGGCGGATAGTGAGTGAATATGCAAACGCAAAGTATCGGTGGGTTCTGTCATTTATGTTTGGCACGCCGGCGCTCAGCAACTGGGCACTCGTATTCGAGCTTTGGCCGCAAGTGAAAACCGGTGGCCGACCATCCAGCAATAACCGGCGGGGTGCCACTTCTCAGTAGAGTCACACGGTCAGATCGAACCTAGTCGAACGCGAATAGGGGGATACACATAACACCTCCCGTTTAGCTAAGGCTCTCAGCAAATAGCTCAGCTCGCGCGCATCGGCGGCCCGAAAGTCCCGAAAAACTTCAACGCATTCGAAATTCACTACACCTATCTTCTTCAGAATTGTGGCACTTTTTCGTAATAAATCGGGCGTACTGAGAGGGCAACAGTCGGTATGCTTTCAGAACCATTTAGCTCTGCCATCCCCTCATTTGTGTTCCGACCATCAGAAGGTCCTTGAACGCCGTTTCAATATCCTTTCTTGAATGATTGTAGTTTTGGATGAACACGAGAATCACACAGCATTTGGACCACGAGTGATGCAGCTAATGGAAATTTTCTGTGGCTCTCGGGTGCTCGGCACAGATATGAGATGCGAACTCCTCTCAGTGGACGACAGTTTCTGTTAGGCCTACCTGTAGTAAATGCGCAAATTGCGCGGCGGCCAGGGGCCTGCTGAAGAGGTAGCCTTGGCCTTCTGCACAATGTTGGGCCTGGAGGAATGCGAGCTGTTCTTGCGTTTCGATGCCCTCGGCAATCACCCGCTGTTTAAGGTTCTTGCCCATATCAATTATGGAACTCACGATCGCTGAATCATAGGGATCGCCAGTGATCCGGTGGACGAAAGACTGGTCAATTTTCAAGACATCAATGGGAAACTCCTGAAGATAGCTAAGGCTGGAATAGCCAGTGCCGAAGTCATCCACTGCAAGGTGTACCCCGATCGTTTTGAGCTCCCGAAGTAGTGCGGCCGAGGATTCGACATCCTCCATCAGGACGCCTTCGGTGAGCTCGAGGTCCAGATACTGCGCTTCCAAGCCGGTTTCCGAGAGTATCGTCCGAACGCCTTCGACAAAAGCCTTATCGCGGAACTCTACGGCGGAAACATTGACGGAAACCCGCTTGAACGGCAGACCTGCGTCTTGCCATTCGCGCGCCTGCCTGCACGTTTCGCGCAGCACCCAACGGCCGATCTGGATAATTAGGCCGCAATCTTCAGCGATGGGCACGAACTCGGAGGGAGGGACGAGTCTTCGATCAGTCCGTTGCCAGCGTATCAACGCCTCTACTCCCGAGATCTCACCCGTGATGAGATCTACCTTCGGCTGATAATGCATCAAGAACTCTTGTCGCTCGAGAGCGCAGCGCAAGCTGCCTTCGAGAGATTGCCGCTCCACGACCTTCAGATTCATTGCCGGCTTGAAGAACTGGAAATTGTTGCGCCCCCTTTTTTTGGCGTGATACATCGCCATGTCCGCATGCTTGATTAGTGTCTCGGCATCCTCACCGTCTTCTGGGTAGACGCTGATACCGATGCTGCCATCTATTCGCAAATCTTGGCCCCCGATAGAGTGGGGTGGGGTGAGCGAAAGAAGTAGTTTACTTGCGCTCCTGGCCGCATCTTCCGGATAAGCGATCTCCGAGAGCAGGATCACGAACTCATCTCCTCCCTGGCGGCTGACCGTGTCGGAGGCGCGCACGCTAGTCAGCAATCGTTTTGAAATGGACTGAAGAAGCGCGTCCCCGATGGCATGTCCCAACGAATCGTTAATGTATTTGAAATGATCCAAATCCAGAAAGATCACGGCAATCGGTCTGCTCTGGCGGCGAGCGAGGGCAAGCGACTGAGTGATCCGGTCGTTGAGCAGCAGGCGATTGGGCAGATTCGTGACAACATCGTGCTGCGCGGAGTGCGTCATTTGGACCGACATAGCCCGTGCCGCGCTCACATCGTGGAAAACAATCACCGCTCCGGTGACGCGGCCTGCCCGGTCGTGGATCGGCGCGGCGGAGTCCTCAATGGCGGATTCAAATCCGTCCCGGCGGATAAGGACGCAATTCACAGTCAGTCCCACCGTTCTATTTTGCTCGACGGCCATTTTCATGGGATCCCGCGCGGTTTTGCGCGTGGAGCCGTCAATGATTCGGAAGACTTCGGCGAGGGGTTTGCCGATAGCTTCTTCGCAGTGCCAACCGGTCATGGTCTCCGCAACGAGATTGAGATAGGTGATGTTGCCGGAAACGTCGGTACATAGAACGGCATCACCAATCGAGTTGAGGGTGACCACGGCGCGTTCCTTTTCTACGTATAGGGAATCCTCTACGGTCTTGCGTTCGATCGCGTTGCGCAGTGCACGCGGCAGGGAATAACTATCGAGGTGACCCGCCAGGAGATAATCTTGTGCACCGTGCCCTACAGCCTCTTTCGCGAGGGCTTCGTTACCGTTGCCGAGGACCAAAATCGGGACGTCTGGCGCGGCGCTGAACAGCTTGTCGAACGTCTCGATACCGTGACTGTCGGGCAGGGATAACTCGAGTAAGACAGCATCAATTCCTCCTTTGCTCAGGCGCTCAAGACCCTCGGAAAGTTGGCGAACCCATTCCACCTCGAACGAACCGCCGCCTGCCGCGGCGAGCGCCGCGCGAATTTTATTGGCGGCGGCCGGATCGTTTTCCATCAGAAGTATTGTTGGCGACAGAATAGGTGTGCTCATCGTGCCTTTCATGGAGCCTCAGAGCACCAGTTCTCTCCGCGAACAAAACCGTGCGGACATCGTGGTGCTTAACTCGTAAAAGACTATCTCTGGGGGTGATTTAGTTCTGTCCGTAATAGCACACTGAGGACTACCGTAGTACTCGAAACGGCACATTTTGCGAGTGCAGTCAGCTTCTCGGATATCGCATTCGTACTCCATCGCACCGTACTTTGCCCTACGATTCACCTCCTTTCCGGTTTATATTCGTGCCGTAAGGCAACCATGGCTGACAAGTACCGAATGACGCCCCAAGGCGCTGAGTTCATAGTCAGTGAAAACGCTGGCGGAACGGTGGGTGTTTACAAGACAAAGCAGGAAGCGCAACAGGGAATGGAAGATTGCCAACGGGATGATCTCATGTTGGAGACAGCGATAAGCTTGGTCGAAAAAGCAGTCGAGGAATATATGCGAATGCACGACATTGACCGCCAAGCGGCGCACGATTGGATTAGAGAAGCGGCGGACTAGCCTGTGCTGGTCGGTGGCGAACACCCTCGACGGCAAAAATGGCGCTGATCCGCCGTCTGCACTGAATGAATCGTGCTACCTCTTTGAAAGCTCGCCCTGAAAATCACTTTCAACATCTTCATGACTGAGAGAGGTTTTTTGCTTTGGTCAAGACGACCGAATGCAGACCTCATTCGGCCCGATCTGCGCGGTAATAAACGCCCCGTCTTCAGGCAGCTCTTTGTGGATGAGTTTCACTTTTCTGCCGTCGTCAAGTGTTTTGAACCGGCTGACGTGAACAAAATCGTGCGCGCGGTAGAACACTCGTGCGACGGGCTGCGATCCGTGGACCCGATTCGGATCGCGAGTAAAACGATCGGTGGCCTGTGCAACGGAGCGACAACGAAAGAACTCGACTTCCCGTCGATTCAGACGGCTGTGGGCCACCGCCGGCTGAATGCCGGATTGTTGGCGTGGTGGGCCTGCCTGCGTAACCGCTACTCCATGAACTCAACGATTCCCGATTCGAGGTTGTACATAGAGCCTGCAATCTTTATGCTGCCACTGGATTCTAGCTCCCGAAGCACTGGGCTCTTTTCCCGAATGCTGGCGATAGTCAGTGACACGTTCTTTCGCGCCACAGCGTCTACGAACGCGTAGTTTTTGGCCGAGCGCTCACCGGTGTAGTGAGTGGCATCAACGGCCGGACGGATTTTCGCCAACAACGCCGTGAGATTGCCAATTTGCACCTCGTCAATGGCACCCTTGATAGCGCCGCAGGCGGTGTGGCCCATGACAAGCACGACTTTCGAGCCTGCCACCTTGCAAGCGAATTCCATGCTGCCCAATACGTCCTCGTCAGCAACGTTGCCTGCCACACGACCGCTGAAGATATCGCCGATACCAAAGTCGAGAATCAACTCCGCGGGTGCTCGCGAGTCAATACAGCTGAAGACAATCGCGGCAGGATACTGTCCCTTCGCAGTGGCCTTAGCTTCACGCATAAGATCGCGATGCTGAGGTTTGCCCGACCGGAAGCGTTCGTTGCCAGCTTTCATCTGCTGGATGATTTCGTCCGGGGTCAGCTTGTCACGCTGCTCTTTGGTGAGGTCTGCGTGAGCTAACACGCTTCCCAGGCTTGCCCCTACCACCCCGACAGCGGTCGCAACGCCGGCAGCCTTGCAAAAGGCCCGGCGGTCAAATCGATCCCTCCCATCGCTTAACTGTGAATGCTGCATCGCTGCGCTCCTTCGGTCTGGATTTATCCAAGACCCACAAAAATTCGCACTATAAATAGCAGGTTGTTTTTCCTGCCGTCTGTTCTGTTTGAGACATCCTAAAAAGTACGCATCGTGTCTTACTCCAATCTCCAACGCGAAATTACTTCTGCTGGGATTCGCACTCTCCCAAAACGTCACGTGTTGTAGGTCACAGGTGGACCCGAAAACACAAGCGTTAGGTATTTTGCGCCAAATCGTGGATTTTCATTTAGACGAATCCTTCGACTGGGTTGCTGACCTTGAATGTGCGCATTAGCAGCACGTCCGGCACAATCCACCGTGGACTAATCGGCACTGGGCAACAACTCTTTAAGGGGGGGTATGAACATATCGGTCACGAATTGCGCTGCTCAGTCTGCTCGCCGTCGCGTCGCCAACGGATACAAAGAGAATCAAACAGTCGTTAACCGCGCAGGACAAAACGAAAACATCGAAGTGAAATTTGCTTTCCCGTTGCTCCGCCCGGAGCGAAACATGATCGGGTTCGAATCAGAAGAAGTTGCCCTCCAAAAATTACGGACCGCTTGCGAAACATCGGCGACGAGGAATTGATTCACTTCGGAAAATCTGTGCGGGAAGTTGCCACACCGTGTGTAGCTGCAACGGCAAATCCTTTTTAGCGGCAATTGGAAGAGGCACGCGTGCAGTAGAAGCGACGGAAACAAGCAACTATGTCGAACACTAAAGGGACGCGATAGGCATTGCGTCCGTTTTCGAACATTACTCGAATGGTGGCACTATTTGTCCGATTGTGTTGCGGTTTGCACAGTTTGCCGCAGATCACGGCGAAGGCAACCAGACTAGGTTCGTTTTGCGGACGCACGTAGCCCTGCACCCTCTCGAATCCAATCGCTCGCCGTTTGCCTGTCAATTCCGTGCACTCGCATCAGTATGGAGACGCCGAGCTCGATCAAGCCTCTCGCGGTCTCCAGTATCAAATCATCACGCTCACAATCCTCTATTTCTTGCTTCGCTTTTCGCCTTGTCTTGAATACACCCACTGTGCCACCGTCATAGAGATTAACTATGAAATTGCCGCCGCGCGGTTTGATCCGGTAATTGCCAGGCATAACGTCTCCGCGTCAAGACTTATGCTATAAACGACCGAAATATGCAGCCCGCTAGCGTACCGACATGGCGCAAAATATCCTTACCGTACAGCGTTCATTTCGGCCTGGATTTCGTCAAATCGCTGCTTTGCCATACTCAGAATCCGTATCTCAGAGAAGGAAGCGTTCTATCGTAGGGCCCAGGAAGGTGCCACAAGCAGCGCTGAAAGTCCTATAAGAGCGATCAGAATTGCAGTTAAAGCTGCGGAAGCGCTTGCCGACTTGCCGTCCGGCGCAGTTGTGCACGGCGAGCTGGTCGTTATCGACGAAACCGGGCGCCCGAACTTCAATCCGCTGCAAAATTCTCGAATTGGGGCATCGCGCATAGGCTATTACGTGTTCGATGTGGTCTGCCTGAACAATCGGGACACAACTGCACTGCCGCCCATTGAGCCACGAGTTCAGGCCGGACCCAAACACACAGGTTTTGCGAAAGCTCAAACTTCGCTTTCTCCAGCCGCCCGTGGGAGTATTCCTTCCAGCTCTCAGGCAATGCGGCAACTCGGAGGGAGCAACACGTCCGCTCAAGACCTCACATAGACTGGAATTTGCCGCCATTGATGCTATCGAGAGGAAATCGGGCTAACTCTCGATTAGTTTGAATGTATAAGTCGAAGAGGGGCGTTTGGTGTACAAAAGCTGAACTCAGCGACCGAGCTGATTCAGAGACACCAAAGAGACTCCGCCATGCAGCCTAGCCATGTCGGTCCATTCTGGGAGAACGATCGTGAACTCATCGATTCCGTGAGGCATTTCTCGAGTCCTCAGAATCCTTGGGGATGTAAAATCCGCTGGCGGAGATTTTCCGATGCCGTTCACAGTTAGTCGTCCTGAGTTTGCATCGGCGGTCTATTTTCGCGCGCGAAAATGGAGCGGGTCTCTGAGGCTTTGCAATTCTCGGTAGTAATAAAGTGGAGTGGGCTGCTTTCCATTGAACCGCAGCTTCTTCAAAAGCTCTATTTCGTTCTTCGTGGCGCTTGCGCTGAGGGAATTATCCTTGATGAATTCCGTGAACCCCGGCTCTACCTCTGGTTGAAGAGGTCCCGTTTCAACAAACTCAAATCTCCTGGGATCGCCCGAGGCTATTCTCCGATTTAAAACAATCTCCATGCCAAAAGTCGTTAGATCGACGTTCCAGGATTCAATCAATGGATCCAGGAAGGTGACACAGTTTTCAGGCGATAAGCTGAAGACGTCCGTGTCCAGGAACTCAAGAAGGGTAACCCGTGTTTGTTCATAGCTTCGGCCCGCGAGTCGAGCCACCAAGTGAAGCCAGTTTTCGCTGTTCAATTCTTCTTTGGCGACCTTCTTGATCACGTCCAAAAGTTTTTGCGTAACGAGGCGTTCGAACTCTCCGAAGGGCTGCTTCTCAAAAATCTCACGGACCTGTTTTTCTTTGTCGGGTGCGCACTTGTGAAGGATCAATTCCCGAATCTCACCAAACATTGGGGTGGGCGGCCCCGCCAACTCTCTCTTCAGTTCTTCCCTGCGCTGAAGCGCAGCCAGCTTCGAAAGTCTATCGCTTGGAAGCTTCAACACCTTCGCCATTTTTTGATAGATGTCTGTCCGGTCCGGCGCCGGGGGCAGTTTCTTGCGAGCCAACAGCTGTGAAATATAGGAGTCAGTGACTTCCGCGGCAGTCGCTAGATCTTTCTGCTCGAGTCCCAACTTCTCGAGTCGTCGTTTGATCACCGAGCAAACGTCCACAATGACCTCCGGCAGGACTTAACAACATAAGTTAACTACAAAAATAGTCTCAAATTATGCTTGACAGGTCAAGTTAATTAACTCATTGTAGTTAACAGACCAAGGAACTCTTCATGGCGATTTGAACTAATGGCGGTTGTCTGAAGTACCTTTGGCGTCGAGATTAAGGAGATTTCATGTTGTGGGACAAGGCAGAGCATGCCGAAGCCTACAACCGCGGAACTTACCCAGAAGTGACGAAGTTTTTCGCCACCGTAGTTGAGGGGAACCCTTAGGTTGAAACCTATGACGTCGCTGACTCGACGTTAAACAAGATTGCGGCTGCTGTCGCGTCCTGAAGGAAAAGACCATGCAATACAAGAAGATGCAAATAGCACCGAATTGCGATGGTCGCTATCCGGTACTGCAAAAGGCAGGCGCGCGTTTTGGTGAACGCAGCGGCCGCCAAAGTTTTTCTGCTGATCTGAGGAGTATTGTCTCGGCGGCCCACAAACTGCCCGCGGAAGTCGCCCCGCCTGCACGCGTGTGGATTTCTTTGCGCGCGCAACTGGAAAAAGAAGGCATCCTCAGTCGCTTGATGAAGGGAAGACTCGAAGAGCACACGCGATTTCCAATGTTCAGGAATTAGTCATTCGCGAGATGCCGCCGGAAGATTCGATAAGGGAGGAACGTGTGTATGTACTCGCATGGATTGTCGCCGGGGCGGTCGTTGGCTGGGGAGCCGGAAGAATTTTTCAGGGTAATGGTTATGGTCCGCTTCTGGACATCCTCATGGGTGTTGGTGGCGCCATAGTGGGCGGATTCGCGATGAGCTCCACAGTCCTTGGCGGCTACGGTGGAACGATCATCACAATCCTGGTTGCAATGGTTGGAGCAGTACTTCTGACTCTATGCTTGGCGCTTACGTCAACGGCACAAGGGTTTATGCCCGGCACCTCTAAGTGTCTCCGGACACGAAACGTGCAAGGGAGTCAGCCTACCTCGGCGTATGCAGAGTCGCAGGTCGAGGCTCTCAAATCATTTAGGCAGTTCTGTCGCAGGTCAACGTCACAGCTTACCGATGCATGCGCAGTCAAGCTTTTAGGAAGCTCAAATGTCAGTCACTAACATGTGTGGAACCATCCTCATCAGAGAGAAGACGCTTTTGCCAGCAGGACTGGCAATTGAGAGTGAAGTTTTCTTGCCCGGGTGGCGAATCGTCAGAAATCTTGATGGCTCGGCGCTGGCCCGAAACATCGAGGGCGCGAATTGGCACTTCTTCTATCTGGCGGGTGAGATCAGAGCTACCGTCCTGGGTCGCGAGCAGTCAGAAACTCTGCGCAAGGCAGTGAAGCGCGTTCTAGCGAAGCAAGAAAAACAGTTCAACTCGCTAGAGATTACAAAAGTCGTTTCGAGGCGGTTTATGGGCGTTCCTTTCATGAGTGTTGCCGCTCATTCTCGACATATCCAACAAGGTATTTGCCTGGTTCCTGTGAAGGATTTTGTGTTTGGAACGGCCCTGCCCGCTGCGCCAGAAAGCAGGCAGGGTAGCGGCAGGGAACAGGGTTATGCAGAAGTGATCAACAAGCCGCGTACGGCTCTAATTTCAGGTTCTTAAGAATTCGCGAGAATATGAATGAAAACATCGCGCAGTTCGATTCTTTGGCTTGTTGTTTTTCTCCTTCTGGCCCCATTGCTTAGTGCACAGGATCTTTCCAAGTATCGGCACTTCACCCTAGGAATGAGTTTGACCAAAATGCTGGAACGTACTGACGAAAAGATGAGCGATGTAAAGATGATTCATGGCCGCCCGGCGCTCATTCAGGAGCTGACTTGGTGGCCGCCGAACGTACCAGGGGTTTCCGCGCGAGCCGACAGCGTCGAACAGATTCTCTTCTCCTTCTACAATGGCGAGCTCTACAAAATTTCGGTGACATACGATCAAACTTTCACTGAAGGCCTCACTGAGGCGGACATGGTGAAATCCGTTTCGGTGAAGTACGGCCCGGCCACGATTCTAGGGCCGGAACTCGATTTGACGACGAGCGACCGATATAGCTCAAAGCAAAAGGCTGTCGCGTCCTGGGAGGATGCGCAATATACCTTCAGTCTGGTCCGTTCCTCTTTCAACGATGTCTTGGGACTAGTCGCTTTTTCGAAGCGAGCCAATGCACAAGCTGAACTCGCCATTGCGGAAGCTGTGACACTCGACGAGCAAGAAGGCCCGAAAAGAGAGGCTGAGCGCCAAAAGAAACAAACGGACGACTTGGAAGTGGCGCGGCAGAAGAACCAGAAAGGTTTTCGCCCGTAGCATCGGGCCACGGCCGCCAAAAATTAGTTGTTTGAGTTTTGGAATGGATTAAATGGAGGTTAAGGAAATGACTGTGAATATCACTCCTCTACATGACCGCGTCCTCGTGCGCAGGCTGGAAGAGAAAGAAACTGCGAAGGGCGGGATCATTATCCCGGATACGGCGAAAGAAAAACCGCAAGAGGGTGAAGTAATGGCCGTCGGAGCGGGCAAAATGGAAAAGGGACGCCGTATCCCGCTTGACGTGAAGGTGGGCGATCGGATCCTCTTCGGCAAATACACGGGAAGCGACATTAAAATCGACGACCAGGAGTACCTGATCTTCCGCGAGGAGGAGATCTTGGCGAAATTTAGCGGAATGGCCAAAGCCGCGTCCGGCAAGAAGTAGCATCTGCAGTTAGAGAATTTCAGAAAGAGTCAAGCGTTCGATCACCCAGGAGGGTGAATCCAATGGCAAAACAAATTGTAACTGGTGAGAATTCGAGGCAAGCGATTTTGCGCGGTGTCAACGTTCTGGCGGACGCTGTAAAGATCACGCTCGGCCCGAAGGGCCGCAATGCGGTGATCGAGAAAAAATTCGGCGCGCCCATCATCACAAAAGATGGCGTGACGGTGGCAAAAGAGATCGAACTGCAGGATCCGCTCGAGAACATGGGTGCACAGATGGTCCGGGAGGTTGCGTCCAAAACTTCGGATGTGGCCGGCGATGGCACCACTACTGCGACTGTGCTGGCCCAAGCGATTTTCCGCGAGGGCGTGCGAACGGTCGCCGCAGGCGCGAGCCCGATGGCGCTCAAACGCGGCATCGATAAAGCCGTCGAGGTCGCCGTGGGAGAGATCAAGAGGCTCTCTCGTGAGGTGAAGGGCGACATGATTGCGCAAGTGGGCACAATCAGCGCCAACACCGACAAGCAGGTGGGCAGCATCATTGCCGAAGCGATGAAGAAGGTCGGCAAGGATGGCGTCATTACCGTTGAAGAATCCAAGACGATGGAGACGACGCTCGAAGTGGTTGAAGGCATGCAATTCGACCGCGGATACCTATCACCCTATTTTGTAACCGATCCGGAGCGCATGGAATGCGTGCTCGAGGACGTGTACATTCTGATCCACGAGAAGAAGATCAGCTCGATGAAGGACCTGCTGCCGGTGCTCGAACAGACAGCCAAAATGAGTAAGCCGCTGCTGATCCTGGCTGAAGACGTCGAAGGCGAAGCGTTGGCGACGCTGGTTGTGAACAAGCTGCGTGGCACGCTGCAATGCGCTGCAGTGAAAGCTCCGGGCTTTGGCGATCGCCGCAAGGCTATGCTCGAAGACATCGCAATCCTGACGGGTGGCAAGGCGATCACCGAGGATCTCGGAATCAAGCTTGAGAATGTGAAACTTGAGGATCTGGGACGCGCGAAGAAAGTGACTATCGACAAGGACAACACTACTATCGTCGCGGGTGCCGGTAAGGCCAGCGAGATCGAAGGCCGAATCAAGCAGCTCCGTGTTCAGGTCGAAGACACCACATCCGATTACGACAAAGAAAAGCTCCAAGAACGATTGGCCAAGCTGGTCGGTGGAGTCGCGGTGATCAAAGTAGGCGCAGCCACAGAAACCGAGCTGAAAGAGAAGAAGGCTCGTGTCGAGGACGCAATGCACGCCACGCGCGCAGCAGTCGAGGAAGGCATTGTGTCCGGCGGCGGTACGGCGCTACTTCGCTGCCTTCCGGCCCTTGAGAAGCTCAAGCTCCACGACGACGACGAAGCGACAGGGGTGAACATCGTTAAGCGTGCTCTCGAAGAACCCTTGCGGCAGATTGCTCAAAACGCCGGACACGAAGGCGCGCTGATTGTAGGGCGCGTGCGCGATTCGAAAGATGAGAACTTCGGCTTCAACGCGGAGACCGGTGATTTCGGCGACCTGATCAAGGCCGGTGTGATCGATCCAGCCAAAGTCACGCGTCTTGCACTTCAGAACGCGGCGTCTATCGTTTCGTTGATGTTAACAACCGAAGTCCTGATAGCCGACTTTAAGGGAGAGGAAAAGATGGTCGCGGCTGGCGCAGGGTATGGTGGGAATTACTAACAACATGAAGACACGAGCATAGTGTCGCTACCGAAGTCAATTTCTCTTGAGGTCCCCGGGGCGCTTGATCTGCTGAACGATCTCACGCAGATCCAATTTCCGGGCCCTCACGGGGCAGCACAGTCATCACAGCGCGTAGCGCAGGTGAAGGCCCCACCAAGATCGTCTTCGGAATAAGACCGTCCACAGATCAAAAAACCGAGGTAATCGAGTCGGGGATGGGCAAGAAATGGCGAGAATCACCCTTTGCTCGCGCACCGCAAGTTATATGCCGCCACAACGGACTTATGAGTCGTTGCCAAGCTGCGGGAAGTCGGAAATTCGAAATTCCATTGACGCTTGCCATCCATCGCGATCGCGCCAATACTTCCTGTTTGCGACCAT
>Ga0207665_10001623_pt1 | contig 15144 bp, 15 predicted proteins | sample LARL112metaG_FD_184351 | JGI IMG/M metagenome (GOLD analysis project Ga0207665, IMG submission 184351) | Corn, switchgrass and miscanthus rhizosphere microbial communities from Kellogg Biological Station, Michigan, USA - LAR L11-2 metaG... | ecosystem: Host-associated > Plants > Roots >...
GTTCTGGATCTGCGTGCTCGTCCGGCCCACCTGGGTGACCAGGGCCGGGTACTCGGCCTCCACCCTGGCGGTCACCAGCCACACGGCGCCGCCGATCAGGACGAAGGCGAGCAGCAGCGTGCACCAGGTCGCGGAGAGCGGCCCTAGTCCCCGGTGCCGCAGCCGGAGCGTCAGCGGCTGGAGCAGCGCCGTCAGCAGGATCGCGGCGGCGCAGGGCACAATGACGAGGTACAGCAGCGCCGCGACCTTGCCCGCCACGTAGAGCAGCGCGGCGAGCAGCAGCAGTCGCCAGGACCAGGCGGCACCGACCCGCAGCCAGCGCGGGACGGCCTCCGAGGCCGAGCCGAACGGCCCGCTCCCCGCGTCGGGAGGCGCCGCGGCGGGCGCTGTGCCATTCGCCGGGCCGCCAGCCGGGCCGCCCACTGTGCCCTCTGCCGTGGCCGCGCCAGCGGCGGTTTCCGCTTCCTGGTCCGCGGCCTGCGCGGGCGCGGGCGATTCCGCCCCGTCCGCGTCCGTGGCGGGCGGGGTCTCGGCCGTGCGGCTCCCCGGGCGGCCAGGGCTGCCGGTGCCCCCAGGGCTGCCGGTGCTCCCAGGGCTGCGCAATGCCAGCGCCCTGGTACCGGCCGCACGAAGCAGGGCCACGCCAATCGCGGCCCGCTTGGCTGCCCGCTCCATCATGATTCCATCTAACCAACTACGGTGGGGTGCGTGCGCTCGCCTCGCGGGCGGGCTGTGAACCCTTTTCATCCAGGTCTTGGCCGGTTCCGCCAGCTTTCTGGCCCGAGGCAGGGATGAAGACGCGTTCTGTGGGCACGGGAACCTCCTGCGCCCCGCATAACCCGGCGAACGGGCAAACCCGGAGAACCGGCATAACCCGGAAATTGGAAGGGCTCGAAAGATGGGTTCGTACCGCGAGCGGCTGCGTGTGCCGGTGAGCTACTGGCTGATCGCCGTTCCCGTGGTCGTCACGCTCGGCGCTGAAGCGTACTTTTTCGTCGACGGCTTCATTCCTCCCTTGGTCATCGTCGTGCTGTACTTGATCGTGGCGGCTTTCCTCCTCAACTGGAGCTCCGCGACCATCGAGGTGACCGACGGCGTGCTGCGGGCGGGCAGGGACACCCTCCCGCTCAGCGAAGCCGGCGAGGCGGTAGCGCTCGACGACAAGCAGGCGATGGCGCTGCGCGGCCCGCGGGCCGACCCGGCGGCGCACATCCTGCTGCGGCCCTACCTGAAGCGGGCCGTCTACGTCGGCGTCGCGGACCCCGGCCAGGGGGTGCCGTACTGGCTGATAGCGACGAGGCACCCGGCGGAACTGGCGGCCGCGATCGAGATCGCGCGGCATGACAGCCGCCCGTCAGGGGACTGGGAATCCGTGGGATGATGACGCATCACTGAACGGGGCGAGGAGGATACAGATGGCCAAGAATAAGGGCAAGAAAGGCGACGGTTCCAACACGCGGATGGCCACCACGATGGCGGTGACCGGCGGTGTGTTCGTACTGCGCAAGCTGCTTGCAGCCGTGTGGACCAAGGTCACGGGGAAGAACCCGCCCACGGACCTGACCGATCCCAAGGTCACGCTGTTCGAGGCGCTCGCGTGGTCGGTCGCCACTGGCATCGTCGTGGAGACCGTGCGGTTCGCGATCCTGCGCTCCACGATGCGCAAGTCCCTGGCTGAATCTGAAGCTGAGTCAAGCTGACCTACGCGGGTCAGCAGCTGGCCAGGCCCGCCAGCCAGCCGGTGCGGCTGGGCCCCGCTGATCGTCGCTGCCGCCGCGGGCACCCACCCGGGCCCGCGGCGCGGCTCAGTCGTCCGCCGGTACCGGCGTGACCGGCCCCGCGGGCATCGCGCCCGCTGGGGCCGGTTCCCGCTACGCGGCGCATTCGCGGCAGATCAGCTGGCCGTTCCTTTCCTCGGCAAGCTGGCTGCGGTGGTGCACAAGGAAGCAACGCGAACAAGTGAACTCGTCCGCCTGCCTCGGGATCACCCGGAACGAGAGTTCCTCGTTCGACAAGTCGGCACCGGGAAGCTCAAGCCCCTCGGCGGCGTCGTCCGGGTCAAGGTCGATCGTGGACGACGACTTGTCCATCCGGCGGGCCTGCAGTTCCTGAAGGCTGTCCTCGGTCAGATCGTCGTCGGTCTTGCGCGGGCTGTCGTAATCGGTAGCCATTGTGACCCATCCCCCTCCATAGGTGGTGCGCGGTCGCTGCGCGGGTGTAACGCTCCGGAAGCCAAAGTTGTGCCCGATTCCGGCGAGGAATTTTCGCACAACACATCCGGCATCGACGGACCAACACACGGGAAGGTGACAGAATTCCGTCCCGACGGGGGATGATCTTAGCTACATCACCCGTCCCGCTCCGGATCGAGGTCCGCGAGCGCCTCCGCCAGCGCAGGGAAAAGCCCCGGTCCCGCCGCCACCGTCATCGACGTGCTCGGCGGCGCGCCGTGCAGCCCGCCGACGACCGCCCCCGCCTCGGTCGCGATCAGCGCCCCCGCGGCGTAGTCCCAGTAGTTCAGGCCCCGCTCGTAGAACGCGTCCAGCCGGCCGGCGGCCACCGAGCACAGGTCGGCCGACGCCACCCCGGCCCGCCTGATGTCCCGGACCCAGGGCAGCAGCGCGGCGACGACCTCGCCCTGGACCTTCCGCCGGGCCGCCCGGTACCCGAAGCCGGTCGCCACCAGCGCCTGGTCGAGCGGCACGCCGGGACGGCAGTGCAGCCGGACGCGTCCGGCCCGCGCGGACTCCAGCCAGCCGCCGCCGCCGCGCGTCGCGGTGAACAGCTCGCCGCGGATGGGCACGAACACCGCGCCCGCCACCACCTCGCCCGCCACCTCCGCGGCGATCGAGACCGCCCAGTCGGGCAGCCCGTACAGGTAGTTGACCGTGCCGTCCAGCGGGTCGATCACCCAGCGGACCGGCGCGCCCGCCGTGTCCCCGGTCTGCCCGCCTTCCTCACCGAGGATGGCGTCGCCGGGCCGCCCGGCCAGGATGCGCGCCCTGATCAGCTCCTCGGAACGGCGGTCCATCTCGGTGACCACGTCGGTCGGGCTGGACTTCGTGGCCGCCACCGATACGCGGCCGCCAGGCGACGCGAGCAGCTCGCCCGCCTCGCGCGCCGCGCCGGTCGCCACGGCGAGCAGCTCGCCGGCGTCCAGGTCCGCGGCGCCCTGGTCCGCGGCACCCCGGTCCGCCGCATCCTTGTCCGCCGCGGGCCAGTCCGCGGCGCTCATGACCGCCTCGGCGCCTGCGGGCGCGCGTACCGGCAGCAGTCGGCCGGGCAGTCCCCCGCCGCCGGGCCGAACCCGCCGAGCGCCAGGGCCGGCGCACCTGACGATCCGGTCCGCTCCGCCACCAGCTCGCACACCATCCGCGCGAACCGCTCCGACGAGCCGGGCGCCGCCGCCCGCGCGAACGCGAGGCCCAGCGACGCCGCGGTCTCCGCCGCCTCCACGTCCAGGTCGTGCACGACCTCCATGTGGTCGCTGACGAACCCGACGGGCACGACCACGACGGCGGGCACCCCGTCTTTCGCCAGCACCCGCAGGTGGTCGTTCACGTCCGGCTCCAGCCAGGGCACGCTCGGCGGTCCGCTGCGGCTCTGGAAGACGAGGTCCCAGCCCAGGGAGCCACCACGCGTCCGTTCCGAGATAAGCCGCGAAGCTTCCCTCAGCTCAGCCACGTACCTGCCGCCTGGAACCACGGTCCCGGCCGACACGCTGCCGCTGGCGGCGGCCATGCCAGCCGGCACGCTGTGCGCGGTGAACACCAGCCGGGCACCATCGGCGACGTCCGGCGGCAGGGTGCGCAGCGCCGCTTCGGTGTTGGCCGCGAACGGCTCGATGAACCCCGGGTGGTTGTAGTACGGGCGGATCTTGTCGATCCGCGGCGCGGCCGGGACCGCCGCGACCGCCGCCTCGATGTCGTCCCGGTACTGCCGGCACGCCGAGTAGGAGCTGTAGGCAGAAGTCGCGAACGCGACCGCGTGCCGCACTCCGTCGGCGGCCATCCGCCGCACCGTGTCGGTGAGCAGCGGCTGCCAGTTCCTGTTTCCCCAGTAGACGGGCAGGTCCATGCCCGCGGCCTCGATCGCGGCGATCAGGTCCCGGCACTGGCCGTTGATCGGGCTGACCCCGCCCGCCGCGTAGTAGTGCTCCGCCACCTCGGCCAGCCGCTCCGCGGGCACGCCGCGGCCGCGCGTGACGTTCTCGAGGAACGGCAGCACGTCACCGGGGCCTTCGGGGCCGCCGAACGACAGCAGCAGGAACGCGTCATAGGACGGCATGTGTTCTATCCAACCAGGGACCAGCCGCGGGCCGGTAACCGGCGCATGGCCGGGAAATGACAGCGACGCCTGGTGCTAATGCCCGGTATCGTCGGGTTCCGGGAGGCAACGCACGCGATGACGAGTACGGGGGAGAGGATTCAACGGGGGTTCCTGCTGCCGTACGCGGAGATCTTCCGTGACCGGCGCGCGCTGCGGTTCTCCGCGGCCGGGGTCATCGGGCGGATGCCGATGGCCATGCTCGGGCTCGGCACGGTGCTGCTGATCTCCGCGCGAACCGGCCACTACGGGGTGGCCGGCAGCGTGGCGGCTTCCGGGTCGCTCGGCGCGGCGCTCTGCGCGCCGCAGCTCGCCCGGCTGGTCGACAGGTTCGGCCAGCGGCTAGTGCTGATGCCGCTGTGCCTGGTGTTCGCGCTCGCAGTCACCGGGCTGGTGCTCGCGGTGCAGCTGGGGGCGCCGGACTGGGTGCTGTTCCTCCCTGGCATCCTCGCCGGCGCCAGCATGCCGGTGCTCGGCCCGATGGTGCGCGCCCGGTGGAGCGCGCTGCTGGCTGGCTCGCCCCGGCTGCACACCGCGTTCTCGCTGGAGTCGGTCGGCGACGAGCTGTGCTACATGGTCGGGCCTGCCGTGGTGACGCTGCTCGCCACCCAGGTCCATCCCGCGGCCGGCGTGACCGCCGCCGCCGCACTCTGCTTGGGGGGGACGCTCTGGTTCGCGTCCCAGCGGGATACCGAGCCGCCGCCTCGTCAGCCGGTGGTTCTGAAGGATTCTCCTGAACGTCCCCGGCCTGCTCCGGGAGCGCGTCGTTTCTCTCTGGCCGCGCCCGGCCTCATCGTTCTCGCGCCCGTGTACGTGTTCCTCGGCGGGATGTTCGTCTCGGTCGACCTGTCCACGGTCGCGTTCGCCACGAGCTTCGGCCACAAGCCGCTGGCGGGGCTGCTGCTCGCCTGCTGGGCGTTCGGCAGCGGCGTGGGCGGCCTCTGGTACGGCACCAGGAACTGGCGGTCGCCCACCTGGCGGCGGTTCGCGATCACGCTGGCGCTCACCGTCGCCGGGGTGTGGACGTTCGGCGCTGTCCCTAATCTGGTCACGCTCGCCGCGGTGCAGTTCCTGTGCGGGATGGCGATCGCGCCGACGCTGATCGCCGGGTACAGCCTGATGGAGGAGCAGGCCTGGCCAGGGCGGACCACCGAGGCGATGACCTGGCTGTCCACCGGGATCGGCGTCGGCGTGGCCTGCGGTGCGACGGCCGCGGGGTTCATCCTGGACGCGTTCGGGGCGCGGTGGGGGTACGTGTTCGCGGCCTCATGCGGCACCGCCAGCGTGCTGCTCTGCCTGGCCGGGCTGCGGCCGCTCGCGGGCCCGCCGCCGGCGCCCGGCCCCGACCCTGTTCCTTAACCGGACTCGCGGGCGCTGTCAGCCGAACTCGCGGGCGTACTCGGCGGCCAGCGTCAGCACCTCGTCCACGTACCAGGTGGCGTGGTTGTAGGCGAAGATCGCCTGCCGCAGCCCCTGGCCGCCCTGGGCGGCGCCGCTGGCGCACAGCAGCTCGGCCGCGGACGGCACCGCGTCGTACGGGTTCATGATGTCCGGCGGCCCGGTCTCGCCGAACGCGTCGATGCCCCAGACTCGCCAGGTGGACGGCAGGAACTGCATCGGGCCCAGCGCCCCGGCGCTCGACGGGCCGGTGTTCGCGCCGTCTCCGCTCTCGATCTGCCCGATCGCGGCCAGCACCGTCCAGGACAGCCCCGGGCAGTACTGCGCGGCGGACTCCTGGAACAGCGCCAGGTAACTGGCCGGCCTGCCCGTGGGCGGGTGCGCGTCGACCGGCAGCGTGGTGCCGGCGATGACCGGGACCAGCCGGACGACCCGGCTGTGCTTGCCGAGCACCGCGCTCACCTGGGCGGCGAGCTTGGTCATGTCGGCGGCCGGCGCGTTGACCAGCACCGCGACGTTCCTGACGAGGCCGAGGCGGCGCGCCGTGGCCTCGTTCACGATCGCGTCCACGCCGGTCACGCCGAGCAGCGCCGTCCCGCCGAACGTGATCGTCGTCCGGACCGCCGCCGCCACCGGGTAAGCGCCGTGAGACAGCCGCAGCGCCCTGGCCGCCGCGGCGGTGGTGATGAGGTCGCCGGCGGCGAAGCCGCGCCACACCGTGGCGCTGGCGGCCGTGGCCGGGGGTGTCCAGGGGCGCAGCGCGCTCGCCGTCGCGGCGATGACCGTCAGCGGCTTGCCGTTGACCGTGATCCGCGCGCCGTCGACCGGGAGCACGGACCTGACCTGGCTCAGCTTCCTGAGCCTGGCGAGGTCGGCCGCGGTGACGCTGCCAGGGCCTGCGGCGATGAGGTCGGGGACGACCAGGCGCGGGACGCTCGCGGCGGACGCGGCGACGGCGCGCGAGACGGCAGGCGCGGGACTGGCCGCGGCGGTCAGGCCGGCCACGGCCACGGCGGCCGCTGCCAGCGCACCCGCCACGGTGGCCGGCCGCGACGTGCGACGGACGCTCCGCAGCCTCACAGTTACCTAACCCTATAGGCCCGCGCCGATGGCACCAAGACCCGCATCTGCCGGTATGCGCGGGAGAGCGACGAAGCTGCGGCTACGCTCTGACTATGACGCAGGAGGCAGACCGGAGTCCCGCCCAGCCGGGAACCGGCCAGCGGCGGGCGACCGGGCGACCGGCGCGCAAGCCGCAAGGGCGTCCGTCGCTCGGCGGCGGCGCGCCCGCCCAGGACCGCGAGCTGCGCGCGCAGGGCAGAGAAACCGTGCGCAAGCTGCTCGACGCGGGCACGATCGAATTCGAGGAACGCGGCTTCAACGGGGTCCGCGTCGACGACGTGGTGCGCCGGGCGGGGATCTCGCACGGCACGTTCTACCTGTACTTCTCCAACAAGGAAGACCTGTTCAAGGCGCTGTTGCGGGACGCGCTGCACGACATGGAGAGCGTGGCGGGCGACTTCCCCGTCGTCACGGGCGACGAGACCGGCCTGGCCGTGCTGCGCCAGTGGGTGCGGAAGTTCTTCGCGGCCTACGCCGCGCACTCGACCGTGCTGCGCACGCTCAGCTCGGCGAACGCCCCAGGGGAGCTGTTCGGCGACGGGCTGCGGCTGTTCTTCAGCATCACCGAGGCGATGACCACCGGCATGACGGCGGCCGCGGAAGCGGCCGGCCGGCATCAGGAGCACGCCGAGCTCACCGCGTTCGCCTGCCTGATGATGCTGGAGCGGGTGAACTTCGTGGTCACTACCGAAGTCCAGCTGCCGGTCGACGACATGGCCGACAGGATCGCCGACATCATGTTCGCCGCTTTCGGGCTGACGCCTGCGTAACGCCTGAAGCCGAACCGGTCGTGTCCCGGCGGGCTGCAGCCCGCTTCTTGCTGTTATCAGAAATCACTGCGCTTCGTGGCTGACATAGGGCGAGAAAGTTACACTGGAACTACCACAAACCGGACATAAAGCGGCCGTTTCTCGCCCTATGTGCCTGGCGGTCGCCGCGCGATCGGCAGACGAGCGTAGGCCGGGGGGAACCACGGGCTCGTTCGGGATGATGGAGCGGAAGCGGGCGGGGGGAAAGCCGACGGCGGCCGGCAGCGGACGCTCGGAGTGGTTCGGCGGTCCCGGTCTGCGGTAAGAATTAAGGACGTGCGTTTTCTTCACGATATCGAGCCGGCCACCGACCTGACCTATAGCGATGTGTTCATGGTGCCCGGGCGGTCGGCGGTCGGGTCGCGGCTCGACGTCGACCTGACCGCGCGGGACGGCAGCGGCGCCACCATCCCGGTCGTGGCGGCCAACATGACCGCCGTCTCCGGCCGCCGCATGGCGGAGACGATCGCGCGGCGCGGCGGCATCGCGATCCTGCCGCAGGACATCCCCGCCGACGTGGTCGCCGACGTGGTCGAGTGGGTCAAGACCCGCGACCTCGTCGTCGACACGGCGATCACGCTCGGGCCGGCGGACACCGTCGGCGAGGCGCTCGCGCTGCTGCCCAAGCGGGCGCACGGCGCGGTGGTGGTGGTCGACGGCGCCGGCGCGCCTGTCGGCGTCGTCACCGAGGCGGACTGCGCGGGGGCGGACCGGTTCGCCCAGCTCAGCACCGTGATGTCCGCCGACCCCGTCACGCTGCCCGCGGGCACGCCGCCGGAACGGGCGTTCGGCCTGCTGCACGATCACCGGCGCCGGCTGGCGCCGGTGATCGCCCCGTCCGGGGAGTGCACCGGGATCCTCACCCGCACCGGGGCGCTGCGCGCCACGCTGTACTCCCCCGCGACCGACGCGGCGGGACGGCTCCGGGTCGGTGCGGCTGTCGGCGTGAACGGTGACGTGGCGGCCAAGGCGAAGCTGCTGCTCGACGCCGGCGTCGACATCCTCGTCGTGGACACCGCGCACGGCCATCAGGAGAAGATGCTGTCCGCGCTGCGCGCGGTGCGGGGCCTGGCGCCGTCGGTGCCGGTCGTCGCGGGGAACGTGGTGACGGCGTCCGGCGTGGCCGACCTGGTGGCGGCCGGGGCGGACATCGTGAAGGTCGGTGTCGGGCCCGGCGCGATGTGCACCACCCGGATGATGACCGGGGTGGGCAGGCCGCAGTTCACCGCGGTGCTCGAGTGCTCCGCCGAGGCCGCGGCGCTGGGCGCGCACGTCTGGGCCGACGGCGGCGTCCGGCACCCGCGCGACGTCGCGCTGGGGCTGGCGGCGGGCGCGTCGTGCGTGATGATCGGATCCTGGTTCGCCGGGACGTACGAGTCGCCTGGCGACACGTTCCGCGACCCCGAGGGGCGGCTGTACAAGGAGAGCTTCGGGATGGCGTCGGCGCGCGCGGTGCGGCTGCGTTCGGCGGCGGACTCCGCGTACGAGCGGGCGCGCAAGGAGCTGTTCGAGGAGGGGATCTCCTCGGCGCGGATGTACCTGGACGTCGCGCGGCCCGGCGTGGAGGACCTGCTCGACATGATCGTCGCCGGCGTGCGCAGCGCGTGCACCTACGCGGGCGCACGCGACCTGCCGTCGTTTGCGGAGCGGGCCGTGGTCGGCGTGCAGAGCGCCTCCGGGTACACCGAGGGCATGCCGGTGCCTGGCAGCTGGTGATTACGGGGAGGCCGGCTCCTGCTGGCCGGTCTTCTCGGTGACCGCCTCGGTCACCCATTCGGCGATCCGGTCGGTGAGCTGGTCGTCCGTTGCCCGTTCCGCGTGGCCGAAGCCGGGGATGAGCCACAGTTCCTTCGGCTCCCTGGCGGCGGCGTAGAGCTGGCGGGCGTGGTCGGCGGGGAAGAACTGGTCCTTGTCCCCGTGCACGATCAGCAGCGGGACGGGCGAGATCCGCTCCGCGGCGGCGGCCGGCGGGAGCGGGTCAGGGACCGGCCAGCCATGCGGGTCGATCCTGGTGTTCAGGAATCGCCTGGCGATCATCCGGCCCACGCGTTTTTCGGCCACGAAGTGCACCTTGCGCATCGGCTCGGTGCCCCGGTAGTACCAGCGGCCTGGCCCGCTGACCGAGACCACCGCGTCGACGCCGCCCTGCAGGGCCGCCTGGCGGAGCACGACCGAGGCGCCCATGGAGAAGCCGACGGCGGCGACCTTCTGGTAGCCGAGCTCGCGGGCGTAGTGCACGGCCATGTCCAGGTCGTTGATCTCCTTGTTGCCGAGCGTGGACAGCCCGCCCGACCGGCCGTGCCCGCGGAAGTCGAACGTCACCACGCCCGCCTTGAGGTTGAACCGCCGCGCGATCGTCCACACTGTGGACCGCTGCCATGACTGGGTGAACCCGTGCGCCACGACAATCGCGAGATCCCGTGGCCCCGGCATGTGCACGGCGTCGATCGGCACGCCGTCCTCGGTCACCAGTGTCACGGTCGTGACGACGGATTTCACAGCACTCCAATCCTGAGCGGCCTGTACCTATAGCTAACGAGCGGGCCGTCCGGGACATGCCAGGGGCCGCGCACCTGGGCACCTTGACGGTACCCCGGCGCGCGGCCCCAGTGCGTTACGGCCGCAACGTAACGCAGCTCCTATTCGGTGCTGGCCTTCTCCGGGCGGCGCGGCTCCTCCGTCGTAGGCGAGGCCTCGGCCTCGGCCGTCACCGACAGCCGGGTGCTGAGCACCTCCTCCTGCGGGTAGGCCTCTTCGCCGTGGATCGCGACGTCGCCGATCTCCAGGTCCGCGTCGTCGAACCGCAGCTTCATCCGCAGCACGTACTTGATGAAGAACAGGATGACCGCGGTGACGGCCCCGTCCCAGACGATGATCGTGAGCGCCGCGAGGAACTGCACGAGCAACTGGTGCGGGTGCCCGTAGAACAGGCCCGTGCCGGCGACCGAGGACGTCTTGCCGAGGCCCACGTACACGATCATGTTCGGGTCGGCGAGCAGGCCGACGAGGAGGCCGCCGAACAGGCCCGCGATCCCGTGCGTGTAGACCACGCCGAGGGCGTCGTCGACCCTGTTGAAGGGCCAGACGTACTTCGGCAGGAACTGCCAGGCGGTCCAGACGATCCCGGAGCAGACGAGGCCGATCACGATCGCGCCGAAGCCGTTGACGTAACCGGCGGCGGGCGTGATGCCGACCAGGCCGCAGATCATGCCGTTCAGGCCGCCGAGGAAGGTCGGCTTCTTCTCCTTGGTCAGGAACATGTCCATGAAGATCCAGGTCATCATGGCCACGGCCGTCGCGAGGTTGGTGTTGACCACGGCCGCCGCGGCGTCCGCGCCCGCGAAGTACGGGTCACCGCCGTTGAAGCCGTTCCAGCCGAGCCACAGGATGCCGGCGCCGACCGCGACGAACAGCAGGTTGTTCGGAACAGCCTTCTCGCGGTCGCGCTTCAGCCGCGGCCCGATGATCGCCGCCGCCGTGAAGCCGGAGACGCCGGCCGCCAGGTGGATGACGTAACCACCGGAGAAGTCCAGCGCGCCCTTGCCTGCCCAGTAGCCGCCGCCCCAGAGCAGGAAGGCGTTCACCGTGTAGGCGAAGGTGATCCACAGCGGCACGAAGATCAGCCAGACCTTGAAGCTGATCCGGCCGAGCACGCTGCCGATGAAAAGGATTGGGGTGATCGCGGCGAACACGAACTGGAAATACTCGACCGACGCCGCGGGCAGCTTGAAGCTCGGCATCAACCCGTTCAGCAGCGGGATATTCGCCTGGCCCTGCAGCGCGTTGGCGCCGAGGATTGACCGCGGATCACCGACGAACGTACTGATCAGGGGCGTGCCGAAGCCCATCTTGTAGGCCCAGAGAACCCACGTGATGAGGACCAGGCAGAAGGTGCTGAACACCATCAAGACGGTGTTCATCGCCCATTTCTTCTGCACGAGGCCGCCGTACAGGACGGCCAGGGCCGGGATGGACATGAGCCCGACCAGCGTGGCCGCTGTCATCTGCCAGGCGTTGTCTCCCGATCCCAGCCAAGTGGGGTATGGAATCACTGTATTTACTCCTCCAGGGGCTACCTGTATGAAGGGCCTCTCGGGTTCCAGGGTTGTGGTCCCCACGGGCTTACTGGCCCGCCCCGGCCGCTCCGCCTGCTTTTATGCAACGGTTAATGTTTCCCATGCGCGGGTTTCGAGGGCATTTCCCGTTTGTTACGCCGGCGGTAACGTGGCAGGTGGGAATGACCGCGATGTTTCCTGAATGTGTCGGGACGTCAGCTGCCTGGGACATTGTCCGCATCTCCGGCAAAGGGCACGAGCGCTAGCATTAGGGGCCATGCCGCTGGCGCTGGCTCGGAAAACGCACCGCGCGGCCGCGTGCCTGACCGCCGCGATCGCCTGCTGCGCGGCCTGTCTCTGCGCGGGGTGCACCGGGGCCGCGACGCACGCGGCTGGCGCGACGCCGGGGTCGGTCTCGGCCCCTGTGTCCTGACGGCACGCTGCTGGTGTCGAACTTCGACTCCGGCCAGGTCGAGGCGGTCGACGTGGCGGCCGTCCCTGGCGCTCTAGAGACGGCCGGCTAGCGGGCGACGCCCGGCCTTACAGGCCGGTCAGCTGCTCCGACAGGTCCCGCAGCTGGCGGCGTGCCGCGAGGTCGTAGGCCTGGTCGTTCGCCCGTCCCTCGTCGAGGCTGTTGTAGAACCGGCCGGTGCCCGTCTCCGCGTCCGGGGCGGCGATCAGCCGCATCGTCGCCTCGACGCCCTGGGCGATGGTGCTGATCGGCGAGGACACGATCTTGGTCGGCATGAACGTGGCCGGGTGCAGGGCGTTGACGGTCACGCCGTCGGGGTCGAGCTCGGCGGCCAGGTCGAAGGTGTACAGGACCTGCGCGAGCTTGCTCTGCCGGTAGGCGCGCATCCCGTCGTAGTCCTTCGTGAGCATCACGTCGCTGAAGTCGATGGCCTGCTGCCCGATGGAGGCGACGTTGACGATCCGGGACGGCGCCGAGGCGCGCAGCAGCGGCAGCAGCAGCTGGGTCAGCGCGTACGTCGCCAGGTAGTTGACGGCGAACCGCAGCTCGTACCCGTCCGCGCTCTCCTGCCGTGCGCCGCCTCCGGGCACGTCGCCGCCGATGCCGGCGTTGTTCACCAGCACGTCAAGCCGCGGCTCCGCCGCGATGACCTGGCCGGCGAGCTCCCGCACCCCGGCGAGGCTCGACAGGTCCGCCTGGTACCCGCGCACCCGGTCGCCGGCCGCCGGTTCGCCCGCCTCGGCGGCCGCCGCGGTGACCTCCTTGATCGTGTCCGCGATCCGCCCTGGGTCGCGGCCGTGCACGAGGACGGTCGCGCCGGCCCGGGCAAGCTCGGCGGCCAGCGCCCGGCCAAGCCCGTCGGTCGCACCGGTGACAAGAATGACTTTCCCGTGGAGTTCGGCCATAGCCCTACTGTTCCACGCCAGGCCCCGCCGGCACCACAGCAGGAGACGGTGGCATGCTGGTCCCGCGACCATCCAGGGACAGGAGATGGCATGACTCAACCCGGCGGATATAACGCGGGCATCATCGCGGAGTTTCGCGCCAACCACGGCCAGGTCGGCGGTGGCTTCGCCGGAGCGCCGCTGCTCCTGCTGCACACCACCGGCGCCCGTACCGGCACGCCGCGCGTCAGCCCGGTGATGTACCTGGCCGACGACGGCCGGTATCTCGTCTTCGCGTCGAAGGCGGGGGCAGACGACAACCCCGCCTGGTACCACAACCTGCTCGCCCACCCGGACACCACGATCGAGGTCGGCGACCGCGTCATCGAGGTGCACGCCACCGAACTGACCGGACCCGAGCGCGACGAGAAATACGCCGAGCAGGCCCGGAGATACCCCCGCTTCGGCGACTACCAGCGGAAAACCGCGCGGGACATCCCCGTCATCGCCCTGACCCCCGGGGCGTCCTGATGACAGCGAGGACGCATCCCGGCGGGACGTTCGCCTTGGGCGGGGACCTGACCGTCACGCGGATGGGATACGGGGCGATGCAGCTGGCCGGCCCGGGCGTGTTCGGGCCGCCCGCCGACCGTGACGCCGCGGTGGCGGTGCTGCGCGAGGCGGTTGAGCTGGGCATCACCCACATCGACACATCCGGCTACTACGGCCCGCGCGTCACCAACCAGATCATCAGGGAGGCGCTGTATCCGTACCCCGAGGACCTGCACATCGTCACCAAGGTCGGAGCACGGCGAGACGCCAACGGCGGCTGGCTCGAGGCGCAGGCCCCTGAACAGCTGCGCGCGCAGGTCGAGGAGAACCTGCGCGATCTCGGCCTCGACGCGATGGACGTAGTCAACCTGCGGAACCCCGGCCTGCGGGGGCCGCAGCCCGGCTCGGTCGCCGGGCCGTTCACCGTGCTGGCCGAGCTGCAGCAGGAAGGGCTGATCAGGCACCTGGGGGTCAGCAACGTGATCGCCGGGCAGGTCGCCGAGGCACAGTCCATCGCGCCGGTCGCATGCGTGCAGAACCACTACAACCTGGCCAGCAGGGGCGACGACGACCTGATCGGCTCCCTCGCCGGGCAGGGCATCGCCTACGTGCCCTTCTTCCCGCTCGGCGGTTTCTCCCCGCTGCAGTCCGGCACGCTGGACGCGGTCGCCGAGCAGCTCGGCGCCGCCCGGATGACCGTCGCGCTGGCGTGGCTGCTGCACCGGTCGCCGAACATCCTGCTCATCGCGGGCACCTCGTCTGCCGCGCACCTGCGCGAGAACGTCGCCGCCACGGACCTGGCCCTGCCCGCGGACGCGCTAGCGGAACTCGACGCGATCGGCTCCTGAGATGGCCGGCGGCACGGCCCAGCTGTCAGCGGCGGCGGGCGGGAGGCCGGCTACGGGCTTTGCGCCGTGTGGTGAAAGCGACTCGGGGTGGGTACGTAGCGTTGAGGATGGTGCTGGTAGGGGGTCAGCTATGGACTTGGCACTGAAGACAACGGCGTCGCCGGCCGCTATCTGGGTGATCGTCGTCGTAGCGGTCGTCCTCCTGGCGTTCTGGCTGTTCATGGTGATGGTGTTCGCGACCAGGCCGGATCCCCGGCTGCGGCCGGCGGCCGGCATGCCTGGACCGGCGCGCGGCGGGATACGCATGGCAGCAGGCGGCCACAGCGTGGAGGCGCCAGCCGAGCCGATCCCGGCCCAGCGCAGCGCGGCCGACAGTCCGGCCACTGCCGATACGGCGGGCAATGGCGCGGGCGGAAGTCCCTAACGCCGCCGCCCGTTACGCGCCGGGGCCGGGGAGGTTTACCAGAGCCGCCAGGGCCGCGCGGTGCGCGCCCGGCGTGCCGAACAGCACCGAGGACGCCTTCGCCCGCTTGAGGTACAGGTGAGCGGGGTGCTCCCAGGTGAAGCCGATGCCGCCGTGCATCTGCACGCATTCCTGCGCGGCCGCGACCGCGGCCTCGCTGCACGCCGACTTCGCCAGGGCCACCGCCACCGGCGTGTCCGGATCGCCGTCGGCCA
>Ga0207665_10001624_pt1 | contig 15134 bp, 12 predicted proteins | sample LARL112metaG_FD_184351 | JGI IMG/M metagenome (GOLD analysis project Ga0207665, IMG submission 184351) | Corn, switchgrass and miscanthus rhizosphere microbial communities from Kellogg Biological Station, Michigan, USA - LAR L11-2 metaG... | ecosystem: Host-associated > Plants > Roots >...
CGCCGATGTTCCCGACTGTGGCGGCGTCGATGCCAAGCATCTCCAACAGCGACAGGCTGTCCGTGCGGTCGTCTGTTCCTATCATCCGGTTGATGGCCTGCGCCAGTTCACGCTGGGTGACGTCGGCGGTAGCGCCGTGCAGGATCGCCCCGTGCGGCGCGAGTTCTGCTGCCAGGCAGAATAACTCGGCCACATCCTCGACGTGGACGTAGCTCTGAGTTGTGCCACCGCTTCCCCAGTGCCCGGCACGACCCGCCTTGCGTGCCCGGTCGATCAGCGACCTGAGGTCGGAATTGCCGCCGCGTCCGTAGACCAGCCCGGGTCGTATGACAACACCGCGCACGTCCCCGGCGGCCAGGACGGCCCGTTCGGTCTCGACGCGAGCGGCCATCGCCGCTGCGAAACCGGCGGCCAGCAGAGGGTGCACCCCGGCGGATTCGGGCGCGAAAACCGATGCCGGAAGCGGTAAGCGGGCGTCTTCGTTGTAGACGGTGTCGGTGGCATCGCCGCCGTTGAAGACGCCAAAGACTGCGGACCCACTGGTGAAGACAAGGGCGCCGCCGTGATCCGTGAGCGCCTCCCGGATGGCGCGTACCGCCTCACCGTCCCGGACGAAGGCGGCCTGGTCCCCGCTCGCCCCGCCGACGCTGGCGGTGCTCACCACGACGTCGGGTCTGGCCTGTTGAACGGCGTTGGCCAGGCTCGCCGGGTCCCCGAAGTCGCCCATAACGGGTTCGATGTCGCGCTCGCGCAGTGCGCTAGCGGACCGCTCCGACCGGGCCAGTCCCGAGACTTGATGGCCTCGCGTGGCCAGCGCCTCGACGGCGGCCGCGCCGAGATAACCGGTGGCCCCGGTGACAAGAACCTTCATGATTCTCCTTCTCGCAAAGTGACTGTGGAAGTGTCACTTTTTGGGTCAGTACAGGTCGATCCACACCGACTTGTACTGAGGGTAGTTCTCTATGACCTCCAGGCCGCCTCAACGCGAGCGGCCATCACGCCGCGATGGCCGACGGCCAGCAACGGGTGCACGCCTGCGGATTCGGGTGCGAAACCGATGTCGGAAGAGGTAGGCGGGTGTCTTCGTCGTAGACGATGTCGGTGGCATCGCCGCCGTTGAACACGCCGAAGACCGGCGACCCACAGGTCGGTACTGTGCCGACGCCCTGCTCGGCGCCGTCCCGGGCCAAGTGCGTCGCATGCGCGCTGGCCACCAACGTCTTGGTCGGGATGCAGCCGGTGTTCACACACGTGCCGCCGATCAGCTTGCGCTCCACCACCGCGACCGTCTGACCTGCGTCGGTCAGTCGGCCGGCCAGCGGACCGGACTGCGCGGCGCCGACGATGATCGCGTCGAACTGTCGCGTCATACCAGGCTCGCCAAGTACACGGCGACGAAACCCCCTCCGACGGCGACGACGTCCTCCAGCAGCGCGGCGGGAAGGTCGCGGCCGAAGGCGGCGGCGAGCCGCTTGCGGGCCCCGTAACCACCGATGGTGCCGAGGAACGCGCCGACCACCGCGGCGGCCAGCGCGGTGAATTCATAGCCCCAGGCGGTCCCGATCACCGCCCCGGCGAAGCCGGCCGTTATCAGCCGGGTGGCGAACTGCACCGTGGTCTTGCGGCTCGGGGTTCTCGACAGCTGGTCGGTAATCAACTCGATCACCAACAACACTGTCAGCAGCCCAACGACGATGGGGTGCGCAATCCACGACGCCCAGGTGCCCTCGACGTGCAACCAGTCGAGCAACGCCGCCCACGCGACGACGGCCGGCGGGGTCAACGCCCGCAGGCCGGCGACGATCCCGATGAGTAGAGCGAGCAGCAGAACAAGAACGTGCGTCACGCGGCCTTCCTCCGTCGGCCGAAGATCAGGGCGCCGCCGTGATCAGTGAGTGCGTCCCGAGCCATCATGATTTTCCCTCTCGCAGAGTGACTGTCGGGTTTGTGTGTTGCGGTTAGGACAGGTCGATCCAGACCGACTTGTATTGCGTGTAGTTCTCCATCACCTCCGGCCCGCCTTCGCGGCCGAACCCCGACGACTTGTAGCCACCGAACGGAGTGGTTGCGTCGAACATGTTGTAGGTGTTCACCCATACCGTTCCCGCGCGCAGGGCGCGTGCCACCCGATGGGCTCGCTTGAGATTGAGCGTGTGTATCCCGGACGCGAGCCCGTAGTCGGTGTCATTGGCGAGCTGTATCGCCTCCTCCTCGGAACTGAACGGGATCACCGTCAGCACAGGCCCGAAGATCTCGTCCCTGGCAATTCGCATCTCATTGGAGGCTTCGGTGAAGATCGTGGGGAGGTAGTAGTAGCCCTTCCCGTTGAGGCCGTCGGGATGAAATGGCTTGCCGCCCAGGTGGAGATGTGCCCCATCTTCCAGGCCGTACTGCACGTACTCTGAGACCTTCGAGAACTGGCTCGCGTCGGCCAGCGGCCCAAACGTAGTAGTGGGGTCGAGGGGGTTCCCCGGGATCGTCGCGGAGGCGCGGGCGGCGAACCGTTCGACGAACTCGTCGTAAATCGAGCGCTCGAGCAACATGCGCGAGCCGGCGGTACAGATCTCGCCCTTGTTGTAGAAGATCGAAAACCATGCGTGTTCGAGGGCGCTATCGAGGTCAGCGTCGGCGAACACGATGTTGGCTGATTTGCCGCCCAGTTCCATGGTGGTCTTCTTCAGCGTCTCCGCGGAGCTGCGGACGATGCCCTTACCGACGGCCGTGGAGCCGGTGAAGGCGATCTTGTTTATGGCCGGGTGTTCGACCAATTGATTGCCGACTCGGCCGCCCGGGCCCGTGATGAGATTGAACACACCGTTCGGAAGCCCTGCCTCTTCCACGATTTGGGCGATCCGAATCGCCGACAGGGGCGTGAGGGATGCCGGCTTGTGGATCACGCAGTTTCCGGCGGCGAGGGCTGGGGCGATCTTCGTCGCGGACAACAGCAGCGGGAAGTTGAATGGGGTGATTGCGGCCACCACACCCAGCGGTTCGCGCTCGGTGTAATTCAGGCCCGCTACTGGAAAAGGATGAGTGGTTGGTGATGAACCTCCGCGCGTGGATCCTTCGAGCTGCGTTGCCATTCCCGCGTAGTAGTGAAATATCTGCGCTGTCATCGGGGCATCTATCGCCCTCGACATGGCGATCGGCTTTCCCATGTCGATGGTCTCGAGGTAGGCGAGTTCGTCGAGGTTCTGTTCGACCAGTTCCGCTATCCGGCGCAGAACCTGTGCCCGGGCGTGCACATTGAGGCCCGGCCAGGGGCCCTCATCGAACGCCATGCGGGCAGCCGCGATCGCTGACTCGACATCACTCTCGGTTGCCTGCGCGACCGTCGTGATCTCTGATTCATCGATCGGGGTAATCGTCGGGGCGGTCCCACCATCCGAAGCTTCCCGCCAGGTGCCGTCGATGTAGAGCAGGCCCGGGTCAACCGTTCGCCCCGCGGTCGGGGAGTGGGGTGTTGCGATCGGGGCCGTTTCATCGGCACCGAGGGTTTGTGATAGCTGGTTGGCCATATGAGTCATCTCCTACTTCTCGGTGCGGTTGCCTTGGGGAGCCAGACCCCGGTGAGCGGCGGACCGAACTCCTGGGTTAGCGGGTGATCTACCCGTCTGCGTTTGCCAGGCGAGAACCCCTGCGGCGCAACAATCCGCGCGGCGCCCGCGTGTTCGCATCCGGGGAATCCCTAGCCGACTTCCCGCGATGTAAACGCTTACCGATATCGCCGCCACCGGCCCGGCTATCGGTCGATGGGTAGCGGGGCGGCGGGTGAGACGAGGTGTTGATCGCGCATCTCACGCCAAAAGTTGTCTGGAACAACGGTGTTGAGCGCCGCATGATCTTCTGCGATGCGTTCGGGTCGGCTCGCACCCGGAATGACCGAAACGACAGCGGGGTGGGCAAGAACGAAATGCAGCGCGGCCGCCTTGATCGGCACACTGTGGCGCTCCGAGATCGCATTGATCTGCTCCACTTTGGCGGTGATCTCTGGCGTCGCCGGCTGGTACTCGAAGTGCGCCCCACCTGCCAGGACCCCCGAGCTGTAGGGGCCACCGATCACAATGTCGACGCCTTGGGCCGCGGCCGCCGGCATCAGACGCTGCAGTGCCAGCTCGTGATCGAGCAAGGTGTAGCGGCCCGCCAGAAGCATGGCGTCGGGTGCTACGTCGGTCAGGCCCAGGGTGAGTTCGATGGGTTCGACACGGTTGACCCCCAGCCCCCACCCTTTGATGACTCCTTCGTCCCGCAGCTGGCTCAACGCGTAAAACGCTCCGGTACGGGCGATTTCGAACTGGGCAAGCCACCCGTCGCCGTGAAAATCTTGGGCGACGTCATGCACCCAGACGAAGTCGAGCCGATCGACGTTCAACCGGTTGAGGCTACCTTCGATCGATTTCAGCGTCCCCTTCTCTGAATAGTCGTACACCATGCGGTTGGCGCGGCCGGCGCTGAACAGATTGCCCTTCTCACCGAATTGGCGTGGCCCGGTTTCGAGTTCGTCGAGTATCAGGCGGCCCACCTTGGTGCTCAACTCGTAATCGTCTCGGTCGTGTTTGGCCAGCTGCCTGCCGAGCCGGATTTCGGAGAGGCCAGCACCGTATTGCGGTGCGGTGTCAAAGAACCGGGTTCCGTGCTGCCAGGCGGCGTCGACCGTGGCGGCGGCCTCCTCGTCGGTGAGTTCGCGGAACATATTGCCCAACGGGGCGGCACCGAAACCCAACGGCCCGCCGGCCAGTCTGTCGCGGATGGTCATGTGATAACTCCCCTTAGGCGGTCAGTGTGGTGTCGAGCCAGTCGAACATCACTTGATGGGCCCGTGCCAGCGCGCCGGCGTGGGTGTGTTCTCCGGCCCCTTCTGCCTCGGTCAGGGTGACCCGGGTGGTTTCGGCTGCGGTGAGGGCCTTTTCGACGCGTTCGGGTTGACCCTGTAGGAGTGTGTCGTGCTCGCCTTCCATGATCAGGGTGGGAGCCACGATCTGATCGGCTACGCCATCGAGGGTGTAGGTGGCGGCCGTGCGTAGCAGCTCCGCGTAGTTCTCGACACCGAACACCCACATGCCGTTTCGCACGGCCCAGGCAAGTTGAGGGCTGACGCTCATCAGCAGCGCCAGTACGGGGATGGCGTACTCGTCGTGGCCCTCACGCACCCAGTCCATGAGAAAGGGCGGCATGTTGTCGGCGAAGCCCGACGCCAGGTCATGGACCCCGTCGTCGAGGATCAGCGCACACAGTCGGTGCTCGAACGCCGCTGCCCGGGCCAGCAGGTAGCCGCCCAGGCTGTAGCCGAACCCGGCGATCCGGTCGGGATCGATTTCGGGGCGCGTCAGCGCATAGTCGACGACCGGGCTGATCACGGCTTCCCAGTCCGGGCGCATCACCAGCTTCTGCAGGTGCAACGCGCCGCCCTGGCCGGGGCCGTCGAAGGCCAATACGTTGTAGCCGCGGCGCATTGCGGCAACGGCGAGCACGAAGTAGCACTCCTGGCTCGTCGAGTCATACCCGCTGGTGTAGATGATGGTGGGCCGGGGCGCACCGGAGTCATCCACCAGGAACAGATAGCCCGGCAGGGTGGTGTCCTGGTAAGGCATGGCCACGGCTTCGGCGGGGTGGTCGAACAGGGCGGTCGCGGCGGCGAAGGTGTCGATCTGGGCTGCATAGAGCGCCGCGACTTCTGGGTCCTCGGCGGGGTTGTCCAGCACGAAGGCGGCCGCGTTTCGGTAGTAATTCGACGCCCGCAACAGGTTTTCCCGCGCGGTGACCTTGTGTCCGGCAGCAAGGGACCGCTCGCCTAGTTCGGCAACCCGCGCCGCGGTGGCCTTCCATGCCTGGTGCCAGCTGGCCTGGTCACCATCCGCGATCTGACGGGCGCTGGCCAACACCTCGCCGAGGTCGGCGCCGAAGTAGTTGGCGAACCCGGCGGTCCGCAGCGTTTCGAAGGAAAAGGTGTCGTCGTCGAATAGGAACTTCATGTGCACTCCTCAACGGGTCGCTATGTCATCTCGTCACTGCGGACGAGCCGTGCCACCGAAGTTCGAACTTCGCACCACACGGTCCGCGCGAGACCCGCGCCTTCGCATCCGGGAATCCCCTAGTGGGCCTTCGCCTGCCGGTTCTGCTAGGTGACGTTGGGGTTGAAAGGCAGCACCCGGTGCAGCTGCATGCGCGAGTTGATGCCGAGTTTGGTAAAGACGTGACCGAGGTGGTATTCGACGGTGCGCGGGCTGATGAACAGTCGTGCGCCGATTTCAAGGTTCGAGAGGCCCTCGCGTGCGAGTTCGGCGACCTGGGCCTCCTGGACGGTGAGCTGGCCGGTGTTCTCGACGGTGCGTTTGCGGGCGGTCTCGCCGGTGGCGAGCAGTTCGCGTCTCGTGCGCTCGGCGAACCCCTCGGCGCCCATGGTGACGAACATCTGGTGGGCGGTGCGCAGCTGGCCGCGGGCATCGGTGCGGCGGCGCTCGCGGCGAAGCCACTCCCCGTAAATCAGGTGGGCGCGGGCCAGCGTCACGCGCACGCGGGTGCGGCCGAGCCGGTCGATCGCCTCGCGGTACAGGCGCTCGGCGCAGTGCCCGTCGCTGAGTAGCGCTCGCGCGTAGGCCTCGACGCCGAGCGCCCAGTCGCCGCCGCTGGCACGGGTGCCCTCCGAGAGACGCTCGAGGGCGTCGGTACCCTGCTCGGGCAGCCCGCTTCGCGAGGCCGCCTCAATCAGCTCGACCCCCGCCCAGGTCGAGAACACAAGCTCGTGCGAGTCTTCACTGGCTCGGTGCGCCGCCGCCAACGCATCCTGGTAGCGGCCCAACCCGTTGTTGAGCACCGCGATCGACCAGTCAAGCAGGATTGGCCCCACTCCCATCCCGCGACGCACCGTCTCTTTCGTGCTGGCCTTGATCAGCTCGGAAAGCTCGTACTCCCGGCCGCCGTATGCGGTGAGGGCTAGCGCAGTGTAGAGCGGCAGCCCGCTGCCCGTCGCCTCGGTTATCGGGCCCACCTCTTCGAGAAGCGCACCGGCAGCGGCGAAGTCGCCTTCGCACACATGCAGTCCGGCGCGTTGATTCAGTGCGATCGGCAGAACGCCGAGCGCGCCGGTGTCCCGGGCGAGCGCGACGTAACGGGTCGTGAGCACGTCCCAGCTCTCGTCGTCCCACAGCCGTACTGCGGTGCGGGAGGCCAGCCCGAGCCAACGCAGCGCTTCCTCCGTGGAAGTCTCCTCGCTGGAAAAGGCGCTGAGCGCCCGCTTGAGTGTGGGCGCCGCGCCCGTGTAGCCCTCGGTGTTCAGCAGCGCCAGGCCATCGAGCAGCAAGTCGGGCGCGCTCGGCGGTTGGGTCGGACGGGGAGCGGTCCGTGCGGCCTGCGCAGCCTCCCGTAGACCGGGCCCGGTGCCGAACCGGCCTGCGTACTGCGCCGCGGAGAACGCTTCCAGATACGTTTCGCGGGCCAGCCCGACATCGAGCGGTTCGAAACTCTCTGCGGCCTTGAGCAGCAGCGGTGAAGCCTCCCTACCGCGGCCGGATGCAAACGCAATCTGCCCGCGCAACAACTCGGCCCACGCGCGCTGCAGCTCGTCGAGCGGCCCCGCCTCCGCCGTGGCCAGCAGGCGCAGCGCCGCATCAAACGCGCCGGATTGCACCATCACCCGCGCCGCAGCCAGCGCGCGCCCCGCCCGCCGCCCCGGCTCCAGCGTGAGCGCCGTGGACCGCTCCAGGAAGGCCGCCGCCGCGGCTAATCCGCCACGCGCCTGCGCACGCTCGGCGGACCGCTCAAGCTCGGCCGCGACCCCCTCATCGGCTCCGGGTGCCGCCTGGGCGAAGTGCCACGCACGCCGATCGGGATCGAGCTGTGGATCGGTCGCCTCCGCCAGCGCTTGATGCGCCTCTCGCCGCTGCTCCGGTGAGGCCGACCGGTAGATCGCCGAGCGCACAAGTGGATGGCGAAACGTCACCTGGACACAGAATTCCACCAAACCCTCGGACTCGGCGGCATCGGCGGCCTCGGCCTTGATCCCCAGCCGGTCCGCCGCCCGCAACAGCAGCGCCGAGTCGCCAAGTGGTTCGGCGGCCGCCAGCAGCAAAAGCCGCCGGGTGGCCGCGGGCAGCGGCGCCAGCCGCCGCGCGAAGCTGTCCTCGATGCGACCGGGCAGCGCCGCGACGCTGGGCAGCCCGAAGCCGCCCGCCAGCTGCGCCGGCGTCAACCCCCGCGGCAGCTCCACCAGCGCCAGCGGATTGCCGTGCGTCTCGGCCACGATCCGATCGCGCACCCGCTCATCCAGCGGCCACCGAATCACCGAGGCCAACAACGCCCGCGCATCCTCCTCACCCAGACCGCCGACCGCCAGCTCCGGTAGTCCCGCGAGATTCTGTTCGTTGCTCGGCTCGCGCACGGCAATGATCAGGGCGACCGACTCTGCCACCAGACGGCGCGCGACAAATGCCAGCGCCTGCGCCGAGGCCTGATCGAGCCACTGGGCGTCATCCACCAGACACACCAGCGGTGCCTCGCCGGCCACGTCGGACAACAGCCCAAGCACCGCCAGACCAACCAAAAAGCGATCAGGCGACGCCCCACCGGCCAACCCGAACGCCGTCCGCAATGCATTGCGCTGCGGTTCGGGCAGGCGATCAATCCGATCCAGCATCGGGGCGCACAATTGATCAAGGCCCGAATACGCCAGCTCCATCTCGGACTGAACACCCGCGGCGCGCGCCACCCGACATCCCGACGCCCGCCCCGCGACGTACTCCAACAGCGCCGATTTGCCCACCCCCGGGTCACCACGCACCACCAAAGCGCCGCTCTCACCTCCCTGGACGGCCTCCAACAGCCGATCGAGGACCTCGCACTCCTGGAACCGCCCCCGCAACATCTACCGACACCCCCAGGCTTTGGCAGCCACAGTTACCGGCGCCGCCGAGCAGACCAGCCGCGGCCACCAACTGCCGCCGCCCAACAGACCATTACCCACGCCGTCGACGTGGTGCATCTGCCCACCACCGCTCCGGGCAGAACCTTTTGTCATCCCCGACAACAACGCACCGGCCCTCGTTTGGACCTGCACGCAGCGCTCGGCAAGTGAGGCCAACACACGCGCATAAGTGTGCTGCGAATTGCGGAGTGCTGCGGAGCGGGCCGTGCCCGGGCGCCATGCGTCTCTGCTGTGCATGGAACCGGCAGATCCATACATTTGGATCTGCGTTAAGGGCGAGGTGGTCAAGATCATTGCGGTGCTTCGGATTCAGTCGAGCGGCAGTGGTGGATTGGCGCCGTCGAGGAATTCGACTGTCGAGAACACCAGTTCGGTGTCACCCACGTTTTCGAGGTCGTGAAGGAGGTATTCGCCTTCGCCGAAGTGAAGGTGGCGTGTTTGGCCGGCTACGTAGGTGACTTCGCGTGTAGTTCCATCGGCCGTATGTTGCCTGCTTGATCCGGGATTGATCGCGGTCCAAAAGTAATCCAACACGTGCCGGTGGGCAGCCACTCGTTGTCCGGGCTGCAGACGGATTTCCCAGACGCGGACCCGGTCGGATTCGCTCAGTAGTCGACTCCCCACTTTTCCGTTGAACTCATTGTCCACGAAATCTTGGCGAACTTCGTCAGGCCAGGCGTGGAAGTTTTCGCCTATCAGTTTCCCTGCCAGCGGCTGATCTGTGAGTGCATCGCCATTAGAAGTGCTTGGCATGTCTTTCCTTTCGCGCGTATTCGGGGTGGACTGTGGGTGGAGTATGTGTGGTATAGCCATCACTAGGATCGGTCGGCAGAAGATCGGTGTCTCGTGAGTACGTTTGCGCGCAACGGATTTCACATACCCGCGATCAGCCGGGAGGGCGAGGCCGAGTGTTCACGGCTGCTGCACAGTTGAATTGGGATCGCCACGCGGTTTGTCCTCGGTTGCGAGGCGTGTATTGTATCCGGCGCGCGCCGATTGATCGACATCCGTCAGCACGGTGTCTGCTCGCATGAGATGGCGAATTGCGTCTCGTAAGATCCGCGGCAATACCGACATCGCGGTGTTGATCGTGCCGGTATATCCGGGTACGTACACATCGGCACCGCGTCCGCGCCGCACCGCACGAACAATGGCTTCGCCCACAACAGTCGGCTCGACCGGGCGCACACCGCGCGCCGAGCCGAGCCCGTCGGCCATCTCGGTTGCAATGATTGCCGGCATGACGATGGAGACGGCAATTCCGCTGCCACGCAGCTCCCCACGTAGCGATTCGCTCAGCCCGACAACGGCATGCTTGGTGGCGGAGTATGTTGCACCGCCCGGCGATGCCATCTTGCCGGCCACCGAGGCCAGGTTGACGATGTGGCCCCGGCCACGAGGACCCATCCGGGCAAGCGCGAGCTTCGTGCCAGTCAGCACGCCACCGAGGTTGACGGCGACCTGAGTGCCGGTGGACGCGTCGCTCTCGTCCCCGAACAGTCCCACATGCTGAACGCCCGCGTTGTTCACCATCACGTCCAGAGGACCGAGTCGGTGTTCTACCTCGCTCAGAAATGACTCGAAGCTGGCCCGATCGGTTACGTCGAGCGCAAGGCCGATCGCGTTCCTCCCGATCCCCCTGGCGGCCACACCGGCGCCTGCTGCATCGAGGTCGCCGATTGCGACCAGGGCACCTCGCCGTGCGAATGCGTTGGCTGTGGCCAACCCGATCCCACGGGCGCCCCCGGTGATCGCGACAACTTTCCCGTGCAAGTCCACATGCTCAATGTCTGCGTCGCTCACCATGTCGGGAGTCCTGCGTGCCTGCGTAGGAATTCGACCTCCAGACGCAGCGTGTCGTCGAAGGCGACGCCACCTTGGTACACGTCGTAATGGCCGCCCTTGCTGCGGTGCAGTTCGGCGTGCGCAGTGAGTTCGGCCACCCGCAGAGCGGGTGCTACCGGAGCCTGCGTGTCGGTTTCGGCGACGATCAGGAGAATCGGTATGCGAATCGACGCGGCGCGGCGAACGGGCCGGTGCATCGAGATGCTCAGTAACGACCGCGCGGCCAGGCGGCTGTTCCAGTGCACCGGTTCCCGAGGGGCCACCATCTCTTTGCCGAAGAGCGCGTCCGGGGTGTCGGAGACGCCCCACTGTCCCGGTGCCACACTAATGGGCAGGTAGATCGGGGCTCGCCCGAGCAGCGAGCCAATTCGATCCGCCAGTGCGACCGACATGAGCCGAATCGATCGACTGGGCCGAATCAACGTTGCCCCCGCGAGGCCGTCGACGAGTGGGCATTGGGCGACGGCTCCCGCAAGTCGTGAGTCCGACGCGGCGAGTGCGGTGACATGCATGCCGGCGAACGAGGTGCCCCACGCGAAGATCCGCTGCGCGTCGATGTTGGGATGCGCTGCAGCCCAACCGATTACGGTGCTATAGTCCTGACGCTGGCGCGGGACGTTGAGCTCATCACGCGGCCACCCACTCGAAGCGCCCCACTGCCGATAGTCGATCGCCACCACGGCGAAACCTTCACGGCAGAACCGCTCCGCGAAGGGCGCCAATCCACCTGCCTTCACTGCACCCAGACCGTGTCCCATGACGACCGCTGGGTGCGGGCCTTGCCCCGCGGGCTCGTAGAACCACGCGTCCAATTCCTCGCCACCGAGTGTCGGAATCCGCACGGTCGTGCGGGGCGGCGGAATCTTCGTATTCGGGTCGGTCATGATCGGTATTCCTTGCTTCCATCGTTGGGCGGTGTGCTGACGGGGGAGTCGAACTGTCTTACTGAACAGTGAAAGTGCTCGGGATGATGCGATTGCGCTGGAGGTCAGCGAACAGCTCGGCGAACATGCGATCTGTCTCGATGAATGGGGCGAAGCCGTACCGTCGTGCCTTCAGTGTCGACCGCGCAATGTCCCAGTCCGATCCGAAGATAGCGTCCGCGAAGCCCCACGAGACGATGTCGGGATAAGCGTATGGCTGCAGGTTGTGCTTTGCGACGATGCGATCCCACACCGGTCCCTTGTCTGCCATGAACTCCGTCAGCGAGATGTGGCGCGGTTCCGTGTCAGGGCGGTCGAACATGGCCGCGAACTGGGGCCAGATGTTGCACCAGCGGAAGTAGTCGCCGTTGGTGATGTTGAACGCTTGTCCCGCTGCTGACGGCGTGGTCGCCGCCCAGTGCGCCGCCTCGGCAAGGATGCGCGCGTCGGTGACTTCGTAGAGAGCTGTCCAGGCGCCCGGTTTGCCCGGGAACGAGAACGGGACATCCAGTTCACCGCAGATCGCCGCGTACACAGCGATCGCCATGGTCAAGTTCATCGGGTTGCCGACGGCGAACCCACAGACTGCCTCGGGACGAAGGGCCGACCACGCGAAGCCACCGCCCACAGCGGCCTCTTCGAGCCAATCCTGTTGGTCGTAATAGAAATTCGGTGGCATGTGCCGCGGGTCGTCTTCCAGCGCCGGCGTGCGGATCGGCCCGAGATGGCAGCCGTACCACTTCCCACCCTCCATCAGGTTGACGTGTTCCAGGCTCGGCGATGCCGAACTCAGCGCCTCCACAGCGTTGACGAGGAGGGCGAGGTTCGCGTCGACCTCCAGAGCGCGCGAGGGCATGGGCTGGTAGGCCGCATAGAAGATGTGCGTAGTCTTCTTGAGTTCTGCGAGCGCAACAGTAGCGCTGTCCTTTTCGCGCAAGTCGACCGACAGGAAACGGGCTGTCGTGTCGAAATCGGGAGCCCGTCGCGATAACGCCACCACATCCCAGTTCGGGTCACCAGTCAGGTGATCGATCAGTGAGCGCCCGATCACTCCCAGCCCACCGACGATCACTGCGTGCCGATCAGACATTCCAATCCTCCATAGTTGTAGGTCTTTTGCCAGTTCGAGGCGACGGTCACTAGACGGCGGAGACGATGCCACCGTCCACGGTGTAGTCAGCTCCGGTGACGTGTTTCGACATGTCCGAAGCGAGGAAAGCGATGACTCGAGCAACGTCGGCTGGGTCACCGAGCTTCTGCAGCGGCAATTTTCGAACCTCCTTGGCGAAATGATCGATAGCCGCTTCTTTGTCGAGGTTGTATTCCGTTGCCAGTGAGTCGCCGAAGCCACCCGGTCGGTCCCACGCCGGTGTTCGCGTCGGGCCCGGCGAGACACAGTTCGAGCGAACTCCAGCAGGACCGAATTCGATGCTGAGCGCCTTTGAGATCATCAATATCGCGGCCTTGGAGACGCTGTAGTCGACGAAGAATCGGTCGGGGGCACGTCCCACGTCTGAGGCCACGGATACTATTGCGCCGCGCCCTTGTTCGACCATGTGCGGCAGCACGGCACGACAGGCTCGCACGGCCGAATAGAAGTTGAGATTCATCAGTTCGTTCCACTCGGCGTCCGAAACAGCCAAGAAGCTCTCGCGGAACGGGAACGCGCCGACATTGTTCACGAGCACATCCACTCGGCCGAACGCTCTCATCGTTTCGGCAACCGCGAAACCTGCGCCGTCGGGCGTGGACATATCGACTTTAAGTGCTGTCACGTTGTCCGACAGTTCGCCGGCGGCCGACGGATCGAGGTCCGCGGCGACCACTTTCGCGCCTTCGCCGAGGAATGTCTGTGTCGTGGCCAGACCGATGCCCGACCCCGCCCCAGTGATCACAACAACGCGGTCATGCAATTGAAAATCCATCGAGGTCTCCTTTTGAAGCTGTCATCGATGCGGCGCAGAACACATGACCCGGCGAGGTAATTCGCGCTCCAACGCTCTCGTGGCGGGACGGCGGAGCCATGCCACTACCTTCGCCGTCCCGGCGATATATTGCAAAGACGAAATTATCCAATTCTGTATAAGAAAACATTATGGTGTTGTGGGTGAACCTTCTGCAGCTTCGTTACTTTGTGTCCATCGCCGAGGAGGGTTCCTTCACCCGTGCAGCGGAGCGACTACTCGTGGCTCAGCCCTCGCTCTCGCAACACATGAAGAGCCTCGAACACGAACTCGGCGGGGCGTTACTGGAGCGCCTACCCAAGGGCGTTCGGCTTACCGCGGCAGGCAAAGAGTTCCTGCCCGAGGCCCGCGCTGCCGTCACCCATGCCGATCGCGCAAAGCGCAATGCACGCAGCGTGTTCGGACTCGAAGGGGGAGAACTCGAAGTAGCAACCGTGACGTCGGTAGCCTTCGGAGTGCTACCCCCGGCCTTTGAACTGTGGCACGCAAACCATCCGTCGACAAGGATTGCCCTGCGCGAGTTCACACACCGTCAGGCACTCGACGACGCGGTACGAGCGGGTGTCGGTGACATAGCGGTCGGACCTCGCCCGCCGCACTGGAAAGGCCCGCTGGTTGCTCTCGGATGGGAAGAGTTCGTCGTCGTCTTGCCTCGATCGGACCCGCTTACGAAGAGCAAGCGGGCGATATCGCTCGAGGAACTCGCAGACCGCGATTGGGTTCTCTACGGGCCTGACCACGGATTGACGCACCTGATTCAGACAGCGTGTGCACGCGTCGGCTTCGTTCCCCGGAGCGCCGCTCAAACGGGACAAGTGGCCGCGGCCGCGCATCTCGCCGCCTGCAGCCTGGGAGTGACGATCGTCCCCAACAACGTCCTACCGCGCGGTCTCGACGCCGGTGTACGAAGTCTGAAGTCGCCACTGGTTCGTCAGCTCGTAGCCTTTACCCGCCAGAGTTGGTCGCCGCTAGCAGAAGCATTCCTGCAAGCACTCGTCGCCCTGCCCTGGGACCAACGGCCCCACTCGGCGACTGTCGTGGACTAGCTGCTGTGCCGATCACCATCGCGTGACACTGGCACCTGACTGGTCTCGGCGCCTGGCGCGCTGCGCTTCGGCGAATAGATCAAGGTACTTATCGAGCACCAACACATCGGTGTGCGTGCCAGGCACCGGTCGCGCCGTCGATTGACCCATGCCTTCGCCCCCGTGGGATCCCTCGCCCATATCGATGGATGGCAGCGAGCGACACCAAGCTAGATCACATACGCATGCAGTTGCACCGAGCACTGCCCATCAATCCGAACGTGACCTAACAGAATCGGTGTCGGTCGGGGGCGGCGCCAGCCGGGACAGTGCAGACGGTAGGGGTGCGGCCGAACGCCCACCTGGGGATCCTACGGATGCGAACGTCCGGGTGCCAGGCGGAGCATTTTGTCGCATGCTGGTCCGTCAGCCCGCGTATTGGCTGGGCCGTGCGAAA
>Ga0207665_10001625_pt1 | contig 15128 bp, 16 predicted proteins | sample LARL112metaG_FD_184351 | JGI IMG/M metagenome (GOLD analysis project Ga0207665, IMG submission 184351) | Corn, switchgrass and miscanthus rhizosphere microbial communities from Kellogg Biological Station, Michigan, USA - LAR L11-2 metaG... | ecosystem: Host-associated > Plants > Roots >...
ATGCATGAAGGTACAAGGAGGAAAAATGGCAACTGTAAGCGCAATCAACAACAATGAACCAACCACAAAGGCAAACTCCGTAACAGCCGACATGAAGCTTGAGGTGGTCATCGTGCCGGTTTCGAATGTTGACCGGGCGAAAGAGTTCTACGCCAAACTCGGCTGGAGGCTCGACGGAGATTTCACTGCGGGCGATGACTGGCGTGGAGTGCAGTTCACGCCGCCCGGATCCGCGTGCTCAGTAATCTTTGGGAAAAATGTCACCACGGCAGCACCTGGCTCTGCCCAAGGCTTGTACCTAGCCGTCTCTGATATTGAGTCCGCACGGAGGTAATTGCTCGGTCGTGGTATTGAAGTCAGTGAACTGTTCCACGGCGGCAACGTGCACACTGGCTCAGACGAGCCCTATCTCTTTGGACGTCTGCGATCCAACGGTCCCGACCCTGCACATGCCAGCTACTCTTCATTCGCTTCCTTCCACGATCCGGATGGCAACGGCTGGCTGTTGCAGGAGATTACAGCGCGGCTGCCAGGACGAGGCGGTGAAGTGATAGGGCTCGAGCGCGGCGGGCGGGGGCAGGCACCGGTCGGCCTCGAGCATGCGCTCCACGTGATCGTAGAGGGCGAGGGCCTGCGCCTCGGAGTCGATCGAGTGGAACCACTGGGTCTGGCCGTCGAAGAGCAGGAGCACCACGTTGGCGAGCGCGCAGGGGCCGAGGCAGCCGCCGATGGTGAGGTGGATCACGTTGCGGAGCCGGCGCCGCTCCCACTCGCGGTGGAAGGTCTCGGTGGGCACCGCCGCGAAGCCGTCCTCGGTGCGACCGCAGCAGCAGCCGGTGGCGCACACGAAGAGCTGGCCGCGGAAGCGGGCCACGTTGACGCGGCGGCCGTCGCGCCGCACCACGATGTTGCGTCGACGCTCGTACACGGCGGCCCCGCTCAGCGGGCGGCGGACGCGGCCGGCCGCACCTCGGCCACCCCGATCAGCGCGTCGCGCGTGATGAGGGGCACCAGATCCGCCTCCCCGAGCCCCTCGGTGCCGGCCGGCCGCTGCGGCAGCACCATGTAGCGCATCTCCGCGCTCGAGTCCCACACCCGGATCTCGCGCCGCGGATCCACCGCGAGCCCCAGCTCGCCGAGGAGGGCGCGCGGCTCGCTCACCGCGCGCGAGCGGTAGGCCGGCATCTTGTACCAGGTGGGCGGCAGCCCGAGCACCGGCCACGGGTAGCAGGAGCAGAGCGTGCACACCACCAGGTTGTGCACCGCCTCGGTGTTCTCGACCACCATCAGCATCGCGTAGTCGAGGTCGAAGCGCGCGAGCGCGGCGCGGGGATCGTCGAGCAGCAGGCGCCGATAGCCGGCGTCGGTCCAGGCCCGCGCGACCGCGCGCGCCCCCACCATGGGGCCGGTGTCCGCCTCGTAGCGCTGGATCACCCGGTCGACCGCGTCGGGAGCCAGGATGCCCTTCTCGAGCAGCAGGGACTCGAGCGCCCGCACCCGGGAGACCACGTAGGGATCGACGTTGGGATGGTTCTTGCCCATCGGCTCTCAGCTCCCGGGGATGAGATAGCTCTCCCACAGATCGATGTGCACGGCCTGGTTCGGCTCCGCCGACTCGCCCCACAGCTCCCGCGCGTCGAAGCGCACGCTGTAGAGGGGCTGCGGCTGCTCGCCCTGCCCGTGGGCGTGGGTGTCGGGGAAGACGTGGATGCCGTGGCAGCGGTGGATCACCCCGCGCTTGCCGCGCGCGTACCGCGGGAGCCGGGTGTGGCCGTGCGGATGGACGTCGCGCGTGCGGACCGCCTCGCCGGGCGCGAAGCGGGGGGTGGCCCCGGTGTCGCGGATGACGTCCTGCGCCCACTGCCCCCGGGCGGGCGGGCGCGCGGGCAGCGGCCCCCGCAGCGCCTCGGTCGCGGGCGCGTCGGGGCGCGCGACGAAGAAGGCCTGGCGCGCGGCCAGCTCGCCCGCATCCAGCACGCCCTTCTCGAGCAGCACGCGCGTCACCCCGTCGAGCCACTTCTCGTAGTAGGTCGCGCGCAGGTAGTGCTCCGGCGCCATGCGCTCGATGGCGTGGCGGAACTCGTCGATGTTGAAGAACCCGCGCGAGCCGCCCGCCCGCTGCATCGCGAGCACCGCCGCCTCCCACGCCGCGTGGAAGACGGGCTCGTTCTCCGCCCGCTCCACCGGGCCGAAGCCCTGCATGCCGCCCAGGTCGTGCACCCCGTCCATGCCCGCGATTCTATCGGCCGGGGTCAGGTCTTACAATCCGACATTTCACGGAGTCGCGGGTCAGTGCGTGCGCGGGGGCGCCGCGTCCGCGGGCGGCGGCTCGGCGGGGACGCCCGCGTGGCGGGCGCGCAGGTCCATCCAGAGCCGCAGGCGCGACCAGTCGGGCGTGTCGACGTAGCGGCCGCGCGCCGGGTCGATCCACGGGTTCGGCAGGAAGACGGTCAGCATCTGCTCGTCGCGCCCGTTCCAGAGGCGCAGGCCCCACGCGCTCGGCCGTCCGGCCGGATCCCGGCTCTGGAAGAACGCGGCGCGCCGGCAGCGGCGCCACTCGGCCAGCGCGGGTGGGGTGGGCAGCCCCGGCGAGCCCCGGTGCGGGCCGATGCAGAGGTGGAAGTGCCAGGACTCGCTGCCCTGGAGCTGCACGGTCACGTAGCCGTCCAGCAGGGTCACCCGCGGCCGCGCACCGAAGCGCCCCTCGAACACCGCGCCCTCGATGCAGGGGCCGAAGATGACATGCTCCCAGTGTTCCTCGAAGAGCTCGCGCAGCAGCGCGAGGAGCGCGGCCTCGGTGCACTCGAGGGCGAAGTACTCGGTGCGGGTGCCGTCCAGGTTCTCCTGCACGCGGCTCGCCTCAGTGCTCACGGTAGCCCACCATCCCGGCTGCGAGCGCGCGCCGGTCGACGCGCGAGAGCGCGCGGGTCATCGCCGGGCTGAGCAGCCGGGTGTGCCGGATCTCGAGCAGATGCTCGGCGATCCACCAGAGATCGCCCTCCGCGGTCGCCCACCCGGGCCGGCGCCGGTCGAAGCGGGCCAGGTTCACCGGGCGCGAGTAGGCGCGCAGGGTGCGCTCGCCCCGCAGGTTGATGTAGCCGTCGAAGTAGCTCATGACCAGCTCCCGCAGGCTCCGGTGCACCGGCTCGCGATAGCGCAGCCCGGAGAAGTTGGACTTGGCGATCGCGCCCCAGTGCCCGCGAGTCCGGAACACCGCCACCACGTGATCGGTATCCTGCACCGCTTCCAGATCGAGCAGCAGCGGCGGGAAGCCGAGCACCCGCAGGGCGGCCGCCGCGAACACCGCGCCCTCGAGGCAATGGGCGGTGCGCTCGCGGAGGACGCGTCGCGGCGACCACGCGGTGCCGGCCAGATGGTACGGCATCGCGTCGAGCGCGCGCTGGATGCCGATCGGGCTCCCGAGGGCCCGGAGCGCGCGCAGCTCGCGGGGGGTGAAGCCCGGATCGGGTCGCGAGGCGGGCACGCCGGGCGGGTCGGCCCGCTACCAGTCGAGGCGCGACTCGAGCACCACCCCGCGCCGCAGGTTCGTCCACCGGGTGAGCCGCACCACCTGGTGGAAGAACCAGAGGGAGGCGTGCAGGTGCTTCGGGAGGAGGCCGAACGATCCGCCCGCGAGCACGCCGGTGACCGCGGGGATCACCCCGAGCACGTTCTTCGGGCGCATGAAGACCTCGAGGAACGCCCGGTCGTAGTACGACTCGATGAAGCGCTCGAAGGGCTTGGTGCCGCGGCGGACCGCCCGCTCGTAGGCGCGGAAGCGCCGGGCCTCGAAGCGGCCCGAGCGGAACGCGCGCAGGATCGCCCCCGCGGCCAGCTCGCCGGTCTGCATCGCGAGGAAGACCCCGGGCGAGAAGATCGGATCCACGAAGGCCACCGCGTCGCCCACGCAGAGGAACCGGTCGCCGGTGATCGGCTCGATGGTGTAGGCGAAGTTCGAGGTGGTGTAGAGCTCGGTCACCCGCTCGGAGCCCCGCAGGTTTTCCGAGATCTTCTCGCAGCGCCCCACCATCTCGTCGAACAGCTCGTGGAGCGTCCCGCGCCGGGCCTTCACCACCCGCTGGTGCAGCACGCAGCCCACGCTGGTCTCGTCGCGGGCGAGCGGAATGTACCAGAACCAGCCCTCCGGGAAGATGTAGAGGCGGACGTTGCCCTCCGCGCGGCCGGGAAAGCGCCGCGCCCCGCGGAAGTAGGCGAAGATGGCGACCTTGCCGAGGCCGGGGCGCGGCTTGCGCTGGCCCTGGCGCGCGGCGAGGAACGCGTCGCGCCCGCTCGCGTCGACGACGAAGGAGGCGCGCAGCTCGCGCTCGCCGTCCCGATCGCTGAGCCGCGCGGTCACCCCGTCCGCGTCGAAGACCACCTTCTCCACGGTGGCCGGCTGGTGAAGGGTGACGCCGGGATGCGACACCGCGTGCTCGAGGAGGATCTGGTCGAACTCGGCGCGGTGCACGTCGAGGGTGAACGACGGCCACGGCCGTCCGGGCCGGAAGTCGAAGGTGGTCTCGAGGTCGAGCTCCTGGTCGTGGAAGGTCGCCCCGTACTTCACCTGGAAGCCGTGCCCGAGCACCCGGTCGAGCACCCCGAGGCGCTTGCAGATGTCCATGCAGGTCGGGATGAGGGATTCGCCCACCTTGAAGCGCGGAAACGCTTCGCGCTCGACCACGGCCACGCGCATTCCGCCCTTGGCCAGGAAGGTCGCGGCGGTGGTTCCACCCGGCCCGGCGCCGATCACCAGCACGTCGGCGTCACGCGAGACGCTCGTCACGTCGGCATCTTACCCGATCGCCCGCCGCCGGGCGAGCCTCCGGACGCCCGGATTTGCGACCTCCCCCGCCCCGTGCTAGCCTGCGCCCGGCCGCGCCCCGGAGCCGGCAGGAGGGTCGCCACGACCATGGCCGAGATGCGCATCGAGTCCGATCCCCACGCGTCCGAGAGCCTCAAGCAGACGGTCATCGACCATCTCGACCTGTACAACGTGGGGGTGACCGGGTTCACCGAGTTCTCTCCGGTCAACCTGTTCCTGCGGGACCCCGGCCAGGAGGTCCAGGGCGGCCTCCTCGCCGCGATCTGGGGCGGCGTCATGTACGTCCGCATCCTGTGGGTCGCACGCGCACTGCGCGGGAAGGGCCACGGGCAGCGGCTGCTGGCCGCGGCGGAGCAGCGCGCGATCGAGCGGGGCTGCCGCCACGTCTTCCTCGACACCTTCAGCTTCCAGGCCCCCGATTTCTACGTGAAGCACGGCTACGAGATCTACGCGCGGGCCGACGACTGGCCGGTCGGGCACGCTCACTTCTTCCTCCGGAAGGATCTCCCGAGCGCGCCATGATCAAGCTGGTCTTCTGCCTGCGCCGCCTCTCTCGCCTCTCACGCGAGGAATTCCAGCGCTACTGGCTCGAGTCCCACGGCCCGCTGGTGCGCGAGCTCGCGCCCGCCCTCGGGGTGAAGCGCTACGTGCAGGTGCACACCGTGACCTCCGCCTTCAGCGAGGCGCTGAGCCGCCACCGGGGCGCCCCCGACGACTTCGACGGCGTGGCCGAGCTGTGGTGGGAGTCGGTGGACGAGTTCGCGCGCGCGGGCGCCACCAAGGAAGGGCGCGACGCGGGGCGGCGTCTGCTCGAAGATGAAAAGCGTTTCATCGATCTGGCGCGCTCGCCGATCTGGTTCGGCGAGGAGCACGTCCTGGTCGATCTTACAAGGTAGCTTTCTCGGAATCACGTATCGGTTACGCAGTAAGTAGTACTCACCACCCGCCCCACCCCGATACGCGGTAGCGACCGCGTTCACCGAAGCGGCCCCGGTTCGGGGGGTATCGGAATTTCTGCGCCCCGCCGTCGCGGCCCGCCCTCCGCCCCGCGGGTGGCACGCAACTTGTCTCCTACCCAGTCAATCTTTCGCTCGTAAGGAGGGCTCATCCAGATGGGTCGCTTTGCCATTCTTGCTCTGACCTCGCTCGTCGTGCTGATGGGCAGCGTCGCGGTCACCTCCAACGCCGAGGCCGTCCCGTCCTGCATGAACGCGGGCAACGTGGCCGCCATCGGGTCGATCGGCTGTGATCTCGGAACGCTGAACTTCAGCAGCTTCGTGGTCAGCCCGGTCGGCGTCGCCGCGAACATCTTCCTTGGCGGTCTCTCCAGCGTGGTCGCCAACAACGTGAACCTGACCTTCCAGGTCTCGCACGACCCGTCGCCCGCGAACCTGGCCGACATCATGCTCTACTACACGGTCAAGACCCTCAGTGGTCAGACCGAGCTCGGCGGAGTGGACCTCTACAACCCCGGGAAGAACGTCACGATCCGGGAGACGGTCTGCGGCTCCCAGTTCCTGAACGGGGTGTGCGCGAGCGGGTCGCTGGCCGACTACGTGGTGACCAGCGGCGGCATCGGGAACGCGACCTTCACCCCGCTCGCGTCGACGATCTACGTGAAGAAGGACATCCAGCTGCTGCAGGACTCCTTCATCAGCGAGTTCACCAACAGCCACGACGAGCCGCCCGCTCAGGCGCCGGAGCCGGCCACCCTGCTGCTCCTGGGCAGCAGCCTGACCGCGCTCGGCCTGGCCGCCCGCCGGCGCATCCGGGGCACGGGCGTCGCCGCCTAGCTACCGGGGGTAGCCGAGGGACTTGAGGGAGTCGCCGATCTCGCCGAGGACGGCGGGGTCGTCGATGGTGGCGGGCACGGTGTGCTCGACACCGTCCGCGATCTTCTTCATGGTGCCGCGCAGGATCTTGCCCGACCGCGTCTTGGGCAGGCGCTTCACCACGCCCACCGTCTTGAACGCGGCCACCGGCCCGATCCGCTCGCGCACCAGCTCGACCAGCTCGCGGCAAAGGTCCGCGTCCGCGCGCGCCACCCCCGCCTTGGTGACCACGAGGCCCACCGGCACCTCGCCCTTGATCTCGTCGGCCACCCCCATCACCGCGCACTCCGCCACGTCGGGGTGCGAGGAGAGCACCTCCTCCATGGCCCCGGTGGAGAGCCGGTGCCCGGCCACGTTGATGATGTCGTCCACGCGGCTCATGATGTAGATGTACTCGTCCTCGTCCTTGTAGCCCGCGTCCCCGGTGAGGTAGAAGCCGGGGTGGCGCGTGAGGTACGAGCGCTCGTAGCCCGCGTCGTTGTTCCAAAGCGTGGGCAGGCTCCCGGGCGGCATCGGCAGCTTCACCGCGATCGACCCGATCTCGCCCGCGGGCAGCTCCCGGTTGTCCTCCCCCAGCACGCGGATGTCGTAGCCCGGCACGATCTTGGTGGGCGAGCCCGGCTTCACCGGCAGCATGCCGAGCCCCACGCAGTTGGCCGCCATCGGCCACCCGGTCTCGGTCTGCCACCAGTGGTCCACCACCGGCACCTGCAGCCGCTCGCGCGCCCAGATCAGGGTGTCGGGATCGCACCGCTCGCCGGCGAGGAAGAGCGTGCGGAAGCGCGAGAGATCGTACCGCGCCATGTGCTCGCCCTTCGGGTCTTCCTTCTTGATCGCGCGGAACGCGGTGGGCGCGGTGAAGAGCGCGTTCACCCCGTGCTGGGCGCAGAGCCGCCAGAACGCGCCCGGATCCGGCGTGCCGACCGGCTTGCCCTCGTAGAGGATCGTGGTGCAGCCCTTGAGCAGCGGCGCGTAGACGATGTAGGAGTGGCCCACCACCCAGCCGATGTCGGAGGCGGCCCAGAACACCTCACCCGCCCCCATGCCGTAGACCGCGCCCATGCTCCACTTGAGCGCGACCGCGTGGCCCCCGTTGTCACGCACCACGCCCTTGGGAATCCCGGTGGTGCCCGAGGTGTACAGGATGTAGAGCGGGTCGGTGGCCGCGACCGGCACGCACTCCACCGGCGCGGCGGCCGCCTCCACCTCGTGCCAGTCCACGTCGCGGCCCGGGGTCATGGGCGCGGCCGCCATCGGGCGCTGGAGGATCACGCAGCGGCGCGGCTTGTGCGAGGCCATCTCGGTCGCCTGGTCGAGCAGCGGCTTGTAGGGGATCACCCGGCTGCCCTCGATGCCGCACGAGGCGGAGAGCATCACGGTGGGCTTGGCGTCGTCGATCCGGGTGGCCAGCTCCTTGGACGCGAAGCCGCCGAAGACCACCGAGTGGACGGCCCCGATCCGCGCGCAGGCGAGCATCGCGATCACCGCCTCCGGCACCATCGGCATGTAGAGGATGACGCGGTCGCCGGTCTCCACCCCCAGCCGCCGCAGCGCGCCCGCGAAGCGCGCGACCTGATCGCGCAGCTCGAAGTAGGTGAACGCGCGCACCGTCTGGGTCACCGGCGAATCGTGGATCAGCGCGAGCTGCTTGCCGCGCCCGCGGTCGACGTGCACGTCGAGGGCGTTGTAGCAGGTGTTGAGCCGGCCCCCCGCGAACCAGCGGTAGTAGGGCGGGCGGCTCGCGTCGAGCACGCGGTCCCACCGCCGCTCCCAGTGGACGTCCTCGGCCGCCGCCGCCCAGAACCCCTCCGGGTCGCGCTGGGCGCGACGGTAGACCTCGTCGTAGATCGTCGCCATCCTCACCGCCTCCTCGTATCTCGTGCCGCGGGGGATCTCGTGCTGCGGAGGATCTCGTGCTGCCGACGCGACCGGACTGTACACCGTCGCCCCGATCCCTTGCCAGTGGAACCGGCCGGGCCGTATCCTCGACGAGACCATGACGCCTCGCCGCCGGCTGGCCGCGCTCGGGCTCGCGCTCGTCCTGAGCGGCGCCCTCCCCGCCTCCGCCCGCGCCGCCGACGAGGAGGTGCAGACGATCCCGGCCCGCCCCGGCGTCACCGAGTCGTTCCTGCTGCTGCGCCCGGAGGGCGCCCCGGTCGCCAGCGTGATCATCTTCGCGGGAGGCGACGGCAACCTGGCCCTGACGCGCGCCGGCCTCGGTCAGCTCCAGGGGAACTTCCTGGTGCGGACGCGCCCGCGCTGGGTGCGCGAGGGCTTCGTGGTGGCGATCCTCGACGCGCCTTCCGATCACTCGCGCGGGCTGTGGAACTTCCGCACCACCAAGGAGCACGCGGCCGACGTGCAGCAGGCGATCGCGGCGGTGCGCGAGATCGCCAAGGTGCCGGTGTGGCTGGTGGGCACCAGCATGGGCACGCTCTCCGCCGCCAACGCGGCGTCCCGGCTCACCGAGGGCGGGCCCGACGGCATCGTGCTCACCTCCTCGGTCACCGGCACCACGAAGGCCAGCTACGAGACGGTGCTGCACGCGGGCCTCGAGAACATCCGGGTGCCCACCCTCGTGGTCCACCACAAGGACGACACCTGCGTGGCGTCTCCCTACTCGGGGGCCGAGGCGATCATGAAGGCGCTCAAGCAGGCGCCCGCGAAGGAGCTGATGGCCTTCGAAGGGGGCAGCCCGGCCACCTCGGCGCCCTGCGAGGCGAAGGCGCCCCACGGCTACCTCGGGATCGAGCCGAGCGTGGTCTCCACCGTCGCCGCCTGGATCCGCGCCCACTGACGGCCGAGCGCGCGCCCGCCGCGCCGGCCCGCGGCCGGCTCAGGCGGTCGCCGCGGGCTGGGCGCGGGTGCGGCGGATGCGGGCCTGGATGTCGCGCACCCGATCCTGCTCGAAGTCGATCTGCACCTCGTTGTGCTCGGCGTCCCAGTGGCTCACCGTCGCGAACCAGCCGAACCGCCGCCCGTGGTGCGGGACCAGGCGCTGGCCGCGGTAGATGACCGCGCGGATCTCGCCGGTGGGCAGCCGCTGCTCCTCCTCCGGCTCGCTCCCGACCAGCCGGAGCACCTCCTGGTAGGTCGTCTCGCCCGGCCGGATCCGCGCGAGCGTCTCCGTCGACGGGACCTGCCCGGTCGCCTTCCCCTGCGCCTCCCCCCGCCCGACGTGCACCCGCTCGCGTACCGTGCGGGCGAGGCGGCGCAGCACGTTGCCGACGATGGGCCCGGTGAGATTGCCGAGGCCCAGGAGCAGGGCGGAGAGGAGGATCGGCCGCCACGGGAGCCGCCCCCGGAAGTAGACGAACTGGATCTTGAGCACCTGCGGCACGATGCCGTCGGCGGCCAGCAGGGGGATCGAGAAGGTCTCGGTGTTCTCGCGCGTCTCGCTCATCCGCCGGCTCGCGGTCATCGGCACCACCTCGTCGATCTTGAGGTGGTTCGCCTGATCGAAGTTCACGGCCAGGCGCGAGAAGTCGGGGGCGAGCGGGATCACCCGATCGCGATTGCCGAAGTAGAAGGGATAGAGCGACGAGTAGCCGACGTCGCCGAAGCTCAGCGTGATGATGTTGCGCCGGCCCCAGAACGTCTCCTCCAGCCAGCTCACCCGCCGGTCGGTGATGGTCCCCTTCGCGTTGAGATCGAGGCGCGGCACCCAGTCGAGGCTCGCGAGCTCCGGCTTCCACGGGATCCGGATGAACGACACCGGCTTCGCGCCCCGGGCCAGCCCTTCCGGCCGCGCGAAGGTGACGAACGGCGCGGCGCCCAGATCGCGGCGACCCGCCGCGCCGGCTCCGGTCCCCATCTGGGCCCGGCTCCGCGCCGAGTACGGGACGTGCCCGTGGACCAGCACCTTGAAGCCGGCGCCCTCCACCTGCCGCACGAGCGCGGGGTCCGCGCCGTCGGCGCCGTCGGTGCCGACGAGCTGGGCCGGCCACAGCAGGTAGATGTCCTGGGCGATCTCGGCGGGATCGCGGGCGGGCGGCGGGGCCACGCTGAACGACACCTGGAGCATCAGCGGCCCGGCGGTGCCGGCCACGTCCTTGGGCGCGATGTTGGCGGTGATCAGCAGCGGCGCGATCCAGAAATCGGGATGCGGCTTGGAGGCGATGAAGACCTGCGCCGGGGCCGCGGCCGGGCACAGGCCCAGGGCGGCCAGGGCGATCCCGATCGCGAGCGCGCGGGTCTTGCGCCGTCCGCTCACCGGCCCGGATCCTCCCCGACCCGCACCAGCAGCTTACCGAAGTTCTTACCCTGGAGCAGCCCGATGAAGGCCTCCGGCGCCTTCTCGAGACCGGCCACGATGTCCTCGCGATACTTGAGGCGGCCCTCGCGCAGCCAGCCGCCGCAGTCCTTCAGGAAGTCGCCCATCCGGCCGAGGTGATCCGAGACGATGAAGCCCTTGAGCAGCACGCGATTGAAGAGGAACGGGCGCAGGTTGGGTCCCGGCGTCAGGTCGGTCGCGTTGTACTCGGAGATGAGCCCGCAGAGCGGGATGCGCGCGTTCTGGTTCAGGAGCGTGGTCACCGTCCGGAGCACGTCCCCGCCCACGTTCTCGAAGTAGACGTCGATGCCGGCCGGGCAGGCCGCCTTCAACGCGGCGGCCAGGTCTCCGGTCTTGTAGTTCACGCAGGCATCGAACCCCAGCTCGCGGACCACGTACTCGCACTTGTCCGGCGAGCCCGCGATGCCGACCGCGCGGGCGCCCTTGATCTTGGCGATCTGCCCCACCGCGGAGCCGACCGCCCCGGAGGCGGCCGAGACCACCACCGTCTCCCCCGGTTTGGGCTGGCCGAAGTCGAGCAGGCCCACGTAGGCGGTCATTCCCGGCATGCCGAGCACGCCGAGCGCGGTCGAGATCGGCGCCAGCTTCGGGTCGAGCTTGCGGAGCCCTCCGCCCTTGGCCACCGCGTGCGACCGCCAGCCGTCGTAGCCCAGCACGAGGTCGCCCGCGGCGAGCCCCGGGTGCCGGGACTCGAGCACCTCGCTCACCGTGGCCCCCACGATCACCTGCCCCAGCTCCACCGACTGGGCGTACGAGCGCGCGCCGCTGATGCGCCCCCGCATGTAGGGATCGAGCGAGAGGTAGATGGTCCGGCACAGGACCTCGCCGTCCTTCGGCGACGGGAGCGGCGCCTCGACCAGATCGAAGTCGTCCGACTTGGGCATCCCGACCGGACGGCGTCGGAGCACGATCTGGCGATTCGCGGGGATGGGCATGGCGGCTCCTCCGTCGACCGCGCGGCTCAGCGCGGGTCGTCGCCCCGGCGATACTCGAGGGTCAGCTCGTCGAGACGCGCCTTGAGCGCGGCGTCGATCGGCTTCTCGGTCGCCGCGATCGCGGCGTCGAGCTGGTCCGGACGGCTCGCGCCGACGATCGGCGCGGTGACCGCGGGCTCGGCGAGGACCCAGGCCAGGGCCAGGCTCGTCGGCGAGAGCCCGGCTAGGGCGGCGAGCGGTCGCAGCGACTCCACGGTCTCGAACTCGCTCGCGTGCCAGTAGCGCTCCTGGTAGCGCTGGGCCGCGCTCCCGAGGGTGAAGCGCGTGCCCGGGGTGGGGCCCGCGTCGCGGCGGTGCTTCCCGGAGAGCAGGCCGCCGGCCAGCGGGTTGTAGGGGATGACCCCGATCCCCTCCTCACGGCAGAGCGGCAGTAGGTCGCGCTCGATCTGGCGGAAGAGCAGGTTGTAGCGCGGCTGCACCGAGTCGAACCGCGCGACCCCGAGCACCTCGCTGCGACCGATCGCGCGCGCGACATGATAGGCGGGGAAGTTCGAGCAGCCCACGTAGCGAGCCTTGCCAGCCCGGACCACGTCGTCCAGCGCGCGCAGGGTCTCGTCGATCGGGGTCTCCGGATCGGGGTGATGGAGCTGGTAGAGGTCCACGTAGTCGGTGCGCAGCCGGCGCAGCGAGCCGTCGATGGCGTCGAGCACGTGCTTGCGCGAGGCGCCCCGGTCCCAGCGCCGCGCGCTCATCGCTCCACCGCACTTGGTGGCCACCACGAAGTCGTGGCGCCGGCCCTCGAGCCACCGTCCCACGATCTCTTCGGTGCGCCCCACCGTCTCGAAGCCGCCGCCCACCGGGTAGACGTCCGCGGTGTCGAGGAAGGTGATGCCGCCCGCGGCGGCCCGGTCGAGGATGGCGCGGGAGGTCGCCTCGTCGCACTGCAGCCCGAAGGTCATGGTGCCGAGGCAGAGGCGCGAGACGGCGAGCCCGGTGCGGCCGAGGTGGAGGTGGCGCATGCGTGGAGAGAGTACCGAACGGCCGGGCGCGGGGCAAGCGAGCGGGCGACGCGCGGGCCGGAAGTGGTATAAGAATCGGCCATGGAATACCGGGGGCTCGGGCGGACGGGGCTCAAGGTGTCGGCGCTGGGATTCGGCTGCGGGGACGTGGGCGGGCTCATGGTGCGGGGCGCGCCCGCCGATCGGGAGCGCGGGGTCGCCCGCGCGCTCGAGCTCGGCATCAACTACCTCGACACCGCGCCCGCCTACGGGTCGGGCGAGTCGGAGAAGAACCTGGGCCAGGTGCTGCGGGCGCTCAAGCCGCAGGCCATCGTGGGCACCAAGTGGCGGCTGGTGGCCGCCGATCTCGCCGACGTGGCCGGCGCGGTGACCCGCTCGGTCGAGACGAGCCTCGGCCGGCTCGGGCTCGAGCGCGTGGACCTGCTGCATCTCCACAACCTGATCGGGCGCGTGGGCGAGGAGCGGCCGCTCGGCGTGGCCCGCGTGCTGGAGGCGGTGGTGCCGGCGGTGCGGCGGCTGCAGGAGCAGGGCAAGGTGCGCTTCTTCGGGGTCACCGCCTCGGGCGAGACCGGCGCGCTCCATCGCGCGATCGCGAGCGGCGCGGTCGACACCGCCCAGGCGGTCTTCAACCTGCTCAACCCGAGCGGGGCCTACGAGGTGCCCCCGGGCTTTCCCGCCCAGGACTACGACCGGCTGCTGACGCTCGCGCAGGAGCAGGGGGTAGGCACCATCGGGATCCGGGTGCTGGCGGGCGGGGCGCTGAGCGGTCAGGTGGCGCGGCACCCGACCGCGATTCCCTCGGTGGCGCCGATCGCCTCGGGGCCCGACTACGCGACCGACGCGGGGCGGGCGCGCGTCTTCGAGCCGCTGGTGGCCGCGGGCCACGCGGGCAGCGTGGTCGAGGCGGCGCTCCGCTTCGCGGTCAGCGGTCGCGCGCTCTCCACCGTGCTGATCGGCTGCAGCGACCTCGCCCAGCTCGACTTCGCGGCCGCCGCGGTGAACAAGGGCCCCCTCTCCCCCGCCGCCCTGTCGACCCTGCGCGACCTCTGGTCGCGCGTCTGAATGGGGTCAGCGGTTGGGGCCGCGGCCCATCGGATAGGGCTGCCAGCGGATCAGGGAGGTCTTGGGCAGGACGCCGGGGTTGACCGCGGAGCGGGGCCACTTGCCCTGCAGCACGGTGGCGATCTCGCGGCCCAGGCGCCGGCGGGTCTCCGGCGCCATCCGAGCGGTCGCGGAGGCGATGTGCGGGCTCACCAGCACGTTGTCCATGTGCAGCAGCGCGTTGTTCGGATCGACCGGCTCCACCTCGAACACGTCGAGCGCGGCGCCCGCGATCCAGCCCTGGCGCAGCGCCTCGGTCAGGGCCTTCTCGTCCACCGTCGGGCCCCGCCCGTTGTTGATGAAGATCGCGCTCTTCTTCATGGCCCGGAACTCGCGCTCGCCCATCATGTGGCGCGTTTCCGCGTTGAGCGGCGCGTGCATCGACAGGAAGTCGGCGCGCTGGCACAGCTCGATCAGGCTGGTCACCGGCTCGACCCCCACCGCGGTCATCTCGAGCTCGGCCAGGAACGGATCGTAGGCGATCACCCGCAGCCCGAAGGCGTGGCAGCGGCGAGCCACCGCCTTGGCCACGTTGCCGAACGAGATCAGGCTGATGGTCTGGCCGTAGAGCCGCGGGATGTTGGCGAAGTAGGGCCGGCCCTCCGTCCACTTGTTGTCGACGGTGAGCTGGTGCATCAGCCGCAGGCGCCGGTGCGCGGCCAGGAACATGGCCATGGTGTGATCGGCGACCTCGTCGATGAACACGTCCGGCACGTTGGTGACCACGATGCCCGCCTCGGTCGCCGCGTCCACGTCGACGGTGTCCGCCCCCACGCTGCCGAGCCCGATGACTTTACAATTTCGCAGGCCCTTTATGATGGCCGCGGTAATTCGCCGATTGCGCGCGATGACCGCGTCGGCGTCCTGGGCCGCGGCGATGAACTCCTCCTCCGTCTTGGCCGGGACCTCCACGATCTCGGCGCCGATCGCGTCGAGCGCCTCGCGCTCGATCTTGTAGGCGCCATCGGCGAGATCGAAGGTGATGCCCCCCGACGGCTTCTGGACGACGACCTTGAACTTCGCGCTTGCGGCTGCCATGCGGGCGACCTCCTGGATGGTCACAGTGTGGGTTGCGACTGCGGCCACCAAGCATACGCTTTGTGCTAGGGTTTCGCCATGCTGGTC
>Ga0207665_10001626_pt1 | contig 15126 bp, 17 predicted proteins | sample LARL112metaG_FD_184351 | JGI IMG/M metagenome (GOLD analysis project Ga0207665, IMG submission 184351) | Corn, switchgrass and miscanthus rhizosphere microbial communities from Kellogg Biological Station, Michigan, USA - LAR L11-2 metaG... | ecosystem: Host-associated > Plants > Roots >...
ACGTGGTGGACGCGGTGCTGTTCGCGGCGCCGGTGGCGTACCTGTGGCTAACGATCCTGCCGCTTGCGGCTTAGGGCGAACCTGGAACATGAACTCAACGAACACGATCACCCTGCCCCTGGAGAGCCGCGACGAGGCACTGTTGCTGTTCGGCCCGCGCGACGTGCCCGACGGCGGTGATCACCGGCCCCTCGATCAGCACGTCCGCCGGCTGCACGGTTGTCCCAACGCCGTCGGCGACCACTCCGCCGCGGAGCAGAACGCGAGGGTTCACCGGGCTATCCCCCATCCATCGCTGACGGCCGGCCACGGGCTGCGTACGGCAAGAAATCTAGCCGCGGCTACGCGAACGCCAGCGACGGCCAGCACGCGGTTGCCAGCGACCGCGGCAGGCGGCATCGTGTCCGGCGTGTCCTACGAATTGCGCGCGCTGGCCGGGTCCCATGCGGTGGTGGCTCAGGCCGCGGGCGTGGCGGGCGCCGCGCAGGTGGAACTGCCCCGGGGTTACGGCCTGGTCCTCGTCACCCCAGCGGTGCTGGACCGCCTCGGCGGCGGCGCGGGAAACACGTTCGGCACCACGTTCTGGTATCTGTCCGCGGGCGTGGAGGCCCTCGCCCGCCGGGTCTCGCATGCCGGGCCGATCGCCTACCTCGAAGCTGAGATGTTCGGCGGAACCGGCACCCAGGCAACGGTCGTGTGGCTCAACGGCGAGGTCTGGCTGGGACCGGCCACGACCCAGTTCGGCTGGCCCCCACCTGACCGGGCCTCCAGCCCTCGCTGGGCCTTCAACCAGGCACTTCGCCAGCTCGGCGTGGCCCGCGGTGCGGCCTTCGACGAGTTCGAGGCCGCGGGCCTCGGCCGGCACCGGCACACCGAGGACTGGCTCGGACGGCATGTCTAGGGATGCTGGCTGCTGACCGAGATGACCTCGCCGGTCAGGTAGGAGGCGTAGTCGCTGGCGAGGAACGCGATCACGCTGGCGACCTCCCACGGCTCCGCCGCGCGGCCGAACGCCTCCCGGCCGGCCAGTTCGGCGAGCAGTTCCTCGCTGGTCACCTTGGCCAGGAACGGGTGCGCGGCCAGGCTCGGCGCCACGGCGTTGACCCGGATCCCGTGCCCGGCCACGTCCAGCGCCGCGCACCGGGTCAGCGCCATCACCCCGGCCTTGGCCGCCGCGTAGTGCGCCTGGCCCGGTTGCGCGCGCCAGCCGAGCACCGAGGCGTTGTTGACCACGGCGCCGCCGCGGCCCTGCGCGACAAGCTGGCGCAACGCGGCCCGGGTGCAGCGGAACGTGCCGTTCAGCGTCACGTCGAGCACCCGCGACCACTGCTCGTCGGTCATCTCCAGCACCGAACTCGTGCCGCCGAGCCCCGCATTGTTGACCACTACGTCGATCCGGCCGAAGTGCCGCACCGCCCCGTCGACAAGCGCCCCGACCTGCTCCTCCACGGTCACGTCGCACACCTGCGACCACACCCGTGCGCCGAACTCGTGTGCCAGTTCGCCGTGTGCCGCGGCGAGCCGCCGCTCGTGGGAGTCGCTGATGGCGACCTGGGCACCCTCGGCCAGGCAGCGGCGCACCACGGCCGAGCCGATGCCGGTGCCGGCCGCGGCGGTGACCACCACGACCTTGCCCGCGAGCAGGTCACGCCCGGGCGGCCCCGGGGTCACGACCGGGCCTGGCGGGGCAGGCCGAGCGCCCGCTCGGCGATGATCGTGCGCTGGATCTCGTCGGACCCGCCGTAGATCGTGTCGGCGCGGCTGAACAGGAACAGCCGCTGCCAGTCGTCGAGGTCGTACGGCGCACCGCGGGCGACCATCGACGGCGCGCCCTGCACGTCCATGGCAAGCTCGCCGAGTTCCTGATGCCCCCGCGACCAGAGCAGCTTCAGCTCCGACGGCCCGGTGCCGCCGGCGTCGCCGGACAGCGTGCGCAGCGCGTGCGCGCGCATCGCCTCCAGGCCGATCCACGCCCTGGCCAGCCTGTTCCGGATCACTGGGTCGCCGCTCGCCCCGGTCTGCCTGGCCAGCTCGACCAGCCGGTTCAGTTCGCGCTCGAACCCGACCTGCTGGCCCAGCGTGGCCACACCGCGCTCGATGGCCAGCGTGGCCCTTGCCACCCGCCAGCCGTCGCCGGGCTCGCCGACGACCAGGTCAGCGTCGGTGCGGGCGCCGTCGAAGAACACCTCGTTGAACTCCGACGTGCCGGTGAGCTGGCGGATCGGCCGGACCGTAACCCCCTGCTGCCGCATCGGGACCAGCAGGTACGACAGGCCCGCGCCGCGCTTGGACCCCGGCTCGGTGCGGGCCAGCACGAAACACCAGTCCGCCTCGACCGCCAGCGACGTCCAGACCTTCTGCCCGGTGATCACCCAGGTGTCCTCGTCGAGGCGGGCCATGGTCGACACCGCGGCCAGGTCGGAACCGGCGCCCGGCTCGGAGTAGCCCTGGCACCAGAGTTCCCGGACGGTCCTGATCGGCTCGAGGAACCTGCGCTGCTGCTCGGGCGTGCCGAACGCGATCAGCGTCGGCCCGAGCAGTTCCTCGCCCAGGTAACCGACCCGTGCGGGGGCACGGCTGCGCGCGTACTCCTCGTAGAAGATGACCTGCTGCGCCAGCGTGGCACCGCGGCCGCCGTGCTCGGGCGGCCAGCCGAGGCAGGTCCACCCCGCGTCCGCCAGATGCCGGTTCCAGGCCACCCGCTCGGCATGTGCCTCGTGTTCGCGCCCCGGGCCGCCCGCATCCCGCAGCGTGCCAAAACGGCCGGTGAGATTGGCGGCGAGCCATTCGCGGATAGCGCGGCGGAACGGTTCGTCCTGCGGGCTGGAGCGCAACCCGTGCCTCCCTGCGACGGACCCGCGGGCCCGCAGGGGGGGTTGCAGGCCCGCGGGAGCTCCGTGGCTGGCCAGCAACTGCCCGCCGCGCGTAGGCTCAGCCTACCAAGCACTTGCTTCGTTGGAGGGCACCTGGGTGGAGCTCACCATCCCTGCCATGATCGCAAGCGCGGCGGGGAAGTTCGGCGACGGACCTGCCCTCGCCGAGCCGTGGGGCCCGCGAATCAGCTATCACCAGCTACTTCAGCAGACGACCACGGTCGCGCGGGCGCTTATCGCCGAGGGCGTGGCGCGCGGAGACCGGGTGGCAATTTGGTCTCCGAATACACACCACTGGGTTCTCGCCGCATTCGGCGCATTGTCCGCAGGCGCCATACTGGTTCCGGTCAGCACCCGGTTCACCGGGCCCGAGGCGCTCGACGTGATCACCCGCAGTGGCGCGTCCGTACTGATCGTCGCCGACCGGTTCCTCGGCACCGACCGATTCGCTGCGCTGCGTACCGCCGCTGCTGCCGAAGCGGCGGGCGCCGGCGCCGGTGCCGAAAATTACACGGCCGAACGACGCCCCGTGGCCGGCCAGCTTCCCGGGCAACTGCGGCTCGTGGTCCGCGTGCCGATGCCCGATGCCGTGCGGCCCGCGCCCTCGGGGGACGCGGAAGACGGGGTGATCGGCTGGGATGAGCTGCTCGACCGGGCGGCGGCCGTTCCTGCCAGCACGGCGGAGAAGCGCGCCTCGGCGGTGGATCCCGGGGACGTGAGCGACATCCTGTTCACCTCGGGCACCACCGGGCGCAGCAAGGGCGCGATGACCGCGCACCGGCAGTCGCTGGCCGTGGCCCGGGCGTGGGCCGAGTGCGGCGGTCTCACCAGCACGGACCGCTACCTGGTGGTCAACCCGTTCTTCCACAGCTTCGGTTACAAGGCCGGCATCCTGGCGTGCCTGGTCAGCGGCGCGACCCTGGTGCCGCAACTGGTGTACGACGCGGGGCGGGCCATGTCGCTGATCGCGTCCGAGCGGATCACCGTGCTGCCCGGGCCGCCCACGATCTACCAGACGATCCTCGACCACCCCGAACGGGACTCCCGCGACCTGTCCAGCCTGCGGCTCGCGGTCACCGGGGCGGCCACCGTGCCGGTCGCACTCATCGAGCGGATGCGCCGCGAGCTGACCTTCGAAGCCGTGCTCACCGCCTACGGGCTGACCGAGGCGGTGGTGGCGACGATGTGCCGCCCCGGCGACGACCCGCAGACCGTGGCCACCACCTCCGGCCGGGCCGCGGCCGGCTTCGAGGTGCGGATCGTCGGGCCGGACGGCGACGACGCCAAGCCCGGCGACCCGGGCGAGGTCCTGCTGCGCGGGCCGAACCTGATGCTCGGCTACCTGGACGACCCGGACGCGACCCGCGCCGCCATCGACGCCGACGGCTGGCTGCACACCGGGGACATCGGCCGCCTGGACGCCGACGGGTACCTGACGATCACCGACCGGCTCAAGGACATGTACATCTGCGGCGGCTTCAACGTCTACCCGGCCGAGGTGGAGCAGGTGCTGGCCCGGCTGGACGGCGTCGCCGAGTCGGTGGTCATCGGGGTACCCGACGACCGGCTCGGCGAGGTCGGCAAGGCGTACGTGGTTACCCGGCCCGGCTATGCCCTGACCGAGCCGGCCGTGCTGGCGTTCTGCCGGGAGCGGCTGGCAGGCTACAAGGTGCCGCGCCTGGTCGTGTTCCGTGATGACCTGCCCCGCACCCCGGCGGGCAAGCCGCTCAAGCGCCTCCTGCGAGAGGAACCGATATGACCGAGGCCACCGACGGCGAGGAGCCGGTCCGCTATTCCGAGCGCGGCCCGGTTGCCGTGGTGACGCTGAACCGGCCGCGGTACCGCAACGCGCAGAACTCGGCCATGACCTACGCCCTGGACGCGGCCTTCGCGCGGGCGGTGAACTCGCCGGAGGTGGCCGTCATCGTGCTGGCCGGCGAGGGCGAGCACTTCTGCGCGGGGCACGACATCGGCACGCCGGGCCGCGACGTGGATGCCTCGTTCGACCGCCGGGCGGTGCTGTGGTGGGACCACGTGGGCCGCGCGGGCGCCGACGCTCGGTACGCGCGCGAGATGGAGGTCTACCTCGGCATGTGCCGGCGCTGGCGGGAGATGCCCAAGCCCGCCATCGCGATGATCCAGGGTGCCTGCATCGCTGGCGGGCTGATGCTCGCCTGGTCCTGCGACCTGATCGTGGCCGCCGACGACGCGTTCTTCGCCGACCCGGTGGTGCGGATGGGGATCCCCGGCGTGGAGTACTTCGCGCACCCGTGGGTGCTCGGGCCCCGTTTCGCCAAGGAGGCGCTGTTCACCGGGGCTCGGTTCGGCGCGCAGCGAGCCTACGAGCTGGGCATGGTCAACCGGGTGGTGCCCCGCTCGGAGTTGGCGGAGGTGACGTTCGGCCTCGCGGAGCAGATCGCCACGATGCCGCCGTTCGGGCTGGCCCTGGCCAAGCGCGCGGTGAACCAGTGCGAGGACCTGATGGGCATGCGGCCGGGCATGGACTCGGTGTTCGGCCTGCACCACCTGGCGCACGCGCACAACGCGGAGACCTCGGGTGACTCGCTGGCCGGACTGGACGCACACGGCATGCGCGATGGCGCAGCCAAACAGGCCCGCAAGTGAGAGAGCGTCCGTCGGCCTCGGCAGCGTCACGCCGCAGCCGCCGGGCCGAACGCCGCATAAGGCGCCCCAGGCGCCGTTGCGGTGTCCCGGCGGCGAGGACACGCCTCTCGAAGCCAGCGAAGCGCCCGCGAGGGAGGCCATGAGACTGAGCGGGGGCCCGGGCGAACCGGCCGGAGAATCGAGCCCGTTCCGGGCCGAGGTGCGGGACTGGCTGCGGGCGCACGTACCCGCGCGGCCGCTGGCGTCCGTGGACACCGCCGAGGGATTCGCCGCGCACCGGGAATGGGAACACGAACTCGCCGCGGCGCGGCTGTCGGTCGTTTCCTGGCCGGTCGCCTACGGCGGCCGCGGCGCGCCGTTGCTGGACTGGCTGGTCTTCGAGGAGGAGTACTACGCCGCCGCCGCGCCGGTACGGGTCGGCCAGAACGGGCTGTTCCTGCTGGCGCCGACCCTGTTCGCGCACGGCACCGCGGAGCAACTGGACCGGGTGCTGCCGTCGATGGCGACCGCGGACGAGGTGTGGGCGCAGGCCTGGTCGGAACCTGACGCGGGCAGCGACCTGGCCGCCATCCGGGCAACCGCCACGGCGGCCGACGGTGGATGGCTGCTGTCGGGGACGAAGATGTGGAGTTCCCGCGCGGCGTTCGCGGACAAGGCGTTCGGCCTGTTCCGCTCCGAGCCCGGGGCGCGGCGCCACCGTGGCCTGACGTACCTGATGTTCGACCTGCGCGCGGAAGGCGTCACGGTGCGGCCGATCCGCCAGCTCGGCGGGCGGACCGGCTTCGCGGAGATCTTCCTCGACCAGGTGTTCGTGCCCGCCGCCGACGTGATCGGCGAGCCGGGCGACGGCTGGCGGGTCGCGATGAGCACGGCCAGCCACGAGCGGGGCATGTCGCTGCGCAGCCCGGGACGGTTCAGCGCGGCCGCCGCCCGCCTGGTGGAACTGTGGCGCCAGGCCGGCGGCCAGGACGACACCGCCCTGCGCGACCGGGTGGTCGATGCGTGGATCGGCGCCCGGGCCTACCGGCTGCACACCCATGCGACCGCCGCCCGGCTGGCGGCGGGTGGCAGCCTGGGCGCGGAGTCCAGCCTCGGCAAGGTGTTCTGGTCCGAACTGGACGTCGCCCTGCATGAAACCGCGCTCGATCTGCTCGGGCCCCGGGCCGAGCTGGCCTCCCCCGACGTGGACGTGGACCAGGGGCGCTGGCTGGATGGCTACCTGTTCTCGCTGGCCGGCCCGATCTACGCGGGCACGAACGAGATCCAGCGCACGGTGATCGCCGAGCGGTTGCTGGGGCTGCCCCGATGACCCCCGGCCGGTCCGGCGAGCAGGCCCAGTTCGCCGCGTCGTTGCACGCCATGCTCGCTGACGCCGAGGTGCCTGCCGCCGCCCGGCGGTGGGCCGCGGGTGACCGCGCTCCGGGGCTGGCCGTGTGGCGGGCGCTCGCCACACTAGGAGTCACCGCGCTGGCGGTGCCCGAGCGCGACGGTGGTCTCGGTGCCGGCTTCGCCGACCTCGTGGTCGCCTGCGAGGAACTCGGGCATCACGCGGTGCCCGGCCCGGTGGCCGAATCGGTCGCCGCCGTTCCCGTGCTGCTCGCCGCGCTACCCGCCGACGCCGCCGCCGGAGACCTGACTGGTGGGGACCTGGCCGGTGGGGACCTGGCCTCAGATGACTTGGCCGGAGCGGAACTGCCCGCCCGGAACTGGCCCGCCCCGTGGCTCGCCGGGCTGGCCGCCGGGGACCTGATCGCCACGGCTGCCATGCCGCCGTGGCTGCCGTGGGCGGTGGACACCGGCGCCGCCGGGCTTGTCCTGCTCGCCGCCGACGGCACGGTGCGGATCGCCGCTCCGGGCGCCCGGTATCGGTCCGTGGACCCGGGCCGGTCGCTGTCGCAGGTCACCGGCGGCCAACTGCTGGCCCGCGGCCCCGCGGTGGCCGCCGCGATAGCCCGGGCGCTGGACGCGGGCACGCTGGCCTGTGCCGCGCAGTTGCTCGGCGCCGGCCGTGCCCTGCTGGAGGCCAGCGTCCGGCACGCCGGGCAGCGGACCCAGTTCGGCCGGCCGATCGGGGCGTTCCAGGCGGTCAAGCACCAGCTCGCCGACGTGGCGATCGGCCTGGAGTTCGCCGGGCCGTTGCTCGACGTCGCGGCCGCCACGCTCGACGGGGACGACGAGCACGTGGCCAGGGATGTGTCGGCGGCCAAGGTGGCCTGCACCGACGCGGCGCGCCGCGCCGCGCGGACGGCGCTCCAGGTGCACGGCGCGATCGGCTACACCGAGGAGCACGACCTGCACCTGTGGCTGCTGAAGGTGCGCGCGCTGGCCGGGGCATGGGGCAGCCAGGCCGAGCACCGGGCCAGGGTGATGGCCGCGATCTCGGTATCGGCCGAAGGCGCCGGCCAGGACCAGGGCGTGGAAACACCGGCCGCCCGGCAACCGGTCGCGGGGCAGCCGGCCGCCGGGCAGGCCGCAGCCGGGGAGCCAGCGTGGAGCTGACTACCGAGCAGCGCGACCTGCGCGACGCGGTGCGCGGGCTGCTGGCCCGGCACCGCCGGGCGGGTTCCGCCGAGCCCGGCGCGGACGGAGAACCAAGCGAGCGCGAAGACCCCGGCGCGAGCGGTGGACCCGGCACGGGCGAAGGGCCGCGGCCCGGCTACGACGTGCCGCTGTGGCAGCGGCTGTGCGGCGAGATCGGCGTGGCCGGACTGGCCATCCCCGAGCGTTACGGCGGCGCGGGCGCCGGGCCGGTGGAGACCTGCATCGTGATCGAGGAACTCGGCCGGGGCCTGGTGCCGTCGCCGCTGCTCGGCTCGGCGGTCCTGGCCGGGCAGGCCCTGCTCGCCTCGGGCGACGAACAGGCGTGTCAACGGTTGCTGCCGGGCATCGCCAGCGGCGCGACGGTCGCGGCGCTGGCGTGGGCGCCCCAGGCCGGGCACTGGGATCCCGCCGATCCCGCATTCGCCGCGCACGGATCTGGTCACGTCTGGGTGCTCACCGGCGAGGCGCACCATGTACTCGACGGCGACACCGCCGGCGTGCTGCTCGCGGCGGCGCGGGCGCCGGACGGGACCGGTCTGTTCGAGGTGGACCCAGTCCACCCTGCGGTCACCCGGCGGGCGGTGACCGCAATGGACACCACCCGGCGGCTCGCGGTGGTCGCGCTGGAAGGGGCGCCGGGTCGGTCCGTCGGCCCCGGTGCGGGCATCCGGGCGCTGGCGCGGGCCAGGGACCTCGCCTGCATCGCGCTGGCCGCCGAGCAGGCGGGCGCGGCACGGCGGGCGCTGGAGCTGACCGTCGCCTACACGAAGACCCGGGTGCAGTTCGGCCGGCCCATCGGGGGCTTTCAGGCGCTCCAGCACCGGATGGCCGATCTGCACGTGCTGGTGGAGTCGGCGCGCTCGCTGTGCTACGCCGCGGCGTTCGCCGCCGCCGACGCCGAGGCGGACTCCGGCGCGGACTCGGCCAGGCTCGGGATGCTCGCGGCGGCGGCGAAGGCGCACTGCTCGCAGGCGCTGACCCGGGCCGCGGGACAGATGATCCAGCTGCACGGGGCCATCGGCATCACCTGGGAGCACGACGCGCACCGCTACTTCAAGCGTGCGCACGGCACGGGCCAGTTGTTCGGCCGGCCGGAGGAACACGTCGCCAGGGTTGCGGCGGCCCTCATCGACGGCTAGCGCCGGGCCCGACGGCGGCAGGCTCGCGGGGTGGCGCCTGGCGCCGCGCCCAGGACGGCGTCCAGGTTCCGGTGCCGCGCCGGCCGGACGGCTGGGAGCCGAGCCAGCGGCGGAAGGCGCGGAGCGCGGGGTGCGGGTTGTCGGCGCGCCAGAGCAGCGAGTGCGGGTAGACCGGTTCCGGGCCGGTCAGAGAGATGCGCCGCAGGTCGTAGTCGGCGGGCCAGAGCAGCCGCGTCTGCCTGCCGACAAACGTGGCCAGGTCCGGGGAGTCGGCGACCGCGTCCAGGAGGATCTCGGTGCCGAAGTTGGGGCCGACAGCGTCGATCGTGATCCCGAACTCGGCGGCGAGTTCGTCGTAGTACGCCGCCCACTCGGTTCCGGCGACATAGCCGGGCATCCAGATCCGGTGCCCGGCGAGCTGCGCGGGCGTGACCGTGCGGGCGGCGGCGAACTCGTGGTTCGGCCCGGTGAGGAGCTGGACGGGCTCGTCGAGGACCCGTGTCGACTTGATGCCGTCGGGAAGCTGCCGCCCGGGCATGGTCACGGCACGGAAGGACGCGTCGATCGTGCCGTCACGGACCGCGGCGATGGCCGCGTCGGCGTCGAACAGGGTCACCACGTCCAGTTCGGTGCGCGGATGCGCCCGGTGGAAGTCGCGCAGCAGGCCCGCCGGTCCCAGCCGCCGGGCGATCACGTCGACGCGCAGCGCGCGATGGCCGGGACGCACGGAGGCGGCCGCCCGTTCCTCGGCCTGCAGCAGGCCACGGGCATGCGGCAGGAACGCCTGCCCGTCGATGGTGAGGTGGGCGCCGCGCGCCGTGCGGGTGAACAGCGGCACGCCGAGATCCTTCTCCAGCCCGGCAATCCGCTTGGAAACCGCCTGCTGTGTGATCGACAGGTCGGTGGCGGCCTCGGAGAACTGGCCCGCGTCCGCGGCGGCCACGAACGTGCGTACGGCATCGAGATCCACGCCGATCGACCCTAAGGCACCCTAGGCACAACGCGCCGTTGTGGCACGCCGGCCGGGCGGTTGTTTGATCCCCAGGCTTGCGGCTCGCTTGGATCGCATTGGTCAACGTGAGGTTGTCCGGTCAGAAGACGGCAAGGGCGTGCACCACATGGCTAGGCGGTCGCTGGGACGGCAGTTCGGGTGGTTGTGGGCGGCGTTCGCGGTCAGCGCCTACGGCACCGGGCTCGGCTTCGGCGCGTTCGCGGTGATCGCGATCCGGGTGCTGCACGCCGGGGCGGCCGAGGTGTCGGCGCTGTCCGCGGCGAGCCTGGCCGCGGGGGCGGTGGTGGCGGTGCCGCTGGGCCCCTGGGTGGAGTTCCGCCGCAAGCGGCCGGTGATGGTCGCGATGGACCTGGCCAGGTTCGCGGCGCTGCTGAGCATCCCCGCCGCGTTCGCGCTCGGCCGGCTCAGCTTCGCCCAGCTGCTGATCGTGTCGGTGATCGTCGCCGCGGCCAAGATCGCCTTCAACGCGGCCAGCGGCGCGTACCTGAAGACCATCGTGCGGCCCGAGGATCTGCTCGTCGCGAACGGCAGGTTCGAATCCACCACCTGGACCTCGACCGTGCTCGGCCCACCGCTCGGCGGTGCGGCGATCGGGGTGTTCGGCCCGGTGACGACCGTGCTGGCCGACGCGGTCAGCTACCTGCTCTCGGCGGCGGGGATCCGCGCGGCCGGCGGGCAGGAGGCCCGCCCGGTGCGTACCGGCGTGGCCCGGCTCCGCGCCCGCGACCTGGCGGACGGCTGGCGGTACATCCTGGCCAGCCCGTCGCTCCGCCCGCTGTTCTGGAACACGATGGCGGTCAACGGCCTGATCATGGCGACCGCGCCGCTGATCACCGTCCTCATGCTCGGCCGCCTCGGCTTCGCGCCCTGGCAGTACGGCCTCGCGTTCGCCGCGCCGTGTGTCGGCGGTCTCATCGGAGCCCGGCTGGCCCGGCGGCTGGCCGCACGGTTCGGGCAGCACACGGTCCTGCGCGCCGCCGGGGCGCTGCGCGCGTGCTGGCCGCTCGGGCTGGCCTTCGTCCGCCCGGGCACGGCCGGGCTCGTCCTCGTCCTTGCCGTCCAGTTCGGCCTGGTCACCTGCATTGGCGTGTTCAATCCGGTGCTGGCCACCTACCGGCTCCAGCAGACACCCAAAGACCGGGTGGCCCGGACGCTGTCCGCCTGGTCGGTCAGCAGCAGCGCCACCGTCGCGGCCATGACCGCCCTGTGGGGCGTGCTGGCCAGCCTCACCGGCCCGCGTACCGGTATCGCGGTCGCCGGCCTGCTCATGCTGGCGACCCCGCTGCTGCTCCCCCGCCGCAAGCACCTGGCCGCCGCGCAGCCGCAGGAGGCTCCGGAGGTGCCAGCCGTGACCGCGGCCGTGGAGGCCAGCGGCTCCAGGAGCCTCAGCGCAGCGGCAGCCGCCCGGCCGGCAGCACCTTCGCTACCACCGCCACCAGCCAGCCCAGTGCCGCCACCATCGCCGGTGCCACGACCCACCGTTCCGGAAGCGTCCCGGTGGTAAATGCCAGCGGTTCGGGCAGCAGCCGGATGTGCCGCCGGGACCAGGGCCACGCGATCGGGATGCCCTCGTTGGTGAGCATGTCCCCGGCCAGGTGCGTGGCCGTGCCTACCTCGATCGCCCACGGCACCCCGGCCACGCCGAATCCGGACCTGAGCATGAGCACCGCTCCCCCGATGGCGAGCAGGTCGCCGAAATGGCCGCCGATCTTCAGCGCGCGCAGCCCGGCCGCCAGGACGAGGACGAGCAGCAGCCCGAGCGCGATCTTTCCGCCGAGCGTCCGCCGGTAGTGGTCGGCCACATAGGCGGCCCCGGTGAACGCGGCGATCCCGGCGAGGGAGTGGGTGCCGTGGCGGTGCCCTCCCGACACGTGCTCGATGAGCCACGCGAAACCCTTGGTCACGAACCCGAACGAGCAGGCCATCGAACCGTCGGGGTGATCGATGTCGGGCAGCACGGCGGCACCCGCGGTCACGGCGGCCGCGACAGCCAGGTGCGGCGCGTCCAGGTGCCACCAGAAGTGGCCCGCCGCCACGCCCGCGACCAGGCCCGACAGCGCGTGCGTGCGCCCCATCATGTTCGCCCCCGGCACTCCCGAACCCGGCTAGCCGGGCAGAACGTACCAACCAGGCCGAAACGGGTTCCAGTGCGACACGCCGCCCCGGGCGAACCGGGTTACCGGCCAAGGCGTATTCGCCCGGTATCCGGGCAGGATGGACCGGTGGCTTCGTACTCGGTGAACCCGGACGGTGTCGCGTGGGCACGGCATCTCATCGACACCGGGCAGTACGTACTCGACAGCGACTGGGGCAAGGTCCAGCCTCGCCCGCAGCAGCAGAACGCCTTCCTGAAGTCGCACTCCTGGGAGGAATACGCCCGCTGGCATCTCGGGCTCACCGACGGTGCCAGCGATCACACCAAGGCCAGGTACGCGTTCGTCTACGGCGATTTCCAGCGGCTGCACCGGATGGGCATCATCGCCAGTCTCTACCGGGCGGCCGAATGGCGGCACAAGGAGGTCGAACTCGCCGCCCACGACCTGTTGCAGCGCCTGGACCGCAAAGCATTCTGAGTGCGGGCGGCCGCTAGAAGAACTCGGCGAACTCGCGCAGCAGCGCGGACTTGGATCTCGCGCCGATCACCTGCCTGACCACCTCGCCGCCGCGGAACAGGTCCATGGTCGGCACGTGCAGGATGCCGTAGCGCTGTGCCGTCTTGGGGTTCTCGTCGACGTTGAGCTTCACCACGTCGACCTGGCCGTCGTGCTCGGCCGCGATCGCTTCGAGCACCGGGCCGACCATCCGGCACGGGCCGCACCACTGCGCCCAGTACTCCACGATGACCGGCCGCGGCCCGCTGAGCACGTCGGCCTCGAAGGTCTCGTCGGTCACGATCTTGGCGGTCACGGCACGGCTCCTAATAAGTCGCTGGTTGCTTCACGGACGGCGCTGGCTACGCGATCCGGGCTGGCCTCCGTCAGGGGCTCGCCGACGTGCAGCGCCACGCAGTCGACACCGTCGCCATGCGCACAGACCCGCACCAGCCGCCGCAGCCGGCCCTGGAGCAAGGTGAGTTCGGTGATCTGCTCGCTGATCGCGGCGAGCTTCGCCTCGGCGGCGCGGATGACATCGTCGGTGCTGCGGCCGTCCCCGGCGCCCAGCAGGTCGCCGATCTCCCCCAGGCTGAACCCGAGTTGCCTGGCACGGCGGATGAACGCCAGCCGCTGCCGGTCGTCCTCGGTGTACTCACGGAACCCCGAGCCCGCCCGGTCGGGCAGCGTCAGCAGCCCGCGGCGCTGGTAGAACCGCACCGTCTCGACGCCGACACCTTCCGCGGCTGCGAGCTTCCCGATCGTCAACCCTGCCATGTCTCGCAAGCTAGCAGCCGTACCACGGTACGGAGTCAACCCAATTCCGGCGCGAGCCGCCCGGCGACGTGGCGCATGAGCGGCCATCCGACGGACTCCTGCACACTGCGGGCGAACAGCCACTGCCTGACTCTGCTGCCGTCCAGCCCGGCCAGGTCCGCCATCCGCCGGGCCAGTGCGCCCGGGTCGGCGGCCAGTCGCCCCTCGCAGTTGAGCATGTGCTGCAGCACGTCGTAGGCAGGGTCGCCGACATACGGCTTGGGGTCGATGACCAGCCACGGCCGTCGTAGCGCAGCGAGAATGTTGTCACCGTGCAGGTCGGTGCACAGCAGTACCCGGCTGCCGGCGGTCTGCGGCAGCGCGCGGAACAGTGCGATCCCGGCCCTGGCGAGCCCCGGGTCGAGCCGGTCCGCCGGGCTGGCCGCCGCGTACTTCCGCTCGAACTCGCCGGCCCACGCGGCGCACATCTCGGTGAGCGGGCGGAACGGGTGTGCGGTGTGCGGCTGCGCCCACAGCCGGCGCAGCAGGGCGGTGACGACCTGGTCCTGTTCGGGCTCGGGCAGGGCCCGGCCCAGTGGGGTGCCGGGCAGGCAGCGCTCGATCAGCAGCCCGTACGCCGAGTCGCTCTCGTGGGCGTCATAGAGCCGGACGGCTCCGTTCCCATGCCACAGCCGCAGCCCGGCCGCCTCGTCCCGCTCCTCGCCACCGGGGAACCGGAACCCTACCTTGAGCACCAGGCCGGCGCCCGCCGGGCCGGTCGCCGGGGCCGTCCACGAACATTGCCCGCCCGGCTGGAACGGCTCGCCCACGCGCAGCGACCACCGGTCCGCCAAGGCGGCCACGATCGCTGGCAGGCCGGTGATCCAGTCGCGGACGCGCCGATCGCAGCGTGCCGTCCCGGCCAGATACTCGGGCACGGTGAAGGCCATCAGGGCAAAGCTAGCGCCTCGTCAAGCAACCTCGTTCTGGTAACTGGCCCAGGTCCGGATCGCTATCCGGGGACGAAGCTGCGTTCGGATGACCCGGGAAACCTGAAACTACTTTTCGAGAGAATACTCTTAGAGTATTCTCTCGATTGTGAGCGGTATCTCGACGCCCAGCGGGCGGCGCACCTGCAACGGATGCGCGAGCTCACCGAACTCAAACATGACTCCGACCAGGTCGGCGTGCTCCTCGCCGACCATGCGCGCTACCGACTGGAGGCTGACCTGCGATGGATCGACCACGCCACGGCCCGGCTGGACATGCTCGAACGGTCGGTGCGCCGGTGACCGCGAACCTCGCCGCCGCGGCGGAACCCAAGACCGGGAACATGGTCGAGGCGCGGGACCTGGTGAAGTCGTTCGGCGGAACGCCGGCGCTGCGCGGCGCCTCGCTCACCGCCCGGCGGGGCGAGATCGTCGCGGTCATGGGGCCGAGCGGCTCCGGCAAGTCCACCTTGCTGCACTGCCTGGCGGGCATCCTGGTCCCCGAGCAGGGCGAGGTCTGGTTCGGCGGGCGGCGGCTGGACACGCTGAGCGACGCCCGGCGCAGCGCGTCGCCCTAGCCCGCGGCCTGGTCGCCGGGCC
>Ga0207665_10001627_pt1 | contig 15113 bp, 10 predicted proteins | sample LARL112metaG_FD_184351 | JGI IMG/M metagenome (GOLD analysis project Ga0207665, IMG submission 184351) | Corn, switchgrass and miscanthus rhizosphere microbial communities from Kellogg Biological Station, Michigan, USA - LAR L11-2 metaG... | ecosystem: Host-associated > Plants > Roots >...
CGGGATCAAGGTGATCGACTTCACCGGGGTCCAGGCGGGCCCGGCGTGCACCCAGATGCTCGCCTGGTTCGGAGCCGACGTCCTCAAGGTCGAGCGCACGAGCGGGGGTGATGTGACACGTAATCAGTTGCGGGACATCCCTGATCTGGACGCTCTGTACTTCACCATGCTCAACAGCAACAAGCGCTCGCTGGCGATCGATACGAAGTCACCCGAGGGACTCGAGGTGATGGAGAAGCTGGTCCGCGGCGCGGACGTGCTGGTGGAGAATTTCGCACCCGGCGCCATGGACCGCATGGGACTGTCATGGGACAAGCTGCAGCAGTGGAATCCGCGCTTGATCTTCGGTTCCGTCAAGGGATTCAACGATGACTCGTCGTGGAACGACCTCAAGGTCTATGAGAACGTCGCGCAGTGCGCCGGGGGCAACGCCTCGGTTACCGGGTTCTGGGACGGTCCGCCGACCGTCGCAGGCGCGGCCCTCGGCGACAGCAACACGGGCATGCACCTGTTGATCGGGATCCTCACCGCGCTGATTCAACGCGACAAGACAGGCAAGGGACAGAAGGTGTCTGCCGCGATGCAGGACGCCGTGCTGAACCTATGCCGGGTCAAGCTGCGCGACCAGCAGCGCCTGGACCGGGTCGGCTACCTGGAGGAGTACCCGCAGTGGCCGAATGGCGAGTTCGGCGAGGCGGTTCCGCGTGGCGGCAACGCCGGCGGCGGCGGCCAGCCCGGCTGGGTGGTCAAGTGCAAGGGATGGGAGTCCGACCCCAACGCTTACATCTACTTCACGATCCAGGAGCAGAACTGGAAGCGGACGGCCGAGGCCATCGGTCGGCCCGAGTGGGTCGATGACCCGGCCTACAACACCGCCCGTGCCCGCGCGGACAAGATCTTCGACATCTTCGCCGAGATCGAGAAGTGGCTGGCCGACAAGACCAAGTACGAGGCGGTCGACATCCTGCGCAAGTGGGAGGTGCCTTGTGCACCAGTGATGTCCATGAAGGAGATCGCCGAGGACCCCGACCTGCGCAAGAGCGGAAGCGTGGTCGAGGTGGAGCAGCCCGGCCGGGGTACCTTCCTGACCGTCGGCAGCCCGATCAAGTTCTCGGAGTTCAAGCCGGATATCAAGGGCGCACCACTGCTCGGCGAGCACACCGACGAGGTCCTTGCCGAGCTGGGCTACGAGGCGGACACCATCGCCAAGTGGCGCGAGAAGAAGATCGTCGTCTGAACCCGCCCGCCCGGGTGAGAACCGCCCCAGGTCGCTTCCTGGGGCGGTTCCACCCATTCTCCTAGCCGTTCACCTGCCTGCAGGAAAGGGGGCGAGCGCCATGAGCGTGGCCCTTGTCCGAGAGATTGCCGCCACCCATCGCGGGCAGCGCGGCGCCCTGCTTCCCATCCTGCACGCGGTCCAGGATGCCTTGGGATGTGTTCCACCGGAGGCGATTCCAGTACTGGCTAACGAACTCAACCTTTCCCGTGCCGATGTACACGGGGTCGTCTCGTTCTACCACGACTTCCGTTCCGAGCCTGCCGGTCGCACCACCGTGCGCATCTGCCGGGGGGAGGCCTGCCAGGCACTCGGCGCGGAGCGACTGGTCAGCCACCTGCGAAACAGATGCGCAATATCATTGGGGGAGACCAACCTCGATGGGTCGATGACCGTTGAGCAGGTCTTCTGCCTGGGCAACTGCGCGTTGGGCCCCGCGGCGCAAGTGAATGGTCGGCTGGTGGGCCGGCTGGACGAGTCGCGCTTGTCGTCGATAGTCGACGAGGCGGTCTCGCAGTGAGCACGTTGACAGCACCGGTTACGGTCTACGTGCCAAGGGATTCCGCGGCAAGATCCGTGGGCGCGGACGACGTAGCGGAGGCGCTGGAGCGCGCCGCAGCGCGCCACGGCCGCTCGATTCGGTTGGTCCGCAATGGTTCTCGAGGAATGTTGTGGCTGGAGCCACTGGTCGAGGTGGCGACGGCCGACGGACGGATCGGCTACGGGCCGGTTGCTGTGTCCGATGTCGACCGCCTGGTGGCCGAGGGGTTGTTCGACGGTGTCGAGCTACCGCAGCGGGTGGGAGCGGTTGATGAATTACCCTGGCTCGCGACGCAGAATCGAGTCACCTTCAAGAGGATGGGCGTCACCGATCCGTTGTCGCCAGACGACTACCTGCGTCACAGTGGACTCGTCGGACTGGTTCGCGCACTGGAGGTTTCACCGGCGGAGGTCGTCGCCGAGGTCACGGACTCCGGCTTGCGCGGCCGCGGCGGTGCGGGCTTTCCCGCAGGCGTCAAATGGAAAACGGTGCTCGACTGCGTTGACGAGCTGAAGTTCGTCTGCTGCAACGCAGACGAAGGCGACAGCGGCACCTTCGCCGACCGGATGGTGATGGAGGGCGATCCGTTCCTGCTCATCGAGGGCATGACGATCGCGGCCTACGCCGTCGGTGCCACCGAGGGCTACATCTACATCAGGTCCGAATACCCGGATGCCGTCGCCACAATGCGAACTGCCATCGAAATCGCCCATGGGCGAGGGTGGCTCGGCGACAGCATCCTTGGCTCGTCACTGAATTTCGACCTGCACGTGCGGGTGGGCGGCGGGGCCTACATCTGCGGCGAGGAAACCTCGATGCTGGAAAGCCTCGAGGGGAAACGCGGCATGGTGCGGGCCAAACCCCCGATCCCCGCCATCAACGGCTTGTTCGGCAAGCCGACGGTGGTGAACAATGTGCTCACCCTTGCCACCGTGCCGACCGTCCTTGCCGATGGCGCACAGGCGTATCAACAGCTCGGTGTGGAACGGTCACGCGGCACCCAGGTGTTCCAACTCGGTGGGAACATCAAGCAGGGCGGCATCGTGGAGACGGCGTTCGGGGTGACGCTCGGCGAACTCGTGGACGGCTACGGCGGCGGCACCCGGTCAGGTCGACCGGTGCGTGCGGTCCAGGTCGGTGGGCCGCTGGGTGCCTATCTGCCGAGGTCGAAGTTCGACCTGCCGATGGACTACGAGGCCTTCGCGGCGGCGGGTGCGATGGTCGGCCACGGCGGCGTCGTGGTGTTCGACGAAACCGTCGACATGGTGGCCCAGGCCAGGTTCGCGATGGAGTTCTGCGCCGCGGAGTCGTGCGGCAAGTGCACGCCATGCCGCGTCGGAGCGGTGCGCGGCGTTGAAGTGATCGACCGGATCGCCGCGGGCGAGCACCGCGACGAAAACCTGGCCCTGCTCGAAGACCTGTGCGACGTGATGACCGAGGGATCGTTGTGTGCGATGGGTGGGCTCACGCCGATGCCGGTGCGCAGTGCGATCTCGCATTTCTCCGACGACTTCATTGCCAGGCAACCGATTTCACCGACAAGCACTCTGCACATCAGCGCGAGGACGGAAGGTAAGCCGTGAGCCTGCTCAAGGAACCTGACTTCGGCACCCCGGCCAAGGACGGCCCGGCGACCGTCTCGCTGGAGGTGGACGGGCTGAGCGTTTGCGTTCCCGAGGGCACCTCGGTCATGCGGGCGGCCGCCATCGCGGGCGTCGACGTCCCGAAGCTGTGCGCCACGGACCGGCTCGAAGCGTTCGGTTCCTGCCGGCTCTGCCTGGTGGAGATCGACGGCCGCCGCGGGACCCCGGCCTCGTGCACCACCCCGGTGGCCGACGGCATGGTAGTCCGGACCCAGTCACCCAAGGTCGCCAAACTCCGTGAGAGCGTCATGGAGCTGTACATCTCCGACCATCCGCTGGACTGCCTCACCTGTTCTGCCAACGGCGACTGCGAACTGCAGGACATGGCAGGCGCGGTCGGCCTGCGTCAGGTCAGGTACGGCTACGAGGGCGAAAACCACCTCGACGCAGTCAAAGACCAGAGCAACCCGTACTTCGACTTCGACCCGTCCAAATGCATCGCCTGTTCCCGCTGCGTGCGCGCCTGTGACGAGATCCAGGGCACGTTCGCGCTGACGATCGAGGGCCGGGGCTTCGCGTCCAAGGTGTCGCCGGGTGCGGGCGAGTCCTTCATGGACTCCGAGTGCGTGTCCTGTGGCGCCTGCGTGCAGGCCTGCCCGACGGCCACGCTTCAGGAACGTTCCGTGATCCAGCTGGGGATGCCGTCGCGCTCGGTGATCACCACCTGCGCATACTGCGGCGTCGGGTGTTCGTTCAAGGCGGAGCTGCGCGGTGACGAGCTGGTTCGCATGGTGCCCCACAAGGACGGCGGAGCCAACGAGGGCCACTCGTGTGTCAAGGGTCGCTTCGCCTTTGGTTACGCGACGCATCCCGACCGCGTGCTGCGTCCCATGGTTCGCGAGAAGATCACCGACCCGTGGCGCGAGGTCGACTGGGACGAGGCGATCGACACCGTCGCCCGCCGCATGCTCGACATCAGGCGGCGATACGGCGCGGAAGCGATCGGCGCCATCACCTCGTCGCGCTGCACGAACGAAGAGGTGTACGTCGTGCAGAAGATGGTGCGCGCCGCATTCGGCAGTAACAACGTGGACACCTGCGCCCGAGTGTGCCACTCGCCGACGGGCTACGGGCTGAAGCAGACCTTCGGCGAATCGGCTGGTACGCAGGACTTTCGATCCGTCGCGCAAGCCGACGTCATCGTGGTGATCGGCGCCAATCCCACGGACGGGCACCCGGTCTTCGCGTCGAGGATGAAGCAGCGGCTACGCCAGGGCGCGAAGCTCATCGTGGTCGACCCGCGTCGTATCGACTTGGTGCGCTCGCCACACATCGAGGCCGATCACCACCTCCAGTTGCGGCCGGGAACTAACGTGGCCGTCGTCAATGCCATGGCGCACGTGGTGGTGACCGAGGATTTGGTGGACGAATCGTTCGTGGCCGCCAGGTGTGAGGATTTCGACCAGTGGGCGGAGTTCATCTCCCGCGCCGAGAACAGCCCGGAGGCGGTTGAGCCGATCACCGGTATTCCGGCCGCCGAATTGCGCGCGGCCGCCCGCCTGTATGCGCAGGCTCCAAACGGAGCCATCTACTACGGCCTTGGCGTGACCGAACACAGCCAGGGCTCGACGATGGTGATGGGCATGGCGAACCTGGCGATGGCATGCGGCAATATCGGCCGGGATGGTGTCGGCGTGAACCCGCTGCGCGGCCAGAACAACGTGCAGGGCTCGTGCGACATGGGGTCTTTCCCGCACGAGCTGCCCGGTTATCGGCACGTATCGGACGACGCAGTTCGTCGCACATTCGAAAACCTATGGGGAACAGCACTTCTGCCCGATCCCGGGCTTCGCATCCCCAACATGTTCGACGCTGCGATCGACGGCACTTTCCGGGGCCTGTTCGTCCACGGCGAGGACATCGCGCAATCCGACCCGAACGTCCAGCACGTGCTGGCCGCCCTGGGCGCGATGGAACTCGTGGTCGTCCAGGACCTGTTCATCAACGAGACCGCGAAGTTCGCCCACGTGTTCCTGCCGGGGGCATCGTTCCTGGAGAAGGACGGCACGTTCACCAATGCGGAACGCCGGATCAACCGAGTGCGCGCGGTGATGAAGCCCAAGAACGGTATGCACGAGTGGGACATCGTCTGCCAGATCGCGACGGCGATGGGCTACCCCATGCATTACGACCACCCCGGCCAGATCATGGATGAGATCGCCTCGCTGACACCGACGTTCGCCGGAGTGTCCTTCGCGCGGCTGGACGAGGTGGGCAGCATCCAGTGGCCCTGCGACGACGATGCCCCGCAGGGGACGCCGATCATGCACATCGATGCGTTCACCCGCGGCCTGGGTAGGTTCGTGCCGACCCCGTTCGTGCCGACCGACGAGCGAAGCACGCGCCGCTTCCCATTGATCCTGACGACGGGCCGGATCCTGAGCCAGTACAACGTCGGTGCCCAGACCCGCCGCACGGCCAACATCGCGTGGCACCAAGAGGATCTGCTGGAGATCCATCCTCACGACGCGGAGGACCGCGGCATCGCTGACGGTGACGAGGTGACACTGGCCAGCCGAGTCGGCCAGACGAAGTTACATGCGAGGATCTCCGACCGGATGCCAACAGGTGTTGTGTACACCACGTTCCACTATCCGGTCACGGGAGCGAATGTCGTCACTACGGAGAACTCTGACTGGGCAACGAACTGCCCGGAGTACAAGGTGACCGCCGTTCAGGTCGCCCTCGCACACCCGGTTGTCCGGGAGCAGGAAGCGCACGCCCTCAATGGCGTGCTGGCCGCGGAACTGGTGGATTGACATGTCACTCAACGCCCCTACCGAGATCAGGATGATCAACAGCATCGCCGCTCACTTCGGCTACCTGCGCACCGAGCAGGCCGCGACCGCGGTCGCTGACCACATCAGAAAGTTCTGGGACCCGCGGATGAAGCAGCGGCTGCTCCTACTGGTTGCCTCGGACACAAGGGATCTCGATCCGGTGGCGCTCAGTGCAGCGGTGCTGCTGCGCTGACGGCCGTCAGCCTAGGGTGTGCGTGGAGCGACCTGGCCACCGGAGAGACGCCGGTAGGTGTACGTGAGGAAGAGCGCTGCCACCGGGACGGCAGCGAGGAGTCCAACGCCGCACGCCAACGCGCCGACGAAATAGGTGACGTAGATGACCAACACCGCGAGCAGCGCTTTCCCGAAGTTGGCTTTCGCGATCCGGTAGCTCGCCTTGACCGCTTCGATGGCGGAGAGGTGGTGGTCGAGCAGTGCGACGATCGTGAAGAGAAGCAGGGCCCGCGCGAGGATGCCACCGATCAAGCACAGCCCGAAGCCAATCCAGCACAGGATTTCGACGATCAGGGTTGCGACGACGACCTTGCCGGTGGCTCGCGGCTTGAAGAACGACCCGATGTGCACGGTGCGACCATCAGCGATGTCCAGCATCGCTGGGAAGTACGCGGACTGCATCACGCCGAGAGCGACGGCTATCGCGATCCATCCGAGGACTGTGGCGATGCCGCCGGGGGACGTGACGTACGAGGAGAAACGTGCGGCGAAATCGTCGAATTCACCCGGCGAACGGCTGGTGGCTTCGTCGGAGGCGACCGCTTCAAAGATGAATCGGTTGATGATGCCGAGGCCGATCAGGACCATGACATACAGCAACGTCGAGACGATCGCGGCGCCCGCATTATTGGTGAACCTGTTCCACGCCCACGAGAAGGCGCCGCCAACTCTGTACGGCTGCCGGTAAGGCAGGTACCCAACGGGCGGCGGGTAACCAACAGGCGGCAGGTAACCAACGGGCGGCGGGTAAGCCCCGGGAGGTGGGAAAGCATCGGGACGCGGGTAAGCGCCAGGCGGCGGATAACCAACGGGCGGCGGGTAAGCTCCGGGAGGTGGGTAAGCGCCAGGCGGCGGATCTTGGGTCATTGGCGCGCGCTTCTCCCTCGTCCGGTCCGGGCCCGTTGGAGGCCTGGCAATCATGCTTGACACACCGCGACGCGCCAGTGGATGCGCTACCCCGGCCGGCCACGTCCCTACGTGACGTGGCTGTCAAGTAGACGATCTAGGGGACGATCTGGTTCATCATTCGCCGACAATTCACACGCAGGCAGGCCTTACCGCGACAGGCGCGTGACCAAATGCCCCGGCCGGTGCAGTAGTCGCGTGGTAACGGCGGCGCACAGGCTGATGAGGCCCGCGGCGACGAACACCAGCATCAACGCGGGGGAGGACACCACGAATGCCGGCAGCCCGATGCCGATGAGTCCCCCGAACATCTTTGCGCTGTAGACGAGGCCGAAGTTTCGCACAGCGTTGCGCTCGCCGAAGTAGTCGGCGACCAGGCTGGCCAGCAGCGGGTAGAACGCGCCGCCAGCCAATCCGCTGAGCGCGGCGAAAACGGCGAAGGGTGCGGCCTGGTGGATCGAGGCCGAGTACACCAGCCCGAGTTGCGCACAACCCGCGAGCAGCAGTGCGGCACTGAGCGTCTGACGTCGCCCGAATCGGTCGGAAACGTGGCTGGCGACCGCGCGGCCGCCGCCGCTCACTACGGCGAGTAGGCCAACGGCCGACGCGGCCACCACCGGGCTGAAACCTTTCGAAATAGCGATGATTGGGACGTATGCGACCGCCAGGAGGAAGGCCGCCGCGGCGGAAACCATGATGAGGTACATCACCACGAATGTGCTTGTCCGCACGGCCTGCCCGGGAGCGTATTGCCGGACCGCTGGAGCGTTGCTGAGCAGGCTGCGATTCACTCGCTTGTCGATGGCCCACAGTTTGGGATCGACGTCGGGTGGCCACCAGCCCGGCGGAGGGTCCCGGAAGAAGAAGCCGCAGAACGCCACGACGGTCAGGACGAAAACACCTATGACGGCGAAGATCGCGGCATGGTTCTGCGGGGAAAGCGCGGCGGCGAACAGGATGATGAACGGCACTGCGCCATACCCGAATGCACCACTGACGAAACCGATTCGCAAGCCTCGCGCCTCGGGGTACCACTTCGCGACGGTCGAGCCACATGTCGCGTAGACGATGCCTGCGCCGCTACCGCACAGCACGGAGTAACCGAGTACGGCCAGTCCGAACTCGTCGGTGTAGGCAAGGGTCACGGGACCGGCGGCGCACAGGAGTGCGCCGACCACCATCGCGCGCGACGGAGCAACGGCGGAGCGATGGCGCAATGTCGCGGTCAGCGCGGCCGCTCCGGCCTGAAACATCACCCACAGGGCGAGCACCCAGAAAGCCGCCGTCGCACTCCACCCACTCATTGGTTGCAGCGCGATCGCAGCGACGCTGTAGCCGTACTGGAGCACGCTTATCCCGGCCATCGCCGTCCAGGGAAGCCAGAGCATCCATGCCCGAGGACGTCCCATGATGTCCTGCGGTCGCTCGCCCACCCGGTAAGAGCGTCCATGGAGGTCCAGGACTTCGGCGACCGCGATTCCGTAACTGTTGCTGGCCATGTCCGCCTCCGTATAATTGCATACAGTATGCGAGTAGCATAACTATGATCTGGATCACTTGTCCAGCGTTCGAACCGAACGGTGGCCACAGCAAAGGGAGCACCGGCGTGGGGCGCGTAACCAGCAGATATCGAGTCGTGCGGATGGCCGACGGAGTGGCAACCGCCCGCCCGGACTCACTCGCCGCGGAGGAGCCTCTGGAAATCCGGGTCGGCGGACGCGCGCTCACGGTGACGATGCGGACCCCGGGCAACGACTTCGACCTCGCGCGCGGTTTTCTCGTCAGTGAGGGCGTGGTGGCCGCCGACTCGGACATCGCCGCGATCCGGTACTGCGCGGGAGCGACCGCCGATGGCGCCAACTCATACAACGTGCTCGACGTGCTCCTCGCACACGGTGTCCCACTCCCTGACGTGTCCGTCGAGCGCAATTTCTACACGACGTCGTCGTGCGGCCTATGCGGCAAGGCCAGCCTCGAGGCGGTGCGCACCATCAGCAGGTGGCGCGTCGACCGAGATCCGTTGCGACTCAATGCCGCCACGATCTCCTCCCTGCCGGAGAAGCTCAGGGCCGCTCAACGTGTCTTCGATCGAACGGGCGGCCTGCACGCGGCCGCACTCTTCGACGCGAACGGGGACCTCTGGTGCGTTCGGGAAGACGTCGGCAGGCACAACGCGGTGGACAAGGTCGTCGGGTGGGCGCTCGACCAACGACGCCTGCCGCTGAGCGGCACCACGCTGATGGTCAGTGGCCGGGCGTCGTTCGAACTCGTGCAGAAGGCGGTGATGGCCGGGATCCCAGCTCTCGCAGCGGTTTCCGCGCCGTCGTCGCTCGCCGTCGACCTGGCCAGAGAGATGGGTTTGACGCTGATCGGTTTCGTCCGCGGATCGTCGATGAACGTGTATTCCGCGGTCGAGCGGATCCCGTCGGGCGAGCCGCTTCCCTGCTGATTCGAGTCGTTACTCGGTGTCGGACTTGGTCTGTCGCTGGTCGTGGTAGACCTGCCGCGTCCGGTCCGTGTGGCGATTCATGATGTCGCTCGCCAGATCGGCGTCGCCGGCGGCGATCGCCTTGATCAGTTCGGCGTGCTCAGTCCACGCGCTCTGTCCGCGCGGCTGCGCGATCGGGAGGTAGTACCAACGCCACCGGCGTTCGACGAGTCCAATGTGCCTGGCCAGCACCGTGTTTCCCGCGATGGTGTTGATGTGTGCATGCAGGGCGGCGTTGGCTGCGACGAGCCCTTCAGAGTCGTTGGCGGCCAGTGCATTCAGCCCGTCCTGCTGCAGCTCCCACAGCCGGTTGACGTCCTCGGGGATGGCGTTCTCGGCGGCGAGCCGGGCCGAGTACGTCTCCAGGACCGTGCGAACGCCGAGAAGCTGGTCGACCTCGTCCTCGGAGGGGGTGTGCACGAACGCGCCCTGCGCGGGGCGCAGGTCGATCCAGCCGTCGGTCTGCAACCGCTGCAGGGCCTCACGTACCGGCTGCCGGCTGACGCCGAGGTACTCGGCCAGTTCGTTTTCGACCAGGTGCTGGCCCCGCTGCAGGGTGCCCTGCACGATCAGGTCCACGATCGCGTCGTAGACGGCCTGGCGCAGGGGAGCGGGCCGCTGCACCCGGCGCGCGGCTCCGTCGGCAAGCGTGTGATGTTGCGAAGCCTGGCCGCGCTTACGTGGACTCGGGGTGGGAAGTGACATCGCGCGTTCCTCCGGCCAGGTTGCTATCTGCGGACAACAGACTACAGGCTTTCGTATGCAATAAACTGCTTTGCCGCAGACATGTCGAAATCGATTGCTGATCAAATTGGTGCCGCATCCCTGTTGCGTACCCGATAACCCGCTTCGATACCGGCAAGAGAACACCCCGGGTGTAGAGGTCCTGAACAGGAGGTCTAATCACCCGGGGTGCGGTGTGTCGAAGCCGACGATCAGTCGACTACCAATACCTTCGCCTCGACCTGCGTCGGATCGGTCGGCCGCGCGGGCGTTGGCTCCTTCAGCTTGGGCTGGCGCAGCAGAACCGATAGGAAGGCGCAGGCGATGCCGACCGAACCGGCGATCCCGAAGGCGGCACCGTAACCCCACGTGTCGACCACGACCGCGCCCAAGCCGGCTCCGACCAGACCGGACACCAACTTCGAGCTATACACCAGGCCGTAGTTGGTGGCGTTGTTGTTCTCGCCGAAGTAGTCGGCCGTCATCGCCGCGAACAACGGGAAGATCGCGCCGCCGCCGAATCCGGAGACCATCGACGCCAACAGGAACAGCGGCATGCTGCCGATGGAGCCCGAGAAGTACACCGCGAATTGGGCCAGGCCCAGCACCACGCAGACGATGATGAGTGTGTCCCTGCGGCCGACCCGATCGGAGATCCAGCCGATCACGCCGCGCCCGGTCCCGTTGACGATTGCTTTGAAGCTCATCGCGAGTGCGACGATCCCGCCGGCGAAACCCATTTCCTTGCCGAACGGCACCTGCATCGCGATGCCGAAGATGTTGATGCCCGCGGTGCACAGCAGGACGAACCACATCAGCGGCAGGATGCCGGTCTTGATCGCCTCCATCGGGGTGTACTGCTTGACCGCGGGCGGGTTCTTGCGCAGCGCGCGGCGAATCTTCGGATCCTCGTTCACCTTCAGCGGATCGACGTGCGGAGGCCACCAGTTCTTCGGAGGGTCGATGAAGAAGAAGCCGCACACCGCGACGACGGCGGCCAGGAACACGCCAACCGCCAACAGGATGCCCTGGTAGTTCGCGACGTCCAGATAGCTGGTGAACAAGAAGATGAAGGGCACCGACCCGTACGCGAAGCCGCCGTTGACGAAGCCCGTCTTCCCGCCTTTGCGTTCCGGATACCACTTGCCCACCATGTTGATGCAGGTGGCGTAGACGAAACCGGCGCCACCGCCACCGAACAACCCGAAGCCGATGTAGGCAAGGATGACGTGCGGGGCGTAGGCCAGCGACAGGTATCCGAGGAACGCCCCGCCTGCACCGAGCAACATCGCCGAGCGCGCCGACAGCCTGCCGCTCTCCCGCATCTGACCGACCGGGAACGCCACCGCTGCCTGGAACATCACCCACACGCCCAGCAACCAGAAGATATGGGCGCCGTGCCAGTTGTGCGCCTCCGACAGCGTGTCCTCGGCAGAGGTGAACGCATACTCGGATGAACTGATGGCCATCATCGAAATCCACGGGAGCCATACCATCCATGCCCGTGAACGTCCCAGGATGTCTCGGTCGGTCTCCCCGACCCGGTACACCCTGCCGTTACCGTCGACTACCTCGCGGTATGCCGGCTGTGCTGGCGCAGTCATGCGTGTCTATCTCCTTCTTGTCTGTCGTATACTGCCGACTGTCTGCTGTTTTTGGAAGCCGAATCGTTAGATGACTCCCTTCGCCTTGAGCGCGACGAGCTCGTCGCCGAGGCCGAGCTCGTCGCCGTAGATGTCTGCGTTGTGCTCGCCCAGCAAAGGGGAGCGATGGACTTCGACGGGGGAATCCGACAGCTTGATCGGGCAGCCGACCGTGGTGAACTCGCCGCGCTCGGGGTGGTCCACCCGAACGACCATCTCGTTGGCCGCCAGTGAGGCGTCGTCGATGATCTCCCTGGTGGAAAGGATTGGGCCGCAGGGGATGCTGTGCTCGGTCAGGATCTCGAGCGCCTGCCATTTGCCCAGGCTCATCGTCCACTCCTCGATGAGCTGGAACATCTTGTCCAACTTGGTCAGCCGAGCTTGCGGCGTGCTCCACTCGGGGTCGGTGACGAGTTCGGGGCGGCCGATCAGGTTGGCGATGGGCTCCCAGCCGACCGGCTGGACGACCACGTATATGTAGTCGTTGGGACCGCCCGGCGCGCATTTCACCGCCCAGCCCGGCTGGCCCCCGCCGGAGGCGTTACCCGACCGCGGGACGCAGTCGCCGAAGTCCTCGTTGGGATATTCACCCAGCGGTCCGTGCTGCAGCCGCTGGTGGTCGCGCAGCTTGACCCGGCACAGGTTCAGCACCGCATGCTGCATGGCGACGGTCACGCGCTGCCCGCGCCCGGTGTGCTCGCGCTGGTAGAGCGCGGCCAAGATGCCGGCCACGGTGTGGATGCCAGTGCCCGAGTCGCCGATCTGCGCACCGGTCGCCAGCGGCGGCCCTTCCTCGAACCCCGTTGTGCTCATGGATCCGCCCATGGCCTGCGCGATCACTTCGTAGGCCTTGTAGTGCGTGTACGGGCCGTCGCCAAATCCCTTGATGGAGGCGAAGATCAGTCGCGGGTTGATTCGCTGCAGCTCGTCCCACCCGAACCCCATGCGCTCGATCGCGCCGGGGCCGAAGTTCTCGGCGAGGATGTCGAACCGCGGCAGCAGGTCGGCGAAGATCCGCTTGCCCTCCGGCGACTTCATGTTCAGCGTGATGCTTTGCTTGTTGCAGTTCAGCATCGTGAAGTAGAGGCTGTCGACTCCCGGGATGTCACGCAGCTGCTTGCGTGTGACGTCGCCGGCAGGAGCCTCCAACTTCACGACGTCCGCGCCCAGCCAGGCAAGGATCTGTGTGCATGACGGGCCGGACTGGACATGTGTCATGTCCAGGACACGCACGCCGTCGAGTGCCTTTCCCAAGACAGTCCCCTTATTTGTGCATCGTGCGGTTCGAGGACCCCGACGCATCTGCGACGGAGTCGAACCACGCGTTGATCAGTGACCGCTTGCCGGACCCGGCACAGCTCGCTGCTATCGAATACTGCATACGTTGACGTTTGTGAAGGCAGTCACTCATCTCGCTGGGAGGTAACGGACATCACACGGCGTACGGTATACCTCATACAATCTGGACGCAACCCCCCACTTTCCTGTCGGTTTCCTGACGGGTCTGTACCTGGTCGCCTCTCCCACGTACCATTCCGCCGCTGCTGTTCAAGCCGGCCCGGCCGTGAACGCGTTATGACCTCAGGCTGGCGGCGCCGGAAAGGGCAGAACAACGCAGTGCTTGTCCCGGCTGCGACTTGTCGCGTGCCGAGGTAATTAATTGGGCGCCAATAACATTCGTGCACAGCGATGACCGAGTGCGAGGAAGCGGTATCCCGGCCTTGCGACTCCCCGAGTCACGAATCCGGAGGCTGTTCTGCGTACCCGCGAACCAACGGTCTTGCCATGCGAATGGATGTAGTCACATAGGCTGACGCGGCTGTTCCGGCTTGCTGACAGAGAAGTCTGTGAGTACTGGCCGATCGCTGGACAACGAGTGTTGCGTGAACCACACTGTTGTCTACCTCATACGGTATGCAATCTTGTGACAATCTCCTCAACACGAGGAAGCAAACCGGCTCGAGTCGAAGGAAGTTCAGATGGTTCAGATCCCCACGGTCGTGGAATCCGATCCGCCGACGGGTAAGGCACTCGATGGCGTTCGAGTGCTCGACATGACACATGTGCAGTCGGGTCCCTCGGCCACGCAATTGCTCGCCTGGCTCGGCGCGGACGTCATCAAACTCGAAGCGCCAGGAACCGGTGACGTCACCCGCAGCCAGCTCCGCGACGTTCCAGGTGCCGACAGCCTGTACTTCACGATGCTCAACTGCAACAAGCGCAGCATCACCCTCAACATGAAGAGCGACCAGGGCAAGCAGATCTTCACCGAATTGGTGTCCCGGGTCGACATCCTCGTTGAGAACTTCGGCCCCGGCGTTGTCGATCGGTTCGGGTTCACCTGGGAACGGCTGCGCGAGATCAACCCGCGCCTGATCTACGCCTCCATCAAGGGATTCGGTCCCGGCAGGTACTTCGACTTCAAAGCCTACGAAGTCATCGCACAGGCGATGGGCGGCTCGATGGCCACCACAGGCTTCGAGGACGGCCCGCCCGTGGCCACCGGTGCACAGATCGGTGACTCAGGCACCGGAATCCACCTTGTGTCAGGGATTTTGGCCGCGCTCTACCAGCGCACGAACACCGGCCGTGGACAGCGCGTCGAGGTCGCTATGCAAGAGGCGGTCCTCAACCTGTGCCGGGTCAAGCTTCGCGACCAACAACGGCTCGCAAGTGGCCCCCTGCAGGAGTACCCGAACGAGCGTTTCGGCGACGAGGTCCCCCGCTCGGGCAATGCCTCGGGCGGCGGCCAACCCGGATGGGCGGTGCGGACCAAGGGCGGTGGTCCGAACGATTACATCTACGTGATCGTGCAGCCTCAGGGCTGGGCGCCGTTGGCGGAGCTGATCGGCAGGCCCGACCTGGCTGACCACCCCGAC
>Ga0207665_10001628_pt1 | contig 15106 bp, 14 predicted proteins | sample LARL112metaG_FD_184351 | JGI IMG/M metagenome (GOLD analysis project Ga0207665, IMG submission 184351) | Corn, switchgrass and miscanthus rhizosphere microbial communities from Kellogg Biological Station, Michigan, USA - LAR L11-2 metaG... | ecosystem: Host-associated > Plants > Roots >...
GATGTTTAAAATGTGATTAGCATGAGTAATAAGCATTGTAAATTAATATTTACAAGACTTTGTTAGCCAAAACTACTGTTCTATAGATGTGAATTCAGTGTTTGTTTAGAGTCCAGATCAAATAAAGGATCACAGCCAACTGTGTTAGTACCATAATTGTTGTTAGATTCAGCAGCAAAATAGACATCTGAAGTAGTATTATATTGTACTGTCTATCTTCAGATGAGTAATATCAGTTGTGCTGAACATCGTAAGATATTCTGAAGGTTTGATCATAAAATGCAACTCAGTCTTATAAATGCAAGTCATGAATCTTTTAATTGTTATTGTTAATTTTTTCGATCATTCTTACCAATATCGTTAGTATGCATAATATGTCTTAATAATTTAAACCTAATAGATAGACTAATTATCATCATAAAATGAACCTTTGAGCAGAAATGAATGATAATAAGCTAGTTCAGCACCCGATCCTATCGCTATTCAGATTGGTATTATTACTGATATAGTAGTAAAAAATTCCTAAGCCTGGCTTAAAATAATTAGATCAGTCTGTTGGTCATAATAATTGTCAATTGAAGTGTTTAGGGACTCGCGTTTACGATAATAAATAAATCATAAATGAAAAATGATTTGCAACGTTTAGAATGAGTTCCAGAAACAATAATAACATATTATAGAATGAAGCAAATAATAAAATGATAGTTGGAATACTTATCTTTGATCAAGTCGAAGTCTTAGACGTTGCAGGACCATTTGAAGTATTTTCTATAACGCGTTTGAATGAAAATCGCCGACATGAAGAATCCTCGCCCTTTAAGGTACTTCTCGTTTCAGAAAATTTACATCAGATCACTGCAGTCGGCGGACTTATATTTACGCCTAATACGACGATCCACAACTGCCCAGATCTAGATTTGCTAATTGTTCCTGGCGGTTGGGGTACGCGCAAGGAAATAAGTAATAAAATGATACTTGGATGGATTGCAGATCGAGCAACTAAGGCTAGGTTGACGGCATCAGTATGCACTGGTTCTAGTCTTCTTGGAAGAGCTGGTTTATTAAACGGACGAGAAGCAACTACTCATTGGCAGGCCTTTGATTTTCTTCGTACGTCAGCTCCGGAAGTCAAAATACGGGAAGATGTCCGATTTACAACTGTCGAACCAATCTTTACTTCCGCCGGTATTTCTTCCGGCATAGACTTAGCGCTAAGAATCGTCAGCTATTTTCTAGGCATCGAGGTTGGGAAGGCAACAGCTAAACACATGGAATATCCCTATCCAGAAAGCGATCAGCGAATAATTACTAGATAAACACATAAGGAAGCTTCTAGACAAGATAGGAAAGATAGAAACGATGAAAAGTTCATTCAATATCCTACTGCAACAAAGTGCTGTCCACATTCTGCCCATAATTTTAATGTGATATTCCTTCTATCTATTGTGGAAGCTGTAAGAGTAAATGAAAATGCGTATTCGCTATTAATGAAAAGATATCATTAATTACTGCCTCAAATATCTGCAAGGGACAATAATTACTAGCCCAACAATAAATCGTGATGCATTTGCCGGGCCCCCAGCAGCACTATAACGGCGATCCACCTAGAAAATAGTTAGTCCTATTCTTTTGGTCAAGGACGATCATATTTACAAAATATAATAGAAAATAATTTTATTGAGCTGTTCTGAATTTAACCTTAAATTCTTGAAAGAATAAAAATAGCAAAGTTTCCTAGTGATTTCATCTAATGAAATAATGAACCAGTTTTAAAAGCAATTTTCATATAGTAGAGTTATCTCCATCTATGGCCGATTATAATGAGAATGAAATAGTCCCGAAAGAATGGGCAAGCCTAGCCAATTCAATCAAATATATAGACAGATTAGTCTCTACAGTTAGTGAAAACGGATTGTTTAATTCGTCTCCCAGCTTTGATCGTATAATGCAAAATCTTAAAACGGCGCGCGACGGTCTTACTAGAGGTCCATCAGAATTTTCTAAGGTTCATATGCATTTATCGATAGCAATGTATTAATACTAAACAAATTGAAATAATCAATTTACAAGCCTACTGATATATGGACTGAAGAAGATGATATTGTATTTCTGATGTTGTCCTACTAAATGCAAGAAATACTACTATATACTATTTCACACATCACCAGTTGCAGGCCTCGTGAAATACTGGGATTAAGAATAAAAGACATCATATTCAAAACTGCAGGCAACCATCAGTACGGTAAAGCCTAGTCAATAGAAAAACAGGGTCAAGGTCTATTTAATTGATTGATTCGATACCTTATATCAAGTAAAATCGTGCAAAATGTTTAAGTCAAACTGGTCCCTATGAAATGAAACAAAATATAGACTATATTATACTTGATCGAATTCGTTTCCGTTTATAGCAAAAATGATAAATTGGATAGAGAAACACCATACCTCAGAATGTGATCCGAGTTATCAGTGTTATTATCGATCTCAAGAAAATTTTAAGAGATGTTTAACAATTTAGTAAATACAATTATGGCTATTACAGATCGAGTTTGAACGTAATAGTTGCATCACAACTACAGACTTGTTTTATCTTATCTGTCTAGAATCTGCAAAATGCTCTCGAGTTTTGAATATTGATTTATGTACTGCTGCATTTTGTCTATCTAGCATTCCCGTCAGACTCCCATATAGCGAAATTATTATTCTCTGTATCGATGCAAAGTGCAAAATAACCCATTCCTGGTACTGCATGTTTAGAAGCAACTACTTTACCTCCTAGCTTTTCCACTTTTGATGAGTATTCATCGATCGACTCTACTCCTATGTAATTAGTTACTTGATGTCCTGCCATTTGTCTTTTCATCATTCCGCCACTTAATGCTTTATTTCCATTATCATCTGTTGTAGTCATCATCCAATATTCAATAGTCTGACCTGTTGCTACTGATGTAAGCTGACTACTATTATCTTCTGTACCAGACCATTTTTCTATTTTCCATCCAAAGAGCTCATTATAAAATTTCTTTGCCCTTTCGATATCATCTGCAGGAATTTCAAAATGGACTATTGTTGGCATGTTATCATCTAGAACCTGATCCGGCTGAACTGTCTCATGATGAATCCAGTGCCCCAAGTGACTAGATCCAATGCCTGTTGAAAAAGTCGACCCATGCTTTCATCATTTTGCATCTTTGCGCTGACCTTATCTTTCTGCTTACGATCTCTGTAGAATATTAGCTCCCGCCAAATCTCCTTATCTTGGTTGGCAAGGACAGTTTTGGCTATGTTGGTGATGCCCTCCATAGGTGTCTCGGTATTGTTTAGCTGGAAAATTAATTGTATAGATCCATATTTTCTCATTATTTCAGCGAATTGCTTATTGAGTTGCAGCATCGAGTCATGGTTCTTTTTTGGTACTCGGTAGACGAAGTGGTCTACTTCACTTCCAATCCATTGTTCTATTTCTGTCAAGTTGGATTTACCCATGAGCAAAAATATACCCTAAATAGTTAATAAGTATACAAGGGATTGAAAGTATATTTGTTACACTACATCGAGCAGTTACGACTGGTGCCATTGATTCTCCCAAGACCTATTGAAATTTGGGCCTCTCATCTTCTGGCTAAGGCCACGCTGGTTTTTGAAAATTAAGGGTCCAACAACATCAGAATTGGTCATGGACATACTCACTTTTGTACTAGATGGTTATAGAGCATCCACAAGAAGATGGATTTTAGCTTGACCTTTTGACGGATTAGTGCAGAGAGTAATTGAAATCTCTTAGAACTTTACTCTTTTGCAAAAAACAATCCATTAGAACCATCTGTGCCGCTTTATGAATTGATTAACAAAGCTAATAAAAGAGTAAGGGTGAGAGACACCAACAGATCAACTGTTCACACCAAAAGGTCTCCAACTCTGCTAAATTGTTTTGGATATCATATCTTAATCGTTGGAGTTGTTCTAAGTTATTTTATGGAACTTGGTTTAGATGAGTTGTATTCACATTATAGCTATAAAGCAGTGTTATTTTTACTGTAGGTTGCGCCTTGACAAGAACTATGTCTGGAATCGATAGAGCATCGTATCAAGTAAAAGATCCCGGGATACATAATATGATTTATAAGAATTGCGGAATGTCCTAAAACTTACTCATATGACTCATACAACTAGCTAATTCTGTGAATAGATAAACATTTAGGATTTGATAAATTCAACAATGGATCTGTCGATTCAAAGGGTTTATTGAACTGAGCCATAATTAAATGAGCTCAATTCGTAAACCCATTCTAAAATTCATCAGGAACCCTACTGAATTTTAGTGTAGACTACTTTTCATGTTGCAGGCTTGAGTATCTTTTTGGTTACAAAAGAATGCAATTCAGAATCATTCATCTTCTTTTTTGCTTCCGCATACAATTCTGCATCTGCACCTACAGGATATCTAAAGAAATTAACTCCTTTACTAGCGGAGACTGCTGGTGTCTCAATGCTTTCAAGTACTACTCTAGCAACTTGCTTAGGATCTTGTGCATTTTTCATGGCACGATAATAATGAGATAGAAAACTTTGTACCACCTCTGCATACTTGGTAATTTCTCTTTGCGATATAGTTTTGTCTGAATTTGTAGTACTGGTTGTGGAGGTCACTGTCGATGATGCAAAAGGAGATAAAGATGTCAACAGTGTTGACGAAATCGATTGAGTATTATCTGGGATTAGCATATTCTCTACAAATTTGGTGTTAACTACGCCCGGCTCGATGAGCACTACTTTTATTCCATACTGTTCTACCTCGTAAGCTAAGGACTCGCTTAACCCTTCCAATGCAAACTTTGTACTAACGTATACGGATTGTGCTGGAAAGCCAATATAACCTGACAGTGAGGAAATATTCACAATAATCCCACATCTTTGATTTCTCATTATAGGGAGTACCTGCTGTATTGTTCTAATTGCCCCGAAGAAATTCGTTTCAAATTGTTTCTTAATATCCTCCATAAGTAGATCTTCTAGGGCACCAAATAAGCCAAAGCCGGCGTTGTTTACCAAAATATCAATGCTTCCGTCTTCATCACATATTTTTTCAAAGACCTCTGCCATAGAATCGCCTTTATTCACGTTCATGTGGATTACCTTTAGGGGAATCTCTTCCTTTTCTGCAATCTTTTTAACTGAATCGGCCTTACTCAAATTTCTCATCGTTGCATAAGTGCGAATTCCATTGCGTGCAAATAACAGACATGTCTCCAATCCGATGCCGGATGAACTACCAGTAACAACTGCGACCTTTTGATCTTTTAGCGCCAATTTTTCGTTCTAGTGTAATAAAGCGCTCTTTATATTGTATTCTAAATATACACGAAAAGACTCATCTCTACAAATTCAACCATGATCGGGCATCGAGAATCTATAACCAACTCGAATAACAGACCCCAACAAACTTGTGCCTCTGAATAGGATATTCTCAGTTTTCATTAGCATATTGTGTATTTTTTTATAACCATTTAATAAAGTAAAACGTGCAAAGGTTATTCCAGATACTAGGTGAGAAAATATGTCGTCTCCATATAAACTTGTATTCATAAAATCTCTCCCACCACTCTCGAGCATTTTGATATACGCATTCATTGAAAATTCCGCCACGAGCTTCGCAAGGTTACCACTTAACACATGATTGTTAAACAATCCAACATAATCATCATCTCCTAAGGAGATTAATTGTGTCTTGATATTATATTCAAATTTTTTCATTGGGTGGTAAAGATCTTAGATTAGCATGATCAGTAATAATAACGTGTTTAGGTATAATCTTTGAAAGATATTTTGCTTCTCTAACTGCAATCTGAGCCAAAGGTGGATATAATTTCCCGTTCTCGTCTTTAACTGCAGCTATATCACCTATACAAAATATATTTGGATAGCTATCAATCTGACAGAATTCGTTTAGAATTATTCTGCCATCTTTAGTTTTCTCAACTTCTGGACTAATTGGTATCTCATAACCTTTAACCCCTGCAGTCCAAACAGTAAGAGATGAAGGAATTTGTGATTCACTATCGCTAAGATAAATATTACTACAACTAGTACCACTATCATTTTCAACCCCTGATAACTGCAGAGCTTGTTATTATTCTTATTTCTTTTTCGAGTAATACTTCGTTTACTTTCTCTACCAAACGTTCATCCCACCCTGAAAGAATAGTTGGCAGCGCTTCTATAATTGTTATAGTGAGCATATCTGATTTTTTGCTTCTCTTTACAAAATCCGATAGTGCTCCGCCAAGGCTCACACCAGTGGCTCCTCCTCCTACAATTATAATATCATGCTTCTTGTTTGATTTAAAAGTGCTCTCATCTTATCACAGATCAATGACGCATCAGAAATAGAGTGTAATGATAAAGTATTTTCTCTGTCACATATCGAGCAATGCTGGTGGCTAAAAATATTCCAGCGTAGCCAGCTCCAAGTATAACTATTCTTTTCTTACAAGTGGTCATTTCCAAACCATAGATAACCTGTAGTAAACAAAGCAGACGTGGTTACCATCATTATGCCCATTGCTAAAATAAACAGAATATTCGTTGCTGTCTTCATTCCCCTAACTAATATCATAATACAAATCCGTTACCCATAACTATAATGGCGAGATTGACTGTACGATTCTTCTATTCACCATTTCACCCTCACTTTCTCTACTGGGTATACACGACATTACATAACTAGCCAAACAATTAAAGACAATTACAAAGAGAGGGAACTTGAAATACTGATCCCATTATTTTGTGCTACCACGTCTATTAGATATTTAAATTCAGAAATACACTGAAAGGCTTTAGTAGCAAGACTTAGCGAAAAGGCTAAAGGAACTTGATAAGAGTGGAATTCTAGAAAGACAAGCATACAACGAAATCCCCGCAAGGGTAGAATATAGATTAACAAATAAAGGATAATGGTTGATAGAATCTGTTATTTATCTATTAAAGTGGATGGAAAATAGGCTTCCGAAAAGTAACAGCAACTGATAGAAGACAATAGAGAGTGTGATAATACCATTGTAAAACTGAAGGCTTGATATATAACTAATATCTAACTGAATTCCTATTTGCCTTCAATGACGATGCAAGTAATGTAGTATTCACGACCAACTTGTTGTCTAATAATTTACTCTTGTGGATGTTTGTTTACTGTCCTGGTATTCTGGTGGTAGAATTAGTGTTTAGTGTATTTGCCGGCAGTTTTCTATAGTCCTCTATCACAAAATTATAATTCGCAATTCTAGTCCCATTTGAATTAACTACTGTCTTAGTTATTAATGAATCCTTTACAGCAATATCTCTTGGTTGGTTTTCAAAATATACCTGAGTAGTAAGTATGGGCTGACCTGGAATTCCAACTATAATGTGAATATGGCTGGGGCGAAGAATTGTACTCCCAGTATGCAATCGTCCAGGATAAATAGTATCCAGAACATATTTACCATCTTTGTCAGTCATGATCTTGCCTCTAAGACTATAGTCTTTATTGTCATAGCTTCCATTAGCATCAGCTTGCCAGACATCCAATACCGCTCCATGAACAGGTTTACAATCAACAGCGGAGAGCACATCACCAGTCAACTCCAACCTTGCTCCTGACAATCCGTTCGCGAAATCCTGTCCTCGTTTGAGTGGTGAACCAGATTTGTATTCTGGGCCTTGAATAGTTGGTTCAGTTGTATTACATTGTAATAGTTTAGATATCGTGGGTCTTTCTGATAACGTTACATTTTTTGTGCCTGATGTAGTTGAGGTATTCAGATTCGATGTTGACGATAGTGCTGGAGCTTTCAATTCGTTACCATTAGACTTCACATTCTCCTGTCCAGCTGCACTGGGCAATATCTGTCCTCTTATTTCACCCTTCTGATGGTTTAGGGTGCGGATGTCTACAAATGTTTTACCTTCTTTCATTAAACTCATCAGATCGGATACTTTTTTACCGGCTAGCGGGCCATTCAGATCGTCTAACATAATGGTTCCACTGGATAGTACACCATTAATTTGTCCTGTTGGAATACCAGATTTACCATTGTGGATTGCATATGGATTGAATACTTCGGCTAGAAGAGAACCATTTTTCAGGCTAATTCGTGCTCCTATTACTGCATCGATATTGTTAACATTCATCTCGTAACTTAAAGTGTCATTAGAGTTTACAGTAAATTTAGCGGCTCCTGCAGCTTGTGTTTTTATGGGGGGCATCTCGTTTTGTCCTGATAATTTTGCAGTAAATATTTGTTGTTGAGCATGTGCGTAATTAGGGTTAAAAGTGCCAGATTGCAATAATTGTATTATTATTCCACTAAGTAATATTAAACACATACACCAAATAGCAATCATTATTATTGCTTTACTTTTCAAAGCTCACCTAGTAAAAGATGAAGTGTATTATATAAGAGATGCTTAAAAATTATTGTTATAATGGATTACGCAGGTTCCGAAATTTGGATATCGAGGATCAAATTACATGAGATTTGGTAATAAGAAGTAAAGGCTTTGCAATCCTTCTCGTTAGATTTTTTCAATTCATAATTGGTAGTGTATAAACAGAAAATATACATAAGAATCAATTGAGACACCGTAATCTAGTAAGCTCTGATTGCATATCCGTTCTCTTATCTTGATGTCATGATTTCTCTAAATTAGACAAATTAGTCTTGAGTATGCATACTAGAATTTAATAAACAGATCTATTAACAAAATAAAATTAATCATCCCAAATAAAAATCAAATTCAAAACTTTTTCTCTCTTCATGCAAACTTACTACGTCTACTTGACAAACATTCTTAATAGAGTGAATTTGAGAATCTACTCTTAAGATCTTATTTATATATTAAATATGAGCGGCTTAACAAGTTTGTTAAAAAAGCAACAGACATATACGATATATCCGATTAATTCTACTAACATTATGGAAATGTCAATTTCCTCTATCAAGGTCAAAGTTCTATATTTTGCTAATGCCAAAGAAGCTGCAGGAACACAGGAGGAACAGTTTATCTTATCAAATCCAACAAGTAGTGATCTTCTTTTACGTAGAATATTGGAAATACATCCTGGCATTAAAGATCTTGTAAAGACAATTAGCATTTCAGTAAATCGTAAAGTTATTTCCGAAGATATCCTCTTGAATGACAAGGACGAAATAGCTTTGTTGCCACCAGTTGCAGGAGGCTAGATACACACATTATGACTCAAACTAAAGGCAATGATGTATATAAAAAACACAAGTTTCGTGAAATCGAAATGATTACAGAAAAGGACATTTCTATCGAGAAAATTTTGAAGTCAGTTCGAGATGATAGTGTAGGGGCAACAGTACTCTTTATAGGAACTATTCGCAATTTCAGTGAAGTAGATACTGTAGTAGGTATGTATTACGAATCATACACCAGAATGGCAGAAGAGAGGATGCAAATTATTATAGATGATGCTAAACAAAAATGGAATATTAATTGTAAACTTCTTCATAGAATAGGTGATCTGGAAGTTGGAGATGTAAGTGTTGTGGTAGCGGTTTCATCATTTCACAGACATGAAGCATTTGATGCATGTCAATATCTAGTCGAGAGAATTAAACGCGAAGTTCAGATATGGAAAAAGGAAAAATTTATCGGAGGCAATGAAAGATGGGTGAAAGGATACCTAACTGAGAAGTAGGTTAAGGGAAGTTCTAGCTCAAGATTCACAGAATTATATTGAATAAGTAAATATCGAAAATTACTTATGGCAAACGTCTATATGCGCGTACTATTAAGTAAATATTAGTTAAATAAACTACAAAAATAATCTTATTATGAATATCAGAGTTAACCACATAATTACCCAAATAAATATGAATGCAATTGTAAAAAGTATCATAGAATCCGCTTTACGAAATAAGTTAATTATACCCTTTAGTACAGATAATATTAATCAATCATGTACTTTAAAGAAATTTCGTACGACTCAGTAAATTCATCTTTTATCAAGCTCAAAGAACGAGCTACCGTTATGCCGTCCTTAGAATTCGTGCATGTACTGAACGCATACAAACGAGTTTTGGCTGAAGATATAATATCAAAGTTTGGAGTTCCTCAATATAATAGTTCTCACATGGACGGCTTTGCTGTTAGGCACACTGATATAAAAAATACATCAAAAACAAAGACAGCAACTTTAAGGATTTGTAATATCCAAGTACCGTTAAAAGAAATAGTGGATTTTGTTCTACCGCGAAGTCACGCGTATAGGATTTCAACAGGTATCTCCTTGCCTAAGGGATCTGATACGGTGATACCACTAGAAAATACAAAAATAGTTAAGTCTGGTAACTATGATATGATAGAAATTAAGCATTCAATACAAAAGGGTTCATTTGTTTATCCTGCTTCCATGGATATCAGGAAAGGAGAACGAGTATTATTAAAGGGAAAAGTCATGAGAGCGCAGGATATTGGACTCTTAACTCTTATGCACATATATCGGGTACCGGTATTCAAGAAACCGACGGTTGCATTAATACCTACAGGCAATGAGCTATCGGATAGCTTGGAAAACACAGGATCTGACAAGCTCCCGAATATACATGGCCATATTATATCTTGGTTAGTGAAGGAAATTGGAGGTACAGCTATCGATTTAGGCGTAACTCCTGATAAATTGACTACAATTCAGAACAAAATTAAGAATGCAATTACTAAAGCTGATTTAATCTTGACGATTGGTGGATCGTCTGTAGGCAAGTATGATTTGGTAAAGGAAGCGATCAAATCGAGAGATGCTCATAGTATAATCACCTTCAGAACAAAACTGGATCGTGGAAGGGTAACTGGATTGGCAGCGCTAAATGGCAAACCAATTATAATCCTCCCTGGTCCCATTCAAGGGGCCATTAATGCTTTCATAATTTTCGCTTATCCATTACTTAGACTAATGTCTGGTCGGTCTGAAAAAAGAAGTGAGTTTACGATTTGTGCCACTTTAATAGATAATTGGGAAGCCCGTAGAAAATTTCCTTATTTTACAAAAATTGTATACGTAAAGTTATTCAAAACAAGAGCCAATAATAAATTTGTAGCTAGACCATTAGCGGGGGAAACTGAGAGCATGAGCCTACTTACTAAATGTAATGGTTATATTATTGTACCACAACATATAACAAATATGAGGAAAGGACAGAATGTTGAAGTCAACTTAATGCCAGGGTTTTCATATTAATGATTTGGCCAGGTACCATTCGGAATATGATCTAGACAACCTCTTTATATAATGAATAGAAATTTTTATTATCCGATATGAATTTAGAAGATTGGCGGGATCAGCGTAATCATGGACTTAGAATTGCTTTGATTAGCACAGTCTCATTAGTTTTGGTTTTTGTAATTTATGCTAGACTCAGTGCTCCTAATGAAGGACAGTCTGTAATGATCAATGCTAATCTTAAGAATATTGCAAATATTGTACTTTTTATGACTTGTATGCTATTGGTGTCTACTGGTTATGGTTTATACAAAATTTTTAACGCTGAACAAAAAAGAACAATAAATGCCAATACCTTGACATACTATATTACATCGGTATTTTCAGATATCTATTATTGGAAAATAATGGCAGCTTCTGCAGTAGGCTATGGAATTATTTTTGCGTTCCTTTCTCAAATATTTATATATAGAAATGATGTCTCGTTTATTCAGCAAGGAGTCAATATTCCTTCGATTAGTGTTACTCCATGCTGTAACATTATTGGTTACGTACCAATGCTCTCTGTCTATCTGACCGATCATTTTTTGATTCTATTGGTACCTATTAATATAGTTCTTGTAGCAGTTGTATCTATATTCGTTGGCTTTAACATTTCTCTAAATGTTTATGCTTTAAAACTTACTAAAAAGTTTAGTCACACTAAAAAACTTTCTTCTCTACTTGGAAGTGTGGGATTAACCAGCGGCCTATTTATTGGATGCCCTACATGCGCAGGAAGTCTATTTTCGCTTCTTTTGGGATTCTGGTCAGGAGCAGCAATCTCCATACTCGCGTATTTCCAGACTGTATTCATTGTAATATGTATACCGGCATTGATAGTCTCTACAATTCTTGTTGCCAAGCAAATAAAATCAATTTATTCATGCCAATAAAATATAGTCAAAATTTGACTTTTCATGCTTTTCTAAATTTTACATTCGATTGCGACTAAAGCGCATTATACACATGACGATCGCTATATTGATAATTGGCTAGGTAGATGGTTGTTGTTTCCAAGCAAATCTATTCAAAAATGGGCCTGAATTTAGTACTATCGCTATAATTGCTGTGTAATAAAGCTTTCTATGTGGATGATAAACAAATATGGAAACGTCCACCTCCACATTTCTTGGTTTACTTTTTACTTTTTACTTTGAGTATACTATGTTCAAATGTTGGTAGCGCCTTAGAAATGCTATCTAGATACATTTGGACATGTGGCTCTGCTATCCACATTTTTTCATTTTCGAATAAATAACCATATCTTTGTGAACTACCTATTTTTTCCCGAAGTTTTAAAACTTCAAGGTAGTCTCTAGATACAGTAAATTCATCAAATCCATGTTTTTTAGCTATAGAGTCAAAAATTTCATGCATTCCAGAGCCGTGCTGCGCCGCCTCCTTTATACGATATGCTATACCCTTAGAAATGCCCAATTTTTGGGCAAGCTTTCGATGTACGTGCTTGCCTAATTTATCTGAACCGCCTTTTACATTTAGCTTCAGATCTATCTGCATTGAGAGCTTTATTAGATTGATATCCAAGAAAGGTTCTCGCATTTCTATACTGTGTGCCATCGTAATCTTGTCTTCTCTTTCTAGGGTTTCGCTATATAGTAAAAGCAAGTCCTGATCCATATGATGACGTAGTTTTTGATATCCTTCTATTTCTACTACCTTTGCATACCATGGATAACCTCCAAAAAGCTCGTCCGCTCCTTGTCCACTAAACATAACGTTGATTCCATCTTCATGCGCAAGTTTCACTGCAGCGTATACTGGAATAGCAACCTCTACCTGTCCTGCGTTATTATTTTCGATTGTATCGATTACTTCAGGCAGCATCTGTTCAACTTCCTCGGGAGATAGTTCGTTTACCCTTAACTTTAGATCTAGTCTCTTTGCAACGTGTCGTGCAAATGCAATGTCATTTGAACCACTAACTCCTCCAGTATAACAAATAACCTCCGGAACCATTTTCTTCGCAAGCCATGCGATGATCACGCTATCTATTCCACCTGAAAAAATTATTCCCACTCTACTAAAATCTTGGGTTCGTTTTTTCATGGAAGCAATCAGGGCTTGTTGATACTTTCTAACAGCTAGCGACAATGTTTTGTAAGCAATTTTAGTGGGTCGTACCGGCGAATTAGTAACTATGTATTTCTGTATCTCTCCATTTGGTAAAATAACTACTGCCTGACCTGGCATAACTCGCTGAGTAGGTTCCTTAAGCCCTACTTTCCATAACGCCTTGCGCTCAGAAGCAAACGCAATTAAGTTATCATTTTCACCATAATAGATCTGCCTTACACCCATTATGTCTCTAACAAGCGCAATACTTCCTGTCTCTTCATCTTTTATGACTATGGCGTAAACACCATCAAGTTGTGAAACAGTCTTCTTAATAGCATGAAGAAGATCATTATTGTTATTTGAGTATTCCTCCAGCAGGTGAACAATTACTTCACTGTCTGATTGAGTGACAAACGAATGTGATTTTTCTAGCTTATTACGAATTTTCTTATAATTATAAATTTCACCATTATGTTCAACAATAAATCTTCCATTACAGCTACAAAAAGGCTGTTGGCCACATGTACCTCCAACTATGGCAAGCCTTAAATGTCCTAATGCACTTTTACCTGAGAGTTCATCAAATCGTAAATCTTCTAGTATATCCGCCCTAATTACATGTTTGTTAGCGCATACCCCAGCTCCGTCTGGACCCCTACTTGACATACTCGAAAGCATACACTCAATCATTGGTACAACGTTTTCATTTTTTTTGCTTAAAATACCTGCTATTCCACACATTTCTGCTATCTCCAAATATCGCTATCAGAATCAAGCTTCTGCTACTACCAAATAGTAGTAGCAATTAACTCGCCTCAAATCATTATACATTAGGGCACGATCCCTTAAAAGCGTTTTTACTGAAGATTTATCGACTATCTTTTACTATATTAATATTCCTATATTTCTATTCATTTTCCTTATTAATACAACAGAACTACATAATTCAGCTTATCGTTATAATGATCATCTAGTGGGTTCTCAAATTGTAATATAGAATTATGTTACAAAGTCTCAAGTCTCAAGTCTGAAAAAGGATCGACCTTTCTTTAGATGGAACTAACTTTAGTTAGTTAATCTTTTGCTCAATGATTAAAAATAATGACAAAAATAAAAATAGACCCAATTGTGGGTATTTAGAAGATTTGGCAGACAATTATTAATACTATTATATTTGATATAGATAATTTGCAGGAATTGGAGAGATGCCTTAATTAATTAAAATAACAATAGTGGACTCAATACTATTATCTTTCAAATTTTGAGATGCGAATAAGATACTACTAAGTCACACTTTCCTTGCTGCATTACAAACTGATTCCTATAATCACAATGTTCTTGTAATTCATCACGATCACACTGATAGGCTAGAAGGCAATAATTATAGTTATTTTATTCGTAAGCATTAAAAATGGCCAATTTTATAAAATTAAGATCTAAAAAATGAAGTAGTCCTATCTAAAAGAGATATGATCACACATTATTTACAAGTTATAATTAGATAATTTGTAAATAAGATTCTCGTAGACATATATAATAAATTGGTGTATTACTAATAGGTTAATGATTGCGTAATTGCTCCGGAGACAACCATCGCCAACAGGAAGACCAAATAAGCTAGTGATACTTGCGGCCATAGTGACGTTTGCTGTCATAATTATAATTTTGTCTGAATCAGTAGTCATAGTGCAGGCGGGACATAGAGGAGTTGTTCTATATCTAGGCGCAGTTGAGAATAGAGTACTTGGAGAAGGAGTGCATTTCGTA
>Ga0207665_10001629_pt1 | contig 15102 bp, 14 predicted proteins | sample LARL112metaG_FD_184351 | JGI IMG/M metagenome (GOLD analysis project Ga0207665, IMG submission 184351) | Corn, switchgrass and miscanthus rhizosphere microbial communities from Kellogg Biological Station, Michigan, USA - LAR L11-2 metaG... | ecosystem: Host-associated > Plants > Roots >...
ACCGACGAGTAGAGCGCCGCTCCAATCAGGAATAACGAACCGATTGCGATCGTTTCTGAAACAGGCATCTCTTTCCGACGTATATTGTTGTTCCCGACTCGCCTATCCAACGTCCGCTGGCAGCGCCTGCGAAGCTACATGACCGAGTACGCAATCGACATAGTCAACGTCACGAAGCGTTACGCCGAGCATACGGCGGTGAACGATTTGACGCTGCGCGTTCCCAAGGGAAGCGTCTACGGACTCCTCGGCCCGAACGGCGCCGGCAAGACCACCACCATCCGGATGATCCTCAACATCATCGCTCCGGATGCGGGCAACATTTTCATCTTCGGTCGCCCGTCGAACGATACCGCTATCACCGAGCGCCTCGGCTATCTCCCCGAGGAGCGCGGCCTGTATCGAAAGATGCAGGTGCGGCGCGTTTTGAAGTTCCTCGCCGAATTGAAGGGAGTAAAGGGAAGCGAAGCTGACCGCCGTATCGACGAGTGGCTGGAAAGGCTATCGCTCAAGACGCCTGAGAAAGATTGGGGACTGGCGAAGATCGACGAGCTTTCGCGCGGCATGCAGCAGAAGGTGCAATTCATCGGCACTCTGCTTCACGATCCCGATCTGGTGATTCTCGACGAGCCGTTCAGCGGACTCGATCCAATCAACGCGCAGGCGCTCAAGGACACCGTTGTCGAGCTGAAGCGCCGCGGAAAGACCGTGATCTTCAGCACGCACCTGATGGACAATGCTGAGCGGCTTTGCGATTCCGTCTGCATCATCGCGCGCGGTGAGAAGGTTCTCGATGGCAGCGTCACCGATGTGAAGGAGGAGCACGGCCAGCGAAACGTCGCTCTTGCCCTCGACGGCAACGGCATGGCTGATGTCGCGCAGATCCTGCGCGATCATTCACTTGTCCGGCGTGCCGACGACTCAAACCGTTTTTTCGAGATCGAGCTCGCGCCTGGCGCAGACCCGCAGGCGCTGCTGCGTCGAATCGTCGAGTCGGGTGTTGCTGTGCAGCGTTTCGAGATGATCCAGCCGTCGCTGCACCAGATCTTCCTGCAGAAGGTGGGAGCGACTGGCATTGAAGAAGGAATGAGCGGACATGGCTAAGCTCTGGGCAGTCATCAAGCGTGAGTACCTCGAGCGCGTGCGGTCGAAGTGGTTTCTGATCGCGACGTTCTTCGGGCCGATCTTCTTCAGCGCGATCATCATCGTGCCGGCCTGGCTGGCTTCGCGCAGTAAAACCACCACCGACATCTACAACTCGATCATCCTCGACGCGACCGGCGAAAACTTCGGTCGTCGTCTCGCGATCAACATCGCCGGAGGTGATAGCACCAACGCCGCGATGCTTCCCGTCGTGCGAACTGTCCCGCCCGCCGAGCTGACACAGGCGGAGAGTCTGGCGACGCGCGAAGTGATGAGGAAGGAAAAGAGCGGGTACGTCGTGGTCAACCAGCAAACGCTGGCTGGTGAGTCTGCGCGCTACGCCGGAACGAATGCGACGTCGATTGCCGACATGACCCGCATCAAGGAAGCAATCAAGCAGACGATTATGGCGACTCGTCTGGAGAAAGTCGGCCTCGACAACCAGAAGATGAAGGAGATCACCTTCATCCCGCTCGACTTCAGCACGGAACGGATCACCGAGCGGGGCCGAGCCGGATCGGGCATGGCGAGCGTGCTGTTTGGTTTCGCGATCGGATTCCTGCTCTACATGTCGATCGTGATCTACGGTCAGACGATCATGAGCGGCGTGCTCGAGGAGAAGACCACGCGCGTCGCCGAGGTAGTAATGTCGAGCGTGCCGACCGACACACTGCTCGCTGGCAAGGTCTTCGGGGTTGGTGCGGTCGGACTGACGCAACAAATAATCTGGATCGGAACGACCTACGTTCTGCTCAAGGTGCGGGCGCCTATCATGGCGAAGCTGGGCGCGCCGACGGTTTCCTTCTCGCTGCCCGATATTTCACTCGCCGCGGGCATTCTTTTCCTTCTGTTCTTCCTGCTCGGTTTCGTTTTCTACTCGTCGCTGTACGCCGCGGTAGGCTCGTCAGTCAACAGTGAGAGCGAAGCTCGGCAGGCGGCGAGTCCGCTGATGATCATGATCGTGAGTACTGGTGTATTTATACAGCCGGTTCTTTTGAATCCGACCGGGACGACGGCGAAGGTGTTGTCGCTGATCCCGATCTCGTCCCCGATCATCATGCCGATCCGGATGGCGGTGACCGGTGTTCCACGGCTGGAATTGGCAGCGAGTCTGTTTTTTCTGGCGATCGGTTGTCTGGCAGCGTTATGGCTCGCCTCGCGGATCTATCGCGTCGGCCTGCTGATGTACGGCAAGCGGCCGACGATGAGAGAAATGGCGCGTTGGGTCTCCTACGCGCGGTAGACTGACGGCCGATCAGGATTCCTGATTGGTCCACAGAGTATTATTCATTTACCACCCACTCAAATCGCAGGAGAATGTCTAGATGTACGACGAGCGTTTTGTCTCGCCAATGCGCCAGGAACTGACGCAGCTCGGTGTCGAAGAAATGCGTACGCCCGAAGAAGTCGACTCGAAACTCAGGGATGTCCCGGGCACGACGCTGGTCGTGGTGAATTCAATATGCGGCTGTGCAGCGCGTAACGCGCGCCCCGCTGTGGCGAAGGCAATCCAGCACGATAACCGGCCGGATAAGCTCACCACCGTTTTTGCTGGACAGGATGTCTCAGCGACTCAGCGCGCGAGGAGCTACTTCACCGGTTACGCGCCGAGCTCGCCCCAGATCGCGCTGATGAAGGATGGTCAGGTGGTCTACATGCTCGAGCGGCACCAGATCGAAGGCCGCACCGCCGACGATATTGCGAAGGATCTCACTCGGGCATTTGATAGATACTGCGAGACTACCACCGCTGCCTGATACTACCAGCGCGCACTAAGTGCACTGCTGATCAACGACTGATTGCGAATTAGGAGACTGTGCAACTCCGGATTCCGCACAGTTCACCAATTCGAACTCAGTCAGCAGTCAGCAGTGTCGTTAGTTCGCGCTGGTAGTCCGCAACAAATCAAAACTCGTCGCGTTTCCTTCTCTCGATGAACGGCTGCCCGTCGGGCAGGGTCGTTGGCTCGACGTCGCGGCCGGTGTCCTTGAGCACTCGCCCGCGCACGAACTGAACGGTGAGGCCGAGCAGGATCGCCCACACACCGACAGCGACAATTCGCCAGAAGAGGACGCCCACCGCCATCGGCTGCCAGTCCATGAATTCGGCGCGCGCGGTGCCCCATGGCTCGCGGTGAAGAGAGATCAACACCAGGCTCACCGCCATCTCGCCGACAGTCTCGAATATCGCGAACAGCGGAGCACGCCACGGCCACTCGCGCACCGGGAATCTTCCCAGGTGCAGCGTCGCCATTCCGAGCAGGAAGATCGTACCCAGTACCAGCGACGCGGCCAGATACGAGCTGTTGATGTTGCCGCGGGTGAGGACTACGGCGCGGAAAAGTCGAATCACGATGCCGGTCAGTACTGCCAGCTCGACCGGTGACCGCGCTATCCTCTGGAACGCAGCTGGCTCCTCGAGATCCCACTCGCTCGTCTTGAAGAGCCGCCGCCGTTTCTCGACCGCGGATGGCTTCGTCACGCGATCAAAATTAGTTCGCGGATGAGTAGCGTCCATAGAAATTTGCCTGCCACATCAGAGAGAGAAATGCACTCGCGCCGCCCCGTATCGACCGATCTCGACACGCCGCGGACGCCTCAACTCTGAATTCGACGCCAGAACGCCGAGTGTGGTAACTATTTGATCCAGTGGCCGATACGGCTCCAGCGGATATCCGTGAGCATCGGCAGCGGTCGATCGCTGTCGTCGGCGTTATACGAGTAGTACACGAACAGCGGCTTGCCACGGACATTTTCGCGCGGCACAAATCCCCAGTAGCGACTGTCCTTCGAGTTGTACCGACTGTCGCCCATCATGAAGAGCCGGTGTGGTGGAACCACCAGCGGACCCCAATTGTCGTGATTGGGTTGCGAAGGCGCGGCGCCGAAGCGGGACGATTTGAGGCCGACTTTTTTCTGCCAGTCGAAAAGCGAATCGACCGAGTTCGCGATCTCGGGGCTGACCTGGGTCGTCGCGCCATAACCCTGACGCTGCGCAATTCCGTTCACGTACAGGATTCCCTTGCGCATGTACAGCGTGTCGCCCGCGGTGCCCACCAGCCGCTTCACCAACGTCGGCGTCGGATCGTTTCCCCGGCCAGCTTCGTCAGCCTGATAAGGCGAGACGAAAACAACGACATCACCGCGTCGCGGATCGCGGATCGCCGGCAGGCTGGAGTTCGTGAAGGGGATGTGGGCCCCGAAGATCGCCTTGTTGACGAAGAGCCAGTCTCCGACCAGCAGCGTCGGAATCATGCTTCCCGAGGGAATGCGATAGGCTTCGATGAGAAACGCCCGCAGGATGAGGAAAATCGCCAGTGCCCCGACGATCGACTTGAAGTTCTCCCACAGGCGAGCGAGCGCTGAATTTTGCGAAACGGGGCGCGCCTTTTGGGCGCGCCCCGCGTTAGACGGAGTTGCCAAAGAGCTTTTTAACGAAGGTGTTTGTTGACGAGTCTGGTCATCTCGAACATCGAGACCTGGCTGCGTCCGAAGATCGGACGGAGGTTCTCGTCAGCGTTGATCATGCGGCGATTCTTCGAATCCTGCAGACCCTTACGCTTGATGTACTGCCACAGTTTCTTGGTGACTTCTGTACGCGGCATCGCTCCACTGCCAACGACCGCCGCCAGATCACTGCTCGGCTGCATCGGCTTCATGAATGCCGGGTTCGGTGCGCGCTTTTTGCCCGACGATTTGCGGCGGGTCTTGCGACCACTGCTCTTTCTCGCCGAGCTCTTTTTACGACTCGATGACTTCCGCGAAGACTTCCGTGCCGACTTCCTGCCGCTCTTTCTTCTTGTTGCCATCTTGTCTCCTGGTTTGGTGATCCGGATGCGATCTGCTACAGAGTGAAACGCGGCCTGTCAGCGACGCAAACTATAGTCCTGCAGGGCGAAAGCAATAGGGAATGAGCGGAGTTTCCCTATGAGAAATCGGGTTCTTCATAGGGGAAATTCGAAGCAAACTGCCTGCTTGCGGCTCGCTGCTATCGGCCTGCTGCCCGCTGCAGCTCTGCAAGGGCACACCGTTTTCAGGCCCAGGCCTCCAGCATTTTGAACATTTTCACGTCATAGGGATCCGGCGAAGGGTCGTCGTCAGCAATGTCGTAATTCTCCTGCGGAGTCTCGAGAATCAGAGGGATGTTGCTGCTGCGGCGATCCTTCATCAGCCATTCGAAAGGCGCCTTTCCGATGTGCCCATCCCCTATGAGAACGTGCCGATCGCGGTTAGAGCCGAGCTCGTTGGCGCTGTCATTGAGATGAAAAAACGACGGCGGTTCCCCTATGATCTGCTCGAATTCATCGAGTACATCGGTGAATGCCTGGCTTGACGCTGCGATGTCGTAGCCCGATGCGTAGAGGTGACAGGTGTCGAGGCCGTAGCCCGTGCGCGAGCGCAGCTGGTCGGGCACCGCGTCGAGAATTTCTTTTATCTCCTGCGCCGTCTTCCCCATCGTCTTCCCAGCGCCGGCGGTATTCTCGACGAGCAGCCTCGTCTCTGAATCGATCGCCTTCAGCGCGAGGGTGATCGCCTTGCCAATGCGCTTGGCGGAGTCGCTGCGGTCACTGGTGAGGGCCGAGCCCGGATGAAAGCACACGGCGCCGACACCGAGGGTGCTCGAGCGCTCCATCTCCTTGGTGAGCCCCGCGCTGGCGCGCGCCCATTTCTCATCGTCGGGCGTAGCTACACTCAACACGTAAGCCGCGTGTACGACTACGTTCGCCGGCTTGATTTTGGTTTTTGCCAGTGCGGTCTTGAAACGAGTGACCCGCTCCGGCTTTATGGTGGACTTGTCCCCGTAGAATTTGGGAATCGCCGTAAAGAGCTGCAGCGCGGTCATTCCGGCGTTGGCCGCCCGCAGCACCGTCATCTGGATTCCACCGTTGTCGATGGTGTGCGCGCCTATGTATTTCGTCATGCCGCTCCCCGCTGCAAGTACTCTACCGTACACGTGCGGTGACTATTGCACGCCCGTGCACGGAGTTTGATTATAGAATGTCAGGACTGACCTCGTTCCTCGAGGGCAGTGTCGTCGTCCGTCCAGCTGGCTGATGAACCGAATTCCCATATTAATCATCGCGCTATGCCTGTTGTCCACCGCAGCGGCATCGCAGACCGAAGCGCGAACCGAAGCGCGAACCGACGTCATCTCCGGGCGAGTCACCGACCTTAACGGCCGTCCCGTCGCCGACGCATTGGTTGGTGCGACTGCGCCGGGCTCGAGCATCACGCGCACGTACAGCACCGATCCCGACGGGAGATACAAGATTTATTTCCCGGGCACCCCATCACAGTACTCGCTGCAGGTGAAGCGAATGGGCTTCGCGCCGGTGCAACGAACCATCACGCGACACACCAGCGAGCCGGAGCACATGACGGTGGATCTCCAGCTCGGCGGAGCGCCGCTGGCTCTCTCGATGGTGGAGATCAACGGCAGCACTGAGACCCCGTTGCCTCGCGAGCCCGAAAAACACTCTCTCGACGCGACTGTCCCGAATCCGATCGCAATCATTCTCGATATGAAGGACACACTGCATCTGAGTGCGGTGCAGATCGTACGCCTGGGTAGTCTGTCCGATAGTCTCGAAATGAAGAATTCACGGATCTACAAGGACATCCGCAGCCTGCTCGCGAAATCGCAGGAGCAGGGCGATGCGACGTTGATGGCGGGGAGCGTGGCGATGATGCTGGAAGAAGCATCGCGCAACACAACCACCGCGCTGATATCTGCCGGGAAGCTCTTACGCCCCGAGCAGTGGGCAATTCTTCCGGCCGACATCCGCGAGCGCGAGCCGGAGAAGTCGGACAACCAGTAGGGCTACTGCCAGGTGCCTTCGCGAAAGCCGACGCGTTCCGTAAGCTCCCCGTTAGACCCCGGGGTCTTCCACCAGACAGTGATTCGCCTGTGGCTGAGGGCAACCCACGGCGCGACCGCCGCGACGTCATCAGGGGTAACCTGGCCCCGCTGATCGAAAAGATGACCCGTCGTGTGCGATAGCACGATGCCGATCCTGGGCGTGGTTGAATTCGGATCCTCGAACACAACCACCACGCTGTCGCCACGCCCGGCAACACTCGCCACCGATGGCGCGTTCCCGTAAACGACGGGCACCGGCGAGTGAAACATTCCGCCTTTGTTCATCGAGTGCGCGAAGAAAACGCCGGCGCCATCGCCTGCTTCGACGAAATAGACGAGATACACGTAGCCGCTTTCATGATCGTACGTGATACCCGGCGCTGGGCGCTGGCACCCGCGTCTTCCACTATCGCGCGAGTCAACCTCTATGGGAGAATCCCATTTTGTGCCTCTGTCGCGAGAGCGCTGTAGAGACAGAATTACGCTGCTGTCGGCGCGCACGGACCACCAGCTGCGGAGCAACTCGCTGGTATCGCCCGCTGTTCGTATCGACATGAGGCACGGCGCTACGGTCCCGCGTACCATAGGCAATCCGGCGCTGAATAGCGCACTCCGGGTGTCAGGGTCGCCGAGCCGAGAGGAGCGATAAGCGACATTCCCCCACTCGACAGGCTCGGACACGCAACCGACGAAAAGTGCCAGAGCAGCGATCGGATACCAACGGGCAATTATCCCCACGACGCAGGTTAGCCCGTGGACATACGCGAGAGAAGGCCGCGCTAACTATCTTTCGAGAGTAGTCGCAACCTCGAGGAACTCGCAAATGGCTGCCTCCACAGTCCGACCGAAACGTGCCCCGGCCACCAAGGCCGCCGTTGATAAATCCCGGAAATTGCCGACGTCGACCGATGGCGCGTCACCACCAACTGCCAGCACCGAGCAGCTGGTTCGTACGCCTACTGCCTTCAACGGCAATCGGCGTGTCCCTGCACCGGTGAATGAGCCGATAAAGAGTTATGCGCCGGGCAGCGCCGAGCGCGCCGCGCTGAAGGAACGACTCGGCACGATGGCGGGCGAGAAGATCGAGATCCCGCTTTTCATCGGCGGCAAGGAGGTGCGCACTGGCGATGTCGTCGACTCGGTGATGCCGCATAACCATCGACACGTGCTGGCGCAGTGGCACCGCGCCCGGCCGGCCGATGTCGACGCCGCAATCAAGGCAGCATCGGATGCCGCGAAAGACTGGGCCAACTGGTCATGGGAAGATCGCGCGGCTGTGTTTCTCAAGGCCGCCGAGCTGCTCGCGACGACGTGGCGCGCGACGCTCAACGCCGCGACGATGCTGGGCCAGTCGAAGACAGCGTTCCAGGCGGAGATCGACGCAGCGTGTGAGCTGATCGACTTCTGGCGCTTCAATCCATTCTATGCGCAGCAGCTGTACGACGAGCAGCCACTCAGCGACCACACGATGTGGAATCAGCTCGATTACCGGCCGCTCGAGGGATTCGTGTATGCGGTGACGCCGTTCAACTTCACCTCGATCGCGGGCAACCTGCCGACGGCGCCAGCGCTGATGGGCAACACCGTGATATGGAAGCCGGCGTCGAGCGCGATGCTGAGCGCGCACTACATCATGAAGTTGCTCGAAGAAGCGGGCCTGCCGCCCGGGGTGATCAACTTCGTCGCCGGCGATCCGGGAATGATCTCCGACAAGCTGCTTGCGCATCGGGATCTGGCGGGCGTGCATTTCACCGGCAGCACTGCCGTGTTCAACAACATGTGGAAGACGATTGGCGCCAGCATGTCGCGCTACAAGTCATATCCACGAATCGTCGGCGAGACGGGCGGCAAGGATTTCATCGTCGCGCACCCTTCGGCGGATCCTGTCGCGCTCTCGGTCGCAATTGCGCGCGGCGGATTCGAGTATCAGGGACAGAAGTGCTCCGCAGTGAGCAGAGTGTACATCCCGGAATCGATCTGGCCGGAAGTGCGCGATCGCACGGTTGCGATCATGAAGGAGCTACGCATGGGCGACGTGACTGACTTCCGCAACTTCATGGGCGCGGTCATAGACAAGAAGGCGTTCTCCAAGATTGGCGAATATCTCGAGCACGGCCGCGCAAATGCGACGGTAGTGTCGGGCGGAGTCGCGCGGGGTGAGCAGGGCTATTTCATCGAGCCGACTTTGATCGAGACAAAGGATCCTGCATTCCGGCTCCTTTGCGAGGAGATCTTTGGTCCGGTCGTGACAGCGCACGTCTATCCCGACAAACGGTGGTCTGAAACGCTGAATACTGTGGATCAGACTTCACCCTACGCGCTGACCGGTTCGGTATTCAGCACTGATCGTCGGGCAATTCGCGAGGCGAACCTCGCGCTCCGCAACGCCGCTGGAAATTTCTACATCAACGACAAGCCAACGGGCGCCGTCGTTGGCCAGCAGCCGTTTGGTGGTGCGCGTGCTTCGGGCACCAACGACAAGGCCGGTTCCAAGCTGAATCTCGTGCGCTGGATCAGCGCTCGCACGGTCAAGGAAACATTCTCGCCACCAACGGACTACCGCTACCCGTTCATGGCGGAGGAGTAGTTCGGAAGGCTACCAGTGCAGGAGAGAACGACCGAAATCTCCGTTGACCGTGATCGCGGGAACGAACAACACGTTGCCTTTGCGGATCCTTAACGCGGAATGATCGTAAAACACGCCTAGCTCGGGAGAAATGCCAGCCGTCCGGCTCCCGATCCGCGTACCTACAAATCCACCGAGCGTCGGCGAATCGTGAACGGCACCTTTGCTGATCGGAATCACTTGCATCGCCCGTAATCCACCGTATGGCGTGAACCGATCGTTATCCGCAGCCGACGCGATGTATGTCGCTTCCAGATACAGATGATCCCCCCAATTCACGATGCCCCCGCCCAGCATCACCGCCGTTGCGAATCCGGGATCACCTGACAACCCGTTCAGGCGTCTCTTGTAGTTCGCGACGACTCCGCTGAAGGAAGGAAACCGGACGCCGATGTCCGAGCGTTCATCCAGCCCGAAACGGATTTCCGGATCAACTCCGTAGCGCGGATAGGAACGGTTGTTAAGGGTGTCGTCAAAGGAGCTCGGAACTACATAGACCGACGTTGTCTGGACGGTCGTCCCGACGGGAACTGGTTGCGCAGTGCCTCCGACCGTGAGAGGTATGCATCCGGCGCCATAAACCAGCGAGAGCGCACCGGCCGCGCGAGATATGATTTTCAAAGTCATAATGGTCCCTGTAAGGTGTGGGACCAGCTTAATCCGCCCGTTTATGCAGATCTTTACGTAATGTTACGTAGCGATTGAAGTGGCTTGAGTTTGCTTGACCATCGTCGCGAGTCGGGACCCTACCGTGGTCCGGCTGTTGCTCTGATTGGAAGCCCGTTTTACGCGACGAGATGAGTACCGCTACAGAGCCACTGATCGACGCGGAGCAGTTGGAGGTTTCGCGAATCCGCGCGCTGCGCGGCCCCAACTACTGGCGACTAGCTCCGGTAATTGCCTGCGACGTTCAACTCGGCAGTCTGGAAAATGTCAGCTCGGTCGACATTCCCGGATTCTACGAGCGCCTTACCGAAGCACTGCCTACGCTCGCCGAGCATCACTGCACCCGACAGGAGCCGGGTGGATTTCTCGAGCGGCTACGCGAGGGCACTCACCTTCCGCACATCCTCGAGCACGTAGCGCTGGAGTTGCAATCGCTGACCGGCAGCGACGTCACCTTCGGACGAGTCGTGCCATCCGGTGATCCCGATACCTGGTGGGTAATCGTCGCCTACGAGGAAGAAGAGGTCGGGCTGCAGAGCATGCGCGATGCGGTGAAGATCATCCGCGCCTGCATTGCCGACCGCCCGATCGACGTCGGCTCGATCATCGAGCAGCTGCAGTCGCTCTACGAAGCAGTCCGACTCGGACCGTCTACCGCCGCGGTGGTAGAAGAAGCGAAACGGCGCGGGATTCCCGTGCGCCGTCTCAACAATTATTCGCTCGTCCAGCTCGGGCTCGGCAAGAATTTGCGGCGCATCCAGGCCACACTTTCAGATTATACGAGTGCAATCGCCGTGGAGATCGCGCAGGACAAGGATGACACCAAGCGCGTGCTGGGGAATATTGGCTTGCCGGTTCCAACGGGCGATGTCGCCCGCTCTCTCGAGCGGGCACTCGAGATCGTCGAGGAAGTCGGGTATCCGGTAATTCTCAAGCCACTCGACGCGAGTCACGGACGCGGTATCTCCGGCCGTCTCGACAACGACGAGGCGCTGACAGAAGCGTGGGACGATGCGCGGCAGTATGGCAATCGCATCGTCGTCGAGCAGTACAGCGAGGGACGCGACCATCGTGTGCTGGTCGTGAACGGGAGAGTCGTCGCCTGCGCGGAGAGAATTCCGGCGCGCGTCATCGGAGATGGCACGAGCACAATCGCCCAGCTGATCGAGCGGGAGAACCGCGATCCACGTCGCGGCGTTGGTCACACCAAGACGTTGACCAAGCTACCCGCCGACGCGCGTACAATCGCCTTCCTCGCCAAGCAGCAGCTCACCCTTCAATCGATTCCTGAAAAAGGGCAGGAAGTCTATTTGCGGGGCACGGCCAACCTCTCCACTGGTGGTACTTCCGTCGATCGGACCGACGAGATGCATCCCGACAACATCACTGCGTGTGAGATGGCGGCAGGCATCATCGGCCTCGATATCGCCGGCATCGATGTCCTGACACCCGATATCTCCGTTCCATTTCGAGAGAACGGCGCGGTCATCATCGAGGTCAACGCAGGGCCGGGGATCAGGATGCACACGCATCCGACCGAGGGCACGCCACGCAATGTCGGCGCGCCGATCGTCGACATGCTTTACCCGCCGGGCACCAAGGCTACGATCCCGGTCATCGCGGTTACTGGCACCAACGGCAAGACGACCACGGTTCGTCTGATCGCGCACCTCTTCCGACTCGGCGAGAATGTCGTCGGCTTCACCACCACCGACGGCACTTATCTGCAGAACAGGTTGGTGCTCGAGGGTGACATGACGGGCCCATTTTCCGCCAACATCATTCTCTCGAATCCCACTGTGGACATCGCCGTGCTCGAGACAGCGCGCGGTGGTTTGCTGCGCTCAGGTCTTGGCTTCGACGAAGTCGATGTTGGCGTCGTGCTCAACGTGAGTGCCGACCATCTGGGCCTGCGCGGCATCAACACTGTCGAGCAGCTGGCGGACGTGAAGGGTGTGGTCGCGGCCGTCGTGAAGCGCGAAGGACATGCTGTACTCAACGCGGACGATCCGCTGGTTTATGCGATGCGTGAACGCACGCCGGGCGATCTTGTTCTCTTCTCCACCAGGCCCGAAGGCGAAAGCGAGGCGTTCGAGAATCACCTCTCGCGGAACGGCATCGGTGCGCGAATCGAGAACGAGACTTTCGTCATCCGGCGAGGTCGGCTGCGCATTCCGATTGCGCCGGTCCGCGAAGTCCCGTTGATGCTCGGCGGCGCCGCCAGATTCCAGCAGCAGAACATTCTCGCGGCGATCGCGACGGCGTACGTGCAAGGGATGCGATACGACGACATTCGCGCGGGACTGTTGTCTTTCTTCCCATCGCCATCGCTGACGCCGGGCCGGCTGAACCTGATGCGGGTGCAAAACGGGCGTGTCCTTGTCGATTACGCCCATAACGCGGCAGCGATTCGCGGATTGATGGAATTCGTTGAGTCGATCGACGCCACCCGACGCATCGCGCTCGTCACTGCCCCGGGTGATCGAAGAGATGAGGATTTGCGGGAAGTCGGGCGTCTCGCGGCGCATCTCGACTACGTCATCGTCAAGGAAGACAAGGAGCGACGCGGCCGGGAGAAGGGCGCGATCGCCGATCTGATCATCGACGGTCTGATGGATGGCGGCATGAGCGCCAATCAATACGAGGTCATCTACACCGAGACGGAGGCAATCCAGCACGCGATCTCGCGAATGAAGGACAATGACCTCGTCGTCATTCTGGCTGACGATGTCAAAGCCAGCATCGAGTGCGTGCGAAAATATTCCGCTGACGGCGTCCGCTAGTGAACGGAGATCGCCGGCCAGATCCAAAATCCGAGATTCGGATGACGACACTTCACGCGACGCGCGGAGCGAATTACTGGTCGCGGATGCCGATCACCCGTATGGATCTCACCATCGGTGCCTACGAGGACATCTCTTCGGCTGACGTACCGGGATTCACCCAGTCGTTGGTGGCAGCGATGCCGGGACTACGCGATCACCGCTGCAGCATCGGCGAGCCGGGCGGGTTTCTGATCAGACTCAAGCGAGGCACGTACTGCGCGCACATCGTCGAGCACGTCGCGCTCGAGCTGCAGGGAATGGTCGGCTACGATGTTGGCTACGGTCGTACGCGTGGCGGCCCCAATGTCGGTGAGTACACGCTCATCTTCGAGCACGAGCACGAGGCAGTGGGAATGCGCGCGGCCGCACTCGCGCTCGAGATTGTGCAGGCTGCCTTCGCCGGCACGCTCAAAACCGTCGACCATGCCGTTGCAGAACTGGAGGCTCTCTCGAAAACGCCCAAGACGCCTGCGCTCATTCAGCACGTGCTGTGCGGCATTACGGGCGGCAGTTATCGGGATGAGACAAGAAACGAGCTCGTTCGCCTCGGCTTTGGCAGCGGCGAGCTGATCGTGGACGTGTCCCCCGCGTATATCCTGCAGCAAGGACTGCCGTACTCGCGCGCAGACGTCGGCATCATTCTCGACTCACAGCTCACCGACGTTCCCGACCGATACCAGGTGCAGCGGCGCGCCGACCGACTGGTGGCCGTTCTTGCCGACGCAGTGCCTGAAGATGGAGTCGTGATCGTCCCCGCAAAAAACTGGGAGGTTCAGGATCTCGTCCGCGATGCCGGTTGTAGAGTGGCGATTTTTGCGACCGACGATGATGTCACTCGCAGAGACAAAAAAGTCGCTCGCGCTTCCGCGACGGTAGAAGGCCGCCGAATCATGATCGAGCAGTTTGATACCGTGGTCGAAGGTGGCTGGCTGCACGACCGCGCGCCCGTGGCAGCTCAAGTCGCGGCTGCCCTCGCCGCGTTTACGCTGAATGAGTTCGAGCCGGTCGCCGCTCAGCGCGCAGACGGATCGCCGCGCAGCTCATCGCCTAATGACCGCGATGGAGGTGACTGATTACAGACCCAACTTCCTCGAACGGTAAAGCGCGGCGGCGCCTGCGGGACGCCAAGGGTGCCTTGATACTCATTGGCGGCGGCACCACCCCTACCGGCGCAGCGCTCAATGCATTCATCGAGATGACTGGCGCGCGCGAAGGCGCGCCAATCGTCGGATTTACAACCGCATCAAGTCAGGTGAGCGTAGCGCGTGAGATGTGGCTCGCCGATTTGTCTCAGGCCGGCGCGACCAACGCTTCGATTCCGATCGTGGACGCGCGCGAGCACGCATCGGATCCGCAAATCATTGCCGAAGTTCGGAAGGCGAAGGGAATTTTTCTAGGCGGCGGCGACCAGGTGAAACTGGTATCGTGCCTGAGCGGGACTCCGCTCGAGGAAGCCATTCGTGACGCATATCTCGATGGCGCGATCATCTGCGGCACAAGCGCCGGCGCCGCCGCGCTCACCAAGACCACACTCGCCGGCAACGAAGTCGACGAAGAAGGCAAGCTCGTGGAGCAGTACATCGGTCCGGGGCTTGGCCTGCTCGGATATCACACGCTGGTCGACACTCACTTCACTCAGCGTCGTCGGCTTTATCGCCTCTTTGTCGCGATTGCGGAATTCCCGGCGCTGATGGGGCTCGGCATCGATGAAGACACCGGGTTGATAGTGAAGCGCGAGATCGGCACAGTCGTCGGCAAAGGAGGCGTGACCTTCGTCGACGGCAGCAGCGTCCGCTTCAATAACGCCAGCGATGTGACGAAGGGACCCGAGCTCACAATAAGCGCGCTCCGCGTCGGCATCGTCGGAACGGGTCAGCAGTTCAATTTGCGCAAGCGCGAAGTCGTCGCGCTCCTCTCACCGCCCGCCGCACACGAAGTCCAGTCGCGTGTCACGTCGGCGCGCTGAAACGCCGACATCTTTGC
>Ga0207665_10001631_pt1 | contig 15081 bp, 17 predicted proteins | sample LARL112metaG_FD_184351 | JGI IMG/M metagenome (GOLD analysis project Ga0207665, IMG submission 184351) | Corn, switchgrass and miscanthus rhizosphere microbial communities from Kellogg Biological Station, Michigan, USA - LAR L11-2 metaG... | ecosystem: Host-associated > Plants > Roots >...
TTCTATTACTGCAGATCAAATAAATTTGATATAATAATAGTTTTTAATACAGGAGTATATGCAAATGCAAAAGTGCTCATGCGGTAAGGATACGAGGAGATTTGAGGCATGTACTCCTCTCGGCTGTAATGCAGTTCTTCTTTGTATAGGATGCTATAAGCAAGTTGAAAAATGTGTATGTCAAAAAAGCAACTGACTATCAATCAACCTATGCAAAATCTACCATTACAAACGGTTTCTTATGAATACTCTGTGTTTCTTCTGCTGGATACCAGATAAAGTGTACTGGCTAGTTGTTCAATACCATGCTGCTATGTGCTCTCCATCCCTACTGGCCAGATGGATTCCCTTTAGTCTAGTGAAAACTACTGAAGAATAATACATCAAACTTTGAGTTTAGCCAATTATTTCCTATTCAAGATAGACCTATGGGCCTAAGTAGTAATCATTAGGACTATGAAAGTAAGTCAATTTTCTAATGCAATGGCAAATATATAACTCATTATCAAAACCCATACATAGAAAGACTTGTCAATGAGATATTGGAAATACCACAACATTCATGAAAACATTTGAATAACATATAATAATAAGTTGTCCCGAATTGTTATACTGCAATACGGTTGCTGATAATCTTTAGCATGCTATCAATTATTTCATTATGATCAACTTCTTTCTCCATGGAAACTCGTAATATATGATGATGATCATCTAACGGAAATGATGCAAGCTTTATCTTCTCTCTCACTGAAAAACTATAAATGGTTTTGCCAAACTCGTTATTAAACTCTTCACGCATTGCGCTTCTGAGGGCAAATTCCACGTATAATTTTTGAGAATCTTCTTTCAGTTCCATTGATTTTATACCCTGCCTCATCCCTCCTGCTACAAGTTTTCCCATTTTATCAATAACTATAGCAGAGCGTATACCGGAGCTGAGTGCAAAAACATCATCACAAAGTCTTTCAAATTTATGGTAGCGGTCAGACATACGGTAGTATTATCTTTCCCCTCATTATTCAACTTACTCTAATACCAAGGCTGTGTTTATCCTATGCATTTGTTGTAATGTCTTCAAATTACGAATAAGAATTTCTACTAGATTTGAATATCAGTAGAGATTCTGAAAATCCAAGTTGGTGACAATGGCCTGATATGAGTACTTCAAATATTTCATGCCCCAGAATGCAAGTTAAATTTCAAGGAAGGAGAGGCAGGAGCAAATGAAGGTTTTTAAAACTACTATATTAAATCCAATCCCATGATGACATTCCACGCATACTACACTGCTTTCTAATGATCTTTTTAGATCTTTCTGAAGCTTCAATTTCATTACAGTTTTTCTTCAGGTATTGAACCAGCAATTCCTCATACAATTTCTTTGCACGTTCTTCAGTAAATTCTTTATATTTGTCTATGTTTGAGTATACTGTTCTTTTGTTATCTTGGTCATTTTCATTATCTGAATTTGATTCTTCTATAATGCCCTTCATTTCTCTATATTCGCTCTTACATTCAATGCAATGTTCGTCAAAGAAACGTGTGTGAACCGAACAACTTTTCATACTTTTGCTCTAGGACCTATGTTTTATCCTATAAAGTAGATTGAAAAATCATATTGATTTTGGTACTTCAAGAATGTTAGGCTTTATGAAACAAGTCCCGATGATGTTGTTTGTTGCCAAGGGTGATAAACTTTATCTTTGCGGAAATACTCATGGTAGGATGCAATCACGCTCATGATTTCTATTTAACAATATTATGTTAAATACTCATTCATTTTACCGGGTGAGTAGTTAGTAATACCCTTATTCTTCTTATAGAAGAATGGTCTACAATACTAATAGTTTGTTTCATCCATTTCATATGAGTTTTATAAATCTGCTTGTTTTTGAGTGAAGGAACGTAATTTCCTAAGGGAAATTTGTATGGCTGCTTTCTATGCAGATAAACAGAATATAAGGTTTGTAACGGCAGTAGATGAAAATGGAAAATTGCTTGCTGGTGAATATAAGACGGGCAGTTTTTCAAAAATATCAATAATACTGTGATGATTAAATCAAGCATTTTTCATCTGCATTATTTGATTCCGGCATTAAGACAGCAGGAGGCTAGGACAGATTGCTCTACTGTAGATATTAGCAATAATAAAAACATGTTTCATTTGAAGCTTGAAGAACTCGGAAACAATGTATATCTGGTAGTTACTGCGCTAGCAGATAAAAAAGATACATACTTGTGTGTGTATGTATGTTGAAAGCTATCCATCATCAAAAATATTGTCTTACAGACAAATAATTTCAAAGACAAGCAATATCTCTTAGGAATTCCTGTAGCCATTTTCTTTGCGTGATGTAAGTAGCATGTCTGTAGATGCTCGTTCTAAAGGGATATCGATAATAACACCATCCAAATACTAAAAAACAAAGATAGATCTGGACAAGATAAAATGAGAAAAAATCCAATGTTCGGGATGACTATCCTAAGCAGAGTCAATGTCAAATAGTAAATTTAGAAAGAAAACGAACAATTGGCTCTCCAAGATTATATCTAAGCAAGCGATCTGTATGTCTGGAGGTTGGACATAAAATACTTTTGGCCGCAGCAACATGGCTGCCTGGACGTGAGCATGTAAGTGGATATGTAATTTACAAATTTATGGTAAAAGTCGTTTAATAAAGTAATAGAGCCAGCCTACGATCGTACTACACTTTTGGCAGAGATATACGATATGACACTCATTGAACAGGCTACGAAGGATTCTAAAATTTGCTCCAGGTCCAACCAGGTATCCCCCATTATCTTCTGGCTTGAGTCTCTTTTTTTCTTTTGCATTCGTTACAATGCCCATACAACTCAAATCTCCTACTAAAAATCTCATATTTTGACTTTTCAGCAACTTTCGATTCTAGACCTGACAAAGAGTGCTCATCAACATCTTCTATCCTTCCACAGCGCACACATACAATGTTAATGTGTTTTCCGACATTTGCTTCATACCTAGCACTGCCATCGGCAAATCCAAGTTCTTGTATCATACTCATCTTCCTTAACAGATCCAGTGTCTTGTATACCGTTGCCAGGCTTACCATGGGATATTTTTTTTGAATTATTTTATGGATTCCTTCAGCAGAAGGGTGTGATTGCGTATCTATTACATACTTTATTATAGCTATTCTCTGGGGAGTAATTCTAAAACCCTCATTGCGTAATGTATCGACAATATCTTTTATTTGCTGCATTGTTCTGTGTACACGTATGAACTACCAACACCTATTATTAAATGCAATCTATGAGTATAAATATTTGATATTACATGATACTTGGAACTAACTGATTATAAACCTTTAATAATAATGAATGTGATTAACGTGTACATATGTCAGAGAGTAAACCAAAAGGAGCTGTACCGAAAATTGTATCCTTGGAGGTTCTAGAAAAGAATGGAGTTAATATAGAACGCCTAAAAGAATTAATCACAAAAGGAGTCGGTGCAGAATTCACGACGTACTATTATTACACAATTCTTCGAATGCATTGTACTGGACTTGAAGGTGAGGGAATCAAGGAGATAGCAGAGGACGCACGCATCGAAGATAGAAATCATTTTGAAGCAATGGTTCCCAGACTGTATGAACTAGGGGGCGGCTTACCGCGGGATATAAGAAAGTTTGCAGACCAAGCGGGCTGTCCTGACGCTTACCTTCCAGACAATTGGGAAGATATCAATTCAATATTGAAGGTACTATTAGAAGCAGAACAATGTGCAATTAGATCATGGGGAGAGGTTTGTGATATGACAGCTGGTAAGGATCCGAGGACATACGATATTGCACAGGCAATCATGCAAGAAGAAGTCGAGCATGAAGCATGGTTTATAGAGCTGCTTTCGAAGAGACCTTCCGGTCATTTTAGGAGAAGGTTTGTTGGTCAGTCCCCACACGTACTGGGGAACAAGGGAGTATAAAACATCTTTAAGGAAATTGTCCTTGTGGCAATAAAAGATTGTGAAAGATGGGTTGGCTTCAACCCATGGATTACTTTTTGGTTAACTCTAACCCTGCCAATGAACTTATTGTTATCGTGGTCACTTGTAATCTAAAATGTAGAACATATAGTCCTTGGATTGCTTGTTGTAAAGAATTCCTAAAAGCGTTAAAATCGATGTGCCCTCGCTTACCAAAGCGCTAGGTCTTTTTACCTGTCAGTCATTTACCGTCTTTGAAAGGCGGACTATGTTATCGTGTATGTCATATCAGCCACTTGCTGAGTAATCATGAACGTAGCCTCGTCATCCGTTAAAGCATACAGATATTTCATACTCCCTCTTACTGTCAAAATAATTCGTCAGTTCTCCGTGCGTCGCCAATATTCGGCTTTATTTTCTATTATGATTAATGCTTACACCTCTAACTTTAGGTAAGTAAAGTCGTGATCACCTTAATTGTGTTTGTACATATGGTAACTATTATTCCATCTATTCCCCGAATAGATGAGAATAGATGAGATACCACGAGATTTAACTTACACTCTCTCATGAGATTAGCAAGCTCCATTCTCATCCATCCATGTTCTTTGCAATAGTATGAATTTTTTGCTTGGCAAGTATTATCATGAAGCCTCAAGGGACAATTGATATGTCAATGACCAAATGAATTCGAGAGAATTGATTAACTATGCGCCAATGCGAATCGCCTAAAGAGATGTCGGGATAGTACCCATCAATTTATGAGTTAATCTGCAGATTCGTCTGAAAGTTCAGCCGTGTCCTACAAGCCCAACAATTACAAGAGTAAAATCTTTAGGGTTGAACTAAGGAGCGGGCCATCAAGAATATGTTTCTCTTTCTTTCCATCAGTCTTCTGATTGAATAATGCAGCCATTCTTTACCATATGGTATGTATTCTGCAACCCTAAACCCCTTCTCAACTAGATCCTTTTTCAGTCCATCGCGAATTCCCTTTAGGAACTCAAATTCAAAATTTTTTATATTAGCTTTGGATTTCTTCCATAATTCGATTGTATATTCAATTAGTTTAGTATCGTGAGTTGCGATGGCGAATCTAAGAATGCCATTGTCTACATCTTCACTCCTCAAATTATGATTGTCAAATAGCGTTTCTAATAACTTAAAGTAATTTGAATTAATGTCGTCATTAGACTGAAATGCATATTGTTGCTTTTCCTTATATGCCCCCTTGACTAGCCTAACTTTACCGCCTGCTTCGATCAAATGTAAAAGATCACTTGCACTGCGCTTAAGTGTAGATTGGAGGACCACTCCTATATGGTCGTAATAATTGATCAGTGTGAGATAGATTTCTAATGTATCGTAGGTATATTTTGTAGATTCCATGTCAATCCAAACAAATTCTTCAAACGACTTTGCTACGGTAACAAGAGCTTTGAAGTTTTTTAAGCACAAATCATAACTGATTGATAATCCAAGTTGTGAGGGTTTAACAGATATACACCCTTCAATTTTATCTTCATACAATCTTTCTAAAAGTGTGGAATATTCTTTAATAGTTTGGCTTATCTTTTCCTCGTCAGTATAGTCTTCACCAAGATAATTCAAGATTGCCTTTTGTCCCTTGATATTGCAGGCTTTGGCTTCTGTAAGAGCAGCTTCTATGTCATGACCAGCAGTCCATTTCTTAGCTAGCCTGAGTAGCAGACGTTCCATTAGTAGATGATCATGACTTTGTGAGTGACTATGGTTGCTCTCCATGGACACATATAATACAGCATAGAGAAAATAGTTTGCGTCTAGACAATTCTAACTGTCTATTGCAATTATTTACAGACTTTATTTTTCAACGTCCAATTAAACTGATCCAAGGACTCGTAATTCCGCCTGGAAAGAATAATCGGATGGTTACGTATGAAGCCATCGACCACTCAAGATCTCAGCACCCTTAGCGCCAGCAATAATCATCGGTATTTATCTTTCGACATGATGTTATGCCCTAACCGGATATTGATAGATCAGTTCCCTCAGAGTGTTGTCCAGAGGTTCCGTCCAAAGTCAAGTCCGCTAACTACCACTATGGTTCTAATTTATTAATTAATTTAGTTATTTAGTTAGTCCTATAATGACATATTTCAAAATACTCATCTCTCACGCCATATGGCCTTTGTTTTGGCTAGCAATACTAATCCAACTAGATATGCAAGCTGTACGGTGATTCCTAGACCAACAGACCATTCTTTTGGTGTTGGAAGGCCCATAGTATATTGCAATATAATTGAGGCGTGCGTCGTGGGTAACAGGTAAGCAAGGTAATGTAACGCCAAAGGTAGACGTTCTATTGAATAATAAACTGGCGGTATTACTGCCAAGATTACATTTACAAAAGAAATTACCTGTGTCGCGTTTCTCATATGTAGCATATGGGATGACAAAAAAAAGCCCATAGCTGACATGGCTCCCCATATTAATACAATATTTGATAAGAGCAGGGGTAGGTTGATAAGGGAAGTCCCAAAGGATGTAGCAAGCGCGGTAAGCACAATTAGAGCCGGCAAACCGAACAAAAGTTCGGAGAGAGCTAGTCCAGTCATGTAAGTTAATGGAGAAACCGGTGATGCAACAAAAACATCTTGAATCTTGTATTCTGTCTTGTAAAATGAGATATCCTGTCCAAGAGCAAGCCCATAACCTACCAGTGCCATGACTAGGCTTCCTGCAATAGCAAATTGGATATAATGGCCGTTACTAATCACAAATAAAACAAACAACAAAGAGAACGGGCTAATAGCAGTAAAAACCATCGACATTGGATTTCTACGAAGCCATAGAAAGCCTGTTAAGTAGGCTATCAAAAAGACTTGTTTGAATGCCAATAGTATTGTTTTCTCCACGTCCAATGTGTTATGATGAGATCATATATTTGATATTAATCTCAAAAGCACAATCATCATAGCTCCAACTGTTATTATAACATCCTCATAGCACGTTTCTTTGCGTTTTCCGTAAAGCAATGTTATCTTCCTTTTTGGTTTATCTAATAATAATATTCATTGTTCTGACACTGGATCTCGTAATTCAGCTATCTTCTTTTCATTCCTTGAAAAGCCCATCAGATGACCTCTTAATAACTGAATACCTAGTGCTGGATCGACTCCTTTTGGGCACACTACACTGCAAGAGCCGGCGAAGTGACATCTCCAAATTCCATGCCTGTCATCCGCTATATTCAGCCGCTGAATGGATGAGTTATCTCTTGTATCCGCATAATACCTATATGCTTGTGAGAGAGCCTGAGGGCCAGGAAATCTAGTATCTGTGGCTACTGTAGGACACGCCGAGTAACATAAACCGCACTTGATACAATAAGAGAACTGCAAATATTGATCAACGTCTTTTGGACTCTGTTTAAATTCCGATAACATTGTTTCATCTGTGATATTTGCATTGTCGTTACGAATGAATGGAGCCATTTCCTTATGACGTTCAAAGAACTGTGAAAAGTCAGTAACAAGATCCCGTATGAGTGGAAAGTTTGAAAGTGGCTCACAGGTGATAGTACGACCACCAGACAATTCCGAAATCTTCGTATAACAAGCCAGTCTAGGAATTCCGTTGATCTTCATTCCACATGATCCGCATGAGGCCATTCTGCAGGAATATCTTATTCCAATGCTGCTGTCACTGTAACTTTTCGCAAAAAGAAGCGCGTCAAGTACCGTCATCCACCGCTGGACTGGTATTTCGAATGTATCGTAGCGAGGAGAGTCGTCCTTGCGTGCATTAGCTCGATACACATTGAGGATAACTGTTTTGTGAGTCAGCTCATTGTGTGTTGTATTATCTATTCTGCTATCATCTATTCCCCTATTTTTCTTTCCTAACATACGGATTTTCTTAATAAAAGGACCCATTAGCTATCCCAATCCCAACCCACTGGCCACGATTATAGTTCTGGTACCGTATGCAATGAGGGCTATTGTAGCGGCTATAGTAAATATGGCAACACCGTCTTCCCATGGTTTATTCTGTCGCAATTCTAATAATATAATTCTCAAACCATTAAAGCCATGGATCGCAACAAGTATAAGAATGGATTCAAGAAGTATTATGTATGGCGTATTGTGATAGTTTTTAATTACATTTTCATATACTAAGCTTAAACTAAATGATGGCGTTATTAGACGCACTATGATATGTACGGCTACTACGAACAAGGCCGCGATGCCCGTAATGTAGTGTATTTTCATTATTTGGCCTTCTTTAAGCATTCCTGTCATCCTTTTCTACTCGCCACCAAAGAGCACACTACTTCCATATAACATTGCTATAGCAGATAATATCAATGCAACCCATATCCCAGACTTTTGACGATAGTTAAGCGACATAGCATGATAAGGATAGTCAGGTCTCTCGGGGTTCCCGAGTCCTTTACCAGCGTGCGTAAATATCAATCTTATACCGTTGGTAGAATGAAAGGTGCTAGTGCCAATTACCAATATCAAGAAAATATGTCCCCATGGAGTTTGAGTTAGCTCTAACATAGCGTTCCAAGCATTTTCGCCGCGAACCAGCGAGCTGGTTTCGTATATATGACCTACAAAATATACCAACAGGAATACGCCAGTTAATCTTTGTAGCCAGTAAGATATGCGTTCCCAGCCGTATCTAGAAGGATTTAGCCACCCCTTTAGCCCTTCGCGATTATCACGGTTATCATTTTTTTCCCTTGTGGTTTCCATCAATACTTTCTCTCCATTGGAGCATATCTTGTGAACCTTACAGGATGCCACGCCAATTTTGGTCCTTGTGTACCAAGGTAGGCGAGCGTATGTTTGAGAAAATTGGTGTCATCTCTTTTCAAGTAGTCGATCCTCGCATGTGCGCCTCTCGATTCGCGACGGTTAAAAGCACCTGCCAACACTATTTCAGCAATTCTCATCATAGAGTCTATCTCCATCACGTTTATGAAATTTGTATTATATTCAGTTGCTTGATCATCCACATGCCTCCATGCCTGCATTTTTAAATCTCTTACACTCTTTAAACCTTCACCTAAATCTTTTTCAGATCTAAATACATGTGCTTTAGCATCCATGATATCAGTTAATGCCTTCCTGATTTCGTATGGATTTACCTGCCCTCTGCCCCTAAATAAACCATCATAAATTCTTTTTTCTTCTTCTATGATCTGCTGTTCGGGAATCGATGAAGCAGTGCTCCTGTGGTTTAAGGCATACTCTGCAGCTAGCTTACCTGTTATCTTTCCCCATACGAGGCATTCAGAAGTAGAATTTGCTCCTAGACGGTTGGCACCATGCAAACTATTACATGCAGCTTCACCGGCAGCCCATAACCCTTTCATTTCAGTCGCGCCGTTAATGTCAGTATGTATCCCTCCCATCATGTAGTGACAGACAGGCCTGATCTCTAATGGTTCTCCAATTACGTCAATACCGGAAAATTTGATCCCAATTTCTCGAATTCCTGAAAGACGCTGCTTTATATGCTCGTCTCCGAGATGTGTAAGGTCGATTTTCAAACAATCGACACCTGATTCGTGCTTAAAGCCTCTACCTTCCTGAATCTCTGTCATCATGGCACGGGAGACTACGTCTCTGGATGCAAGTTCAAGCTTCTCTGGTGCGTATTTTTTCATAAACCTCTCCCCCTTATTATTAATTAGATAACCACCTTCTCCTCTTGCGCCCTCCGTAATCAATATTCCAGATGGCAAAATACCTGTGGGATGAAATTGAACAAACTCCATATCTTTTAAAGCGAGCCCGGCACGATATGCCATATCTAAACCATCAGGTGTGGAAGAGTAGGCGTATGTAGAGAAACTGTAAATTCGTCCAGCTCCGCCCGTACAGATTATTCCTACAGGTGCTGTGAACTTAAAAAAGTTCCCAGTCTTCATCTCTATAGTAGTAACACCACGAAAATGATTTGCGTCGCTAAGAATAGAAGTGCAGAACCATTCATTATAAAAGTGGATGTTATCGTATTTGAGGCAAGTGTCATAAAGAGTCTGCATCTCGTAAAATCCAACTTTGTCCTGGGCATATGTTGCTCTTGGATATGAGTAACCACCGAATTTACGTTGGTCGATTCTACCGTTTTCTCTCCTAGACCATGGCATTCCCCAGTGCTCTAACTGGTAGATTTCAAGAGGCATGCTTTTCACAAGTAGCTCAGCAACGTCCTGGTCAGCAAGAAAGTCACTGCCTTTAATGGTATCATAAATATGGGATTCTTGGTTATCACCCTCTTCTTCATAGATGACTGCTGCTGTTCCACCTTCTGCAGAAACTGAATGGGAACGCATGACCTGTACCTTTGAAACTACAGCAATATTCAAGCTCGAATCTGTATCCGCAGACGCGATTGCCGCTCTTAGCCCTGCTAACCCGGACCCAATTATAATAATGTCATGAGGAACAGTATCAGTCAGGTATGTTATCACCTCTTGCTACATCTTGGTATGATATTTTCAGAAAAACCTCTACAGCCATTCTCGTTGATGATATAATTCTATGCTTTATATATCATCAACTAGTGAGCAGCGTTGATATTCATATTTCTAGGCTACATGACCCATTCCCGTTCAAGAATAGTCACATTCAAATAATCTCCCGCTGAAACTATTAGTGAGGTAAATTATCATTTCAAGGAAAAGGCATACTAAGTCTGACAATGACATGGCAGGACCAGGGTCAGGCAAAAAAGTAACAGGGAGAGTGTTAACTAAACCTGAAGAGATTAGTATTCGCCTTGCCACACTTGTGGCAATCTTGGAAGAGAAGCGAATTATCAACAAGAAAGAATATGAGAGCACCGTAGCAATGCATCTACATGAGTTTTCTAAAGCTACTGCATTCGAAGAATTGAATGAGGAAATTTGATGACTTCACACTCCGCTATATAAAAAACGAGAATTCTTGAAATGTGACGGGATGTGACATCCGAGGACCATTAATTAACGTCTAAACCTGAAAACACTTAGCACCTCCTTGCGGACAAACTATTTGCGTAGTAATAATACCCGAGAAAATCAAATTGAAGCGCCGGGAGAGGGATTTGAACCCTCGCGACCTTTTAAGGTCACAAGCTACCAGGAGATAAATTTTCCAGGCTTGCGCCCTCCCAGGCTAGGCGACCCCGGCTATAGCTGTGCTACTTTAAATCTATATATTAACGATTGTTGTTGCGGCAGACGTGTGGATTACAATACTCGTTCCGTCACCTTCTATTCGCTGGATTAGTATTAAGTCAAACGCCAATACCATCTAGTAATTTACCCGATAGCAAATCATATTTATATATCGTTGAATGTCCAAGTTTTATCTTATGCTCTTCTACGTCAGACCGGAATAAGAAACAAGCTCTGCATTTAGCACAAATCCAAATCATCTTTAGGTCATCGGGATGCATTTTCGCTGATAACACTATTCGGATACCATATAATTTAAGTGGTAGGTAAGCAAGTCATATTCAATTTATTTGATGTTTTATGATGAATTAACATGTGCTTTATTTTTGAGGTACACCTTTATATTCAATTTTTCGAATTATGATGAGATTCAACCCTAGCTAACTATGTTGAGAATTATCACAAGACAAAGCTAAAAATAAGGATTAGAATAAACGTCTTTTATATTATGGGCAAACAAGGATTTTCGGAAAAGTGTAACAACGGAAATCATCTCGATTGCAAAGATTGTATGTGCAGTTGTCATATTCCAGGCACAATGGCTCACCTTGCAAAGAACGTGGCAATATTAGAAAAAAAGACACCAGGTCTTGGCGAATCTCTTTAGTTTTTTTTAAATTTTTTTAGAGAGCGTTTGTTCTCTATTCGAGATTGGTTTTTGGATAGTGCTTTGATGCTATATTGTCGTCATTTGAACGCCATGCCTTTGGATAAGTGCCTGGTTTCATAATAATTCTCTTCATACTAAAAGCTACGCCCTTCACATTCTGTTCTATTTCTTCTCCAGTCATTGCTGCTTCCGCTAATCCAATTATTTCTCCTTTAAGGGTATATACGCCAACAAGTTCACACTTCTTTAAATCTTTTGGAACTGCAATCACTCCCGGGACTGCTAACTGTGCACCATGACATAACGCGTCTACAGCAGTATCTCGGATAACGGCGGCCCGGATCCCTTCCAGACAATGTTCAACAGGCCTTATCAGACTTCGAAGTTTTTGATCATCGTTTTTTTCCTTATATAACTCAAATGCATCAGCCAAGTCATGAAGCCTTACTAAGACATCTCCTTCTGAGAGGTTACTCACCTGGGTTCTTCTCAGTTCCACCATGGTTGCGCCAGGACCTAGAACTTCTCCTATGTCATAGATTATTTTTCTAATGTAGGTACCAGCTTGACAAATAAAGCGCAACAATACAAGACGATCATGTTCCTCTAGCTTTTCAGATTGATAGATTGTTCGGATGCGCGTAGCCCTTTTTACTGAAGAACGTTGAGGGGGCCTCTGGTAAATATCTCCAGTAAAGCCTTTAATTACCGACGTTAAACTTTCATCAGCAATGTTTGCATGTAATCGCGCTAATGCATAGTATTCTTTGGGGCCTAGGAGCAATACTGAAAGTGCTTTAGTTCCTTCGCCAAGCCCAACAGGCAGAAGCCCTGTTGCGTATGGGTCCAGGGTGCCACTGTGTCCTGCCTTTTCAATATCCAAAATCCTCTTAACCCATGCCACTACCTCATGGCTTGTTGGACCGCCTGGTTTATCAATCAAAATCAGGCCATAATCGAATAAAGAAGCTATTGGTCTTTTATTTGGATAATGACCATATGAATCATTAGTAATATCATCATCCAACTTTAGCAGATTTCTTAGTTGCGGGAATATCAAGTCGATTAATACATCTCAGTATTCTTTATTAACTGCTAAAATATAAGATGCCTTATTATAATCTTTGAAATCTCAACCAATGAATCAAGGTCTACCAAATCCGTATTAAGAGAGAAGTCAAATACGTTCAAGTCTTTACCAAAGTTGAAACCATATAATTTGCGATAGATGTTTTTATTCTCGTCATCCCTCATCTTTATGATCTTTTTTGCTTGCAGAAGGCTTAAATTGTCGCGTTTAGCCATCCTTTTTGCGCGGTTGTCTTGAGAACCTTTTAGCCAGAACTTAATAGCATCCTGAACTAACCATGGAAGTGTATAGCTGGTAATAACGGCCTTTCCTAGTCTTACTATTTCAACAAGTTTTTGATCTACTTGCTTATCAAAATATAAATTTGCTTTTCTCTCTGCCATAAACTTTTTCGCTTGCTCTGTATCCCACCAATCGTTTCCTGAGATCGAGTATCCTCTGTCACCCGCCAACAACTTTAGAATATCGCCTCCATTGTATACTTTAAAGTCGAACTCCCTTGCAATCTCTGCAGCTATGGTTGTCTTTCCCACAGCGGGCCAGCCAGAAATCACTATGCTGGTTTTTTTATTTTCGCAATTAGCCGTCATTTGAAGTCAAACCCACTTCATTTTTCGCACAGCACCTTGACCATACTCGATACAGCCTGCTCTATCTCGTTATCGTTATTCACAATGGCAATAAAAGGAGAACCAGTCAAAATAGAACTGGACGCAATCATTACTCTTAGAATATCTAGCTCATCTTGAATATCTTCAACAGCCACGATATCCCTAACCCGGGATTTGTCACTTTTTCTCCTATTAACTATTTCTCCAGGCTCTGCGATGACCATGACGAAATGGGTGGGTTTGATGATGTCAAGTAAATACATGGGAAGACCTGGGTAATATCCTTCAATTGTCTTTATAAAAAGGTGTGTATCGATAATCACAATACTATCCTCTATTTCTGAAATTCTCTTCGCAGCCTTCTCTTGAAGATCCCTCTGCTTTCCCAATGACATCTTACGCAATTCATCTCTGTTTTTAACTCCCATTTTGTGGGCTTCTTCAAGCATCACGGTTCCAAACACTGCGATTGTCGCGTTCTTTCCTTTCTGTTTAAGCTGCTCAATAGCTAGAGATATTACGCTAGACTTCCCTACACCTGGTATTCCCACTATTATTACGCGTTTGTTATTGTTATTTTCTACCAAGAATGGCCGCCAGTTTAGGCATGTTTGTGTCTACCTGCTCTTTAATGAGTAAGTTGTAGTAGTTCACCAGAATATCCACCATCAACAGAATACCAATTCCCGAACCAAAGACATTCAATACATTTGATGCTGATGCCAATAGGCCTATTATAATGGAACCCAAAATTGTAACTGATGGAATATATTTGTTTAGTAAAACTTCTACTGATCCTTCAGAACGCCTAAAGCCAGGAACCTGAACGTCTGCATCCAGCAAATTCTTCGCAGCCGATTTAGCTGACAGGCCACCGAGTTCAACCCACAGTCTACCAAAAACCGTTACAATAGCTGTAAGAAACGCGACATAGGCTACAGCGCGTACGGGATCCTGGGTTGCGGCATCCAAGCTTTGGGGAGAAGTTATATAATAGAGTAAACCTCCAGTCGGAGTCTGGGGTCTAGCCGGATCAAACTGAGCTACCCAATTGAAAGCAGGGTTGTCATTTTGAGGATTATAATTAGCCCATAACATCTGCCCCATAAAGACAGCATTAGCGAGGAGGGCGGACGATAAGATTACAGGTATGTTGGACGTATATAGCAATTTGATTGGATACACTGCAGTAAATCCCCTGTATTTTGTTGATACAATTGGTATATCTATATGGATCCCTTGCACATAAACTAAAACCAACAACACAACCGCAGTTATTATAAGACCGAATACGCTCGGAAGTTGACCTGATCTAAAGAACGTATCTCCAATATGACCATTGGTGGCGGAGTTAATGATAAATGGAAATATACCCACAGGGCCATCTTGAGCAGGCAGCGGACTAAAAATACTCCAAAGGATTCCCTGTGCTACACCAGCCATGATAAAGAGACTAATGCCTGAGCCCAATCCCCAACCTTTTTGAACTAATTCATCGAGCATCATGACAATTATGCTAGCTCCTACCAGCTGGCTAACCAGGATCGCTATAAACTCTGGACGTGCAACGAGATGACCATAAAC
>Ga0207665_10001632_pt1 | contig 15080 bp, 10 predicted proteins | sample LARL112metaG_FD_184351 | JGI IMG/M metagenome (GOLD analysis project Ga0207665, IMG submission 184351) | Corn, switchgrass and miscanthus rhizosphere microbial communities from Kellogg Biological Station, Michigan, USA - LAR L11-2 metaG... | ecosystem: Host-associated > Plants > Roots >...
CCCGCCTGGCCCGGTCGGCGGGTTCTCGCGGAGGCGGCGGCCGAGTTCGTCCACCGCGGGGATGTCCCGGCTCTTGGACCGCTCCCACTGGTCGCTCCACCGGCGCACCTGCCGCTCCCCCAGGCCTGAGGGCCGCCCGTAGCCGGTCAGCCCGACCTCGTCCGGGTCGATGCCGTGCAGGTCGGCCAGCGTGTCGATCAGGACGTCGCCGACGGCGCTCCGGTCCGCCGCCGTTTCCGCCCACCCGCCGGGCAGGGCGCCCCTGATCACGTACCCGTCGACCTTCTCCATCACGTAGAACGGCACGCCGATCAGCTCGCCGGCGTCCTCGAACAGGATCTTCGCCACCGGGACCACCGTGCCGGCCAGCGCTCGCTGGATCCTGGCCTCCCGGCCCATGTCGTGCGCCCGGGGCAGCAGCGGCCCGTCCGGCGGCCTGCGCAGCACCGCCTCGCCCGCGTCGCTGCTGAGCTCGAAGGTGAGGTTGGACTTGCCGCCGGAGACCAGCGAGGCCTCCAGCCGCTCCCAGCCGGGATCGCCCAGCGCCCGCGCGAGCGCGGGTCCGACCACGTCGAGCCTGGTCAGGTTCTCGTGCATGCTGCCCCTTCGTCGACTGCCCTTCCGCTGAATTTAACGGTAAGAATGGGCCATGGACGACACCGGAGCCCGTCTGCGCAACCACTGGGTCAGTCATATCGCCCGGCATGCGCACGCGAGACCCCATGAGGTGTACCTGCGCTTCGAGGGCGCCTCGGTCACGTGGGCGCAGCTCCACGAGCGGATCGGCGCCGTGGCCGCGGCGCTGGGCGAGCGCGGGATCCGGGCCGGGGACCGGGTGGCGATCATGATGACGAACCGTCCCGAGTTCCTCGAGACGATGTTCGCCGCCAACGCCCTGGGCGCGATCGTGGTCCCGGTCAACTTCCGGCTCGCCCCGGACGAGATCGCCTACATCCTCACCGACTCCGGGGCGTCGCTGCTGGTGGTGGAGGAAGCCACGGCACCCGCGGCGGCGGCCGCCCGGGCCGCGTGCGGCCATCAGATCGGCTTCGTGTCGACCGGCCGCGCCGAAGGCGCGGATCCCTACTTTCCTGATTCTGCCGATGCGGCCGCTCCGGCCGTGGACGTGCCGGAGGACAGCCCCGCCCTGATCATGTACACGTCCGGGACCACCGGCCGGCCCAAGGGGGCAGTGCTCTCCCACGAGAACCTGCACTGCCAGTCGCTGACCCTGATCCGGGCCTGGCGGCTCTTCGACGACGCCGAGGTCAACCTGTGCGCGTCGCCGCTGTTCCACATCGCCTCGATCGGTTCTATCGCGCCCATGGCACTGATCGGCGGCACGACCGTCCTGCTCCCCAGCGGGGGATTCAGCAGCGCGGCGACTCTTGCCTTGATGGAGGCCGAACGGGTGAGCAGCGTGTTCCTCGTCCCGGCCCAGTGGCAACTGCTGTGCGACGACCCCGCTCTCGGTGACCGGGACCTGTCCGCGCTGAAGACGATGTCGTGGGGCGCCGCCCCGGCCACCACGACCCTGCTCACCCGGATGGCCGAGGCGTTCCCCGGCGTCACCAACGTGGCCGTGTTCGGCCAGACCGAGATGTCCCCGGTGACCTGCGCGCTGTCCGGCGAGGACGCACTGCGCAAGATCGGGTCGGTGGGCAAGCCGGTGACGATGGTCGCGGCCCGGGTGGTGGACGACGACATGAAGGACATCCCGCCCGGCGAGGTGGGCGAGATCGTCTACCGCGGCCCCTCGGTCATGGCCGGGTACTGGCAGAACCCGGAGGCCACGGCCGAGGCCTTCCGCGGCGGCTGGTTCCACTCCGGCGACCTGGTGCGGGAGGACGAGGAGGGCTTCCTGTACGTCGTCGACCGCAAGAAGGACATGATCATCACCGGCGGCGAGAACGTCTACTGCGCCGAGGTGGAGAACGCCCTGTCCGCCCATCCGGCCGTGGCCGAGATCGCGGTGATCGGCGCGCCGCACGAGCGCTGGGGCGAGACGCCGGTGGCAGTCGCCGCGCTGGTTCCCGGCGCGTCGCTGACCGTGGAGGAACTGCGCGAGTGGGGCACGAGCCGGCTGGCCCGCTACAAGCTGCCGACCATCCTGGTGGTCATGGACGCGCTGCCGCGCAACGCCAGCGGCAAGGTCCTGAAGACGGCCCTGCGGCGGCAGCACAGCTAAGCCGCCGCGGCCTAGGATCACGCGACCGGGGCGCGATAGCGTAACGGGGTGGCAGCAGCAATCGAGAAGGTCGAGATGTTCCTGGCCGAGCCGCGGAACGTCGTGGTGGCGGGGATCCGGCGGGACGGCCGCCCGCACCTGAGCCCGAACTGGTTCGTCTGGGACGGCCAGTGCTTCTACGTATCCACCACGCGGAGCCGGGTGAAGTACGCCATCTTCCGTCGCGACCCGCGAGCCCAGCTGCTCATCGACGATCCGGTCGGCTATCGCGCCGTCCTGGTGCCGGCCACGGCCGAGATCCGCGAGGACCTCGAGGCCGAACTGTCCCGCTTCCGCGCGATCAGGCAGAAGCACGGGCTGCCGGTTCCTGATGACGAGAAGCACCTGAAGGCCCTGGCGGCGGAAGGCCGGGTCCTGCTCGCCTTCACTCCCGACGGGCCGTCCTCGGGCTGGACGTCCTGGGGCCTGGACTGACCCATGGCTAGTGGCGGCTGGCCTGCCGACTGGGACGAGCGCATGGCGGGCAAGGACTGCCCGCTCTGCGCGGCCCTCGGCCAGGGCGACAGCTCTTATTCGGTGGCGGTCCTGGCCGGGCAGTTCACCGAGGTCTTCCTGGAACGGCGCACCCGGCTGCCGGGCTACTGCGTGGTGATGTGGCGGCTCGGGCACGCGGCCGAGCCTGATGACCTCGACCCCGCCCAGGCGAGCGGGTACTGGGCCGAGGTGGTCGCGGTGGGGCGTGCGGTGCGGGCGAGGTTCGGCCCGGTCAAGGTCAACTACATGACCCTGGGCAACATGGTCCCGCACCTGCATACGCACGTGGTGCCCCGGTACCTGGACGACCCGGCACCGGGCGGCCCGATCGAGTGGGCGCAGATCCACTCGGCCGACCCGGTGCCCGAGGCCGAACTGCACCACCAGGCCGCCGACCTGCGCGTCCTGCTGGCGGGCTGAGAGCCGGGGGCCCGCGCGGCTTGCCCGCGGGCTGAGGCTTGCCGGCTCCGTGCGGCTTGCGCGTGGGCTGAGGCCCGTGGCTCTGTGCGGCTTGCCCGCGGGGCTGAGCGGCCGCCTTACCGGGCCTTACCCGGCGCCCGCGAGCAGACGCTGAAGCAGGGCCGGGTCGGCGCCCTCGACCTCGAGGATCTTGGTACGGCTCGCCGCCCCGGCGACCAGCGTCACGGACCGGCGGGGAACGCCGAACGCGGCGGCCACCGCGGCCAGCGCCGCCGCTGTCGCCTGGCCGTCCACGGCACGCTTGCTGACCTGCACCACCAGTGCCCCGTCCCGCTCCCCTCCGACCCCGGGCCTGGCCGAGCCGGGCCGGACCCACACCGTGATCCGCACCGCACCAGTGTGCCGCACCGCTGGCAGGATCCGGGGTCCCGCATCGCGCGGCTCTTCTCCAGCGCGCGGCCAGGGAGGCGGTCCCGAAGAAAGGGGTAAGCATTCACGATGACGCGACCGGTCCAGAAGGCGCTCGGAATTCAGCCAGATCCCTCGGACTGGTTGACCATGATCAATTCAAGCTGGCCGGCATCGGGCCATGACGGGTGCGCCTGACCGGTCCCGTACTGCCTGGCCTGGTTGTTTCAGCACGGCGTCAGGCCGGCCCAAGCGCGGATCGCTAGCATCGGGAAATTGCGCTATAGACCCAGGAACCCGGCGATCATGGTCGGGATCAGCACGGTGCCCGCACTGGCCGCCGCCGCTCGAATAGACTGTCATTCCGATCTATACGACGAGTTACCTGATGTCAGGCTCAGAGCACCCCTACATCGGTCGCACAGCGTCAGAGACCCGGCCGCCGCCGGCTGCCGCAGGCAAGCCCGGAAGGGACCGGGAATTGCCTCTGCCGTTCTACGGGATCTTGATCTTCGCGGGCATCCGCGTGCTCAGCCTGGCGAGCGCCGCATTCCTGCTGCCACGCGGGAAATTTCGCGAGCTCCATTATTCGCTACTGGGACTGATAAAGTCATGGGACAGCGGCCGCTACGTCATTATCGCTTTTCATGGCTACTCCTATGTGCCAGGCGACATACGTCACGATTCCATATTCGCCTGGTTCCCCGGGTATCCGGCCGCCATTCGCGCCGTCGTCTGGGTATCCGGTGCTGGCGCGATAGGAGCAGGCCTGGGCGTGACGATCGCCGCAGGCCTGGCGGCGGCCTGGGGGCTGACCAGGCTGGGCATGACGCTGACTGGCGACCGGCGGGTCAGCCTCCTCACCACGGCGCTGTGGGCAGCGGCGCCCGGCTCGATCGCGCTGTCCATGGTGTACTCAGAAGCCCTGTTCTGCGCGCTGGCCACCTGGTGCCTCGTCGCCTTGACAGAGCGGCGCTGGCTGACGGCCGCAGGCCTCACGGTGCTGGCCGGGACGGTGCGAAGCAGTGCCCAGGCCCTGATCGCGGCGGTCACGATCGCCGCATTGCTCGCCCTGATCCGGGCCGCGCGGGCCCGCCAGCCCGTCGCCGCATGGTGGCGTCCCGCGGTCGCGCTGCTGCTGGCCCCGCTGGGCCTGCTCGGCTACTGGGGGTATGTGGCCTGGGCGGTGCACCGGCCCGGTGGATGGTTCTGGATAGAGAAGAATCTGCACCTGGGCTTCGACTGGGGACAGAGCATATGGCTCGCCCTGAAGAACGGGCTTATCGACCACCCCACGGCCTTCGTGATACTGACCCTGCTGGTGATCGCCGCGGCCGTGGTGCTCGCGCTATGCAGCCTCACCGAGCGCCTGCCCGCGTATGTGCACGCCTACACCCTGGCGGTAGTCCTGATCGCTCTCACCGCGGGGCCTGACTTCTTCGGCGGCAAGCCGCGGTTCCTGCTGCCTGCCGTACTGCTTGGCCTGCCGCTGGCCCGCCTCCTGGCCCCAGCGCGAACGTGGGTGCTGATTCCCCTGATCGCCATGTTCGCCGTCGCGTCGACCTGGTTCGGTCTCTATCTCATGACCGTCGGATGGGCACCTTAACGGGGGTGGGTGGCGAAGAACTGCCAGATGACCTGCGTGGCGTTCAGGGCGGTGGAGGGCGGGTCGGTGCCCAGGATCCGCTGGATCAGGGGCTTGGGGGCGGATCCGGGCCACTGGTGGCCGGCGCCGGCGATGGTGATCAGCTCGACGGCGCGGCCGGCCGGGCAGGAGGCCGTGGAGGTGGTGACCGTCCCGGCGGTCATCGCGACCGGGGCGGCGCAGTGGTCGATGGCCCGCCAGCGGGCGTTGAGGGACGGGACCGAGGGGCCGTCGATGTGCGCCACGCCCTGGCCCTCGCCGCCCTGGTAGGGAATTCTCGTGTCGGCGGTGCCGTGGATGTGGATGACCGACAGCGGATGCGGGGCGGGGCAGCTGCCCAGTTCGGTGGCGGAGTCGGGTCCGATCGCCGCGAAGACCGAGGTGCGGCAGGCGAGCGTGTAGGCCATGATGCCGCCGTTGCTGATGCCGGTGGCGTACACGCGCCCGGCGTCGACCGGGACCTGGCGCTCGATCGCCGCGACCATCGCGGTGACGAACCCGGTGTCGTCCGTGCCGGTCCGGCCCGGCGTGCCGCAGCAGCCGCCGCCGGTGTTCCAGGCGTGGTTGAGCCCGTCCGGGTAGGCGACCACGAACCGGCCCCGGTCCGCCTCGGTGTCCCAGCCGTAGGCCTTCTCCGCCTGGCTCGCGCTGCCGAAGCCGCCGTGCAGCATCACCACCAGCGGAGCGGCGGCGGGCAGCGACGCGGGACGGTACACGAGGTAGGTCCGGCTGACGCCGCCGACCTCGATCGAGTGCGTGGAGGAGCCGACCGGCAGGACCGGCCCCGGCGGGGGGTCGGCGGCGTGACGAGCCGCCGCTGCGCAGCCGGACAGGGCGGTCATCGCCAGCAGTACGCCGGCCGCCACCGAAAGCTGACGTGCCATCCGCATGGGGATAATTTAAGCAAGTCACTTGTCAAAGTCAAAATCTGGCAGAATGAGGCTGTGACTGTTCCTTCTCCAGGAGGTGCGGGGCAGACTGTTCCTGCACTTGTCCAGGCACTTGCGCGATCGGGCACGGACCGGCTGCGGGCCGACTTCGCGGCGCAGGGCATGACCGGCCTGCGGCCGCTGCACGCCGTGCTGCTGGTCCCGCTGCTCGGTGGCGGCAGGCACGCCTCGGACCTGGCGGAGACGCTGGGGGTGTCCCGCCAGGCGGTCGCCCAGGTGGTCACCCGGCTGGAGCAGGACGGCTACCTCACCCGGATCACGGATCCGGGCGACGCCCGGGCCAAGCTGATCTGCCTGACCCCGCGCGGGCGGGCCGCGCTGCGGGCCATGCGCGTCACCGCCCTCGCCGTCGAGGAGGAGTGGCGGGAGCGCCTGGGTCCGGAAAGGCTGGCCGCTTTCCGCGGCACGCTCCTTACCCTGCTGGCCGCAAGCCGGACAGGCCCCGGCGGCCAGGGGCCCGGCAACCAGGGACCCGGCAGCTAGAGCTCCCGGCCGCCGGTCCTGTCCGTCAGAGGTTGGTGCCGTCGGCCGGGACGCCGTCGGGGGCCTGGGCGGCCGGGCCGGTTCCGGCGGCGGCCGGGACGTCGAGCCCGAGCGTGTAGGCGGTCATCGACAAGGAGCCGTAAGCGCAGCCGTCGACCAGGACCCGGGTGGTGCCGTCCGGGGCCGCCGCCCCGTCCCGTGGCACTCCTCCCCTGGCCTCCCCGTCTCCGGCCGCCGCGGCCAGGCCCGCCAGGTACAGCAGCGGGATGAAGTGATCCGGGGTCGGGACGGCGCTGGCGAAATCGCGGTGCGCGTCCAGGCCGGCGATCCCGGCCGGGTCGGTGAGCATCCGCTCCTTAGCGTCGGCGTCGAAGCGCTGCGCCCAGTCGAACCCGGTCCCGGCGAGCTCGGGGCTGATCCCGGCGAGATTGTGCACGATGTTGCCGCTGGCCACGATGAGCACGCCGCGGTCGCGCAGCGGCGCGAGCCTGGCCCCTAGGTCGAGGTGGTAGCCGAAGTCCTTGAACTGGTTGATCGACAGTTGGACGACCGGAATGTCCGCGTCGGGGAAGGCGTGCCGCAGCACCGACCAGGTGCCGTGGTCGATCCCCCACGAGTCGATGTCCGCGCCGATCCAGGTCGGCCGGACGATGTCGCTGACCTCCTCGGCCAGTTCCGGGAGCCCGGGCGCGGGATACCGCACGTCGAACAGTTCCTGCGGGAAGCCGTAGAAGTCGTGGATCGTCCGCGGCCGCGGCATCGCGGTGACGGCGGTGGCGTTGATGTACCAGTGCGCGCTCACCACCAGGATGGCCCGGGGCCGCGGGACCGCCTGGCCGAACGCGCGCCAGGCGTGGGTGTACCGGTTGAGTTCCAGGGCGTTCATCGGGCTGCCGTGCCCGAAGAACGCGGCCGGAATCCGCTGCGCCTCGCTCATCGCTGCCCCTCCCGGATCACGCTGCCCTTCCAGGAGTGACGATATAGCTCAGTGGCCGGACATGCCGCCGTCGACGGCCAGGGTGACGCCGCCGATGTAGGAGGAGGCCGGGCTGGCCAGGAAGACGACGACGGCGTCGATCTCGTGCTGCTCGCCCATCCGGCCGAGGGTGGACGTGTGGCTGATGAACTCGTCCAGCGTGTCGCGCGGGATCGGATCGGTCATCTCGCTGCGGAAGTAGCCGGGCGCCACCGCGTTGACCCGGATCCCCTTGCGGCCCGACCACTGCTGGTTCAGGTCGCGGGTCAGCCCGATGACGCCGGCCTTGCTGGCCGCGTAGGCCGCCTGCGGCAGGAACGACTTCACCAGGCCGAGCACGCTGGCGATGTTGACGATGGTCGAGCCGCGCGGCATGACGCGCGCGGCCGCCTGAGCCATCCAGTAGGCACCCATCAGGTTGACGTCGACGACCGCGCGGAACTCCTCGGGGGTCTCGCGGGTCGCGGGCACCGAGGTGCCGAGGCCGGCGTTGTTGATGAGCACGTCCAGGTGCCCGAACCGCTCCACCGCCACCCGCACCGCCGCCTGGCAGGCCTCGGGGTCGGTGACGTCGGTCTCCACCGCGAGCGCCGCCCGGCCGGTCTTCTCGACCTCACGGCAGACCGCGTCCAGCCGGGCGGCCCGCCGGGCCGCCAGGACCACGTCCGCTCCGGCCTGGGCCAGCGCCACCGCGAAGCCGGCCCCGAGCCCGCTGCTCGCCCCGGTGACCAGCGCCACCTTCCCTACCAGCGAGAACCGGTCGAGCACCGGAATATCTGAGTCTGTCACCTAACGGATCATCCCAGGTCCTCTGGCATCGCGATCAGCTGGGCCGGGCGAACCCGGCGGCCTGCACGTCGAACCCGCCCAGGAGGCGCTCCAGGCGAAAAATCCCGTCAAATTGACCTCACGGCGGGCATAACACGCGCATTCCGGGTACGGCAGGTATCGCCCAGGTCACACGTCATGGGCTCCGCCGCACCACTGGACAAGGCATACTCACCGGCGGACGCAGGCTCCGCCCAGGAGGTGACATCGTGAAACCATTCGTGGTCAACCGTCATGGCCGCCTGGTGTTCCCCGCCAATTTCCAAGGTGATCTGGACTTCTCGGTACTCGAGACGCTCGAGCAGTTCACCGCGGTGATCGGGCGGGACTTCGAGGCCAAGGCGCCGACCGGGACCGACATCGCCGACCGGGTCGAGTCCGGGTCTTACGCCCGGCGCTTTGAGCTGCTGCGGGACTTGGGCCAGAACCTGTACTGGGCCAACCGGTACTCGATCACCATGTTCGACCGGCGCCCGACCCGCTGGCGCGACCTGGCCAAGCGGCGCCCGGACGTCTTCCTGCCCGTGCTCACGCCGTGGGGGGACAGCGAGCGCAAGGTGGCCGCGGTCGAGCAGGCCTTCCGCGCGCTCCCGCCGACTTGGGATGCCCGGGCCGAGGAGACCATCTTCGACCTGCTCTTCGACCTGTTCAGGACCAAGCTGTACCACGCCACCGAGCTGCCCCCGATCAAGCCCACGGTGGCCGAGTTCATGGCCCAGCCCGGCGCGCTGACTTTCGTCATGCCCGGCTACGACCCGGACTACCCGGTCTTCACGACCGAGCAGATCATGGACGCGCACGAGGACGTTCCCGAGCTCGAGGCGCTGATGCGCTGGTCGATGGTGCTGCACAACCAGTACCCGTGGGACCGTTCCGGCACCGAGCTGCGCGGCCCCGGCGAGATCGGCGACGACGACTTCGTGGTCGCCTTCCACCCCCGGACCCGGGACGTGATGGCGTTCATCGAGCGGGTCAAGCGCCCGCAGGCCGCCGTCAGGGCCGCTGCCCCGGTCCGCGCCGAGGAGGTGGAGCCGGTCACGCCCTATCCTCCGGTGCGGGTGCGGGAGGCGTTCGCGGTGCAGCCGGTTTTCGAGGCGCTGGCGATCGTCCGCGGCGAGCATGTCTGCACCAACGACGACGTGATCAGGAACACCAGCTTCTCCTGGTCGCCGATGAGCGCGGACGAGATCGCGGCCAAGACCGGCATCGAGCAGCGGTACTACACCAGCCGGGAACCCGAGGAGCTGGCGCTGCACGCGGCCAGGGCCGCGCTGGCCAAGGCGGGCCGCTCCCCCGCGGAGATCGGCGCGATCCTGGTCAGCACGTGCACGAGCAACCGGCAGATCCCGTCGATCGCGTGCTGGCTGTCCGGCGAGCTCGGCCTGCGGCAGACCCACGCCTCGGCCGACCTGGTGGCGGCCTGCGCCGGGTTCCCCTACGGGGTGGCGGAGGCGATCAGGCAGCTCCAGGAGGTCCGGCGGCCCGTCCTGCTGGTCTGCGTAGAGAAGTTCTCTGACAAGATCGGCAGCGTGCGTACCTCGCGGATGATCTTCGGTGACGGGGCCGCGGCGATGGTGGTCGCACCGGCCGCCGCCGGGCGGGCCGGCGACGTGGAGGTCGTGCAGACCTACGCGAGCGGCCCGTACAGCGAGGTCAACTCGATCATCTGGCCGAACTCTGAGTTCGACCGCGACATCACCGTGTACGGTCCGGAGGTAAAGGCGCTGGTCCAGCGGTACCTGGTCCAGATGCTCGGGGAGCTGGGCGAGCAGCCGGACCCGGACGACCCGGGCCGGAAGCTGCTGGAGAGCATCGAGCTGATCATCCCGCACCAGGCTAACAAGACGATGATCCTCAGCCTGGCCGGCAAGGCCGGGCTCTCCGCCGAGCAGCTCTACTTCAACGTCGAGAGGATGGGCAACGTGTCCGCAGCGAGCATCCCGATCGCGGTCCACGACGCCGTGCGCGACGGGGTGATCACCCGGCCGACCCGGGTGTTCGCGCCCGGGTTCGGGGCCGGCGCGGTCGGCGGGTACGCGGTGATGCGCGTCGACCCGGCGATCGTCGCGGACGAGGTGCTGCTCGAGGTCCGGGACTCGGACCGGCCCGCCGCCGGGACGGCGGCCGGGGGAACCAGCGACGACATCCGCGCCGCCTTCGGTGAGTAGCCCGATGAGCCCAGCCTCCGCCAGTCCGGCCTTCGCCTTCGAGCGGGTGGCCGTCGTTAACCGCGGCGAGCCGGCCATGCGGCTGATCAACGCCGTCCGCGAGTGGAACGCCGAGGGGCGCCCGGCGCTGCGGGTCATCGCCGTGTACACCGCCGCGGACCGGCAGGCCACGTTCGTCCGCCAGGCCGACGAGGCGGTGCTGATCGGCCCGGAGGACCCCGGGGCGGCCTTCGAGGGCAGCCCCTACCTGGACTACGACGAGCTCGAGCGCGCGCTGCGGGCCTGCCGGGCGGACGCGGTCTGGCCGGGCTGGGGCTTCGTGTCGGAGAAGGCCGAGTTCGCCGAGCTGTGCGACCGGCTGGGCATCACCTTCATCGGCCCGTCGGCCGAGGTGATGCGGCGGCTCGGGGACAAGATCGAGTCCAAGCTCCTGGCCGAGCGGGCCGGCGTGCCGCTCGCGCCGTGGAGCGGCGGCCCGGTGGCCGACCTGGCCGCGGCCCGTGAGGCGGCCGAGTCGATCGGCTACCCGCTGATGGTCAAGGCCACCGCGGGCGGCGGCGGCCGCGGCATCAGGTTCGTGCCGTCGGCCGGGGACCTGGACGAGGCCTTCGAGCGCGCCAGCTCGGAGGCGGCGAAGACGGCCGGGGACGCGACGGTGTTCCTGGAGCGGGCCATCAGCGGCGGCCGGCACGTCGAGGTGCAGGTGGTCGCCGACGCCGCGGGCACGGTGTGGACGCTGGGCGTGCGGGACTGCAGCGTGCAGCGGCGCAACCAGAAGGTCCTCGAGGAATCCGCCTCCACCGCGCTGGACCCGGAGCAGGAGAAGCTGCTGCGCGGGCACGCCGCCGAACTGGCCCGCTCGGCCGGCTACGTCAACGCCGGGACGGTGGAGTTCCTCTACGAGCCGGGCGAGAAGCTGCTGTCGTTCCTGGAGGTCAACACCCGGCTCCAGGTGGAGCACCCGGTTACCGAGGCGTGTACAGGCACCGACATCGTCAAGCTGCAGCTGCATATCGCGGCGGGCGGCACGCTGGCGGAGATCGGTCCTGGTGAGCCGCCGGCCCGCGGGCACGCGATCGAGGCCCGGCTCACCGCCGAGGACCCCGAGCGCGGCTTCGCGCCCGCCCCCGGCCTGATCGAGCACCTCGCGCTGCCGTCAGGCCCGGGTATCAGGGTCGACACCGGGGTGGCGCCGGGCGACGTCATCCCGCCGCAGTTCGACTCTATGATCGCGAAGGTGATCGCCTGGGGCCAGGACCGGGCCGAGGCCAGGGCCCGGCTCGCCCGCGCGCTCCGGCAGACCAGCACGGTCATCCGGGGCGGGACGACGAGCAAGGCGTTCCTGCTCGACCTGCTCAGCCGGCCGGAGTTCGTCCGCGGCGAGGTGGACACGACCTGGCTGGACACCATGGTGGCCGACGGCTACGCGCCGCCGCGGCGGGTCGACGTGGCCCTGCTGGCCACGGCCTTCGAGGCCTACGAGGCGCACGAGCGGCGGCAGCGGGACCGGCTGTTCACCTCGGCCGAGCGCGGGCGCCCCGAGGTCGGGCACGAGACGCGGCACCAGGTCGACGTGCGGGTGGGCGGCGAGGCGTACAAGCTGCGGGTCTCCCGGAACCGGCCGGTCCGGTACCAGGTGGAGCTGGACGGCCGCGCGGTGGAGGTCGACGTCGAGCGGTCCGGCCGGTTCGAGCTGCGGCTGACCGCCGACGGCCAGGCCTTCGACGTGCTGTCCGTGGCGCAGGGCCCGGACTACCTGGTCGAGGTGGACGGGGCGGTGCACCGCATCTCGGGCGGCGAGGCCGGCCTTGTCCGCGCGCCGGCCCCGGCCATGGTGGTGGCCATCACGGTCGCGGCCGGGGACGAGGTCGCCGAGGGCGACGTGGTGGCCGTGGTGGAGAGCATGAAGCTGGAGACCTCGCTGCGCGCCCCGGCGGCGGGCCGCGTCGCCGAGGTGTTCGCCGACGTCAACACCCAGGTGGAGAGCGGCGCCAAGCTGCTGCGGATCGAACCCGCGACCGACGAGGACCAGGCGGACCAGGCCGGGGGCGACGCCGAGCGCGCCGACCTGGGCGCGCTGGCCGCGGCGGCCGCCGACGGTGACGATCCGGCCCGCGAAGCCGCCGACGCGCTGACGGCGCTGCGGTCCCTGGTGCTCGGCTACGACGTCGACGAGGCCGAGACGATCCGCCAGCTGCGGCGGCTGGCGGCCGCGCGGGACGCGCTGCCCGCCGACGACCCGAGACTGCTGGCCGGCGAGGCTCAGATCCTGCGGATCTTCGCCGACGTGTCCGCGCTGTGGCGCAGCCGCCGGGTCCCCGGCGAGTCGCAGGCCGACGACGAGGCCGCCGTCGACGACGAGGCCGCCCGCAACCCGCAGGAGTACATGCACGCCTACCTGCGCTCCCGGGACGCTGACGCGGAGGGCCTGCCGGAGTCCTTCCGGATCCGGCTGAACCGGACGCTGGCCCACTACGGCGTGGACAGCATAGAGCCGTCGCCTGAGCAGGAGCCATCCCCGGAACTCGAGGCCGCGCTGTACCGGATCTTCCTCGCGCACCGCCGGGCGGCCGGGTACGTGCCGGTCGTCTCCGAGCTGCTGCAGTGGCGGCTGCGCCATCCGCAGTCGCTGGCATCCGGGACGCTGGCCGACGAAGCCCGCGAGGGCTACCGACGAGTGATCGGCCAGCTACTATCGGCCACCCAGCTGCGCCACCCCGGCGTCGGCGACCTGGCCCGCCAGGTCCGCTACCGCTGCTTCGACGAGCCGCTGATCGCCGCCGAGCGGGCCCGGGGCCAGCAGCGGGTACGCGCCGAGCTGGACCACCTGGCCGCGGACCCGGCCGCCCGGGCGGCCCAGATCGACGCGATCGTCGCCTCAGGCGAGCCGATCCTCGGCGTGTTCACCGAGCGGCACCACGCGGTCATGCTCGAGGTGATGACCCGCCGGTACTACTGGATCAGGAACCTGCGCAATGTCCAGGTCACCGAGCGCAGCGGCCGCCCGCTGCTGACCGCCGAGTACGCCCACGAGGGGCGGGACTACCTGATCATCGCGACCGTGGCCGACGGCACCGAGAGCGCGGCCGGGACCGACCTGCCCCAGCTGGTCCAGGCGCTGCCGCCCGGCCGGACCGTGCTCATCGACCTCTACGTCACCTCGCAGACGCCCGAGGAGGACGGCCACGGCGCCCCCGAGGCCCGGGCCGAGCGGATCCGCGGCAAGCTCGGCGTCCTGCCGTCCTCGGTCGCGCGGGTGGCGGTGGCGGTGCGCCGCCCGGACGGCGAAGGGGGCGGCTGGCCGGACTGGTTCACCTTCGTGGCCGGACCGGACGGCGCTACCGCGGAAGACAGGACCCAGCGCGGCTGGCATCCGCTGGTGGCCGAACGGCTGGGCTTGTGGCGGCTCTCCCGGTTCGAGCTGACCCGGCTGCCCGCCCCCCCAGACGTGCACCTGTTCCGCATCCAGGGCCGCGAGGTGCCCGATGACCAGCGGCTCATCGCCCTGGCCGACGTGCGGGACCTCACCATCGTGCGGGACGACGCCGGGCGCGTCACCGGGCTGCCGCAGATCGAGCATCTCCTGGACGCCTGCCTGGACAGCCTGCGCTCGGCCCGGTCGGCCGACCGGGAGCTTGCCCGGCTGGACTGGAACCGCATCCAGCTCTACGTGTGGCCGGCGGTGGACACCCCGCTGGGCGAGCTGGACCAGGTCATCAGGTCGCTGGCGGCCCGGACCGGGGCGCTGGGCCTGGACGAGGTGCTGGTGCAGTTCCGCGACGGCGAGGACCGCGAGCTGATGCTGCGGCTGTCCCGCTCCCCCGGGGCCGGCCTGGCACTGCGCGTCACCGGGCCGCCGCCGCATCCGCTGCGCGAGCTCGACGCCTACACGCAGAAGGTGATCAGGGCCCGCCGCCGCGGCACCGTCTACCCCTACGAGCTCATCCCGCTGATCACGCGCTCACCGGACGCGGGCGGCAGCCCCGGCGAGTTCGCCGAGTACGACCTGGACGACGCGGGCACCCCGGTCCCGGTGGACAGGCCCGCGGGCTCGAACACCGCGAACCTGGTGCTCGGCGTGGTCAGCACGCCGACGAAGCGGTACCCGGAAGGGCTGCGCCGCGTGGTTCTGCTCGGCGACCCGACCAAGGCGCTGGGCGCGCTGGCCGAGCCGGAATGCCGGCGGATCCTCGCGGCCATCGAGCTGGCCCGCCGCCTGCACGTCCCGGTGGAGTGGTTCGCGATCTCGGCCGGAGCGAAGATCGCCATGGACTCCGGCACCGAGACGATGGACTGGATCTCCCGCGCGCTGCGCGGGATCGTCGAGTTCACCCAGGCCGGCGGGGAGATCAACGTCGTGGTGACCGGCATCAACGTCGGCGCCCAGCCGTACTGGAACGCCGAGGCGACGATGCTCATGCACACCAGCGGCGTGCTGGTCATGACGCCGGACTCGGCCATGGTGCTGACCGGGAAGCAG